>Ga0315281_10013008_pt1 | contig 11287 bp, 11 predicted proteins | sample YL17G07_0_MG_FD_204540 | JGI IMG/M metagenome (GOLD analysis project Ga0315281, IMG submission 204540) | Sediment microbial communities from Yellowstone Lake, YNP, Wyoming, USA - YL17G07_0 | ecosystem: Environmental > Aquatic > Freshwater > Lake > Sediment | place: USA: Wyoming | collected... | reverse complement strand
TCAGGGTCTCAGTTTTCCGAGCGGTCGTTTGGGCATCTCGGCTACACCGGGACGTCGCTATGGATTGATCCGTTGTGTGAATTGGAGGTGGTGCTGTTATCCAACCGTGTACATCCGAGCCGGAGGAACGAGAAGATTAAGGTCTTCCGCCCCTATATTCACGACCTGGTATATCGGGAGTTTGTATCTGCGCGAAGGCGTGGCTACGCGAGGTCCTGGTAATCAAGCCAGGTTTCTTTTTCGGCGAGATACTTCGTGCCTTTGAAATTGGCGCGGGTTCTCAATCTGGTGAAGCCGAATCTTTGCATCGCTTCGATGAGATCTTGTACCGAAGCGGTTATGGTCGGATGCGAGTGCCCTTCGACAGTCAGGGCTTCATACATGACCTTAGCAGCATAGCCTGAGGGTGTTCGATTGACGAGGACTGTGCGATTGAAATATCGATCGCTCGGGTCGACCCCTTCAACCTGGTGCTTTTCAATCAGCCCTTCTTTTTTGAAAAGCAGCGGAAGTGAACTCATCGCGACCTCCATGACACCCATATGAAATAATTTAGAGCTGTGATTATAGGGTGGGGTTGCGCCGACTGCAAGCCGTTGACAACCGCGTAACGCCCTCCTATCATCTCCCCCCGCTGCCGTAGGCCGCTGTGTCCCGGAAGATATGAATATCCCCAACAGTTTGACCATCCTCCGCATTCTCCTGATTCCCTGCTACATCGGGTTACTTATCTACGGAAGATTCGATCAAGCGCTCATCGTTCTTCTCGTGGCGGGGCTTACTGATGCGCTGGATGGGGCGATCGCCCGTATGAAGAATCAGTATACCAGGCTCGGAGCCGTGCTGGACCCTCTGGCCGATAAACTGCTTCTCACCTCCGGGTTCATCACGCTTTCGATGATTCATTTGATTCCGTTGTGGGTCACCATCCTCGTGGTCAGCCGAGACTTGATACTGCTGCTGGGAACGGCGGTGGCGCATTTCACAGACTCTCGCGTGGATATTACCCCCACCTTCTTGGGCAAGGGCACCACGTTTCTCCAGCTGGCCTATGTCGTGATAGTCATATTCCTAAGTTCCCGCCACATCGATCTCGCCATCGTGTTGCCTCTATTGTTCGGCATGGTCTCCTTCACGCTATTATCCGGGCTGCATTATCTCTACCGAGGTATTCGACATACGAGCGCGATCGGTAGCTAAGGCTCTCTACCGCTTGAGCCTCCGTGTCCGTCGACTGCGCAGAGATTGTGCATTTGTTTGACAGGTTTGGAGGTGGCCAGTAGACTCGCCTGGTAGGTATTCCCCTCAGTCTATAACCGGCCAGGGCGATGGCCACATTGAAGGGTGAGTGTTGCGTATGGCTACCTTTGCGTATGTCGGACGAACCAGATCGGGTGCCGTCAAGAAGGGCGAGCTGAGCGCGAAAACCCGAGATGAGGCGGTAGACCAGCTCCGCAAGCAAAGCGTCGTCGTCACGAGCCTCGAAGAAAAAAAAGGTGGCGCGGGCGGATTCAAAATGAGTCTTGGGTCTGGTCTGACCGATAAAGACTTGATCGTATTTACGCGACAATTCGGCACGATGATCAATGCGGGCCTTCCCTTGGTGCAGTGTCTCGAAATTCTCTCGACCCAATCCGAGAATAAAGTCCTGCGAGAGACGATCGGTGAAGTGAAGACCCAGGTGGAAGCCGGTTCGACCTTTTCGGACGCCTTACGTCGCCATCCTAAAGTCTTTGACGATCTCTATGTCAACTTGGTGCATGCGGGTGAGGTGGGTGGTCTGCTCGATACGATTCTGACGCGTCTCGCCCAATACATCGAAAAAGCGGCGAAACTCAAAGGGGCGATCAAGTCTGCCATGATCTATCCTGCTGCGATCGGGGGAGTTGCCGTGATTGTTATCACTGTTCTCATGCTGTTTGTCATTCCAATCTTTGCAAAGATGTTTCTTGAACTGTCAGGCGGGAAAGTGGCGTTGCCCGGTCCCACACAAATTGTCATCGATGTCAGTAACTTCTTTATAGCGTACTGGTATGTCATTTTTGGGGCTCTTGTGGGGACCATCGTTGGTGTTAAAAAATACTATGCGACGGTTCAAGGGCGGATGCTCATTGATAAGTTGCTTCTCAAGTTACCAGTGGTTGGGGACTTAATCAGAAAATCCTCGGTTGCCAAGTTCACCCGTACGCTTGGGACATTGCTCTCCAGCGGGGTTCCACTACTCGATGGGATGACCATCTGCGCAAAGACCTCGGGTAATAAGGTTGTTGAAGAAACGTTGATCAACGCGCGCGTCAGTATCAGTGGCGGGAAGACCATCGCCGATCCCTTGGCAGCAAGCGGGGTCTTTCCGAAGATGGTGACGCATATGATCGCCGTCGGTGAGTCAACCGGCGCGTTGGATGCGATGTTGGGGAAAATCGCAGACTTTTACGAAGAAGAAGTTGATCAAGCAGTTGCCTCGTTGACGGCACTGCTTGAGCCGGCGATGATGGTGTTTCTGGGAGTTGTGATTGGGTTTATCGTGATTGCGATGTATCTCCCGATCTTCAAAATGGCGTCTGCGATCGGGTAGAGGACAGCGTTCATCCGTTCCTTTCACGGAGTTGAGCCTAGTGCCCAGCGTGAAGGCCCTAAGCGTTCTTTCTAGCCAAACCGCTCGGTGCTCCGTCACATGTGCGGTGACATGGCTCCAGGCCACAAATCCAAGGAAAATGAATAAGGCACATCTCTCTTCATGCCCCGTCGAGTTCTTTCTCGCCCAATGGTCTTCCACTCATGAATGATTTGCGGACAAGACTGTATTGGATCATGGGGCTTCGTATGGCCCTCGTGACCCTGATACTCGGCCTGTCTCTTACCTTTCAAGCTGCGAAGGGTGGGTGGGTCGAAACGTTCTACGCTCTGATCGTTGTCACCTACATCTTGACGATCCCTTCCGCCATTCTACTTCGTGTCTTTATCTCACCGGCGGCTCTCATGATATTTTTTTGGGTGCAGGTGGGGATCGACTTCCTTCTTGAAACGGTGTTGGTTGCCAGGACAGGAGGGATCGAGAGTCCTTTTGCGGTGCTGTATGTCATGACGGTGGCGGTGGCTAGTCTTGTTCCCCGCAAACGAGTGGGGCTTCTTACTGCCTGTTTCAGCATTATTCTGTTTGGGCTCTTAACAAACATTCAATTGCATGGTCTGATTGAGGGGTGGGGATGGCTGCCACCAAGTCGGCTGACCGTGCCCGAAACATTTCAAACCTTCGGTGTCTATGCCCTCGCCCTTCTTGTCGTGGGGATCTTGGGCGGAGCCTTAGCAGACCAACTTCAACAAGCGGACCAATCGTTGCGCGAGAAGGAGCAGGGCCTGACTCGCCTCCAAGCCTTCCACGAGAATATCGTCCACAGCATCAGCAGCGGCGTGTTTACGGCAGATGCAGGAGGGTGCATCACTTCCTTCAATCCGGCGGCACAGGAAGCAACTGGGTATACGATTGCTCACGTGGCTGGCCGCCCATGGCGCGAGGTCTTCAACTGGCACCCGAACCAGGAATCAGATGAGGAACTCAGTGGTGCGGTGTCGACGACGAAGCGATTCGAAGTGGAATGTAAGCGTGCCGACGGCAATCGCCTGATCCTCGGTATGACCCTTTCTCCATTGCACGAGCAGGGGAATCAGACAGGCTTGGTTGGTGTGTTCAAAGATCTGACACAGATTCGGGATCTCGAAGAGGAAATGCGGCGCAAAGATTGGCTGGCGAGTTTGGGTGAGATGTCTGCCGGGATGGCCCATGAGATTCGGAATCCGCTCGGCGCGTTGGCCGGCGCGATGCAAATGCTTCGAAAAGATGCCATGGAAGATGAGACCAATCGCCGGTTAATGGACATTGCGATTCGAGAGGCTACCAGGCTCGACAACATTATTACTGAATTCCTCCAATATGCACGTCCGCCAGCCCTCAATCTCGCGGAGTATGACCTCAACAAAGTACTTGCTGAGACGCTCGATCTCGTTCAACATGAAGCGCGAACACGTTCCAAGATCAAAATCGTCACGTCGCTGGCAGCCGGGGCGCTTACGGCCCTGGTCGATCAAGATCAGCTCCGGCAGGTCTTCTGGAATATGGCAACGAATGCGTTTGAGGCAATGCCGGAGGGGGGACAGTTGACGATTTCGACAAACTGCCGCCAGGTTGATGCCGGAGGGCGCAAGGGTGACGTCATCGAAATTGCATTTCAAGACACTGGGGAAGGTATTCCGAAACAGAACCTCGACAAGATCTTCCTCCCATTTTTCACGACGAAGAAAGAAGGGTCAGGGCTGGGTCTTGCCGCTGTGCATCGCATCGTCGATCTGCACGGGGGGTGGATTAAAGTCGAAAGTCAGGAGCATCAAGGCTCACGGTTTGTCGTATGTATCCCCCGTTCAGGGGATACCGGGGTGCGGTTGTGGCATGAGGGACGGACGCCGTGGAAAAGATCCTAGTTGTTGATGACGAGAGGGGGCTGCGCGAAGTTCTGAGCATCATGCTCAAACGCGCCGGCTATGTCGTGACCGAAGCGTCGGATGGCGAAGAGGCCATCGGTCATATAGGCAAGGAAATTTTCGATCTTGTCATCACCGACCTCCGTATGCCGAAAGCCGATGGCATGGCGGTCCTGAAGGCAGTGAAGTCTTCTTCTCCTGAAACCGTGGTTCTTGTCATCACGGCGTTCGCGACCGCGGACTCGGCGGTCGATGCGATGAAACAGGGCGCGTACGACTACCTGACCAAGCCGTTCCAGGTTGATGAAGTGCAATTGATCATCCGCAACGCGCTCGAGAAACGGCGTCTCTCGACGGAAAACATTCTATTAAAGCGCGAGATGGCGAGCCAGTCGTCGTTTGCGCAGATCGTCGGCCAAAGCGAGAGCATGCAGAAGGTGTTCGACGTGGTGCGCAAAGTTGCGGACGCCAAGAGCAATGTGTTGATTTGTGGGGAGAGTGGAACGGGAAAAGAGTTGGTGGCGCGCGCGATTCACTATAATAGTGCCCGGAGTTCGATGCCGTTTGTGGCGGTGAATTGCAGTGCAGTGCCGGAGACATTGCTCGAAAGCGAACTCTTCGGGCACATGAAGGGGTCCTTTACCGGTGCGATGGCCAATAAGGCTGGGTTGTTCGAGGTCGCCAACGGCGGTACGATCTTTCTGGATGAAATCGGCGATACAACCCCAACAATTCAAGTCAAGCTGCTGCGGGTTATTCAGGAACGAGAATTCCGTCGTGTGGGCGGCACCCAGGACGTAAAGGTCGATGTGCGCATTGTGGCTGCGACCAATAAGGACCTTGAAAAGTCCGTGGCCGACGGCTCCTTTCGCGAAGATTTGTACTACCGCTTAGACGTGATACCGATTCGGCTTCCACCGTTGCGGCTTCGAACGGGGGACATCCCGCTTCTCGTGAAACATTTCCTCGAAAAGTTTTCACAGGAAAGCGGTAAGGTGGCTCCTGTATTGACCTCGCAGGCGATGCACGTGTTGTTGGGCCATGAGTGGCGCGGCAACGTGCGCGAGCTTGAAAACTTGATGGAGCGTGTGGTCACCTTTTCCGCCGGTGCGCCTGTCTCGGACGAGGACATTCGTGGGTGGCTTCATCGAGTCGTGACCCCTCAGCAGCAGGGGGTGTCCACCGACTTACCGGAGGAAGGGTTGGATTTGGAAGCGCTTATCAACGGTATTGAAAAAGATCTGCTCTTGAAGGCGCTCGAACGGGCCATGTGGGTGAAGAAAAAAGCTGCACGGCTCCTCAAGCTCAACACGCGATCCTTTCGCTACCGATTGGAGAAATATGCCATTAAAGGAGGCCGTGATTAATCTGCGGTCGAGTCCATCCGAGATCACCGTCTTCGCTCCTGCCAAAATCAACGTCATCCTGCGTATCCTCGATCGTCGTCCCGATGGGTTCCATAATCTCTGGTCGGTCATGCAGACTGTCGCCCTCGACGATGAAGTGCAGATCAGGTTGTGTACCGACCGACAGGATATTCGGCTGAGATGCGATGCGGCGCAGTTGGCTGTAGACCAGAGTAATCTTGTCTATCGCGCAGCTGCTGGGGTATTGGCGCGAGCCCAGCAATCGATCGGTCTCGACATTGAGCTGCGTAAGCGCATTCCGATGGGAGCCGGCCTCGGTGGCGGAAGCAGCGATGCCGCAGCCACCATCATAGGATTGAACCGATTGTTACAGCTGGAGTGGTCTCCGACGCAGATGGCTGATGCCGGACAATCGTTAGGCAGTGATGTGCCATTTTTTCTCTTCGCGCCCTCAGCCTGTGTGGCGGGTCGGGGAGAAACAGTTCGTTCGGTCGTCGTTGAAGGATCGCGATGGGTCGTGCTCGTCAACCCTGGGTTTGGAGTCAATACCAAGTGGGCATATCAAGAATTGGCTGCCACGAGGACTATTGTTACGCCGTTGTCGCCGGCCCAGCGAGAACTCGACCGACAATCGCGGATGAGCTGGGATCAATTGATTGCTGCGGCAGAGAATGATTTTGAGGCGCCGGTCTTTGCTGCACATGGGAAGCTTCGTGAGATTAAACAGAACTTGCAGGCTCACGGGGCTGAGGTCGCGCTGCTGTCCGGAAGCGGGGCGACGGTGTTCGGGGTGTTTGCGGACGAGGTTCGCGCGCGCCTGGCCCAGGCTCACTTCGTGAGTGAGAAGTCGATGAAAGCTTTTGTCGTTCCCACCTGCTCAGGCCCGCTCGGCTGGCGGCATGAATAACCACGAGAGGCCGTGGCTCGGTTGACAACTCCCCGTACATTCCGTTAGAGTCTCACCACTTAGCTGGCTTCCTCAACAGCGCGTAGCGATTAGAGGTAGGCGTGTCACGATTACGCCCACCGACGCCCGCCGTCGAGACGACCCCTATACGAAATCAGAACGTGACGCAGTTGCATCCAGAGACCCTCTGAGGAATCGATGAGCGGAGAGCTACAGATATTCTCTGGTAATGCGAACCCGGCCTTGGCCCACGAGATCTGTGCCTACCTTGGAACCAAGCTCGGCGAGGCGACGGTCGGGTCGTTCAGTGACGGCGAAATTCGTGTCAAGATCGAGGAAAACGTTCGTGGCGGCGACGTATTCGTCGTGCAGTCGAGTTGTCAGCCGGTCAACGACTCTCTCATGGAGCTGTTGATTATCATTGATGCCCTCAAACGATCCTCCGCCAATCGCATCACCGCGGTCATCCCGTATTTCGGCTATGCTCGCCAGGATCGTAAGGATCAGCCACGTGTACCGATTTCAGCGAAACTTGTGGCCGACCTCATCAGCACCGCCGGTACCGATCGGGTGCTGACGATGGATCTCCATGCGGGGCAGATCCAAGGGTTCTTCAATTTGCCGGTGGACCATCTCTACGCATTGCCCGTATTATTGGATTACATTACGAAGAAGAAGGTGAGCGACTTGGTGGTCGTTTCGCCGGACGCCGGTGGAGTCGAGCGGGCCCGCGCCTTTGCGAAGCGGCTCGAAGCGAATTTGGCGATTATCGACAAACGTCGTGAAGGGCCCAATCAGACCCAGATTATGAACATCATCGGCGATGTCGCAGGCAAGAGCGCGCTGCTGCTGGACGATATGATCGATACGGCCGGCACCATCGTGAAGGGGGCGCAGGCTTGTATGGATCGGGGGGCTCGGGAAGTGTGGACCGCCTGTACTCACGCGGTGCTCACAGGGCCGGCATTGGAGCGGATCCAGCAATCCTGTTTGAAGCAAGTGATCGTGACCAATTCGATTCCGTTACGGGGCAAAGAACTGATCTGCCCCAAGTTACATCAATTATCGATCGCGCCACTGTTAGGTGAGGCGATCAGGCGAATCCATGAAGATGAATCGGTGAGTTCATTGTTCGCCTAACTTAGGACCGAGACGCCTAGAGACCAGCGAGAAGGGGACGGAGGCCTACCATGAAGTTCGATCTAGCAGTTACAGTCAGAGAGAAAACGGGAAAGGGTGCAGCGCGCCAACTTCGGCGGGAGGGCAAGGTCCCGGGCGTCTTGTATGGGCAGGGCGAGTGCCTGCTCTTGACGATTGAGCCAGATAGCTTGGTCAAGATTTTGAAGGCACAGGCAGGGGGGGCCGCGCTCGTGTCGCTCACGCTTGCCGGTGCGAAGTCGAAACCGAAGCGCACCGCATTGTTGCGCGATTTCCAGGTCGATCCGGTCGAGGGAAACATACTGCATGCGGATCTGTTTGAAATCTCTATGGACAAGCCGATTCGCGTGAAGGTGCCACTGCATTTGACCGGCGGAGTGCCGGCTGGCGTCAAAGAAGGCGGCATCCTCCACCACAATATGCGTGAGTTACACATTGAGTGTTTACCGGCTGTGTTGCCGGACTTCATCGAAGTCGATGCCTCGGGGCTTGCCATTGCGCAAGGCCTCCACCTGAAAGACGTGGTCGCGCGTGAAGGGATCCGCTATCTCGACGATCCTGAGCAGATGGTTGTGAGTGTGGCGGCGCCGATGACGGAAGCCAAGCTCGAATCGCTTCTCGCGAGCGGCGCAGCCGCCCCGGAGGGCGCAAAAGAACCTGAGGTGGTCGCGAAGGGCAAGGTGGCGGGTGAAGGCGCTGAAGGGGGCGAACCGGCGAAAGCCGGTGCGGCGGCTGCCGCTCCTGATGCGAAGGGCGGCGAGAAAAAAGGCGCTGCCGCGCCAAAAACTGAGAAGAAAGAAGCCGAAAAGAAGAAGTAACGTTGCGTCTCATCGTTGGGCTGGGCAACCCGGGCGCTGCCTATGCCCAAACTCGCCACAACGTCGGTATGTGGGTCATCGAGCGGGCCGCGGCTCGGTGGTCCATCCGTCTCGCCAAGCGCGGTACGACTTATCGTGGATCGGGACGGCTTGGGTCGGAACTCCTCGAACTCGCCGGCATCCTCGATTGGATGAACATCACCGGTCCTCCGCTCAAAGGCCTTCTGCGCGAATGTTCGCTGACTGCCGACGATTTGATTCTCGTCCATGACGATCTCGATCTCGATCTGGGGCGTCTCCGGATCAAACAAGCCGGTGGGCATGGGGGGCATAATGGGATTAAGTCGGTCATCGACGCGATCGGGACACCCCAGTTTGTGCGGGTCAAGATCGGAATCGGCCGACCGGCTCCGCGTCAGGATTCGGCGGATTATGTGTTGCAGACGTTCACGAAAGAAGAGATCGAGGTACTGAATCCCTGTCTTGATCGCGCTGTCGATGCGTTGGAATGGCTGATCCACCGGGGGGCAGCCGCAGCGATGAATCAGTTCAATGTGCGCGAAAAAAACAGCACGAATGAGGAATGAGAAATGTGGAATTTAGAGTTGGCTGGTCGGCGTTCTCAACATTCATCATTCCTCACTTCTAATTCAACACTGGGTTAAAGCATGGGCCTCTGTTGCGGCATGATCGGACTTCCGAACGTGGGGAAGACCACGGTCTTCAATGCGCTCACTGGCAGTGGCGCGTTGGCAGCCAACTATCCGTTCGCGACCGTCGATCCCAATACCGGCATCGCCCTGGTGCCGGATCCGCGACTCGGAGTCCTCACCGATCTCTTTAAGTCGAAGAAGACGACCTATAGCACGCTGGAAGTCCGCGACATTGCCGGTCTGGTCGAAGGGGCGAGCAAGGGTGAAGGCCTCGGCAATCAGTTTCTCGGACATATCCGAGAAGTTGATGCGCTGCTCCATGTCGTCCGCTGTTTCCAAGGGACGGATGTCGTGCACGTCAGCGGAGCGGTGAATCCTCTCCGTGACATCGGCATCATTGAAACCGAGTTGCTGTTGGCCGACCTCGACACGCTCGATCGGCGGAAGCAAAAAACGGAAAAGAAAGTCCGCGCAGGCGATAAGAAGGCCGCGTTTGAGTTGGCGTTCATCGATAAACTGATCGGATTGCTCGACAAGGGCGAATGGCTGGGCAATCTGACCTATACCCCAGAAGAGCGTGTGGTGCTCGATGAATGTCAATTGCTGGCAGCGAAGCCGGTGCTCTTCGTGGCAAATGTGTCTGAACAGGCCGGTGCCGATGAGGCGATGGTGAAGGCGGTTCGGGAATTCGCCGACAAACGCGGCGCGCGCGTCGTCACGATTTGCGGCCAGCTCGAAGCGGAACTCTCCACGTTGCCAGAATCCGAACGAATCGACTTCTTGAAAGAGCTGGGACTGACGGAGTCGGGCCTTGTACGGCTGACCCGCGAAGCCTACACGTTGCTGAACATTGTGACTTTCTTCACTGCCGGAGAGATTGAATCGCGAGCCTGGCCGATTCCCAAAGGTATGAGGGCTCCGCAAGCGGCGGGAAAAATTCACTCCGACATGGAGCGTGGCTTCATCCGCGCCGAGGTCTATCATTACGACGATCTGCTGGCCTGCGGGTCAGAGGCGAAGGTGAAGGAAAAAGGATTGTTCCGGCTCGAAGGCAAAGACTACGTGATCAAAGAGGCGGATATAGTCTACTTCCGCTTCAACGTATAAACGGCTGCTGAAAAAGGCCCCCAACTTCGTTCTCAGCTCGTCGAAATCCTCAACGTACCCCGAGGGTATGCCTCCGGTTTCTCAACTCACCTGCGGCCTCGTTGGATGGCCTTTTGGGTCAGCCTGAACTGATTCGTAGTGCTATTTCAGAAGCTCTTCCCACACAGGTCGTTCCCGTGGGTTTGTTGAGACATCTTTCCAAAAGCTGTTCTTCATTCTCAATATGGTCTCGTGAAACTTGGCGCGCGCTTCCCCGCTGGCCTTTAACTCCTCTTCGTGCCGATTTATAGCCTGTTCAAGGTCCTCAGCCATTGTGAAAATGTTGAGATATAGAAGAGAATGCGAAGGGTCGAAGGTCAGGTGAGTGTGCCTTCCCCAGTCAACGCCTATTTCAAATTGACGCGGTCCTGCGACGATGGTCATGGTCTCAAAAGCGTGAGCAAGACCGTTTCTTAGTGCGTCATACAAACTTTTAGCTGCCGGCTGCCACTGAGATGGCAACATCATTTCAGAGAGAAACTTGTCGCCTTTGTATTTATCACCGTATCGAAACCAAGCCAGGGCTTCACAGGCACAAGCGATTAACAGTGCCGCAGTATAGTTCACGCTGCTCGGACTCTGAAGCAAGACCTTCAAATCGTGAAGTACATTGCCCTTGAGTTGTTGAAACCTTGGGAGGTTGTCAATAAGTTCGTTGAAATTTCTTGAGCGGCTCCCATGGTTGTCTCACGCCGCCTTCTTCGTCTGAACCAGTGGCGGCTCCGCGTGCTCGGCCTCGATCGTCGCCATGACCTGCGGAAT
>Ga0315281_10013007_pt1 | contig 11288 bp, 11 predicted proteins | sample YL17G07_0_MG_FD_204540 | JGI IMG/M metagenome (GOLD analysis project Ga0315281, IMG submission 204540) | Sediment microbial communities from Yellowstone Lake, YNP, Wyoming, USA - YL17G07_0 | ecosystem: Environmental > Aquatic > Freshwater > Lake > Sediment | place: USA: Wyoming | collected... | reverse complement strand
TATGTGGAAAGGGGCTATCAGCTTCGGGCTGGTGACCATCCCCGTGAGCGTGTACCCCGCCACGGAGGAGAAGACGCTCCGCTTCAACCAGCTCCATGCCTCAGACGGTGGGCGCATCCGCATGAAGCGGACCTGCTCCATCGACGGCGAAGAGGTCCCCTACGAAGAGATCGTGAAGGGCTACGAGTACGAGAAGGACAAGTACGTCGTCCTCACCGACGATGACTTCGACGCCGTCCCGGTCGAATCCTCACGCGCCATCGACATCGTGCAGTTCGTCGATCTCGAGGAGATCGACCCGATGATGTACAAGAAGTCCTACTACCTGGTGCCCGAGGAGACCGGGGCGAAGGCCTACGCGCTGTTGCGGGAAGCCCTGCAGCAGGAGGGCAAGGTCGGGGTCGCGAAGGTCATCTTCCGCGATAAGGAACATCTGGCAGCGCTCCGGTTCCGTGACGACGCCTTCGTCCTGGAGACCATGTATTGGCCCGATGAGATCAGGGCGATGGACTTCGGTGACGTCGACGTGAGCAAGGTCAAGGTTCGCGATCAGGAACTGGACATGGCCAAGTCGCTCATCGGATCCCTCACCAGCGCGTGGAGTCCCGAGGAGTTCACCGACGACTATCGGGCCGCGATGCTGGGGATCGTCGAGAAGAAGATCGCCGGCGAGGAGATCGAGATCGTCACCGCCGAACCCACCGCGAAGGTCGTAGACCTCATGGAGGCGTTGAAGGCGAGCGTCGCCGCTGCGAAGAAGAAGACGGCGGCCGACGAAGACGGCCCGGCATCTGCGGAGAAACCGGGGGCGAAGAAGCCCACGATGAAGAAGCCCACCGCGCGGAAGAAGGCGTCCGGCGAGTGACCCTTCCTGCCGGGTACACCACCCGGGCTGTGCGGTACCCCGATGACGTCGACCTGATCTCGGACTTCCTCCAGGAGTGCGATCTCGTCGACATCGGCTTCACGGATCCGGTCAAGGCATGGGTTCGATGGGATCTGCGGGGGCCGCGGTGGGACCGGGAACACGACCGGAAGCTGGTCTTCACCGCGGATGGGTTCCTGGCCGGTTTCGGCAACTGCACGTGGGATCCTGGGTCCTGGGTCGGCACCTACACCCGAGTGCATCCGGAGCACCGAGGCCGGGGCATCGGTTCGTGGTTCCTGGAGTGGGCCCAAGTCCGAGCAGCGGACCACGTCGCGGCCGGCGCGAAACCTCTGCTCCAGGTGTTCTTCCCCGCGCCCGATCTGGCCGCGCGCGACCTGGTCCAGGCGCGGGGCTTCACCAAGGTCCGGACCGCCTGGTCGATGGAGTGCTCGTTGACGGGCCTGGAACCGGCGCCGCCGGCACCTGCGGGGATCGAGTTCCGCCGGATGCGCGATCCCGAAGACCTGGAAGTCCTGCATGCGTGTCTCAGCGAGGCGTTCAGCGAGCACTTCGGCTACTGGCAGCAGGACTTCGACGAATGGCGTGACGAGTGGCTGGGATCGCCCAGCTACGATCCCGAACTCGCCCTGCTTGCCTGGGACGGGGAAACGCTGGTGGGCGCCGCACTATCGATGGAGCTTGAGGGCGTCGGCTGGATCGGAGATCTGGCGGTCCTGAAACCCTGGCGCGGACGAGGGATCGGCGAGGCGATGCTCAGGCAGACGTTCGCACTCTTGGCGGGGCGGGGCCGCACCGAGGTCTGTTTGGAGGTCGACGCGGGGAACGAGACCGGCGCGACCCGGCTTTACGAACGCGCCGGGATGCACGTCCGCCGCGAGTGGCACACCTATCAGAAGCCGCTGTTCGCCGGGCTGGGATCCGAGGCGTGATCAACTGGTTCCGGCGACTCGGCGCGAGGCTCCGCGGTTCGCATTGGCATCCGGAGACGCTCGTGTGTTCGCGTCATGGGCACATGCTCCCGGCTGCGCGTGTCGCGCATCTGCGTCCCGAAGACGCCGGTGTCGGGGTCGACCTTCCCGACGGCCGACGGCTGGCGCGCTGCCTTCGGTGCGACTCGTGGCGAGAGGTGCCGATCCCCATGGATGCGGAGCGGGAGCACCTTCCTCCCATCGGACAGATCAAGCTCCCTCGTCGCGGCGAGGCGTTGCGGGAAGTCATCGTGCTTCGGATCATCGCCCTGGACCGGGTCGTCCACGTGATCGTCTTCGGGCTGCTGTTCCTGGTGGGATTGCTGTTCCGTCTGAACATCGGTCCGCTCCACGATCAGGCCCAACACATCCTGGACGCACTGAAGGCCAGCGGTGCCACCCAGGGGTCTCAAGGGGTCATCGTCAGCGAGCTCACGAAACTGGCCGACGTGCACTCGGGGACCCTGACGTTCCTGATGCTGACCGCCGCCGCCTACTTCATCCTTGAGCTCGTCGAAGCCATCGGCCTCTGGCACGAGAAACGTTGGGCCGAATACCTCACGGCGGTTGCCACCTCGGGTCTGCTCCCGCTCGAGATCATCGAACTGGTCCGCAAGGTCACCGTGATCCGTGTCGGGGCGCTCGTCATCAACCTCGCGATCGTGATCTGGCTGGTCTACCGCAAGCGTCTGTTCGGGATCGGTGGGGGAGCCACGTCGTTGCAGCATGTGGCCGAAGATCCGGCCATCCTGCTGGCTCCTCCCGCTCGCATCGGCGAGCCCGAGCTCGGTTCGGGCTACGCTGTGCCTCCCGGAAGGAGTGTCCTGTGAAGCTGGTGACCGCCATCGTGAAGCCCCACCGGATCGACGACGTGAAGGAGGCGCTGCGCGACATCGGCGTGAACGGACTCACCACCACCGACGTCGAGGGGTTCGGCCGCCAGCGTGGGCACACGGAGGTGTACCGAGGCGCCGAGTACCAGGTGGACTTCGTTCCCAAGGTGAAGATCGAGGTGCTGGTCGCCGACGGCGAACTGACCGGCGTGGTCGATGCCATCGTGAAGGCTGCGCGAACCGGGAAGATCGGCGACGGCAAGCTCTGGGTCACCGAGGCCGAACAGGTCATCCGTATCCGGACCGGTGAGATGGGTCCCGACGCCGTCTAGCTCGTCCGGAGCCCACTTGTGACCGATCCGATCGCGACACTCCAAGCCGAACTCGCGGTGTTGGATCGCGCGTACTCGTCCGGTTCCCACGGGTTGTGGTCCGCTCGCAAGCGCGCGGCGCTCGTCGACGCGTGCCTGCAGGCGTTGTTCGACGGAGCCGATCCACCTCCGCGCGCTGCGCTCGCGGCTCTCGGGGGCTATGGGCGCGAGCGGCAGTTCCCGTTCTCGGATATCGACCTTCTGATCCTTCACGACGGTTCGGACCCGGACGCCATCGCGGCGCTGACCGACCGGCTGCTGTACCCGCTGTGGGACGCAGGGTTCGAGCTCGGTCAGGCGGTGAGGACGCCGGCCGAGTGTGTGGAGAGCGCGTCTGAGCGACTCGATGTATTCACGGCGATGCTTGATGGTCGTTTCCTGGCCGGGGACGCCGTCTTCCTTGCCACCGCCCTGGAGTCTGTACGCGCCCTCGCTGCCGCAGATCTCTCGGGTTTCGCATCCCGGCTTCAAGTGGCCGCGTCCCAGCGGTTCGAACGCTATGGGTCGGCGGCGCACGGACTGGAGCCGGATCTCAAAGAGGGGAGCGGCGGGCTGCGCGATATCGCATCGTTCGGCTGGCTGGAGCGAGCGCTCGGCACGCCGCTCGAGGATGCATCGCTGCTCCGTCCACCCGAACGCGGCCTCATCGAGGACGCCGAGGAGTTCCTGACCCGCGCCCGGAGCGCGATCCAGTTGGCGGCAGGCAAACGAAGGGATCGCCTCACCTCTGATCTGCAGTCGGACGTCGCGGGTCACATGGGCTTCACCGACCAGCCGCGACTGTCCGCTCCCGACGGTCTCATGAGGTCCGTGTTCGAACATGCTCGCGACGTCGCGCACATCCGTGACGAGGTCTTCATCCGTGTCGCCCGCGGAGGTGTAGAGGGAGGCGCCACCTCGGCGACCGAGCGGCTCGACGCCGAGGGCATCCTCGCCGCGCTCGACGTCGGCGACGCCGCCGATCTCGCGGAACCGGGACTCCTGGATCGCGTCGAGTCCGCTGATCTGCCCGACCCCGTGGTGTGGACCGACGGCGTTCGCGCTCGGTTCCTCGCACTCATCCGCGCTGGGGACCGGGGGGCGGCGGCGCTGGACACCCTGGACCGCGCGGGCGTTCTGAAGCGGTACCTACCGGCCTGGTCGGATGTTCGCTGCCGGCCGCAACGCGATCCGTACCATCGCTTCACGGTCGACGCGCACCTGACGCACGCGCTCGCAGGGATGGCTCGCATGCTTCGTGGCGAGGATCTGGACACCGACGATCCGTTCGAGGCCGGCCTGGTCGAGCTGATCCACGACGGCGACGCCGTGTTGCTCGGAGCGCTCCTCCACGACATCGGCAAGAACGGCAGCGGGAACCACGTCCCGGCGGGAGCGGAGATCGCGATGGATCTCTTGCAGCGGATGGGCGTGACCGGCCGGACGAGAGATCTGGCCGGGTTCATGGTCGCCGAACATCTCCTCCTGCCCGACACGGCAACGCGTCGTGATCTCAGTGACGAGAACCTGGTTCTGGGCGTTGCCGCCAGGATCGCGACGCCGGACCGCCTCGCCGCGCTCTACCTCCTGGCGAAGGCGGACGCGCTGGCCACCGGGCCGGCCGCGTGGACACCGTGGCGCCGGAGTTTGGTCCGGGAACTGGCCGTTCGCGTGTTGCGTGTATTCGAGCGCGGCCAGATGGGAACCGAGATCGCCGAGCGCCTCGCCGACCGACTGGCGCGGGTGCGCGAACTGCTCGCTGGCGAGCCCGAGGCTGCGGTGGAGCAGTTCCTGGCTCGGATGCCGCGGGGGTATTTCCTGGCCGTCGAACCCGGGCAGGCTGCGCGTCATTTCTCCACGATCACGCCGGAGATCGGCGTGCATGAGGTCCGAACCGTTTCCCGGCCCGGGACCCGGGAGGGCAGTTACGAACTCCTGGTCGTGGCCGCCGACCATCCCGGCCTGCTATCGCAGATCGCGGGGTCGCTGGCGCTCGCCGGCCTGTCGGTGCTGTCGGCGCAGGTGTTCACCGCAAGCGACCACGTCGCCGCCGACCTCTTCGAGGTACAGGGCTCCTTCGGTGCCACGATCGAGGAGGATAGGTGGCGTTCCTTCCGGCGAACGCTACGCCGGGCGGTTGAAGGTCGGACGACGCTCGCCCATCAAGTCGCCGAGAAACGAGCGCACTACCCACCGCCGTCCTCGCCGAGTCCGGTCACCGTGAAGGTCGACAACGACGCGAGCGACTTCTACACGGTCGTCGAGGTGGGCGCGCCGGACCGGATCGGGCTGCTGTTCGACATCACGCAGACGCTCGCCGACCTGGAACTCGACGTCCACGTGGCGAAGGTCGCGACCTATACGGGCCGGGTGATCGACGCGTTCTACGTCCGCCACGTCGACGGCACGAAGGTCAAGGAGCCCGATCAGGTCGCGAAGATCGAGTCGGCGTTCCGGATGGCACCCGCTCAACAGGGCTGATGCAGGTGGTAGCTGGGGAATCGGGCGAATGCCTGCGAGAGCGTTGTGAAATGCGTGAGGTAGGTCTTGGACAGATCCCTCCATCCGGGATCGTCGGCGCAGTAGATGGTGGAAGCCGTCGGGTAGCTCGAGGCGTAGTACCCACCCGCGCTGGAGCCCCCGCCGCCGCCTGAGCCGCCCGAGCCGGGGCCGGCCGGTGTCCCGCCGACGTAGCGTCGATACGCGGCCACCCAGTTCGTCGCCTCTTGATGTTGAGCTGACGGGAGCGAGAGTTGTCCTGAGCACACGAGGTCGTGCATGCGATTCTCCAGCGCGTCTTTGGTTCGAGCGCCCCATCGGCCGGCGTATGGTTCCGGCCAGAGATTGCCGATCGCGTTGGAACCGCCGAGTTCGAGTGAGATCAGATGGTCGACCTCGTGTTGATAGGGAACCCAGGTGATGTGATATCGGGCGTAGACCTGCGTCTTCTCGGCGTCCGAGACGTCGCGTGCGGAGGTTGCATACCCGGACACGCAGATCCGGGAAACGCCCACGTTGAGTGCGACCCCCGGCGTGAGCGCCAGGTTGGGCATGGCTGCCGCGGGAACGCCCCTCAGATGCGTGCTTCCCGTGGAGGGCTCGCCGGACGGGTGGTGGCTCGGGCGAGGGTGGTGGTTCGGGCGTGGGTGGTGGCTCGGTCGTGGCGCCCGGGATGGGCGTGCCGATCGGACCGAGCCGGAACTGCTCAGCACCTTTCCGGGACCATTCGCGCCGGGAGCCACCGAAGCCGTGCATCCGGCCAGCAGGAAGAGCGTCACCAAGGCCGGTGCTAGTCGAGTCCGCTCCCGAAGGCGTTGATGCCTGGGAACCATCGATAGCACCTTACGTCCGTCGGGACATCCGGAGGAACAGCCGTTCCGCGCCGCCTTCGAAGTGTCGCGTGTAGACATGCCCCCGCACGAACCCCGCATGCTCGTAGGCCTTGATGGCTTGCTGGTTCCACGGAAAGACGTCCAACGCGAATCCTTTCGGTGACCACCGTTCGCGGGCCAAGGCCAAGCCCGCCTCAACGAGTCCGACCCCGAGACCGCGACCCGTGAGGTCCGGTCGAAGTCCAAGCCCGATCTCGACTTCGTCCTCGAGCACGACGAATTCGAAGAACCCGATCAGTTCGTCGGTGCCTGGATCGACCGCAGCGAACCAGCGTTGGTCCGAGGCGATCTCCGCGAGCATCAGGTGGATGTCGCCGGGGTCGGCGTCGAGGTCATAGGTGTCGTAGGGATCGGGGTAGTGCCAGGTTCGCATGGACGCGACGTCTTCGGGTGCCATCGGTCGGAGGGAGAGGTTCATCCCCACTGCTATGCGACGCCGAGAGACGGCGGTGGACCCCGGCATTGGCGACTGCGGCCAGACTAGGGCGTCACCCCCTTCAGCCTACGAAGATTCGAGCATTGACTCGAGGTTACTTTCGGTTCAATGTCGTGCATGGCGACGGCAGGTCGCGCGCTCTGATGGTGGGTCGCGCGCCTTGGAAGGGGGAAGCGATGGGTAGACCTGCGGGCCGTCGTGATGCCGTACGTTCCGTCTTCATCGCTATCGGGGCGAGCGCTCTCGTCTTAGCGTTTGCAGGCGCTGGTCTTGCGGGCCCGAACATGCCGACGGACCAGCCGAGTGCCACGCCATCTGGAGTTCCCACTGCTGCCGATCCCGTTGTCTGGAGATACGGAGACGACACCATTAGGTGGTGGGGCCACGACTGTGAAAGCATGGTCGTTGAACTCACGATGCGCATTCAGGAGGGGGAAGCGCCGGACAGTGTTGTCTGGGACTCCGGAGAGAACTGCGAACCGATCGTCTTGGACCCACCGACCGCGGACGACGGTACGGTAACCGCAGCAACCACAGACGCCGCCACCACCGATGCGACGATTGCGGCCGCCTGTACCACTTGGTACAACTGGGTCCACACCAGCCACACGATCCAGGACCTGCCAGGCATTGATCTTGCTTGGCTTAGAACGACAATGAAGCGATACTGGAACTGCAACACGACGTATTGGAGCGAGGAGTACGGCGACTTGTTCGCCTACGACGGAAGCGGGCCGAGCTGGTGGTCGCACGATCCGCCTTGGTGGGCGGTGATCAAGTGGACATGCTGGCCGCTCCCGTCCTCGTGCTCTCAGGCAAAGGCCGAGGCAAGGGCATGGTTCCACGTGGACTTCCCGGCGTGCAGCGGGGGTCACGAGGACATTCGCATCGACAACGCGGTATGGACTCAGAAGAATACGTCGACCATTGTGTGGCAAACGAGCAAGAGTTCGACATGCACGGGACTCCACAGCTCCACCGGGACCAAGCAGAACCTGAGCAAGACAGATGGCTATGGAGGTGCGCAGTCGACCACCATCGCCGTTCCAAACGTATCGGGTACCTAGGAGACGACAGTCATGAGCCGGCCGTGGATCGTCGCTTTCAAGATCGTTCTTCTCGTCGCGACGATCGTCGCGATGCTTTCGCTGGGCGGCCTGCTCATGTACGTGTTTCCGATTCTGGCCATCGGTCATTGGTGTTCCGCCCGGAACTCCCGGCCGTTCGAGTGGTACGGATGGATCTTTCTCTCGAGCCTCGCCGGTGCTGAATGGGGATGGGAAACGGCCTATACGTTGACGGACGGCAACGACCAGTGGATCTGGATCGGAATCGCCGTGGCGGCCTCGCTGACCGCAATCGTGCTGAGCACCACGACACATAGAAGATCGATGCTACAGACGTCGGAAGATTGAAACCGGCAACTCACCGGGCCGCAGTTCGTTTGCCTGACCCACAGTTGCGCAACTGCGGCTCCTCCGTTTCAGCGACAGCGAGATGCTCGATCCTCGGCGCGGTTCGGGGTCCCCCATGACACGCGGCTCGGCGCCCCGCCGGCCAGGAGGCGACGCGATGAGCGAGTGAACGACCCGCTTAGTAGGCGAGGAGCTCGCGATCCTTTGTGCCCCCCGGGTAGAAGACGTCGTGTTTCCACTCCGGGAACGCCAACCCCGACGTGCCCAGGTAGAAGCTGCCGCCCATGGCGTGCATCATGGCATGCATGAGTGGACCCGAGGAACGCCTCACGGTGGCCACGGCGTCGGGCGACGTGAGCGCTACGTATCTGCGGCCTGCGAACGCGTGGGCTTCGAGCGTGATCGCGCACGGGGCGGGCGCCGGGATGGATCACCCCTTCCTGGCCGGGTTCGCGCGCGCGGTCGCGGACGAAGGCGTCGGCGCGCTTCGCGTCAACTTCCCGTACGGGGAGCCGCCGTCCGGGCAAGACACGATCCGCCACCATCGGATATCTCCCTAGGCCTGGCGGGTCATCCGCAGGAACCGGCGTTCGACCCCCCCGTCGAAGCGCCGCGTGTAGACCTCGCCACGCTCGAACCCCGCACGTTCATAGGCTTTGATGGCGCGCTCGTTCCACGGGAAGACGTCCAACCAGAACGTCGTCGGTGACCATCGCGGGCGGGCGAAGGCGAGCCCTGCCTCCACCAGAGAAGCCCCGAGTGAGCGACCTGTCAGGTCCGGCCGAAGCCCCAGCCCTATCTCGATCTCACGGTCCAGCACCACGAACTCGAAGAACCCGACCAGCTCGTCAAGATCCGGATCCATCACGGAGAACCATCGTTCGCCCGACGCGAGTTCGGCGAGCATGAGGTCGGTGTCACCCGGATCCGCGTTCAGGTCGTACATCTGATACGGCTCAGGGTAATGCCACGTGCGCATGGCTTCGACATCATCCGCCGTCATAGGTCTCAGAGAGAAGGTCATCGCCTGAGTCGCTACGGTAGCTGGTTCCTGAGTCTTGGGCTGTCTGTTGCACGAAGCCTCCGTGATTCGGCCGCCGCGGCCTGCAGCGCTTGGAAGTCGCGCTGGTTCTGATCGGCGCAGGCCTTGGCGGACTGGGTCATCGAGACTTGGTCCCCACGCAGAGGCTTGATACGCCGGCCGGACAGTAGGCACTCGACGTGGAGTTGACGACAACAGGATCCGACGAACTCACCCGATGGTTCTCCGTGGTCACCCCGCCGGACTGAGGTGCAGGACGCTCGCACGATCTCCGGGGCTTCGTATACTCGCCGCCTGAGTCGGTTTGCGTCCAAGGAGGTTTGTCGTGCCCCAGATCATCGTCACCGCTGCGGTCAACGATGTCGAGGAGTGGTTGAAGTTCAAGGCAGAGATGGTCCCCGCGATGTCCGCGGTCGCGTCGGATGGGGCCAGCTACGTTGCCACGGATGGCAGCAACCAGGTTGCCAGCACGTGGGACGTCCCTGACATGGAGGCCTTCCGAGCGGCCCAGAGCTCCTTCCCTAAAGAACTGAAGGCGGCGGCAGAGCGAGCCGGCATGATCCCATCGACGATCGTCGTGTACATCAAGAAGTAGACCGGTCGCTTCCGCGACGTAGTGGCAGTCACCCGGAGTTCTGCGCCGTATCAAGCCTCCCACCACCAGCGTTTTCACATTTCTCGCGGCGCCGATGTTGGTCAAAGTGTTGCCTGATTTGCTTTGGTTCGCCCGTCGAGCGCCGGCGTCGCCTCACCGGCACGAGTGGCGCAGCCCGATTCGGGTGGACGCGTACCGGGTCTCCGGGATCTCCATGGATCAGGCCACCACTCGGTAGAGGTGCCAGCGGTCGGGAACACCCTTCAGCTCGTGCTCGCCCGCGTCTTCGAAGCCCAATCCGGAGCCCGCTGTCAGGTCCTTGACCGTTGAGGTGACGAGCACCTCGGAGGCTGCCGCCAGCGCCGCCACCCTCGCGCCGATCGCCACGGCTATCCCACCGATCTCGCCGTCGATCGTCTCCACCTCGCCGGTGTGCACGCCCGCCCGGATCTGCAGACCGAAGGACCTCACCGCCGTCACGAGTTCGGCCGCGCACCTTGCCGCCGCCGCGGGGCCCTCGAACCTCGCGAAGAACCCATCGCCCGCCGTGCTGATCTCCTTCCCACCGTGGCGCGCGAGTCCGGCGCGCACGGCGGCGTGGTGGGCTTCGAGCTCCTCCTTCCACGCCGTGTCGCCCAGTTCGGCCGAGCGCTCGGTCGAACCGACGATGTCGGTGAACAGGACGGTGGAGAGTCGTCGATCCGAACCAGGCTCGCGACTGGGCCCTGAACCGATGATGAAGGCCTCGATCTCAGACAACACCGCCTCGGTATCCCCGAGCCAGGGGATCCCGTCGTCCCCGGGAAGCTCGACGAATCCGGCGTCCGGGATCCTCGACGCCACGTATCGGCCAGATGCGATCGGCTCGATCTTGTCGCCCGATCGGTGCACGACGAGTGTCCGCGCCTGCACGGTCGGCAGGACCGGTCTGAGGTCGATGCTTCGTTCGACGCGCATCACGGCCTCAGCGGCGGACGGGCTCGCAGAGAGGCGGGAGTAGGAGATCCAGTGCTCCAACTCTTCGGGCTCGTCGAGCATGCCGGGGCCCATCCAGCGGGCATTGCGGACGATCCACGCACGTGTTCCCCACCCCTCCTTGATGCTCTGCAGCCATGTGTCCCACGTCGCCTCATCCCATGCCGTTGAAGAGTCGTCGTCACCGCCGGCGGTCTGGACTGCGGACGAACCGAACAGCACGAGCGCTGATGTTCGCTCGGGATGGGTAGCAGCGAAGAGAACGGACGTCGCACATCCATCCCACAGCCCCAGCAGGGTGGTCCTCGGTGAGGCGACCTCGTCGAGCACGACCTCCAGGTCTTCGACCTGCGTCTCGATCGAGACCCCATCCGCGGCCCGATCTGAGAGTCC
>Ga0315281_10013006_pt1 | contig 11288 bp, 13 predicted proteins | sample YL17G07_0_MG_FD_204540 | JGI IMG/M metagenome (GOLD analysis project Ga0315281, IMG submission 204540) | Sediment microbial communities from Yellowstone Lake, YNP, Wyoming, USA - YL17G07_0 | ecosystem: Environmental > Aquatic > Freshwater > Lake > Sediment | place: USA: Wyoming | collected... | reverse complement strand
CTCGATCATAAGAATCGCCTCGTCAACGTTCACTTTCGCGCCTTTGTAGAAATCCTCTTTGACGTGAAAGACGATCTTGCCTTCACACAGCGTCTTCCCGAGCAAGTCAGCATCGCAAATTGCAAGGAGAATGCTTCTGCCGACTCTTTTTAGGTTCATGTAGACTTCCAATGGAAGTCAGCCTCTTTAGGGGTTCTTCACTGAGGACCTTGCTCCACAGGCGGAGCATACGAGAAATGAGAGCCGCTTCTCCTTCACGATTTTCGTGTCTGGTCTCTTGCAGACTGGGCAGACAATGAAGCTCTCCATATATCTGCGCAATAGTGTCGTTAGAGTGTCTGAGTTAAACTTTCCTTGGAAAATCGCTCTGTCCTCCTGCATCGTTGCAGCTGTGGCCATCTCACCTGTCAAGAACTTCACTATGTGCTGTGGGTCTCGGTTCAGCGCGTCTGCAACTTCCTTGAAATTGTGGATTATGGTTCGCATACCTATGACAGACATGCGCAGCCTAGGCAATTCCAAGCGCTCCTGCTTAGTCGCAACTTCAGGAATCTGGGAACGCGCCCTTGCCAAAAGGTTGTCGTAATCGTAGCTCATGCCTAGATTCTCCAGCAGAAACATGCCCCAACGAAGTATTAAACTCTTTTACTCCATCGCCAGCCGCTCAGTTGCAACGACAACGTTGCCAGCACAGAGGTCCAAGGCTTATAAGCAAATACGCTGAAACAGAAAGAACCACAGACTATAGGGGTCATCAACATGGGTCACGTTTACCTTTACACGGGCACGGGGGCAGGCAAGACCGCGAACGCGCTCGGCCTCGCATTGCGCACAGTGGGGCACAAGAGAAAAGTCATCATAATCCAATTCCTGAAATGGTGGAAGAACACGGGTGAATACCAGATCAAAAGCCTGCTTGCACCCTACTATGAGATTTACCAGTTCGGACGGAAGGGTTGGATTGGACTGGGCAAGTTGGACGAGGAAGACAAGAAACTCGCCCACAAAGGTTTAGAGTTTGCCGAGAGAATCGCAATGGAAAAGGAACCACATCTGCTTGTTCTGGACGAGATCAATCTCGCCTTGTATTGCCAGCTTCTAGAAGTCAGCGAGGTTTTGAAACTACTAGATGCTGTTCCACAAGGCACCGATGTAGTTATGACAGGAAGATACGCACCTAAGGAGCTTATCGAAAGGGCAGATTTTGTGAATGAAATCAGAGACGTCAAGTCGCCTAAGGAAATGGTGACAACGAAAGGCATCCAATACTAACACGAACCTTTCCTTGAAAAAGCTTAAAGTCACCTCATTTCACTGTTAGTCCGTAACGGTGACAACTTTGCGCAAGCCAAGCCACCCCTACATACCGAACGCTCTGCCGCAGGCTAAACAGGAAATGATGCGCGAAATAGGCATAGAAGACATTGATGAGCTGTACAGCGACATTCCTAAAAAATACCGCCTAAAGCATCCGCTGAATCTGCCTGGAGACGAGCTTTCGGAATTCGCGGTCAAAAAGCACATTGAAGATCTGCTTTCGAAGAACAAGACATGTAGTGACATGCCTGTCTTTCTGGGCGCTGGATGCTGGCCACACTACGTACCAGCTGTCGTAAAGGAGGTTGTCCACCGCAGCGAACTGCTCACTGCGTACACACCTTATCAGCCTGAAATCGCCCAAGGCATGCTACAGGCACTGTTCGAATACCAAAGCATGATCTGCGAACTCGTAGATATGGAAGCCTCAAACTCCTCAATGTACGATTGGGCCTCTGCACTAGGTGAAGCCGCACGGATGGCAAACCGCGTCAAAGGACGAAGCGAAATCCTGATTCCAAGAATCATCCACCCTGAAAGAAAAGACGTCTTACACGCTTACACAGAACCCGTAGGAATCGCAATAGAATCGGTCGACTATGATCCCAGAACAGGGCTCAGTAGTCTTGAGGACTTGAAGGCCAAGATCTCGGACAAGACGGCAGCAGTGTACATCGAAAACCCTTCTTACCTAGGCATTATTGAGTCACAAGTTGAAGCAATCGCCGAAGAAGCCCACAAGCACAACGCGCTTTTCATCGTAGGAGTCGATCCAACTTCTCTGGGTGTTCTGAAGCCACCAGGCGAGTACGAGGCCGACATCGTTGTGGGCGAGGCTCAGCCGCTGGGTAATCCTATGAACTTCGGCGGGCCGCTGTTGGGCATTATGGCTTGTCGCGATGACATGAGCCTGATTAGGCAGATGCCAGGCCGAGTGATTGGAATGACCACAACCCTTGACAACAGCAGAAACGGCTTTTGCATGGCCTTGCAGACTCGTGAGCAGCACATTAGACGTGAAAGAGCAACATCGAATATCTGTTCGAATGAGGCTCTGTGTGCGGTTGCCTCAGCCGTCTACATGGCCTTGCTCGGACCACAGGGCATGCGTGAACTGGGCGAAACGATAATGTATAAGGCTAATTACGCGATGCGATTGCTTTCGCAAGTAAACCGCGTCAAAGCCCCTGTCTTCAAGGCAAGCCACTTCAAGGAATTCACCGTCAACTTCGACGAAGCGGGATTGACTGTCAAGGAAGTGAACGCGAAGCTTCTACAAAGACAAATCCACGGCGGAAAAGATGTGTCGAAAGATTTCCCAGAACTGGGCCAGACGGCCCTCTACTGTGTCACTGAGATGCATTCGAGGGAAGAGATAGAAAGACTGGCCGAGGCTCTGGACGAAGTCTTCGGGTGGTAGATGGAAACATGTTCAAACAGGCAAGCTGGGAAGAGCAAGTAATCCTTAATCTCGGTAAACCCGGAAGAATAGGCCACATCCTGCCGCAAACTGAGAACGAGATCAAGCAGGCTGTCGGTGACGCGAACAAACTCATTCCTGACAACATGCGACGTGTGGCCCCACCTAAGCTGCCCGAGCTTTCAGAAGTTGAGGTAGTGCGTCACTTCCTGCGTCTATCGGAGATGAACTACGGCGTCGATCTCGGCCTATATCCACTGGGCAGCTGTACAATGAAGTACAACCCGAAGATAAACGAGGAACTCGCCAATTCGCCAAGCTTCAGCATGCTGCACCCTTACCAAGACGAAAGCACGGTACAGGGAATTCTTGAAATCCTGTACAGGCTCGAACGTTGGCTGGCCGAGATCACTGGCACACACGAAGTCTGCCTGCTTCCAGCCGCTGGCGCCCATGGCGAACTGCTTGGAACGCTACTCATGCGCGCATACCATAAACTGAACGGCGAGGGCGAAAAACGCAAGGAGGTAATAGTTCCAGATTCAGCTCACGGCACGAACCCTGCAAGTGCTGCCATGGCCGGGTTTGAAGTGGTGGTTGTTCCTTCGGATGAGGATGGGCTTGTGGACTTGGAGGCGCTGGAGGCTTCGGTGTCCGAGCGAACAGCGGGCCTTATGCTCACGAACCCCAATACACTGGGTATCTTCGAGAAGAACATTGAGGAAATAGCAGGTACAATCCATGGCGCGGGTGGTCTGCTTTACTACGACGGGGCAAACTTGAACCCGCTTCTGTGCAAGGCTAGGCCCGGCGACATGGGTTTCGACATAGTCCACATAAACGTCCATAAGACTTTCGGCACTCCCCATGGCGGGGGAGGGCCTGGAGCAGGCCCAGTAGGAGTTTGCAAGAAGCTCGTTGAATTCCTGCCAGTTCCACGCATAACTTATGAAAATAAGCGCTACCGTCTGAACTATAACAGGCCCCATAGTATGAGTAGAATCCGAGGTTTCTATGGAAACGCTGCAGTCCTTCTAAGGGCATACGCCTACATTCTCAGCCTTGGGCGAGAAGGATTGAAGGAAGTTGCAGAGGTCTCAACCCTAAACGCCAACTACATCCTAGCCAAACTGAAGAACGTCAAGGGTTTATCCCTTCCCTATGACAGCGAGAAGCCTCGGAAGCACGAGTGTGTATTCAGCGCAAGACCACTAAAGAACGAGACAGGCGTGTCGGCATTGAACGTATCAAAGCGTTTGCTTGACTATGGTTTGCATTCTCCAACGGTATACTTTCCACTCATAGTTGAGGAGGCTTTGATGATTGAGCCAACAGAGACCTTTGAGAAGGAAGAACTCGACCGTTTCGTTAAGGCTATACAGGAGACGTGTCAAAACGCTTACACGACACCCGAAACCGTGCTGAAAGCACCGCACAACACTGCCATATCGAAACTTGATGAGGTCAAGGCATCACATCCCAGGACCATGGCGCTAAGCTGGCGCATGCACCTCAAGAAGAGCGGCCAAGTACCGCAAACGTAGGCAACGATTTATATGGCGCCTCCGCGCTATTCAGCAAAAAGATTAGGTAGACGTGATAGCATGACGGAACTAGAGGATAAAGTGCGAGAAGCAGTAGGCCGGATCGTCGATCCTGAGACGGGAATGACCTTCAGCGAGATGCAGATGATCACGAACGTCAAAGAAGAGGAACAGGGCTCCGTCAAGGTTGAATTCGTCCCATCCAGCCCGTTTTGCCCAATCGCCTTCAAGCTGTCCATGGACATCAAAAACGCCGCCTTGAAGGTACCTGGCGTTAGGAAAACTGCCATCTTTTGCCGAGGCCACATGATGGAACAACAAATTAATGAAATGACGAACAAAGATCAGCAAAAGTGACAAAGTCTTCCGATATTTCTTTTTCGATACTCTGAATCAAACGAGGTAGAGCTGCGCGCGCGGAAAGAGCGTTCAAGCGTTCTGGAGGCTCTGAGAAGAACAGAAGAATGGTCAGATAGATCCTGAAAGAGCTAGCAGACACGAACTGTCAGAAGGCGCTTAGCAGGATCGGACAACCCACTTTTTCTCTTGGCAAAGGAACGATCAGCATATATCATTCCGTACAGACAGCATCTAGCAGAATTGGTTGAATGCGATGAGCCCAGCTAATCGCCCACCGAATTTCTCTCTTTCGGGAAGACACGAGATCTACTGTTGTGCTTCACGCATCTGCATAACCGAGCAGGGCGTGAAGGTCGAGACTGAACCCTTGTCAAGTATTGCCCATTGCACGAAGCCATGTATGGAACGAGAAAGATCGATGAAAGAACGCTGCGCAAAAGCATGGAAATGAAGATCTCAGGCATAGGTTTCTATTGCAGAAACCGTGCCTTCGAGGCTCAGCCAGTGGTGGCCTATGGAGCCTCGGAAATGATGCAGGTCTGACTCGATAGAAAGCTTATTGACTGCGCTATAGTGGTTTGCGAGGGAGCTGGCACCGTGATAACACCCAACAGCCAGCTCGTGCAAGCCATTGGGGCCCGGTTGACGGGAATCATTAGGACTTCACCCATCCACGAAACGATTGAGCGAATCAAGGCAGCGAAGGGCACTGTCTTGGAAGAAGCCACTGCACGAATTGATCAAGCTGAGGGCGTCAGAAGGGCTCATGCCTTGGGGTTTCACCACATTGCGGTTAGCGTCGCTGGTTTTCAGTCGAAGACTATTAGTGGGATAAGAAAACTTGAGGGCAGCACGAAGCTGGATGTCTTGATATTCTGCGTCTGCAACACGCGCGTGAGCAAGGAGGATTTGAAGCACATAGCCATGGCAGATGTTGCGTGTGCAAGCGCTTCGAAGCTCCTTCGAGCAGAAATAGGCAAGAAGGCCATGTTTCAGCTTGGTGTGACGATTCCTGTTTATGCCTTGACGGAAAAGGGGAAAAGGCTGGTTTTGGCTTACCTAGCCGAGTCTGCTGAGATACTTGTGGCCTCCAGAACCAGCAGGCTACCGTACGAAGCAGATGAGAAAGGACCGAGACTTAAGGATCATCCATGTCACCAAAAGCCTTAAGTGCCTTAAGAAAGTAGTTTGTGTTGTTAAATACATAAGGTGTTGAAAGAAATTGGCAGTAGAAGGTTTCTCAGGAAACAGGCAACCTGTAGACGTTAAAGTTGGCCAACTAACGCCGGACTCCAGAGCCGTAAACGTTTTGGCGAAAGTAGTTTCGAAGAGCGAGATACGAGACATCGCGGCAGGCAGAGATGGCGCAGCGCACAAGGTTAGTGACGCTTTGGTCGGTGACGAGACTGGATGTGTTTACTTGACCCTTTGGGACGACAATATCACCAAGGTAAACGAGGGCGCCGTAGTAAGCGTCAAGAACGGTTACGTGAATCTATTCAGAGGAAACATCCGCTTGAACATTGGCAGATATGGCACACTGGAAGTCTCAGATCAGGCAATTGCTGGCGAAGTTAACACGGAAAACAACGTTTCAAACCAGGTCTATGATCAACCTAGACGACCATTCAGAGGAGGCGGCGGAGACAGAGGTTTCGGCGGAGGATACGGCGGCGGTCGCGGCTACGGCGGAAGAGACAGAAGAGGCGGCTACAGAGACCGAAGATACTAGATTCGTGTGCGTGTGCTCCAAGAGAGCCACCGCTCATTTTCTTTTATGCAAGACTACTAGTCCATTGAATACTGTTGCTTTCTCCAGAGCTTATGCCAAATGATCCAACTCTCTTGTGGCTATGTACGGAGTCTTACCGCAATGTTTAAAATCTGATATCAAAGACATCAGCTTCACTGGAAAAGGAGAAGATTACAATGGTTCAGCAAAAGAAGGAAGAAAGAAAACCAACAGTAGAGGAATTGCTGGCTAAAGCCAAGAAACCAGCCCAACTTGCTCCACCGATGCACAAGTTCTATGAAGGAAAGCTCCAAGTGATGCCAAAATGCTCCATAACAAGCCCTGCCGACTTCGGAATCTGGTACACACCAGGCGTCGCAGCACCCTGCAAAGAGATCCAGGCAGACCCGGACAAGTCGTTTGAATATACCAATCGTTGGAACTATGTAGCCGTAGTATCGGATGGCACGCGCGTATTGGGCTTGGGCGACATTGGCCCAGAGGCAGCCATGCCAGTGATGGAAGGAAAGGGCCTGCTGTTCAAGTACCTAGGAGGCGTGGACGGTTTTCCAATCTGCCTGAGAACAAAGGATCCTGAAGAGATAATCAGGACATGTGAACTCATCGAACCGTCTTTTGGAGGCATAAACCTCGAGGACATCGAAAAGCCGAAATGCTTCTACGTTCTGGAGAAGGCAAGAGAACGACTTAAGATTCCAGTGTGGCACGACGACCAGCAAGGAACCGCGACAGTAATTCTCGCGGGCTTGATGAACGCCTTCAAAATCGTTGGCAAGAAGCCGAACGACAGCCTAGTCACCTTGGTCGGAGCAGGAGCCGCAAACCTGCGAACTGCATACGTGCTGATAAGATGGGGAATGAAACCCGGCAACATAATCATGGCAGACACGAAAGGCGTGATTTACCCCGGCAGGAAAGACGTAAAGAAAGAGGATGACCCGTGGAAATACGAACTGTCTCAGAAGACAAACGCAGAAGGAAGAGAAGGCGACATAACCGAGGCCTTCAAGGGCGTGGATGCAGTCGTCGCTGCATCAAAACCAGGGCCTGGAACGATAAAGAAGGAATGGGTGTCGTTAATGGCGAAAGACTCAATAATCTTCGCGTGTGCAAACCCAATTCCTGAGATCTGGCCATGGGAAGCTAAAGAGGCTGGAGCACGCGTAGTGGCTACAGGCAGAAGCGACTTTCCGAACCAAGTAAACAACAGTCTAGGTTTTCCAGCGATATTCAGAGGCGTTTTGGACGTTAGAGCGAAGACTGTCACTGACGACATGTGTATTGCAGCTGCTCAAGAACTGGCGAAGTTTGCAGAAGAGCGCGGAATACATGATGAAGACATCCTGCCAAGGATGGAGGAATGGGAGGTTTACCCACGCGAGGCTGTGGCTTGTGCACTGAAGTCGATCGATCAGGGCGTTGCAAGGATCAAACCCAGCAGGCAAGAGCTGTACGAGAGGGCCAAGGCCATAATTCAAAACGCCAGAGAGTCGACCAAGCTGCTTATGAGCAATGGCTTGATTAAGAAGGCACCTTCGGAAGCAGAACTGCTGAAGTAAGATACACATAAACAATCCTATTTTTTCGCTTTTTTTCCTCATGCCTTTAGAAAATTATTTAAACTCTTCCATAGCAAATAGAGGAGCTAGGGAGAAAACGAAATGCGATCTGACTATATGCTCTACGGGGCGGCAATAATCCTTTTCGTAGTAACCGTAATCTTCGGTGTTCTCACCGTCGAGTCTGAAAGAATCGTTTCTGTGGTCGCCACTGTAGGCTTCGGAATTTTCTTCGCAGGCCTCGGTTATATTCTTCGCCCGAAGGCAAAACCTTCAACCACTGCCGTGATAGCTCCGACGCCAACACCTGCAAACGTAGCAGTCGCGCCGCCTTCAATAGCTGAACCAGAGCCGAGACCGACCGCTGTAGAAGAGGTGGAAGAAAAGACGACAGCCTCCTCGGAAGCTGTGCCCTTGAAGTTGCGGCTTACAAAGATAAAGGGAATCGGCGACAAACGATCGACGCTGCTGGAGGCCTTAGACATTAGAAATGTTACTGACCTGTCAAAAGCGTCTGCAAAGGAATTGGCTACGAAACTGGATATTTCACCGAAGACAACTGCAAGATGGATAGCGAACGCGAAGGAAATCTTGGAGAAATCTTAAAGAGCTTCAGAGAGGCGTCTAGTTCACAAGATTCAGGATTCTTACTATGTTCCTTCTTTCCAATCTTCTTATGGCATCCAGAAACTCGTTCTTTTTCTTGCCCGTCACCTTGAAGCTCTGAAGCATCTCTTTCACAGGCATCTCAGGTCTTCCAAGGTTTATGTGGCTCCTGCCTAGGTGCCGCACTATTAGCCGCTCAAGTTTTCCGCACCGCCACGTAGTGTTGCGCAGTAGTACGACGATAGCTTTGACTAGTCTTTGCGTTTCCCCTTCTTTCTTCTCTCTCAACATGTCTTCACACTTAGAATAGTAGCCGTCACACGTTTTTAGCGTTTTCGTTCGCTCCATTGATGGGCCACAAGGTTCAAATAAAAATAGCACAATAAGGGGATGACGTGGGGAAGAGCGTAAATGCTGACTGGACAGGTTGGACGGATATTCTTCGACCGAATCGCCGAGGATGAGGATCTAGCTGAGGCGATCAGGAAAAGGGTTGAACAAGGCGGGATCAAGGCAGGGTTCTTTGTAGTGATTGGGAGCCTGAAGAAGGTCGTTCTGGGCTACTATAAGGGTGGCAAATATGAGAATCTCAACCTGGCTGGCCCGTTGGAGATTGCTTCAGGCATGGGGAATATTGCATTGAGCCAGAAAGGCGAAGTGATGATTCACACTCATCTGGTCGTCTCCAACGAGAAAGGTGAGGCTTTCGGCGGGCACCTCATGTCTGATTCTCCAGTCGGCGCCACAGCAGAACTCATCATAGTTGAAGGGCTGGGCGTGAACTTGATCAGAGGCCTGGATGAAAAAACGAAGCTTAATCTGCTGAAGCTAGGCTAGAGCCTTCTTAAGGCAAATCCCATGCGTCGAACCATAGTAGTTCTTCAGCTTCGCGATCGGTTTGTATCCGGTTTTCTGATAAAGGCCTAGGGCGGCGTGGTTGTCCTCTCGAACTTCGAGGCGGCACGTCTTGGCGCCTTTCTCCCTGAATAGCTTTTCCATTTCCTGAAGGAGTCCTGTGCCTATCTTGCTTCGGCGGAAGTCAGGCAGGACGTCTATGGTAAGTATATGGCCTGCCAGTGCGTTTCTTTCGATGTACAAGCGGCCTATGATGAAGCCTGCGACTCGCTTGATCTTCTCTGCGACAAGTGCTATTGAATCATAATCGGCTAGGAGAGTAGCGATCTGTTGGCGTGTGAAAGCCTCAGTCTCGAAGCAGGCCTTTTCGATCGCGCAAAGGCTGTCCAAGTCACGGATTGACGCGGTTCTTATGCTCACCGTCATTTGAAACATCATCTTTCAGCACTTTGCCATTTCCGTTTGTCGCGATTGTCCTCATTCCTACCCATTGCTGGGCTGCAAAACCTATGAAGAACCTCATCCACAGAGTCAGCAATCGCATGAGGATAGTAGCTGTTGCGCTTACTTCTGCAGGGACTCCGAAAAGTATGAGCATCGTAGTAAGGGTTATTTCGGGCAGGCCGACTTCGAACGGAACGCCTACGGGCACAGACTTCACAGCTGCGAATATCGAAGAAATCACAAGTATTGCGCCCCAGCTAATCTGAGGGTAGCCAATCGAAACGAATGTGAAGTAGAAAGCCAGCAAAGCAAGCACCCATGAAACGGCTGACAGCAAGAATGCAGCAGCCAACGTTTTCGGTGCATGAACGTATTCCTTCATTGCTACATGAAACGACTTAGCGGCCTCCATGAGTTCCCCTCTGAAATGAGATGCCTTCCACCGACCTCGGCTTACGCGTTCCACGAGCCTCAGAAGAGCGTCCACGAACCGCAGCGTCCAATTCTCCCTGAAACACAGAAGCAAGAGAAACGCTAGGAAGAACACAGTGAGACCTACGAGAAATAGGATCAACGTGAAAAGTGTCCCGTAGAATTGCCTCTCATACACCAGAAAGGTCGCTCCCATCAGCAGGGTGGCAAGGTTTATGCCCATCCCGATCAGTCTTTGAGCCACGATAGAGGCTGTGGCCTTTCCTGCTGTGCCAATTTGCTCTCGGTTCACAAGGTAGATCTTCGTGATTTCGCCACTGACTGACTCCGCAGGAATCATGGTATCAATGAAAACTCCAACCCAAACGAAAAGATACAGCTTAGCCACCGAGACCTTGACTGAGAGAAACCTGAGCAAGGAATCCCAGGTGAGGGTGAAAAAGAGGGTGTCAAGCACGACTGCCGCCGCGGCAAGCACATAGGAACCGAGGTCTATCTGCTGAACCTTTGCGATGATCTGGAGAATGTCGACGTTGAAAATGTATATGTATATGAAGAAAGCCGCGAGCCCGATGAGTGGCAAGAGAAACGTCTTCTTGGTTACCCTGTACTTTGGCGAAGTCAAGGATGCAGGCACCGGCAATGACTCCAAAAGGACTCGGAGCGGCATTATATAGTTTGCCCAACTCCAACGATGGGCAGCTTATGCTCCAGCATTCGTTGCCTCCGACGTCAAGATTTAACTATGCTTTCGGGCTAGTTGTAGATGGTGAACTCAGTTGAGATTGAAGGGTGTTCACTTTCTGCTTACGTACAAGTGTGATTTGGAGTGCGATCACTGTTTTGTTTGGGGAAATTCCCAAGCCAAGGGTACGTTCACGCTTAGGCAGGTGGACACTTTGTTGGCGGAGGCTAAGAGGCTGGAAACTGTAGATTCCGTCTCGTTTGAGGGCGGCGAACCGTTTCTGTATTATCCGATCATGGTTAGGGCTGCTGAG
>Ga0315281_10013005_pt1 | contig 11289 bp, 11 predicted proteins | sample YL17G07_0_MG_FD_204540 | JGI IMG/M metagenome (GOLD analysis project Ga0315281, IMG submission 204540) | Sediment microbial communities from Yellowstone Lake, YNP, Wyoming, USA - YL17G07_0 | ecosystem: Environmental > Aquatic > Freshwater > Lake > Sediment | place: USA: Wyoming | collected... | reverse complement strand
GCGGCGCCATCCGGCCGGCGATCTCGCTCATGGGAGCCAGGAGCGGCAGTCTCCCCTGAGCGTCCTGTACGGTCTCGTACGCGACCGCGGCGACGCCCTGGCCGGCCAGGGCCTCCGTCAACCCCTTCCCCGCAGCCAGGTGCAAGTAGGTGAAGAGGATCAGACCTTCGCGAAGGAACCCGAATTCGTCCGGAACCGGTTCCTTCACCTTCAGGATCATCTCGGAGGCACTCCACACTGCGGTGGCGCTATCGGCGATGAGCGCTCCGGCGCTCGAGAGATCGGCGTCGCTGATCGCTGAGCCGGCCCCCGCCCCCGTTTCAACAAGAACCCGGTGCCCGGCGTCGGTGAACTCGCGGACGCCCTCGGGCGTCGCGGCGACCCTGTACTCATTGTCCTTGATCTCGCGGGGGATGCCAATAATCACGGGGACACCTCCTCAGGCTTCTGCAATCACAGCCTACCGGAGTGAGGCGCCGGAACTGCTAGACCCCGACCGACTCCCCATCCAGGCGCGTGCGCGACCTTGCTCGTGTGCGAGCCGCGCCGACGAAGTCCCTGAAGAGGGGGTGCGGCCTGGTCGGTCGGGACTTGAGTTCCGGATGGAACTGCGCCGCGACGAAGAACGGGTGGTGGGCAAGCTCGATCATCTCGACCAGCCTGCCGTCGGGAGAGTGTCCGGAGATGACGAGGCCGTGCTCTCGCAGCTGGGCGTGGTATCTGGGGTTTACTTCGAACCGATGACGGTGCCGCTCGTAGACGATCGGTTCGCCGTAGGCCTGGAAGGCGTGCGTGCCCTCGGCGACGTGGCAGGGTTGCGCCCCCAGTCGCATGGTCCCGCCCATGTCCGCGATGCCCTTCTGCTCCGGCAGAATGTCTATCACAGGATCGGGCGTGCCTGGGCTGAACTCCGAGGAATTGGCCGCGGCCAGGTCGCAGACGTTCCGCGCGAACTCGATCACCGCGCACTGCAGGCCCAGGCAGATGCCGAGGAAGGGGACGCTGTTCTCGCGAGCGAAACGTATCGCGTCGATCTTGCCTTCGACGCCGCGCACCCCGAAACCGCCGGGTATCAAGATCCCGTCAGCCGCGGACAAGGCGCCCGAGGCGCCCTCAGCCGCCAGTTCGTCAGAGGCGACCCAAAAGATCTCCACTCTGGCCCCGTGGTGGAACCCTCCGTGTTTCAGCGCCTCCATGACCGACAGGTAGGCATCGCGCAAGGTCACGTACTTGCCGACAACGCCGATCCTTACTGGATCGGTCGCCGAACGGATTCTCGAGACCAGTGCGTTCCACTCCGTGAGGTCTGGCTCCGTCTCGATCTGAAGATGTCGGGCCAACACTCCGTCCAGGCCCTCCGCATGCAGAACCAGCGGCACCTCATAGATAGACGCAGCGTCAAGGGCCGGGATGACACCCTCGATCGGCACGTCACACAGGAGAGAGATCTTCTCCTTCAGGTTGCGCCCTATCGGCCGATCACTACGGCAAACGATCACGTCGGGCTGCAGGCCCAGTGACCGCAGTTCCTTGACGGAGTGCTGGGTCGGCTTCGTCTTCAACTCGCCGCTGGGACCGATGAACGGCATCAGCGAGACGTGGACGAAGGCGCAGTTCGCGCGGCCCACCTCGTTCCTGAGTTGCCGGATCGCCTCCAAGAAGGGCAGGGACTCGATGTCGCCGACGGTTCCTCCGATCTCGACGATGACGATCTCGGCCTCCTCGGCCTCCGCGTGGCTGCGGATGCGTTCCTTTATCTCATTCGTGATGTGAGGGATGACCTGGACGGTCTTCCCCAGATAGTCGCCGCGCCGCTCCTTGGCGATGACGCTGGAGTAGACGGCTCCGGTCGTCAGGTTGGACCCGCGATGGAGGCTCTCGTCGGTGAAGCGTTCGTAGTGACCTAGGTCCAGGTCGGTTTCAGCGCCATCATCCAGCACGAAGACCTCGCCGTGCTCGAAGGGATTCATCGTCCCGGGGTCAACGTTGATGTAGGGGTCGAGTTTCTGGAGGGTTACCTTGCATCCACGGGACTTGAACAGTCGGCCCAGAGAGGCGGTCGTTATACCCTTCCCCAAACCTGAGGCGACACCGCCCGTAACGAAGATGAACTTCGGCTGCTTCCCCACTACGGAAGCCGATGCTAGCAGAGGTTCGGAGCTAGCTCCCACCGTTCGCTGAGAAAGTTCTCCATTCGGGCGAAGTTCCCAGCTGATCGAACCATCGCAACGGGAAAACGCTCGCGATCACCTTCGAGAAGGTCACGGTCTCCGCGACCAAGTTCAGGCCGATAGCCAGCACCGCGGCGACAGCAACCGCCCAATCGGGAAGAACCGCATACAGTCCCATCCCGACCACAAGTCCCAGCAAGTTGGCGCCCGCGTCTCCCAGCATCGCCTTCTCCAGGAGGTCGTAGCGAAGCGCGGGCAGTTCGGCGAAAACCAGGACGAACATCAGCGCCTGCGGGGCGGATGTCGCGCTGATGAAAGGAACCACTAGTCCGAAGAGGAGGAAGGCTCGACCGGCCCTACCCGGAGCGACATCGAGGTCGTTCCATATGTTGGTGCACCCGGCCATCATCACGACTCCAGCGATCATCACCCACGACGGCCGGGCCGGCAGCCCCGTCACTGCAAGGGCGCCGGCCACTATCCCTGCGAGCACCTTTACCGAGCCGGTGGTTGGACGGCCTCTGAGTGCTGACTCCAGGTGACCTTTGAGCCCTCTCACACCACCTTCGCTGAGATCGTCCAGGAAACCAGCGGCCAGCACGATCAGACAGGCCCCCAGAACCCAGAGGTAGACACCGAAGCGCTCTTCCCAGCGACCAGCTAGAGCTCGCGCGATCAGGCTCCAGACGACGACTCCGAGCGCCGAAGCCGCGACCGTAAGACCGAGCATGGGATTGAGGTTGACCCCTCGGTAGTTGGGTCTTGCGATGCGATTGATCGGCGCAAGGGTGACCGCCCGTCCGAGGCCCCACGAAAGGAACGCTGTTACCACCACGTAGACCACCACGTCCGCTAAGGTCACCGAAGTCCCGATGCTCTGGCTGCCACGGCCCTCAGTATGTCCCACCCTTGCCGTCCGCGGTGGGTGAAGCCGCCAATATCCCTGCCCGTCGGCCGATGCCGTATGTCGGTAGGCATCTCGACGATCCTGTAGCCCAGCCGGGCCGCGTCGATAGTCATCGCTGTTTCCACGCCGAAGCCACCGGCCATCGGGCGACACCCCGAAAGCACCTCGGCCTTCATCACCCGTTGTCCTGAAAGGGGTTCCTGGGTCTGGAAACCCGACAGCCGCTCGATCGCCATGGCGGCCAGTCGTTTGACGACGCCGAACCCGCCGCCCTGCCGCGGCAGCACCGCGATAGCCAAATCAGCCCGCCCGTCTCCCACGGCGTCAAGGAGGGGGGCGAGAAGACGAGCCGTCTCACCGAGGTCGGCGTCCGCCAGGAGCCACACGTCGGGAGCGCTGCCCACGCTTCGAATCCCCCGTTCGATGGCCTGCCCCTTCCCCCGACCTTTCTCGATACGAACGACCCGGGCGCCGGCCAAGGCAGCCACTTCACCGGTGGCATCTCGCGAACCGTCGTCTATGACCAGGACTTCCTCGACGAAGTGGGAAAGGGCCACGACCGTCGCACCCACTCTAGCGGCCTCGTTGCGGGCCGGGACGAGCGCGAGCACCTTCATGGCGCCAGCGGCGGGAAGAGCCCATCTGCAGCCCCCGCCTTGAAGCCGTAGTCGCCGCCCCCGTCTCCCCGAAGGAGCGCTTGGGTCGCGATGACCAGGGCGAGCTCCCCCGCTGCCTCGTCGGCATTGTCGACCGTGACCATCTCTTTCGAGTCGGGAAGACCGCTATCGCGTAGGTCGGCAACGAACTGGTATTCAGCGCTCCCCGGTTCTGCGGCAGCGACATGGGCATCCTGCCGAACCAGGTTGCCGGTAAGCGGTTCCAGGAACGATGAGGGGTCCAGCGACGGCACACCGACCCCGCCCGACACGACGACGACTGACTGGTCGGGTCCTCCGATCCCAGACAGCTGACCGTTCACCTCCTTCAAACCAGACCCTTTTCCCGCCTGAAGGAAGCCGCTTTCCAGCAGCTGGTAGAGCAGATCCTGGTCCCCGCGAACTCCGTCTACGAGCCTCGACGCCAACTGCGCGGCCATTTCCGCCGCCAATGCTCCGGAGGTCGATGTCTGGGGCACGCCCAGCAGGAGCGCAAGGGCCTCGCGCGACTTGACGTCAGGCGTGGCAGCGGCGGGCGTAGTGGAGATCACCGCAGTCACATCTGCGCCGGCCGTAGCAACGGAGTTCTCCACTGAGTCGACGACCTCCTTGTCCGTTCCTTCGTCGGTGACGAGAACGATGCGCGCTCCCGCGAGCTTTCCCGCCGTGAGCAGTGGAAGAGCTTGGTCGGTGAAGCCAACAGCCCTCGAGAGCTCGGCCCCGGACGCCCCCGCCTTGTCACGGGCGAGCTCCGCCGATCGGTTCGCGTTGGCGGTCTGCTGCTCCAGCCGATCGACCAGACCCTGGTCGATCACGGTGGTGCCGGCAACCACACCGAGTGCGAGCGCGAGGAATACGGCGACGATCGAGAGCAGGTGATACCGGAAGGAGATCAAAACAGACCTTTCACCCAGACCTGAAACCCGTGAAGGAGCTGGTCCAGATACAACCGAAGCGAGTGGGACGCAAGTACGGTCACAGCCATCGCGAAGAGGGCCGAGCCTACCAGTAGCGCGGTGTCGCGGCCTCGTATCCGCCCGGGATAGAGCCTCGACACCCCCTTCGCATCCATGAGCGTCTCCCCGACACGCATGCGAACCAAGAAGGTACTCGCCATGCCGGCACGCCCCTTGTCTAAGAACTCTCTCAGGTTGCCGTGGCTCCCGACGGCCACGATCAGATCGGCACGCTTCTCGTGGGCCAGAAGGAAGGCCACATCCTCGCTCGTCCCCGCGGCCTCCGCAACCTTGAAGGGAACCCCAAGCTCCTCGAGGCGGCGACGTCCAGGAGCCCTCCCATCCGGGTAGGCGTGGAGGACCACCTCCGTGGAAAGCCCGCGGCCGAACCTCCTCCACTTCTTCATCGCAAGGAGCAGAGCATCATCTGAAACGCTATCCATGTCGCCGGTGATGATGTCGGGCGTGTACCCCCTCTCGATCAGCGCGTCCGCTCCGCCGTCTACCCCGACCAGGACCGGCCGCATCTCGGAGATATAGGGTCGGAGAGCCGCGAGATCCTCTCGGCAGCTGTATCCCCTCACGACCACAAGAACCTGGCGATGTGCGAGCTCATGGTCCAGGTCGGGCAGTCCCCCGCCTCCGAAGAGCAGATCCTGCTCTCGCTGTATGTACTCAACCGTGTTCATGGCAAAACTCTCGAACTGGTCCGCCAACGCGGCGCGCGCGGTCTCCATCGAATCTGTCACCGACGCCTCAGTCTGGCGAACTCCAACCCCTGCCAGGTCGGCTCCCACGTATACGCGGTCTTCCTCCACGTTGACCAGGTCCCCCTCGGAGACCTTCTTCATGATCAGCGGGCCCACCCCGTCAACGAGGGGGATGCCGGCCTGAACCAGAACCGAAGGTCCGACGTTGGGGTAGCGGCCACTAGACGAAGGCGCGGCGTTCACCACCGCCGAAACGCCTTTCGCGATGAGGCCGTCAGCGGAAACCCTGTCCAGATCTTCGTGGTTGATGACCGCGATCTGCCCCGGATCAACCCGTCGCAAGAGATCCTTGGTTCGAGCGTCGACCCGAGCCGTGGCGGTTCCGCGGCTTCCGGGCCTCAGCCACGCGGTTGGCCTCTTCAGCCTCAAGCGGGGTCACCGGGCAAACCGAACTTCTGTCGAACGATGGCGAAGAAACTCTTCCCATGGCCGCGAACCATGAGTGTGGGCTTTGGCGAGGGAGAGATGCGAACGACGGACCCGACCGGCAGTTCGTGACTCTCATTGCCGTCGGCCGAAAGGAGGCCCGGTTCCTCCCCCACCACCTCCAATGACACACCCTCGCTGGGGGCGACGACGAGCGAGCGATCGAAGACCATGTGGGCCGCGATCGGCGTGACGACCAGGCAGTCGATCTGCGGAGAAACGATGGGGCCGCGGGCGGAGAACGAGTACGCGGTCGATCCGGTCGAGGTGGACACGATCACTCCGTCAGCGGAGAACGTGCACACATCCGTTCCGCCCACCATGACCGCGAGCTTGATCAGGCGATGCCGCGATCCCTTCTCGATGATCATCTCGTTCAAGGCCCACTGCACTTCGGGCCAATCGTCAGACTCGGCAACGAGAGCCATCCGCTTCTCGATGCGCGCCGACCCGGCCAGCACTTCCTCGATGGCTTGCAGCGCGTCCTCCGGCTCGATCTCGGTGAGGAAGCCGAGCCTCCCTACCATGACTCCGACCACGGGGCAGCCGCGCTCGTTGGCGATCTGCGCGGAGCGAAGGAAGGTTCCGTCGCCTCCGACCGAGACGATGAGATCGACCCCTTCCGCGAAGTCCTCCGGGTCAGCCACCTCCGTGGCGTCGATCGGCTCGGTCAACAGGCGTCGCGTCGTCACGTGTGTCTCGTGAAGTGAGCGCGACAGGGAGGTCGCGACAGCGACCGCTTCAGGTCGACCGGTGTGGACTATGAAGGCAACCCTCTTCAACGCTCTCCCTTCAGGGCCGAACCGGCCGCCAAGGCCGGCGCGGGATCGAGATCTACGACCTCGGTTCCAGCCTGGGCGTGCAACAGAAACTCCACGTTCCCGGCGGGGCCGCGTAGGGGCGAGGCAATCACTTCCGACGGGGGAAGCCCTTGCCTGCGACACTCCCCGGCAACCCCTTCGATCGCGCTGCGCCACACTTCCGCATCGCGCACAACACCCCCCTTGCCGACGAGCTTCCGACCGGCCTCGAACTGGGGCTTGACGAGGAGAACGAACTCGGCCAGGGGCGAAGCCACCGCAGCAAGAGCGGCGATCACCGAGCGAAGCGAGATGAAGGACAGATCAGCGACTACGAGATCTGGGATGAAGGGCATATCTACCCTATCGAGATGCTTGACGTTCTTCCGCTCCAACACCGTGACGCGGGGATCGTTCCGAAGCCTCCAGTCGAGCTGACCGTACCCCACATCCACGCTCACCACCCGCGCCGCGCCGCGCTGGAGAAGGCAGTCCGTGAACCCTCCGGTTGACGCGCCTGCGTCGAGGCAGTCCCGACCGGAAGGAACGATGGCGAAAGCATCGAGGGCGGCCGCGAGCTTCTCGCCCCCCCTGGAGACGTAGTGCCTTGCCGGGGATGCCAGGGAAAGTTCATCGTCGAGTCCGACCAACATCGACGGTTTGAACACCGGCAGGCCCCCCACCAGCACACCGCCAGCACGGATAGCCTCCTGGGCCGCGGTTCTACTCACGATCAACCCCCTGCGGACGAGTTCCGCGTCCAGACGCCTGCGCACGCCTATCCGATTGCTCCCGCGACCACGCGCCTGTCAGAAAGCACGTCCGCTCCCGTCGTCCCATCATTCGAGTCGAGCCTAAGGATACCCTTGCCCTACCCGGCAGCATGCGGAGCATCCCGGAACAGCACCGAGAGGCCTTCTCCAACGAACGTAGGTTTCACGGTGGCCACGTCCAGCGAGCCTCGGTTTTCGATCCCGGTGAGAACGAGCAGCGAATCCCACCCCAAGCGTGACGCGCCCTCTATATCCGTGTCCAGCCTGTCGCCCACGACCAGCGGGACTCCGCCGCCCGCCAGTTCCAGCGCAGCGCGAAAGATCGGCGCCTCCGGCTTGCCCACCACCTCGGCCACGGCCCCGGTGGTAGTGACCACTGCCGCCAGGAGTGCGCCGGCCCCCGGCCATGATCCCCCAGGAGTCGGAAAGGCGGCATCGCGATTCGTTCCCACCAGGGCAGCGCCCTTCTCCACGAGGAGACAGGCAGTCCTCAGCTTCGGGTAATCGACTTCCGTGTCCAGGCCGATCACGACGCAATCGGCTCCGCGTGGTTCCCCGGTAAGAACATCGATGCCTACCTCAACAAGGGCCTCTCGGATCCCTCGACCACCTACGACGAAGGCGGATCGCGTGCCTCGATCGGCAAGCATCGACGCGGTCACGGATGCCGAAGTCACCACCTCCTCAACACCCGCCGCGAAACCCAGGCCTCGCAGCTTGTCGGCGACATCTGCCCGCGTCTTTGCCGAGTTGTTGGTCATGAACACGACAGACCTGCCCATGTCCCGAAGCCTCGCGACCGCGTCCGCTGCATGCGGTAGAGGCTCTTCGCCCAGATAGAGCGTCCCGTCCAGATCGAGAAGGATGCATGCGTACCGTTCCGCCAGCACCTCCATCTATCCCTCCGAGCGGGGGAGATGGCCGTCCAGCCGAGAAACGCCCTCAGTAGACGGCGGCGGACACAGACAGAGCCTCCCTTTGGGTCTGCTATACATACCGGCGTGTCCCGCGTTTCGCCATTCTCCGGTCTCCTCTACGACCTCTCGCGTGTGGGTTCTGCCGAAGAAGTCACCAGCCCTCCGTACGACGTCATCAGCGACGAAGAACAACACCGCTACCTTGAGATCAGCCCCAACAACGTGGTTCGCCTGGAGTTCAACGAGAAGGGGGCCGACTCCCAGGCACGCGCGAGTCAGTATACGCAGGCGGCTTTGGAGTTCAGTGATTGGAGGCAGGATGGCATCCTCGCGCAGGACGAGGAGCCGGCCTACTACCCCCTCGAGATGAACTTCCGGTGGGGCGGTTCCCCTCGGAGGGTACGTGGGCTCATCTGCGCGGTGGAGATCGAACCGTGGGGTGGATCGATAATCCCCCACGAACACACGATCGGGCGACAGGTCGAGGACCGGCTGAGGCTCATGCGCGAGATCAGGGCAAACATCTCCCCCGTCTATTCGGTCTACTCTGGTCCCTCCACGCCCATCTCGGATCTACTCGATGGACTGGATGAGCCCCTTATCCGCCTGAACGACGAAACGGGTGTGGAACACAAGCTCTGGCGAACGCGCGACGACCGCATATCCGGCTGGCTGGAGAACGAAGATCTGCTGATCGCGGACGGCCATCATAGGTACACGGTGGCGCTTGCCTACAGAGAAGAGATGCGCCAAAAGTTCGGCCCGGGCCCGTGGGACCAGATCATGATGTTCGTGGTCGACTCAGCTACGGAAGACCCGCCGGTACTGCCTATCCATCGGGTGCTGCTGGCCAGCCCGCCGGAGACTCCCGGAGTTCCGGCGGGCGACCTCAACCAGGTCTTGGCGGCCGCAGACGACGACAAGATGGTGTGCGGCGCCGCCCACCGAAACGACGCCGGGCAGGTCATCTACCGAACACTGCACATCGCGGGCTCTCCCCCAACGGTTTGCGCTCTCCACGAGCAGGTACTCCGCGGATTCGAAGCTGGCACCACCCTTCGGTTCACTGCTGACGCAATCGAGGCGGCGGCGGCCGTTGCCTCGGGAGAGGCCGAGGCGGCGTTCTTCCTACCGCCCACGAGCGCGAGCCTGATCAGGTCCGTGATCGACAGAGGCGAGCGGATGCCACAGAAGTCGACCTTCTTCTGGCCAAAGCCCCGCACCGGCCTTGTGATGAGGTCCACGGACTAGGACTGCGCTCCTTCCCCAAACCCCGTCTTCGGGTCCTTCCCTTTCAGCTTCTTGATCCCCGTTGCAGCCACTTCAGTGAGACTCCTGGCCCCAGCGCCGCTCCTGTAGAACCTCCGGGTCAGCGAGCCATGGACTAACACTTCGTCGTCCTTCTTGATCTCCGACAACACGTCTACTTCGACCGCTCCGCCGCTCCAGACAGCCACGGGAAGCGGTAGAAGTCGCTTGCCTGTCTCGGGCACGGAGACCCTCAGTTCCGTCACCTCATCGCCCGAAGGCATCGTCCTTCTCACCGGCTCGGCCGCCACGCGCCCTGCAAGAACCACGACATTCACAGAAACCATCGAACCCCCCCTGTTCACTCGAACCCGAAACTAGCACACGATACCGACACGGTCCTCGGAGCTATGCTGAAGATCAGTGGGACCCACCTTCGAAGTCGCCGAGGGGATCACAGCCATCGACACCCAGATGGCAGGCGTCTCACGACTGACATCCGCCTATCTGATCGAGTCAACCGCCCCCACGATCATCGAGACGGGCCCAGCCACGTCCGCAAACACCCTTACCGAAGCCCTCAACACTCTTGGCATCGGTTCTCTCGACCTCGCACATGTGGTCGTTACCCACATACACCTCGACCACGCAGGGGGGGCCGGCCACATCGCGGAACTCTTCCCCAACGCAACTGTGTGGGTGCACGAGGCCGGAGCCCGGCATCTCACGGATCCCTCGCGACTGATGGCCAGCGCGGCACGCGTCTACGGCGAGCAGCGACTCAGCTCCCTGTTCGGTGCGATGAAAAGCGTTGCGGCAGACCGCATTCGGGCATTCAATGACGGGGGGACGATCGACCTCGGAAGCCGAACACTGCTCGCCATCGACACCCCCGGCCACGCGTCACACCACATCGCGATTCAGGACTCGTCGACCGGAGCCGTGTTCACCGGCGATGCGATGGGTGTCCACCTTCCCGATGTCCCAGGCCTACGGCCTGCAGCACCTCCCCCCGAGTTCGACGTCGAGCAGGCCGTAGGCAGCATCGAACGGATCAGGCAGCATGCTCGCGGGTCACTCATGCTCTCGCACTTCGGCCCCATCGCTTCTGTTGACGACACCTGCGCCGAGGCCGTGCGGCGGATCAACCAGTGGTCCGAGATCGTCAGGTTCGCCATGACCAAGACCGACGACGATCGCGAACTGGCGGCGGTGCTACGCCGTGAGACAGGCGAAGACCTTGCAGAGATCCGAGCGAGCGAGCAGGAGCGTCTCGAGATACTGGGTAGCTACGAGCTCAATGCGGCGGGTCTCTCTCGCTACTGGCGCAAGCGCGAGGCACGGAAGTTCAGCTGAGTTCGGCTAGCCTCTCCGCCGCATCGAACGCTGCCGAATCGTGTCTGACGATCTTCCGGAACTCGCTGGCCGCCTCTTCCCGTCGACCGGCCCTCGCCAACACGTCTCCGGCCACGTACCAGACCCGCAGGTCGTAGTCCGTCCCCACATCGCGTCGCTGCGTGAACCGCCTGAGCATGGCGAGGGCTTGATCGAACTTCCCCATGTCCGCCAGGGCAGACGCGCCGACAACGGTCGCCTCTGCCTTTGCCTCTGGAGACACCCTCGCCCGTAGCTCCTCTTCGACGGGTGCCACGGCCTTCTCCGGCT
>Ga0315281_10013004_pt1 | contig 11290 bp, 10 predicted proteins | sample YL17G07_0_MG_FD_204540 | JGI IMG/M metagenome (GOLD analysis project Ga0315281, IMG submission 204540) | Sediment microbial communities from Yellowstone Lake, YNP, Wyoming, USA - YL17G07_0 | ecosystem: Environmental > Aquatic > Freshwater > Lake > Sediment | place: USA: Wyoming | collected... | reverse complement strand
ACTTGGCAGCAAAACAGCTAGCTCATACCAATGCCCTAGTAAAAAACGGGCAGTTTCAATAGAGTTACCAGATAACTTGAAAATATTCGTCACGCCACCATAACTGCATGGCTCTTGGGTAAAGGTTAAGCCTTCTATGCAAGGTACTTGCAGTAACTGTGTCATAGTTATCAGCAAAGCGAGAAGAGAAAGAAATATGGGAACAAAAATTTGAAGGAGAATGGATTTCCCGTTTTCTATAAACCCAACTGAATTAAGCTTTGTTTCAAGCGAACACCTTAATGTTGGGCTATGCACACTATGAGTGAGGTTTATGCCTCTTTGAGCAAGGATTTGTTGAAACGACTCAAGATATGAAAGCTGGCCTAAGGCATTAATTAAGTCAGCACGGTAAGTTGAATTACGGTATGCTGAAACAATCGACTTATGAAGATTTCTAGCTGTTTTTTCGATCCATTTTGTATCTGCATCATTCACTACAGGATATGGAACCACAATTGCGTCGTCGTCATACCTATGAAATTTGTGTGAATGAACCAAGTCCTTTAGAAAAGAATATGCCTCAAGTGTGAACGGGTTGGCATTTTGGGTATCCGTCCCTGCATAAGAAAATTCAGCAAATCCATCCCGATACAACTTAAAGCCAACAAGAATAGTTTTAGGGTGTTGCTCCCAGATACTAATTAGTTCAATTGCCGCCTCTTTCGGGGCATCATCAGAATTTCCAAACGACTTAATAAGAGCTTTGTCCTTGTCGCCCAATAAAAGCTTAGGGAAGGCGAATATGTTACCAATTAACACACCTCCATTTGGAGTTGAGCCATCAACCCTGGCAGAGAGTAAATAGTAGAACATGCCACCGAGATCCACAGGCGCATATAGCGTGTCTGAAAGGTTTCGTTTCTGAAGTGAAAAGATGCAACCGTCCGAGTCATCGCTGAGGCGATTGTAGGTATGCGGACTCCAAGCACGCCCTGGGATTTTGCTCCCTTTGATGTTGCTGAAAGACAAGCACCCAGAAACATTGGGGATCCAACTTTTGTAAGTGTTCATCTGATGCCTTTCTCCCAAAAAAAAAGAGGGGAGCCCCCTCTTTTTCTTCCAATCGAAACAGCTTATTTTGGGAAAGCTGCGCGGAACCCTTCAGAAGACAATGCAGACTGAGGTTTGTATTCCCCAGATTACCGATCCCACTTCAAGCCCCTTACAATTCGAAAATCACCATGCCCATCCGGTGGATTACGCAGAGTTCCAGAAAACAAATTTCCGAAGCCACCTTGAACATGGCGTACTTCGGCGAATTCGTCCGGATTAATATTCCAGATTTTTACCAGCAACGCGACCCCAACCATAACTGCAAAGGCCGCACACACTGCAAGTAAAATTACCAATGCGGATGTGATCATTTATCTTTCTCCCTAAAGACAAGAACCAAAAAGGCGGCGATTTTACCCAGCTTTGGATGATAAATCTACCGCCAACCGCTACTGCTACTTACTGCATTCAGGTACCAGCCAGATGCTACCGCGCATCTTTGCACACAAATTATCCAATGTAAAGTGGTAGCGATTCGCCGCAAATTACTGTTTTAGAACAGTATGGAGCCACTTCGGACTCAAATTACCTCGCATAACTTTCGATTGTCGCTGCTTCCTTCGCGAATTCTATCGCACTCGTCAACACAGCAATCCAACAGATAACTGTCCCATGACGCCCCAGCTTTTTTGCGGGCAGGATGCACGCGCTCACACACGCCTTGAATCACTTGCCCTTGGTGCGTTCGGCCAGCCGTTCTTCCAGATAGTGAATGCTGGTGCCGCCGCGCATGAAGGCGGCGTCTTGCAGCAATTCGCGGTGCAGCGGGATGTTGGTCTCGATGCCTTCGACCGCCATTTCCGACAGTGCGGTGCGCATCCGCGCCATCGCCTGTGCGCGCGTGTCGCCGTAGGCGATGATTTTGCCGATCATCGAGTCGTAATGCGGCGGGACGAAGTAGTTGGCATATACGTGGGAATCCACGCGGATGCCGGGGCCGCCCGGCATGTGCCAGGTAGTGATGCGTCCTGGCGAGGGAGTGAATTTGTACGGATGCTCAGCGTTGATGCGGCACTCGACGGCATGACCCCGGAACTCGATGTCGCGTTGTTTGAATGGCAGTTTTTCGTTGGCGGCGATACGGATCTGCTGCTGCACGATGTCGATGCCGGTGATCATTTCGGTGACGGGGTGTTCCACCTGCACACGGGTATTCATTTCGATGAAGAAAAACTCGCCGTTCTCGTACAGAAACTCGAAAGTGCCTGCGCCTCGGTAGCCGATCTTGCGGCAGGCTTCGGCGCAGCGTTCGCCGATTTTGTTGCGCAGGCGCCAATTGAGCAACGGGGCGGGCGCTTCCTCGATAATCTTTTGATGGCGGCGCTGCATCGAGCAATCGCGCTCGCCCAGATAAACCGCGTTGCCGTGCTGGTCGGACAGCACCTGGAATTCGATGTGGCGCGGATTTTCCAGGAATTTTTCCATGTACACCATGGGATTGTTGAATGCGGCCTGAGCCTCGGTTTTGGTCATCGTGACCGCGTTCAGCAAGGCGGCCTCGGTGTGCACCACGCGCATTCCGCGCCCGCCGCCGCCGCCGGAGGCCTTGATGATGACCGGGTAACCGATGCTGCGCGCGATCTTGATGATCTCGGCGGAATTGTCGGGCAACGCGCCTTCCACGCCGGGTACGCAGGGCACGCCGGCTTTCTTCATCGCAATTTTGGCGCTGACCTTGTCGCCCATCAGGCGGATGGTTTCGGCGCGCGGGCCGATGAACACAAAACCGGATTTTTCGCAGCGTTCTGAAAAATCCGCGTTTTCTGACAGGAAGCCGTAGCCGGGGTGGATCGCCTGCGAATCGGTGACTTCCGCCGCGCTGATGATCGCAGGGATGCTCAGATAGCTTTGTGAAGATGAGGCAGGGCCGATACAGACAGATTCATCCGCCAGCTTCACATATTTGGCATCGGCATCCGCCTCGGAATGCACGACGACAGTTTTAATGCCCATTTCGCGGCAGGCGCGCTGAATACGCAAGGCTATTTCACCCCGGTTTGCAATTAATATTTTCTCAAACATGAGCTGTCTCCGGGGTGAAATCGCCTTCGCGGCTTTCAGCCGCGACGCAATTTGGCTGCGCCGCTGCGCCGCCTGCCGGCGGCTGGTCCCCGCGATTGGCGATCAGGATTTTTTCAAACATAAGTGTTGGCTCCGAACTTGGGTGCGGCGTGGTGTTCGCGCTATGGCAGGATTAACCGATGACAAACAGCGGTTGTCCGAACTCCACCGGCTGACCGTTCTCAACCAGAATAGCCTTGATGACGCCGCCTTGATCCGCCTCGATTTCATTCAGCAGCTTCATCGCCTCGATGATGCACAGGGTATCGCCGCTGTTCACGCTTTGACCGACGTCCACAAATGCCTTGGAACCCGGCGAGGCCGAGCGGTAGAACGTACCGACCATCGGCGATTTCACCACGTGGCCTTCGGGTGTGGCGGCTTTGGCGGGTTCCGCAGCCGGAGCGGCAGTTTGTTGCACGGTGGCAACAACCGGTTGCTGCTGAACCGGCGCATAGGTTTGCATCGCAGACGCGGCGGTGCGTGTGATGCGGACGCGTTCTTCGCCCTCGCTGATTTCCAGTTCGGCTATGCCGGAACTTTCTACCAGCTCAATCAGTGTCTTGAGCTTGCGTAAATCCATGATTCCCTCCTTATGCTTTGTTTTTATGAGTTATTGCAAACTGTACAGCGAATTCATACCCCGCTGCGCCTAGTCCGCTGATGACGCCGACGGCAATATCTGAAAAGAACGATTCCTTGCGGAACGCCTCGCGGGCGAATACGTTGGAAAGATGCACCTCAATAAACGGGAGTGCAACCGCCGCCAGCGCATCGCGCAATGAAACGCTGGTATGGGTGAACGCAGCGGGGTTGATGACGATGAATTGCGTGCCGTCAGCCCTGGCCTGCTGAATGCGCTCGACCAGCACCGCTTCTGCGTTGCTCTGGAAACAAGTCACGCTTGCGCCCTGCTTTTCGGCTAATTTCGTCAAACGCGCATTAATTTCGTCTAACGTGACACGCCCATAAACATCCGGCTCGCGGGTGCCGAGCAGGTTCAGGTTGGGACCATGCAACACAAGAATGTTATTGGCGAAACTCGCTTTGCCCGTTTTCATCTGCGCATTTTCCCGTAAATTAGGGGGTTTTGTCTAGAGTTTTAGCGAAGATAGGTAAAAACTTGTTATAACCCAACCTGTTGCAGCGTTTTCAGAAACTGTGCGGCATCCTGATACCCCACTACGCGTGAATCGCCCAGCTCTTTGCCTTGTTTGTCAAAAAACAGGATGCCCGGCGGGCCGTACAGGTCAAAACGCTTGAGCAGGGCCTGGTCGGCTTCGCTGTTGGCGGTGACATCTGCCTGCAGCAACAGCACCGGTTTGAGTCTGGCCTGGACGGCAGCATCGGCAAAGGTGAATCGCTCCATTTCCTTGCAGGACACGCACCAGTCGGCGTAAAAATCCAGCATGACAGCTTGCCCGCGCGCCTGGGCGATGCGCTGATCGAGCTCCGCAATGTCCTTGACGCGGGAAAATTGCGCTACGGCGGGCGCCGGCGCAGCGGCACGTCCGATATTGCCGAGCGGGCGCAGGATGTCGTGCGCGCCGGACAGCGCGCCGATCAAATAAGCCACGCCGAGCAGCAGGGAGAACAGGCCGATGGCTTTGACCAGCTTGTGCCGTGCATTGGCGTTGTGCGGCAGGCTATCCAGCGCGCGCAAATATATTCCCGAGAAGATCAGCAGCGCCGCCCACAACAGCATTTGCACGCTGACCGGCAGCAGCGGCTGGATGATCCAGATCGCCAGCGCCAGCAGCATCACGCCGAAAAAGCGTTTGACCGCTTCCATCCACGCGCCCGCCTTGGGCAGCAGCACGCCCGCCGACGCGCCGATCAGCAGCAGCGGCGCTCCCATGCCCAGCGCCAGCGCGAACAGGGCGACTCCGCCCAGCACCGCGTCGTGGGTCTGACCTATATATAGCAGTGCCCCGGCCAGCGGCGCGGCCACACACGGTCCCACGATGATAGCGGACAATGCGCCCATCGCGAACACGCCGGACAGGTGCCCGCCATGCAGGCGGTTGCTGGTATCGGTCAGCTTGCTTTGCCATGAGCTGGGAAGTTGCAGTTCATACAAGCCGAACATCGACAGCGACAGCAGTACGAACACGGCAGAAAAACTCCCCAGCACCCACGGCGTTTGCAGCGCATTGGAAAGCAGGTTGCCGGAAAATCCAGCCGCCACACCCGCCGCCGCATAGGTGATCGCCATGCCCAGCACATAAGCCAGCGACAGCAAAAATGCGTGCATATGGGTGATTTTGTGCCCGCGCCCGACGATGATGCCTGACAGAATAGGGATCATCGGGAACACGCAAGGAGTCAGGGCAAGCAACAACCCCGCGCCGAAAAAGAACGAAACGATCAGCCAGAAATTGCCGCTTTTGAACAGTTTGGCGATTTGCGATCCTTCCGATTGCGAAGGCTGGCTTGTTTGTGAAATCTGGGGCGCTGGCGGCGGCGCTTCGGTCATCGCGGGAGGGGCAGGCTGGCCGGTTCTGGCGTCCGGCAGGCTGACGCGCAGCTCGGGAGTAATGGGCGGGTAACATAAACCCTGCTCGCTGCAACCCATATAACGCGCGTTCAACGTAATGTTCTGGGCGGCGGTGGCGCTACGCTCCAGCGTGATTACCGCCTGAAACGACTGATGAAAAACTTCGATAGCGCCGAAGTTGGGATCTTGCTTGATTTCCCCTTTGGGCAATTTCACTTCCCGGATTTTGATCGTCTGGTCATTTGTTGTGAAGCTGATCTTGTCGCGATATAAATAGTATCCCGGCGTGATCGTGAAGTTCGCCTGCAAAGTGTGGGCATCGCGGACAGTCACATTCAAACCGAAAGCCTGCTCCGGCGGCAGAAAGACAGGATGCTTGGCTCCGCCCAGACGATCCAGGAAACCTTCCGCATTCGAAACGGGCGCATTCGATACAGAAGCGATAAAACACAGCAACAACAGTAAGACAATACGCATGGTTATTCCTTGCCAATAATGGTTTCGATTTTTACCCAGTCAAGATATGCCGGCAAACCGGCATCCACAGAGACCGCGATGATTTCGGGAAGTTCGTATGGGTGCGCTTCGCGGATCAGTTTTTCGAGGCGCGGGTATGCGGTTTTTGTTGTTTTAATCAGCAGCGGCACCTCGCTGGCGGTTTCGATTTTATCCTGCCAGCGGTATGTCGAGGTGCACGGCGCAAGCTGGTTCACGCACGCGGCAGCGCGTTCCTCGATCAGCCGCTGCGCAAGTTTTGCCGCAGCTTGCGCATCCGGCAGATTGGTAATCACCAGCAAAATATTGCTCATGGCTTGAACTTGGGTTGCACGTTAGACCGCTCGAACTTTGTAGGAGCCCGATTTATCGGGCGATGCGCAGCTATCGCGCAGCAAGCTGCGCTCCTACAATGGAGATTCGATTCTGCTGGGAGCTGTTTGAACGTGTTCATTTGGCGAAGCGCAACCCAAGCTGCAACAACTCATCCCACACATCGCCCTGGCGCAGGCCTTTGATGGTCTTGTCCAGCCGCGCTGCCTGCAGCATCGCACGTTCGATTTGGGCAAACTTGAAGCGGCGCGCCGCATTCTCGATCAACCCTTGCCGGTCCTTGCGCACCCGCAAATCGCGCAGCGCGTTGCCGATGTTGCCGCCGCGCTGCACCGCTTGCAGCACCTTGCCGAGCGTGCGGATATCTTCGCTGACCGCCCACAGCACCAGCACGGTTGCGGTTCCTTCGGCGCGCAGCCCGTCGAGAATGCGCGCGAAACGCGCCGCGTTGCCACTCAGCATGGCTTCCGAAAGTTTGAAAATATCGAAGCGCGCCACATCCATCACCGCATCCTTGACCTGTTCGAAGGACAGTTGCCCGGCGGGAAACAGCAGTGCAAGCTTCTGGATTTCCTGAAAAGCCGCGAGCAGGTTGCCTTCGCAACGGTCGGCGAGAAATTCCAGCGTGGTTTCGTCGGCGGTCTGCTCCTGCCGTTTCAGGCGGGCCGCTATCCAGCGCGGCAGCGCATTGCGCGGAATATCGTCGGCGGAAACCATCACGCCGTGCTGCTCCAGCGCGCCGAACCACTGGCTTTTCTGCGCGGTCCAGTCCAGTTTGGGCAGAGAAATCAGCGTCAGTATGTCCGGGCTCAGGTTGGCGGCATAGTCCTGCAACGCCTGCCCGCCTTCCACACCGGGCTTGCCGGAGGGGATGCGCAGGTCGATGATCTTGCGCTCGGCAAACAGCGAAAGGCTTTGCGCGCTGTTGCGCAACTCGCCCCATTTGAAATGCTGCTCGGCGAAGAAGGTCTCGCGCTCGCTGTAGCCCGCCGCGCGCGCCGCCGCACGGATGCAGTCCGCCGCCTCGACGGCCAGCAGCAGTGCGTCGCCATACACCACATACAGCGGCTTGAGGCCGGCGGCAAGGTGGCGCGGAAGCTCTTCGCTGGTTATCGGCATAAAATTCCTGGCTTATTGCGGCTGCGGTTTGGCGCGGCTCAAACGGCGCACGATCAACTGAACCATTTCTGTGCGCATGCTCTGGAAGAGCAGGGTTTCCTCGGCCTCTTTGGCGAGAATCTTTGTATCGTCATATGAAAAATCGCGGCGCATCGAGATTTCATCGGCAGGTATCCAGTCTTGCTGCTTCAGATCATAAGCGCGCAAAGAAATGCGGTAGCTCAACCGGAATTCGTTTACGCGCCCGTCGCTGCCCAGCGTAAGTATCTGCTTGTCGGGAATTTCTGCAACGATGTGCAGCACCACATCTGCCTGAAGGGCAGTGTTGACCAGTTTCACCTTGTTATCTTCCAGATCGCGGCGCAACTCGCGGATAAAAGGCGAGCCCGGGTTAGCAGACTCGATATACAACTTATCGAACGGCATGCCCGCCTGCCCGCGCAGATGGTAGCCGCATGCGGTCAGCAAGAAAGCGGTCAACAACAGTAATGTACGCATAACCATATTCCCAATCTTTCAGCCCACGTACCTACACTACGATGTTAATCAAACGGCCCGGAACGATCACGATCTTCTTCGGTGCCGCTCCCGCCAACTGTTTTTCGACCGCAGGGTGCGCCAGTGCAAGTTGTTCCAGCGCCGTCTTATCGGCGGATTTTGAAACCGTCAGGTTGCCGCGCAATTTGCCGTTCACCTGGATCACGATTTCGATTTCATCCTGCACCAATGCGTTGGGGTCAGCCTCGGGGAACGGCTGATCCAGCAAATCGCTGCCTGGGCGCAACCCGGCCCACAGCGCATGGCTCAGGTGCGGCACGATGGGGTTCATCATCAGCGCCATGCCCTCGAGCACCTCCTGCATCACGCTGCGTGCAACTGGAGACTGCTCGTCAAATTTCACCAGCGCGTTGAGCAGTTCCATGTTCGCCGCGATGGCGGTGTTGAAGGTCTTGCGCCGCCCCATGTCGTCGTCAACCTTGGCGATGGTCTGGTGCAGTTGCAGGCGCAATGCTTTCGCCGCCGCGCTCAACTCGCCGCTCCGGTATGCAGTTACGATGCCCTGTTCGACATGGTCATGCACGGCTTTCCACACCCGCTTGAGAAAGCGGAACGCGCCTTCCACACCGGCGTCCGACCATTCGAGCGATTGCTCCGGCGGCGATGCAAACATCATGAACAGCCGCGCGGTGTCCGCGCCGTATTCGTCGATGATCGCCTGCGGGTCGACGCCGTTGTTTTTGGACTTGGCCATTTTCTCGGTGCCGCCGATATGCACCGGCTGCCCGTCGGTCTTGAGCGTCGCGCCGACTGGCCGTCCGCGCTCGTCGGTCTTGACATCCACCTCGGACGGGTTGATCCACTGCTTCCTGCCGTGCGCATCTTCGCGATAAAACGTCGGCGCGACCACCATGCCCTGGGTGAGCAGGTTGGTGAAAGGTTCGTCTAAGGGGTTGGCTGCGCGTAGCGCATCATTCGTCCCTTCCCCTTCAGGGGGAAGGTTAGGATGGGGGTGGGTGTTCGCCTCATCTCCAAAAACACCCTCGTCGCGCATCAGCTTGTGGAAGAAGCGCGCATACAGCAGATGCAGGATCGCGTGCTCGATTCCGCCGATATATTGATCCACCGGCAGCCAGTGTTTTGCCCGCTCGTCCACCATGCCGGTGGCGCAATCCGGGCTGGCATAGCGCGCGTAATACCATGACGACTCGACGAAGGTGTCCATCGTGTCGGTCTCGCGCTTTGCCGCATTGCCGCATTGCGGGCAGGTGGTCATATAGAAGTCCTGCATCTTTGCGAGAGGCGAGCCCGAGCCGTCCGGGACGACGTTTTCCGGCAGCACTACCGGCAACTGCTCGTCCGGCACCGGCACGTCGCCGCAGGTAAAGCAATGGATGATCGGGATTGGGCAACCCCAGTAGCGTTGCCGCGAAATGCCCCAGTCGCGCAGGCGGAACTGGTTGCGCTTCTGGCCGAGCCCCCTGGCCAGCAGGTAGGCGGAAATCGCGTCGAACGCTTCCTGGAAATTCATGCCGCTGTATTTCCCGGAGCTGACCAGCGTCCCGTATTGCGTGTTCGGCGACTCGACCTCCATTTGCCCGGCAAATTCGTGCACCGCCTCGATGAGGGCTTCCGACGGAGCAGGCAGATCCATCAGCACATTGCTCAGATAGGCGAGCATCCCCATCGCGTCGAGGTCCTCCTGGTTCAATTCGTAGCCGTCGGCCTTGAACTGCGCCTCCAGCTTATTCCATTTGTCCAGCAATTCCGGGCTGGCGATGACATGCTTGACGGGCAGGCCGTATTTCTCGGCAAATTCGTAATCACGTTCGTCGTGCGCCGGAACCGCCATCACTGCACCTTCGCCGTAGCTCATCAGCACGTAATTGGCAATCCACACTGGCAGTTTCTCGCCGGTGACCGGATGCCCGACAAACATGCCGGTATCCATGCCCTTTTTTTCCATCGTCGCCAGATCGGCCTCGGCCGTGCCGCCGCGCTGGCATGAGTCGATAAATGTAGAAAGTTCCTGCTTCTCGGATATTGCCGCCGCGCGCCGTGCCAGCGGATGCTCCGCCGCCACCGCCACGTAAGTCACCCCCATCAGCGTATCGGGGCGGGTGGTATAGACCTTGAGCATCCCGCCGGTGCCCGTGCTCTCCATATCGTAGGGGAAATGGATCTCACATCCGTGGCTCTTGCCGATCCAGTTTGCCTGCATCGTCTTGACCTGCTCCGGCCAGCCGGGCAACGTGTCCAGGCCTTGCAGCAATTCATCTGCATACTCCGTGATGCGGAAGAAATACATCGGGATGTCGCGTTTTTCCACCGGCGCGCCGGAACGCCAGCCGCAACCGTCGATAACCTGCTCGTTCGCCAGCACGGTCTGGTCAACCGGGTCCCAGTTCACCGAAGCGGTCTTCTTGTAGATGATGCCCTTCTTGAACAAGCGTGTGAACAGCCACTGCTCCCAGCGGTAATAATCCGGCTTGCAGGTGGTCACCTCGCGCGACCAGTCGATGCCCAGCCCGAGGCTCTTCAATTGCTTGCGCATGTAGTCGATGTTGGAATAGGTCCACGCGGCGGGCGGCACGTTGTTGGCCAGCGCGGCGTTTTCGGCAGGCAGGCCGAACGCATCCCAGCCCATCGGCTGCATCACGTTAAAGCCCTTCATGCGGTGGTAGCGCGACAGCACATCGCCGATGGTGTAGTTGCGCACATGGCCCATGTGCAGCTTGCCGGACGGGTAGGGGAACATCGACAGGCAGTAATACTTGGGCTTGTCCGATTGTTCGGCGGCGCGGAATGCCTTGCGGTCTTCCCAGTTTTGCTGCGCCTGCTTCTCGATGGATTCCGGGTGGTAGTTTGGTTGCATGATTTTACGGTTCGAAGTCTGATTTTTTGAGTCCTGCATTATAGCGGCATCGCCTTTCAAGCGCTTGACTCGACTGGCGCATTCGCCATGCCAATGCCTTTCCTATAGAATCCCGAACCAATAAACCTAGAAAAAGCAGTTAGCCACATAACCAGCGACTTGGCTGGCGTTAACCAATGACTTGGTTGGCGTAGTTTGCCAACCTAGTCAGATGGCTATGCAAAGCCTTTTGCCAGCTTAGTCGAATAATGTAATGGACGCCCGCTTCCCGGAACGGCATCGATGTGCCAAAGTGGAAACTTTCATAACCACCAAAA
>Ga0315281_10013003_pt1 | contig 11290 bp, 10 predicted proteins | sample YL17G07_0_MG_FD_204540 | JGI IMG/M metagenome (GOLD analysis project Ga0315281, IMG submission 204540) | Sediment microbial communities from Yellowstone Lake, YNP, Wyoming, USA - YL17G07_0 | ecosystem: Environmental > Aquatic > Freshwater > Lake > Sediment | place: USA: Wyoming | collected... | reverse complement strand
GACAATCGTCCAACTCGAGCTGGATGTTTTTCGGTTTCTCAACCGGCGAGAGAACACCGACCGCTACGAGTTTTGGAGCCTGTCCGAAACTGCTAATACCTCGACCAATCGAAACGACCCAGGGGTTTTCTCTGGATACGGCCGCGAGCGTTATTACCAGGCGCCATCCGCTATTCGCCTGTCGGCACGCGTCAGCTTCTAGCAGAGCACGAGCAATAAGAAGAGAGGAGAGACAAACGTGAAAGCCTTTCGCGTTGCGCTATTCGCAAGCATGGGAGCACTGCTCTTGTCGCCGCTATACGCGGGGGACAGCGAGATGCTCACCCCTCCGGGCAGCCTGAACGTCTGGGCGGGTGGGAAAATGTCGGTGTCCGTTTACGGGGGCTTGTTCAAGACGAGCACCGGTATCCAAGATGCCGTCAGTTATGACGACAAAGACCGTTCGGGGGGACTCCGGTTTGCATTTCCAGTCAGCGAGAATTTGACTCTGCAAATCGGCGGGCGATACGAGAGCGGGCATCTCGAAAATGACCATGCGTACGCTGTCGCCTTTTATGACCCCGACGACCTCATTCAGGTCATGGAAGTGGACGTCGACAAAGAAAAGCGACGTGATTACGGATTGAACGTCACTGGGCTCTACACCCTTGCAGCTGGAGCTGACTCACCGATCCGAGGAGGACTTTATTTCGGATTCGATGCTGGGAAGAAGAAGGCGGACCGAAAACTCAAGTGGACGGAGAACATTTACTTTGGGGACCCTCAAGATCCAAACAATTTGGGTTATTCCTCGACCTTGGATAACTCGTTTCGCTTTTATTCTGCCAACGAGTACACCGCTCGCGTCGGCCTCACGGCGGACATTCATCTGATTCGCGACGTACTCCGGGTCACTCCATCGGTGGGCTACTACTATCGTTTTCGCAGATCGTACGAGCGCTCACGGATTCGCCTCGGCTCGGACGAACAGTCCGGCTACAACCTGGTATCCGTGAACCATATCGAAGGGAATGACCGGGGAGGAGGGGCCACTTACGGCCTTGAGGTCGGCTATCGGCCGGGAGGAGCAGAAGGCAAGTTCGAGATCGTCCTTTCTCCATACTTCAAGTCCGAAAAACGACAGCTCGCTCCCGCGGTCGACAAACTCTATGATCACCGCAATGGCATCGTCCTTCTGGTGCGAGGCACGTTCTGATCTGATCTTTGACGCTCAATAAAAAACGGGGCCTTTCGGCCCCGTTTTTTTGTCTGCTATATCGGTCCTGGAATCGACGGTGGCTCGGCATCGCCCGGCGATTTCTCCCGCCTCACCCCGCCGCCTTCGTCCCCGCGTCCTTGCCCGCATACGGCAAAGAATCCATCTTCGTCGGATTTTCGCCGTAATACGGCCGGTAGCCCAGATCGATCTGCCTGAGCGGCAACCGCTGGCGCAGGTCTTCGATCGAATAGCTCGACTCTCCGCGGCTGAACATCGCCATCTCGTAGTCGCGCGTCATGATGATGGCATCCTTCGGGCAGGCGTCGACGCAGTAGCCGCAGAAGACGCACCGAAGCATGTCGATGTTGAATTGAGAGGGATGTTTTTCGTAGGCGATATTCGGATGCTCGCCGGCCACGATGTCGATGCAGTTGGCCGGGCAGGCCGTCTGGCACATGAAGCAGGCCACGCACTTGAGAGTGCCGTCGTCGCGCACTTTCAGAACGTGCCGCCCGCGAAACCGTTCGGAATAGTTACGCCTCTGCTCCGGGTAAAGAATCGTCGGAAGATCCTTGAGGTGCGTGATGTTGTGGAGCAGGTGACGAATCGTCGTTCCAAGCCCCTTGAGGATTCCGGGGAACCCCGTTTTGTCCGCCGCGGTCTCATGAGCCGTCACTCGAATGGGCATGGTTGTCGCTCCCTCACCGGTCGAGCTCGCCGGCAATGATGTTGAGGCTGCCCAGAATTGCGATCGCGTCCGAGACCATCGCACCGTTCGCCAGGGCTGGGAAAGCCTGGAAAAGCGGGAAGCAGGGGGGGCGGACCTTGATTCGATGGGGATGACCCGATCCGTCGCTCACGATGTAAAACCCGAGCTCGCCGTTCCCGCCTTCCGACATCGAATAGTGTTCTCCGGCAGGCACCTTGATCCCTTCGTAGATGAGCTTGAAGTGCCAGATGAGCGGTTCCATCTCGTTGTAGACGCGCTCCTTGGGCGGGAGCGCGACGCGCCAGTCACCCGTGATGACCGGACCGGGAGGAAGATCTCCGAGCGCCTGCTTGATGATCTTCAAGCTCTGCCGCATTTCTTCCATCCGAACCAGATACCTCGAGTAGGTGTCCCCGTCGGTCGCGTAGGGCACATCCCAGTCGAACTGGTCGTAGCCATCGTAGGGGGAAGCCTTGCGAACGTCGAAAGGAACTCCCGAGGCGCGCAGACAGGGGCCGGTGAAACCCCAGGCCACAGCCTGTTCCGCCGTCGCCTTTCCAACTCCGACCGTCCGGCTCTTGAAGATCTTGTTCTGAGTGATCAGCCGGTCGACGTCGTCGATGTGCTTCGGAATCGACACGAGCAGCTTGCGGACCTCTTCGACGAAATTTTTCGGAACGTCGGCCGAAAGCCCTCCGATCCGGACGTAGCTGTTCGTCAGGCGGGAACCGCAACAGGCTTCGAGCACGCCGTAAATTTCCTCACGAGGTTGGAAAAAATACCAGAAATTTGTCAGCGCTCCGATGTCGACCAGATTCGTTCCGATGCAGACCATGTGGTCCATGATCCTCGAGAGCTCGCCGAGGATCACCCGGATTCGCCGCGCTCTCAACGGAACGTCGGCGCCGATCATTTCTTCGACGGCTCGCGCGTATCCAATACCGTTGAGCATTGGCGAACAATAGTTGAGCCGATCGGTATACGGGATCACCTGGTTGTAGAAGTGCGCCTCCGACATTTTCTCGAAGCAGCGGTGCAGATAGCCGATTTCGCACTCGCTTCCGACGATGATTTCTCCGTCGAGGCGGACGACGATTCGAAGGGTTCCATGGGTTGCGGGATGAGACGGTCCGAGATTCAAAACCTGAGTCTCGAAATGGTCCCGGATTTCTCCTTGTCCGAGAATCTGTTCCGGCACCTGAATGTTGCCGGGAACACACTGCCATCGCTGCCCCGCGTCGTAATCCTTTCGAAGCGCGTGCCCCTGAAATCCGTCGTGGCAGAGGATCCTTTTGAGATTCCGGTGCCCGTCGAATCGAATGCCCATCAGGTCGAAACATTCCCGCTCGAACCAGTCGACGGCCGGCCAGATCTGGGAGAGCGTGGGTTGGTGCGGGTTTTCTTCCGGAAGCCGGACTTTGACTCGAACCCGATGATTCTTCTTCGTCGAGTAAAGGTGCGTCACGGTTTCGAATCGAAGGGAGCGCCCGGGATAGTCGACGCCGCATAGGTCGAGGAGAAGGTCGCAAGCCAGCTCCGGTTCGTCTCGAAAATAGCGCGCAACTTCGACGAGGTTTTCGGGAGTGACGAGAATCGTGGCGAGGTCCTTGTTGTCCTGCGCCGTGACGCGGTCGGCGAATCGTCCTTGAATTTTCTCGAGAATCGCTTCGCGGGTCGCCATCATTTCTCCGTGCTTGCCGGCGCCGCGGAAGCGGCTTCGGGCTCGCCGGCCGAAGGCGAGACCTGTCCGTAAACCGGCAGGAGATGGGCCGGGCCCGTTCCGGCAAGGGGACGCCCGAACGCGGCTCTGCGGTCGCGAATTCGATCCTCGACTCGGGGTTTGCCGAGCCCCTTCTTGACTCGATCCTGGAGCATCAGGATGCCCTGAATCAGCCCTTCCGGTGTAGGGGGGCATCCCGGCACATACACGTCGACCGGTACGACCTCGTCGATCCCCTGAACGACGTGGTAGGAACGGTAGAAGCCGCCTGAGCTCGCGCAGGCGCCCATCGAGATCACCCACTTGGGTTCAGGCATCTGCTCGTAGATCTGCCGAAGGACGGGAGTCATCTTGTCGACGACGGTACCGGCGACGATCATCACATCGCTCTGTCGCGGAGAGAACCGAACGACTTCCGAACCGAAGCGGGAAAGGTCGTAGTGAGAGGACACGACCGACATGAATTCAATCGCACAGCAGGCAGTTCCGAAAGGAAGCGGCCAGAGGGAGTTTCCCTGAGCCCATCCGCGAGCCCAGCCGACAAGCCCTTCGAGGCGAGTCGTCATGATCTCCCCTTCACCGGTCATGTCGGGTCGGGAAGGAACGTGAGGAGCCGGCGCGAGTGGCATTTGATTTTCGCTTTCGGAGGTGCGGGAAGAGTGATTTTTCGCTATCCCTAGCGACGGGATTCTAGCAAACGCCAGCGGCCGATCCAACGACTCTGTGAGAAATGGCACAAAGACTTACGCCGTAATGCCTCCGCTCCGCTTCGTCGAGAAAGGAGCAGCCTGGCGCCGCACCAGAAATGAGTGACGGTCGCGAGGCTGGAGCTCTCAGCCGAGTTTCGCGCGAAGGGCAGGCGGAATCGACGGATCGAGCCTCAGCGCCTTCTTGTCCGCAGGGCGGAGGCGCGGAATCAGCCGCGCCGTCGCCTCGCGTGGAGTCTTTGGATTTTTCACGAGCTCGAGAAGAATCGTGTAATTCGACGTCCAGGCGGAGTTGAGCGAAATCGAATTCAGAATCGAACGTGGCGTCATCGCCGAGTGAGCCATCTGAATGACGACCGGTTCTTCGAGCGCGCGATCACGAACCAGCTCCGCCAGCGCCGTTTCGTCACGAAAAATCTGCTCCCACAGATCCCGGAAAATCGATCCTCCGGTGGACCGGATCAGCGCAACTCGCTCTTCGACCGTCATGGCCCAATAGCGCTGAACGATTTTGTCTTTGGCCCGCTGTTTGACTTGCGGCGAGAGAATTCGCGGCGAACGCATCACCTCGAGGAGTGCCCTGGGATCCGAGACGTTTTCGACGATGGAGATGGCGTCGTTGGGATGAGTGTTCGGATTGAAAAGGATCGCGGTTCGAATCGGCCCGCGATTGGACCAGCGTTTCCTCTTGAGCAGAAGCTCGATCTGGCGCGCGCCAAATGCCGGGATATTGGCCGTGACAAGCGATTCGGGAAGGTTCGGATTATCGAGGACCGCCTCGATGATTCTCGATTCTTTCTCCGTGATCAAAACGGCGAGTTGCTCGATTCGGTTGGTGACGCCTCCGAGGGAAGCTTTCTGTTCAGCGGGAAGGGAAGCCAGCTCAGCCCTTTCTTCCGAGCTCAGAATCACGCGGGCGCCTGCGGGCACCGCGAACGGCCTGGGTTCTTCGACGGGAGGTGGCGGTGCGGTCGCCAGCGGCGGATGCGAAGCCGCAACGACCGGGGCCGGCGGCTTCACCGTTTCCGGAGGGCGCGAATCCTCCCCCGGGCTCGTTTCGAGAACGCCCGTGACCTCCTCGGAATCGAGTCCGAAAAGGGCGGGGGTCGCTGGACGGGGCAGACCCGATTCGTCAGCGGCCGTTTCGGGCGCCAGGAAATTCTCCATCATGGCCCGAAGAGTGGGGTCGACTTCCGAGGGAACGGAATCAGCGGACTCACCTGAAAAAGGAGTCTCCTCTCGCGCTCCGCCTGCCGGAGCCGGTGATGCCGTCCCCAGCTCTTCCATGAGAGCTTGAAGCATCGGATCGAGCCCGGCTCCAACCGCCGATGCGCCCGGCACTTCGGTTTCGGGCACAGGGGCTGAGAAGCTCTCCGGCCCCACAGCGACCGGTCCGGGCGCCAGCTCATCGACCTCTTTCCTTTTCCCTGCGCGATTCTTGAGCCGGGCTTTGACCAGCTCTTTGTCGTGATCTTCGAGAATCGCGATCTGTTCGCGAACTTCATCTTTGATCTCGTCGCGGTCTTCGTTCGAAAGATCCGCGCGGTCGAGCTCGCGAACCAGCTCGAAAACCGCGAGGCAGATCGAAATTCGTCCGCGAACGCCTTCGTCCGTGGCGGAATTTCCGAACAGCGCTTCTCGAACCTGCCAATCATCGAACCAGGCCGGCACGATCGAAATCGCGCGCAGAACCTTTTCGGACGACACCCACCTGGCGATCGAAGCCACCAGGCCCGCGTGCCGCTCGGCTTCCGGCTGGGCCTTCAGCGCCAGAAGAAGCTTGAGATACGACTGTTCCTGTTCGGCCGCCGCCCGCTGCCCGGCGTCGTCCCGCCCCGATCGAATCAGCTCGTCGCCGCCTTCGAACGGCGAGCTCTCGATGTCAGTCACGGCATCCTCTTTCGTTATTCCGTCGAGGTGTCCGGGCGCGAATCAGGCGCCTCTACGCAGGTCCTCACGACTGAGAGAACCGGAGAAGCGTTTCGCCAATTTGAATGACGTCACCGGTGTGAAGCGGAGAATACTCGACGCGGCGTCCGTTCAAGAACGTTCCGTTCGTCGAGGCCAGATCCTTGAGGAAATAAAAACCATCGGGAAGTCGTCCCAGTTCCGCATGGCGCTGCGAGGTGAGCGGGTCGGCAAGAGGAATCTCGCAAAGACCGCGGCCGATCACGTTCGAAGCGAATAAAAGCGGAATCTGTTTCCCGGCATCCGGCCCGGACTCAACTTCGATGAACACATTCTGAGAGGACGCCGGGCCCGACTTCGACTGGATCTTCGGAACGATGACGGTCGATGCGACGACGGAGCTCTCGTCGCCCGTCGACGGAACGTCCCAGACCGGAACCTCGCCCGGTTTCACGTCGTCTTTCTTCGCCACCTCCGCCAGAACCGATTTTCGAGTTTCGGCGTCGGCCGGGTTGGGGGGAGCGAGCATCATCTCGGTCGATCGGGGAATGGCGGTTTCGTCCCCCGGATTTTCCCCCTCGACCCTGGCTTCTCGAAAAATCATCAGAAACAGAAACGTCGCATGGCCGGCCCGAATCTGGTCGCCGTTTTTGAGCTCTGCGTACCCCGTCGGCCGTGCGTTGACCGTGATGCGTCCATCGGTCAGGTCGCGGATGTAGCATTTCCCCATCAGGTGATCGACCTGAAAGTGAATCGGTTCCATCCCCTCGTCCGGAAAATCCCAGTCCGCTCCCTCGGCCCCGATTCGAATCCGGCCGATCGGAATCGGCAATTCAGCGCCGACTTTGGGGCCGTGCATCAAGACCAGGAGAGGCCTCCCCTGCCCTTTCGTCATGTGACGAGGCGAAGAAATCTGCACCGTTTCCGAATCGGTCGTGGCGCTCCCCCTGGAGGAGTTGATCGCCGACTTGGACCCGCAGTAAGTACAAAATCTGGATATCAGGCCGGTCGTTCCGGGCGGGACGTCGGCTGCGTTTTCGCGCTGACAGGAGGGGCAATTCCAGTTCATTTCAATCCTCCCGCAGCCGGTTTCTGCGCTGCGGACTTTCGTCGACGTGCATGAAAATTCTTGCCACCGCAGGCGGTCGGGTACGAGACCGCCGAATTATAACTTGGGAAAGGGCGTTTTCGCGGAAGCCGGCTCGAGATCCTCGAAGTGAACCAGCTGCCGGAAAGCCTCGAAGCGAGCGCGGATCTCCGGGGTCGTGACGGAGCGGAGGCGCCGAACGGAAAAGTCTTCAACGTTGAAAGAGGCCATCACCTGCCCGAGAATGATGCCCCGGCGAAGCGCCGAATCGTCTCGTACGACGCAGGAAGCAAGGTACCCGACGAGTCCGCCCGCAAAGCTGTCGCCGGCGCCCGTCGGGTCGAACACGGACTCGAGCGGGTAGGCGGGAGCAGCGAACGACGATCGTTCCGTAAATGCCAGAACGCCGTACTCCCCTCGCTTGATGACGAGAGTCTTCGGACCGAGAGCGCGAATATTCCGCGCGGCCATCACGAGGTTGTGCTCTCCCGACAACATTCGCGCCTCGGATTCGTTGATGAGGAGGAGGTCGACGCGCCGTAGCGTCTCGATCAGCTCGGGCTTCTTTCCTTGAATCCAGAAGTTCATCGTGTCGGCGGCGACGAGCTCGGGAGACTTGACCTGCGACAGAACCTCGCCTTGAAGCTCCGGGTCGATGTTTCCGAGGAAGACCACCTTGGAATCGAGGTAGGACGGAGGAACCACCGGTCGAAACTTTTCGAACACGTTGAGGCGCGTCTCGAGAGTTTTTGCGTCGTTCAGGTCGTATCCGTATTCGCCTCGCCAGAAAAAGGTCTCGCCGTCCATCCGAACCATTCCTGCGGTGTCGATGGCACGCCCGTCGAAGACGGCCATCTCCTTCGCTCCGAAATCGTTCCCGATGGCGGCGACGAGCCGGACGTCGGCGAAATTCGACGCCGAAAGCGAAAAATACGTCGCGCTTCCCCCAATCGCCTTCGTGACCTCTCCAAACGGAGTCTTCACCGCATCAAACGCCACGCTTCCCACGACCAGAATCGACATCATCCCCCCCCTTGGTTCCTGATTTAATTCAGCCTCACATCATTCCCTTGTGGTCCCCCGGGCATCAGCGCTGCGGCGCGCGATCATGACAGAGAGAATCGAAACAAGAGCGTTCAGCGGACACTGCCCTCAGCCGAGATATTTTGCCACCAGCGGCGCGAGCCTTTCTCGGGCGGCGGGCGACACGGCCTCGGGCGCCGTCAGTAGCGCAAATCGAAGCGCTTCTCCGCAGCTGCAGCTTCGATGACGCGGAGCGAGCCGAACCGATCGGGCAAGGAGCTTTCCTGCCGCCGCCGCGTTGGTGCGAAGCACACCAAGAACCTGCTCGACCGACACAGCAGCTTCCGATTCGTGCCAGCAGTCGTAATCAGTGACCAGTGCCACGGTCGCATAACAAATTTCCGCTTCGCGTGCGAGTCGGGCCTCCTGGAGGTTTGTCATCCCGATCACGTCGACCCCCCACGACCGGTAAAGATTCGACTCGGCTTTCGTCGAGAATTGAGGTCCCTCCATGCAGAGATAGGTCCCTCCCCGTCGAATTGTCTGGCCGAGCTCGGCGCCTGCGTTCGCGATGATCCCGGTGAGCTCGCTGCACACCGGCTCTGCGAGTGAAACGTGCGCCACGAGCCCATCACCGAAAAACGTATCGGGCCTGTGGCGCGTCCGGTCGATGAATTGATCGGGAAGGACGATGTCGGTCGGCGCGTACGCCTCCTTCATCGAACCGACGGCCGAAGCCGAGATGATTCGCTCGACGCCGAGCAGCTTGAAGCCGAAGATGTTCGCGCGAAAGTTCAGCTCCGTCGGCATCAGCCGGTGTCCCCGTCCATGCCTGGGTAGAAAAGCGACCCGTGTTCCGTCGACCTGGCCGACGAGATAGGCGTCCGAGGGATCGCCAAAGGGGGTCCTCAGCCGGACTTCCTCGACCGATCCGAGACTCTCGAAGTCGTACAACCCGCTCCCGCCGATGATCCCGATGTCGACTTTTTCCATTTTCATTTTCCATCCGGGCGGAACGCCCGACGGTCAGCGAGTCATTTCATCCAGTATTCGGCGGGCGATTTCCAGGGCCCGGAGTCCGTCTCTTCCGGTGACCTTCGGGACCCCGCGTTCCCGCACACACGCCGCGAAATCCTTCAGCTCGGCGGTCAGGGGGTCGATCGGCTCGACCGGCACTTCCACTTTTTCGATCGTTGCCGCGCCGTCACCCCGCACGAGACGATACGCCGTCACTTCTTTGGCCTGGGTGTCGATGGAGTAGTAAGCGTCGCGTTGAAACACCCGAATTTTTCGGACGCGATCGGCCGAAACACGAGAGGCCGTGAGGTTCGCCACCGCACCGCCGGCAAACGCGATGCGAACGTTGGCCAAATCGACCCGGTCGGTCAGAACCGGAACGCCGATCGCCCGCACTTCGGCAACCTCTTCCTTGACGAGCGCGAGAAGAACGTCGATGTCGTGAATCATGAGATCGAGAATGACGTCGATGTCGAGCGAGCGCCCGACCCACACACCGAGCCTTTCCGCCTGGACGAATCTCGCCTGGGGCTGGAGCTTCAGCACGGCCTCCACTGCGGGATTGTGCCGCTCGACGTGTCCGACGGCCAGAACCCGCTGCCCAGCCGCTGCGGCGGCGATGAGGGCTCGCGCTTCGGCGGGCGTCGTCGTCACCGGTTTCTCAACGAGCACGTCGAGCCCGCCTTCGAGGAGCCTCCCCGCGACGTCGGCGTGAGCTGCTGTCGGAACGACGACGGTCGCGGCCTCGCAGGATCCCAGAACCGCTGAGAGATCCGGGAGCCGCCTGACACCGAGCTTCTCGGAGATCTCGGCCGCACGGCCGTCGTCTTTCTCGACGAATCCGACGAGCTCGACTTCGGGCAGATCCCGGAGAATGCGAACGTGATGCTGGCCGAGATATCCGGCGCCTACCACCGCCATTCGAACCGGAGTCATGAGCTCTTCACCGGATGAATCCCCGCTTTCCGCTCGCCTCGACGAACTCGAGCAGAGCTCGAACGTCCTCCTGCCCGGGGAAATCGTCACGCATCTTCTTCAGAGCGTCGGCGAGGGTGAGTTTCGAGCGAATCAGGATTCGATAGGACTTCTGAACGGCATCGATCCGTTCTTTCGTCCAGCCCTTCCTTTCGAGGCCGATCGCGTTGACTCCGTATGTTTTCGGGTCGCGGGTGCCGACGGTTTTTATGAAAGGAAGAACGTCCTGCGTCGCGACCGTGAAACCTCCGATGAACGCATGCTCTCCGACCCGGCAAAACTGATGAATCGCCGAAAAGGCGCCGATCGTCGAAAAGCTGCCGACATGGACGTGTCCGGCAAGAGTCGCACCATTGGCGAACACCGTCGAAGAACCGACGACGCAATCGTGCGCGACATGAGCGTAAGCCATGAAAAGATTCTTCGAACCGACCGTGGTCAGACCACGGTCTTTGGTCGTGCCCCGCGACATCGTGACGAATTCCCGAATCTGATTCTCGTCTCCGATCTCGAGCCGGGTCGGCTCGCCGTCGTACTTGAGATCCTGCGGAGGAAAACCAATGGCCGACGGACCGAAAATTCTGTTCCGCTCGCCGATCTTCGTCGGACCCTCGATCTGCACGGCAGCGCCGATCGAGGTTCCGTCGCCAATTTCGACGTTCGCTCCGATCACCGAGTGCGGGCCAACCGTCACGTCAGCCCCGAGCCGGGCGCCCGGGTCGATGACGGCCGTCGGGTGAATGTTCGACGAGACCTTCATTTTCCCTCTTCGTTTCGGTCGACGGTCACCGACAGAATCGTCGCTTCGGCCGCCACCTGGCCGTCGACCTTCGCGACGCCTCGAACTTTGCTCGAGCTTCGTCTGGCCACCAGCACGTCGATTTCAAGTCGAAGTTGATCCCCCGGCATGACCGGACGGCGAAACCGGCACTCGTCGATTCCCATG
>Ga0315281_10013001_pt1 | contig 11290 bp, 8 predicted proteins | sample YL17G07_0_MG_FD_204540 | JGI IMG/M metagenome (GOLD analysis project Ga0315281, IMG submission 204540) | Sediment microbial communities from Yellowstone Lake, YNP, Wyoming, USA - YL17G07_0 | ecosystem: Environmental > Aquatic > Freshwater > Lake > Sediment | place: USA: Wyoming | collected... | reverse complement strand
TTAGGTATTTTCTCTGGCTGTCGATTATAACAATTCTAATCCTGCCTCTTGCGGCCTGTGGCAACACGCCTGCTGAGGTATATGCTGACCTGGGCGAGGAGTTCTCCTTGTCCATAGGCCAGAGTGCTGCCATAAAGGGGCAGGCTTTACAGATCACGTTTGAGGACGTAATCGAAGATAGCCGCTGCCCCAGCGATGTAACTTGTATCTGGGCAGGCAGAGTCAGTTGCACTATTAAACTTGTAGATGGTTCTTCTCAATATCGAATGGTATTGACTGAATCAGGGCTGACTGATCAGTATACCAGGGAGACCTACCGGGAATATCAACTAGCCTTTCATGTAAGACCCTACCCGGAGGCAGGGCAGTTGATTCAAAAGGGTGAATATAGGTTACAACTAGTCGTTAGCAAATAAGCCAGACCACGGAATGGTCTGAATTGTAGGGGCAGGGTGCCCCTACCCCGGATAAGATTTTTTGTATGTCATTGCGAGCGAAGCGCGGCAATCTCAGCGCTTTTTCCCCACCCAACCAGCGAGATTGCTTCGTCGCCCTTCAAGGAAGGACTCCTCGCAAAGACATGAAAATTAGCGTTTGGGTGTGTAGAAGGTCCGTTGCTTTGTTGACTCCTGATGTTATGATATGAGTCCTACGGAGATATGTTGAAAGCTATTGTGAGGAGGAAGCATGATAGGCAGTAAACAGAAATACGCCATCGTCACAGGTGCTTCGTGCGGCATCGGTTATGAGCTGGCAAAGATATTGGCGAAAGACGGCAAGGACATTGTCGTGATAGCGAGGAGTCGAGACAGGCTTGAAGATTTGAAGAAGGAAATTGAGAGCAAACACGGCACGAAAGTGAAGGTTCTGGCCAAAGACTTGTCTGACCCCAAAGCACCGCCGCAGATATTCTCCGAACTCGAAAAGGAGAAAATCGCCGTAGATGTACTGGTCAACAATGCTGGCTACGGCGTCTACGGCATGTTCGTCGAAACAGACTTGCAGGAAGAGCTTGATATGGTTCAGGTGAATGCTGTCTCCCTGATTCATTTAACCAAGCTGTTCCTCAAAGGTATGGTGAGGGACAAATCGGGCTATATATTGAATGCGGCCTCTTTGTGCGCTTTTCTACCCACGCCGATGGAGGCGGTCTACTGCTCCACCAAATCCTTTGTTTTGCATTTCTCAGAGGCGTTGGCAAACGAACTGCAGGGAACCGGGGTCAAAGTTACCTGCCTTTGCGTTGGCCTAGCCAGAACTGAGTTTCAAAAGAGGGCGCGTATGGAGAACTGCAAAGCCACAAAGCGGAAAATGATGGATGCCGCCACGGTTGCCGAGGCTGGCTATAAGGCTTTGAAGAGAGGGAAACTCATTGAGATTCCCGGCCTGATATACAAATTTGCGCCCTGGTTTGCCAGGCTTGCTCCCAGAGATGTGGTGACCAGGGTCGTCAGGTCACAGCACGAGCGTGTGTGAAGCAAAGAAGCCTTTACTTGTTTCTATTCAGAAACTCATAGCGGTCGGCGAGCCTGGCCAGCGCCCTGACGGCATCGTCGGGGTTGGAGAAGATGGCCCCTTTGCCTATCTGCTCCAGCTTCTCTGACAAATCCCTGGCCCGTATGTCGTACAGCCAGCCCTCGCAGAAACAAAAGGCCAGCGGTTTATCGGGGAAGGCGTCTGCAAGCTCCGTGATAACCTGGGTGATGGGGGGCGTGAGGTGCTCGAACCAGGCGCCGCCGAAGAAAAGCAAGCCATTGACGTGAGGGTCTCTCAATACTTCTGTGGCTAACGCCTGGAACGTCTCGGCGAGAGGTCGCGGCGCCAGCATTACGATAGGCCAGGTGTCCAGGGGGTTGCCTATCCTGTGCCACGAAGGTGACATCGCTTTCAGCCTGCGCCTGGTCCCGGTAGACAGCTCCGCTACCTCCAGGTTGTGCTCAGCGCAGGCGTCCATGCTCATAATGCCGATGCCTCCGCTACCTGTGGCAATGGCAATACCCCTGCCTCTCATCAGCGGCAGGTAGAGGAAAGCCCTGACCAGATCGCCCAGCTCATCAAGGCTCCTGGCGCGAATGATGCCGCACTGCTTGAAAACGGCGTCCCATACCGCATCATCGCCGATGAGAGAGGCTGTATGGGACTGCGCTGCATGCGCTGCCTGCTCGCCCCTGCCTGTTTTCATAGCCAGCACAGGCTTCTTTTTAGCTACGCGCTGTGCTATCTCTTTGAACCTTTTGCCGTCGTTTATGCCCTCGATGTGTAATACGATGATTTTAGTTTCGGGGTCACGCTCGAAATATTCCAGCGCATCGGCGATATCCACATCGCAGGTGTTGCCCACATCGATGCCTTTTCCGATGAGCCTCAGCCTGCCGATGGTGCCGAAGAAAAGGCCCGACTGCGAGATAACCCCCACAGGCCACTTTCGCATGTCTGTCTGCTTGAGGAATGCTGTGCTGAAGTTTATGAAAGCGTTTGCCGAGCCGAATGTGTTGGGGCCCAGAACCCTCACGCCGCCCTTGCGCGCTGCCTCGACTACCCTCTGCTGCAGCCTCTTGCCCTCCTCGTCCTCGGCTTCAGCGAAGCCCTGCCCCACCACTATGGCTGCTCTAATCCCCTTTTCTCCGCACTGCTTCACGATGTTGGGGACTACATTACGAGAGGTCAAAATCACGGCGAGGTCAACATTTCCTCGTATTGCTTTGAGATTGGGGTAGCATTTCTGGCCCAGGATTTCAGAGTAGTTGGGGTTCACCGGGTAGACCTTGCCCCGGTAGCCGTTTTGAGCGAGGTTTTCCACCAAGTTGAAGGCAAGCTCGCCAGCGTTGGGGTTGGCTCCCACCACCGCTACGGATTTGGGTTCGAAGAAGGGCTTGAGCTGAGCAGTAACATCCATAGAATTTGACAATTCATTCCTATTTTAGCCCTTCTCACTTTCGAAGTCCAGGTACGCGCCGTTCAACAGAATCTCACCATCTCATGACATGGCCGCCATTCTCGGTTTCTCTGTGCTCTAACCATCTGACTGTGATATGATAATAGAGGATCTCTCTAAAAGACCCATGAAGTCGTGGAGGGGGATCACAAGTCTAATAAAGTGGGGTGACAAAGATGGCTAAGATAAAAGACGCTGTGATGGTGGATTTCGCCCGGTCGCCTTTCGGCATCGCCAGCCAGAAGAGGCCGGGCTTCTTTGCGGACAAACGGGCTGACGATCTCGCTGTCATAGTGATTGAGGCATTGCTCAAGCGAACAGGCATAGACCCCGCTTCAGTCGACGAGGTCATCATGGGCACGGTGAACCAGAGCGGCGAGCAGGCGAGCCCCGGTCGGAGCATTGGCCTGATGACCTGCCCCTTTGAGGTCGCTGCCCTGAGCATCGAGCGGGCCTGCTGCTCCAGCATGACTGCTGCACATATCGGCTGTATGGCTATCCAACTGGGCATGGAGGATATCTGCATCGCAGGAGGCATGGAGAGCCACTCCCATTTCCCCACGCCGCTAATTACCGAGGACACCGATATCTGGGCGCTGGCCGAGGAACTGGGCAAGACACGCGGCCTGCCCAATCCCAAGATTTTTGAAAAGGTGGATATCAACGCCGTAGCGAGCATGGGCCTCATCGCCGAGAAGCTGGCCGAAATGTACAGCATCACCAGGGAGGAACTGAACAAATGGGCCTGGCAGAGCAACATGAGGGCTGCTGCCGCCCAGAGGGAGGGCAAGTTCAAGCACGAGATTATTCCGGTGGAAGGCACGCTGCCCGACGGCACGATGAAGCTCATTGACTACGACCAGGGCGTGAAGCCCGACTCCAAGCTGGAGAAGATACGCACGCTGCCGCCTATTTACAAACCCGGTGGCACTATATGCGCTGCCAGTACCTCGGGCGAGAACGATGGAGCTGCAGTGGGCGTCTTCATGTCCAAGGAGAAGGCTAAGGCGTTGGGGCTGGTGCCGATGGTCACTATCAAGAGCATGGCCTGGGTAGGTGTCGACCCCGCTATCATGGGCTATGGCGCTGTGGCGGCGTCTAAGAAGGCTTTGAAGCAGGCAGGAATGTCTATAGACCAGCTAGACCTGGTGGAGGTCAACGAAGCCTTCTCTGTGCTGCCCCTGATGCAGATAAAGGACATGGGCCTAGACCCGGAGAAGGTGAATGTCAACGGCGGCGCGGTCTGCATCGGCCACCCCGTGGGTGCGAGCGGGATGAGGGTGCTGGGCACACTGGCCCACGAGATGAATCGCAGGAAGGCTAGGTACGGCCTGGCAGCCATCTGCGGCGCCTGGGGCGCGGGCGCAGCGACTGTGGTGGAGAGAGAGGACTACTGGGAAGGCCGTCGCTCCTTCTTGAGCTAGAGCGCACTTCGTAGCCTGTTCATTAAAGTCCGTAATATCTGAAGGGACAGGGATCAGTGCTTCCCAATGGCACCCCGTAGTGCTTCGTGCTGTTCCCAAGAGAGAGTTGCACAATTTTCTTGCGCTATTGCACATTTCTCGGTAGAATGTCGCAAGAAAAACGAAGTGGTATCTAGTCTAAGCCACCGCGAGAGGAGGGGGACAACATGACTACTATCATGTTAGCGAAACGACATTCTCTTGAAGATGCCCAGGCAATCATCGGCAAATTCAAGAAGTATTCCTTCGATGACTTCCACAAGTTATTTAAGGAAGGCAAGGCGCCGTCCTTCGATGAGATCGAAGGCGATACCACGGGGAGTTTTTTGGCTTTGAATCCCAAGGCTGGGTGGTGGAGAAAAGCAGCCTTAGCTATTGCCTTTGACAACCCTCTAGCCTGCTGGACAGGTAAGAGATTCATCAGTCCATTTGACGAAGTAAGAAAGGGTAGAGGAACCAACCTATTTCGCAATCGCATTTTCTCTCAACGATTCGGAATAGGTACCTCTATCGAGAAGTCATTATTTGACCAGAAGCCTTGCCTAGCAGTAACCTATCCCCATTTTCCCTCAAGCTTATTTGGCCTGCGTGACGAACTGAAAAGGATTGACGATGGTGTTTTTCTTGGCCAAGGGCATCACAAGCTCCCATGGGGTAAGGAATATTCGCTTCAGGGCTACTTTGTCCTTTGCGCTTTGAACAGGCCAGGGTAAGGGATGGTCAGCTTCAGCTACCCCACCGCCGCCCTGCACCGCTTCATACTGTCCTCAGTTTAATACCGGACAATCTGAATGAGAGAGTCTACGATGTGTTGTATCCACTACAATACCGATTGGCATGGTGACACTCGGCATTTTCCCCGATAACCGAACGACAGAAAAGCGATATTGACGAAACTAACAGTCGGTGCTATAAGTATTCCGCCACGACCTTCCCTCGCTAAGTAGTGGCTGTGTGCTCTGCTCCCGCTGAGGGGTAGACTGCTATGGAGAGCAAAATATGAAATGCCCGAAGTGCCAGGCTGCCGTTCGTGAAGGGGTCAAGTTCTGCGAGGAATGTGGAGCTAAGCTAGAATTGACCTGCCCCGGTTGCGGAGCAGCAATACCCTTGGGGAAGAGGTTCTGTGGCGAATGTGGCAAGGTTGTAGGAGAGCCCCAACCACCCCCTGCCATAGACTACTCCCAACCCCTGTCCTATACCCCCAAACACCTGGCAGATAAAATCCTCGCTGTGCGACCCTCCGTAGAGGGGGAGCGCAAGCAGGTTACGGTGCTCTTCGCCGATGTCAAAGACTTCACCTCCATATCCGAGAAGCTCGACCCCGAAGATGTGCACAAACTGATCAGCGAGTGCCTGGTCTTTCTCACCGAGGAGATACACCACTACGAGGGCACTATAGCGCAGTTCCTGGGCGACGGCGTGATGGCCCTCTTCGGAGCCCCCATAGCCCACGAGGACGCACCCCAGCGTGCCCTCTATGCTGCCCTGGCTATCAGAGACCGCCTCAGAGGATATGCTGCGAAATTGAAGAAAGACGGCATCGAGTTCTCTATGCGGATCGGGTTGAATACAGGGCTGGTGGTGGTGGGCAAGATAGGGGATGACCTGACCATGGAGTACACCGCCATGGGGGACACGGTTAACCTGGCCTCCAGGATGGAGACTATGGCTCAGCCCGGCACTATCCAGGTTGCGGAGAATACCTACCGCCTGACGGAAGGATATTTCGATTTCAAGCCCCTGGGAGAGATTGAGGTCAAGGGGAAGAAGGAGCCGGTGAAGTCCTACGAACTGCTGGATGTGGGGCGTGTCAGGACCAGGCTGAGGGTATCGGAGATGCGCGGCCTGACTCCCTTTGTGGGCCGTGAGAGGGAGCTTGAGCTTTTGCTGGATGGCTTTGAGAGGGCCAAAAGCGGCAGGGGCCAGGCGTTTTCCATAGTGGGCGAGGCAGGCGTGGGTAAATCCAGGTTGCTGTACGAGTTCAGGTCGGCGATAGCCAGAGAGAATATCACTTTCCTGGAGGGCAGGTGTCTGGCATACAGCAGGGGAGAGGCCTATCACCCGGTGATAGACATGTTGAAGTCGAACTTCAATATAATGGAAGGCGAAAAGGACCATAATATCAGGGATAAGGTCAAGGCGGGCCTGAAGGCACTGGGAGTGGACGAGACCCATACCCTTCCCTATCTGCTGGAGCTGCTGTCGGTCAGGGACAGCGGAATAGACGCCATTTCGATGAGCCCGGAAGCCAGGAAAGACCGTATCCTGGAGACATTGAAACGTATCGCATTGAAAGGCTCCGAGATCCGGCCTCTGGTCATGGCTTTTGAGGACTTGCAGTGGTTAGATAAGGGCTCGGAGGAACTGGCCAAGTATATGCTGGATAGCATACCGGCTGCGCGGGTGCTGCTGATATTCACCTACCGACCTGATTATGTCCATACCTGGGGAGGCAGGTCGTATCACAGCCAGGTAACCCTGAACCGGCTCTCCAACCGGGAGAGCCTGGCCATGGTGACCAACCTCCTGGGGACCGAAAATATAGATGGGAAGCTTGAGGAACTTATACTGGAGAAGACGGAGGGCATCCCCTTCTTCATCGAGGAGTTCCTAAAGTCGCTCAAAGACCTGGGCATGATAGAGAGAAAGGATGTTGTTTACTGCCTGGCCAAAGACATCGCGGATATGGCCATACCGAGCACGATACAGGACGTGATCATGGCCAGGGTGGACTCGCTGCCCGATGCTGCCAAGGCCGTGCTGCAGACAGGCTCTGTGATCGAGAGGGAGTTCAGCTACGGGTTGATAAAGCGCGTAATGGGCAGCCGGAGCAGGAATTGCTCTCCCACCTGTCGGCGCTGAGGGACTCGGAGCTGCTATATGAGAGGGGTATATTCCCACAGTCGACCTATATCTTCAAGCATGCCCTTACGCGTGAGGTTGTCTATGATTCGATACTGAAGAATACCAAGAGGAGACTTCATAATGAGATAGGCGATGCCATCGAGGAGATCCACAAAGACAACCTGGATGAATACTACGCGATTCTGGCTGAGCACTTCATTGCCGGTGGCAATTACGACAAAGCGATAGAGTATTGCAGGCTGGCTGAGAGAAAGGCGGAGAAGACTGCTTCTCTCAACGATGCCATCACATACGCTCAGAAACGTGTGGCATGTCTGGAGAAGCTGCCTCAAACTGAGGATGTATCGAGAAAGATTATAGATGTTAGAACAGTGCTTGGGCTCTATTGCATTCAGATTAATCACCTTGTTGAAGCAAAAGAAGCGGTTGAGCCCATGGTTGACCTTACCCTGAAGCTGGGCTATAAGAGAAGGATCTCCCAGGTCTATAGCATATTAGGGTGGTATACCTGGTGGACGGAGGAGGACTATACCCGCGCTCACAGATACTTAACGGATGGGTTGAACATAGCAGAGGAACTAAATGATATCCTTTCCTTGGCAACGGCGAATTTGTGCTTGGGTTTGGTGTTCTCTGGGAACTGCGAATATGAGAAGGCTTCTGCGCATTTCGGAAAAGTGTTAGATATTAACATAGCGGCGAATCGCCTGTGGGGCATAGCTACTACCAAGAGTATGAGAGCCTTTTGGGTTTATAACTGGCAGGGGAGAATCGATCTGGGCTTTAAGGAGACCTCTGAGGCTGTACAGCTTGCTGAAGAGAGCGGGGACATTTATTCAAAGGCATATGGATACGCCTTTCACGGTAATTCGTGCTACTGCAAAGGGTACCTCAGGGAGGCAGAGGAGTATTTAGTAAAGGGCATCAATTTTGCCGAGCGTATCAACGACCCTGCGATTCTTTTTGTTATTTACTTTTCGCTGGGCGAGACCTATCTCAATATGGGCAAGCATGTTCAAGCCAGGGAGGTTCTGGAAAGAGGAATTTCCCTGCTTGAACCACACAGAATTCATCCTTCATTGCTGAGCTTGAGCAGGCTGGCTCTGGCACTGGTGAAAATCTTGAGCGGTGACGTTGATATCGAGTTGGACCCCTTATACCGCTATCAAGCTGCAAGCAAGATGAAGGCCTTCGAAGGTTCCGCGCTAAGATACCTCAGTGCCATTATAGTGAACGTTGATGTAAATCGCTTGCCCGAGGCGGAGGATTTAATCAAGAGGGCCATCGAAGACGACACCAGAAACGGCACCAGATTTCCCCTGGCGCATGACTACGCACACTACGCCGAGCTCTGCAAACGCAAGGGCGACCTGGCAATGGCTAAAGAGAAGCTCAGCAAGGCAATCAAGACCTTCAAGGAATGCGGAGCCGATGGCTGGGTGACGAGGACACGGGAAGCCTTATTATGAAAAAAGACCCATACCGGCGTAGCGCCAGGACATATGACCGGCTGGTAGAGCCTCCGGTAGGCCAATTACGAAGGCTCGCTTTAAAGGTATATCCTCCCCGGGAGTATATCCACATTCTCGATGCGGGGTGTGGAACTGGGACACAACTAGAATTATTCAGAAGACCTGGCTGCAAACTGTACGGGGTCGATACCTCACCTGCCATGCTGGATGTCGCGCGCCGCAAACTGGGGGACGCTGCTGAATTATCGCTTCAGGATATCTCACACATGACCTTTCCTGACCGGATGTTTGACCTTGTCACCATGGTATTAGTACTGCACGAAGTACCTGCCTTATTACGATCGGCTGTCTTGATTGAGTGTAAGCGTGTGTTGAAAGCGGATGGACGTATCCTCTTATTAGATTTTCATTTCGGGCCTTACTCGTTTCCTCGCGGTTACCTCTTGAGAATTCTGAGGTGGTTCATGGAAGTCGGCGCCGGGCGCAAGCATTATGCAAACTACCGTGACTTTAAGAAACGGGGAGGGCTGGCGCCCCTGCTCGCAGAGACGAAATTATCGATAGACAAACGGGTAGTCGCTCGAGACGGGCTAGCGGCAGTTCATTTGCTTCGGGTGTAGTAATTTGCTTTACCTCAAAGAATCCCATTAACCTGGCCCATGAGCTGAATCGCAGGAAAGCTCGCTACGGCCTGGCTGCTATCTGCGGCGCCTGGGGCGCGGGAGCAGCCACCGTGGTGGAGAGAGAGGACTACTGGGAAGGCAAGCGCTCTTTCTTGAGTTAGGGACGCGCACTTTGTAGACTGGTCGGTCAAGCCCGTAATATCTAGCCGAAGAACTGCAAGGTTATTAATGCGATCGCTTTAACAGCTTACGTTCTTTGTAGAAATCATATTTGTAAACAACAGGCAATCGGAGCCGTCACATATAGAAGTAAAGCTGGTCTAGAATCAGGATAGCTTGTAGAGCCTTCGCGCCAGTATATGATTCGGGCTTAGCAACCCCGTGGCTCGAACTGTGACGAGACAGATCAACCTTGTCAGCTTCTAAGTCGAACTGGGCAAAGGTGACATCTCTAAGGTACTCGAAGAACTTTGCGGGCAGGAATAGAGAATAGTTAGAGCCTGATTTCTTTCTTCCTATCTCGACAATATATGTTAGCAGTTCTTGGACTCTTGTATTCTTTCCCCTACCCGTGTCCCTCAAGTACTGGATTCTCATAATGCCTTCCGCTTCGCTAAGAAGTGTCTTGATACAGGAGATGTTGCCTTCTTTGTCTCCTCTGAGAAAAGCATTGACTCCCGCTTGAAGAGTGTCTTTCTTTTCCGCGAAGATCTGCTTTCGCCACCATTTACTTGTGATCTTCTCTATTCGCTTCTGGTCGAAACTTTTAACAATCTCGTCAATTTGGCTTTCGAAGTTGAACTTATTCTCGTAACATCGAAGAAGAATCTTGTATTCATGTCCCGCAATCTCTATGAAGGGAAACCAACCGTCCTTTTTCATCGCTTCGAACTGCGATTCGCTCTCTAACGACTCATAGACGTGTTGAAAAGCAAGAAGGCGGAATAACTGTCCTAAATCCAACTCCATCTGGTCAACATTCAATTCGCGGGTTAAATCAAAGAAAAGGCCAAACTTCCAGTTGCCTTTAAAGCAATAGATCACGCGGTCAGTAGGAGCCACTGAAATCTCTGGGAATCTTAGCTTTCTTATATCAGCGATATCCGTCAGTGCTACGTGTTCGGCCTTCTGAATGTCTCGTTTTGCCATTAACTCAATTTCGACCATAAAGTCGTTTATGTAGAGGTCGCTACTTAGGTCTTCGTGTATAACAGCCAAGAATTGGTAAACAGAATTGGGCAGAACCCCAGCTTTGTTCAGTAAAACACTTTCAAACTGCTCGATATACGTATGGAATTCAGGTTGATCGGAGGTAATACTTCCCTTAACTAGAAGCCAGAAATAGTTACCTTTTTCCACGTTCGTGACCGAAAAACCAGCTACGTCTTCAACTTTCGCAAGACGTAAGTGAATCATAATCCTATCACTCTATTCATGATGTAAATTAATTCCCTGCCCATTTATTAATCTTTGCTCAAACCTCGGATGCTAAGCACTTTACTTCTCTTCGTCAGCCTCACACTCAATTTCAATTTTGTAACTGCGATCTGCACGGAATATATTATAAAGGCCAATAATCCCACTTTAGATTTGCATACGGTTCAAATGAAACTGGATCCACTTCGGCTACAACTTCACCTCTTAGCATGGTCTGGTTACCCACAGTATAAACGGCTCCAAGCACTCGAACTATCTCCACTTCCGCCCACGGATCATGCTCGGAATGCGATAAGAACACCTCAGCCTCAGCCCATTCCGCAACGCTCGGACGAAAGATAGTCCTTTCTCTGACAAGGCGAGGCTTGTAGTCAAAACCAAGTTTATCCGGTGCGGGGAAGTGCTTAAAGTTGTAGGCTACTACTCCCTCCTCACTTGTTTCGCTAAGAATTATATTTTGAAATTCTTCTGTGTTTGTCTTGCCTGTTAGTTTTG
>Ga0315281_10013000_pt1 | contig 11290 bp, 9 predicted proteins | sample YL17G07_0_MG_FD_204540 | JGI IMG/M metagenome (GOLD analysis project Ga0315281, IMG submission 204540) | Sediment microbial communities from Yellowstone Lake, YNP, Wyoming, USA - YL17G07_0 | ecosystem: Environmental > Aquatic > Freshwater > Lake > Sediment | place: USA: Wyoming | collected... | reverse complement strand
GCGCATGAACACCATTAACACTTACCAGACGGACACCTCAGCCCAGGGCCGCGTCAATGCCTGGTGGACGGCATTCAATGTTGCTAAAGCCAGGCCACTGGTAGGGGGCGGATTCGAGACCTTTCAGCCGGATGTGTTCAAAGCCTACGCCCCGGATCCTGACAACGTACATGATGTCCACAGCATTTACTTCGAGGTGCTGGGCGAACATGGCTTTGTCGGGTTTGGTCTGTTTATATTGCTGGCGTGGCTAACCTGGCGCAAGGGTGCGCAGATCATCCAAAAAACCAGCAAAGACCCGGAGCGCCGATGGGCTGCAGATTTGGCGCGCATGTTGCAGGTCAGCATGATCGGCTTTGCCTCGGCCGGGGCATTTCTGGGGTTGTCCAACTTTGATTTGTATTACCACCTGATCGCGATGATGGTGATCACAGGGGTAGTGGCGCTCAAGCAGCCAGCAGCATCAAGCACGGTGGAGGCAAAGCCACCTCTGCGCGCACCACGGCCTTTTGTGCGGCGTTCACAAGATAGTTAAGTTACCACCGGCCGGTGGCTTATTGTGGGTAAGCGCCACAAAAGCACCAGTAAAACCATGAGCGGCCCAAGGCGGCTGCAATCTTCACCTCCCCCTTTTCACCCGCAAGGGGTACGACGGTGGGTGCCCAGCTGCTACGTAGCGACCCTCCCGCAGGCAAAGGGGGAGAGCGTGCGAGGGGGCCGAGGGGGATTTGAAAACGCCGGATTCGCACATCACCGTCCGCAAATCCCCCCCCTCGCCCCCCTTTTTCAAAGGGGGGATAAAACGTTTATGTTGGGTGCTCAGCTACATCTCGTATCCCAATAGACCTGAACATACAACACCTTCACACTCGTTCATAATGTGGCGCATACCAGTAATGTTATTTGATTCTTTAATCCAAAATGCTACCATATGTGCATTCAGATTGAATTCAAAGGTGACATCATGGCGACCATGAGTATTCGTGGGCTGGACGATCAAGCACTGGCCCGGCTTAAAGGCCAGGCCGCACAAGAGGGCAGTAGCCTCAATAGCCTGGTGCTGCGCCTAATACAGGGCACCTCAGTTCAGCCGAGCACATTGAAAAAGTTTGACGACCTCAATGCCTTGGCAGGCACCTGGAGCGATGAAGAAGCGCAAGAATTTGAACGCAACACAGCTGCGTTTGCCGAGGTTGACGCGGCACTTTGGATTTAAGCTATGCGCTCCATTGCGCTGGACACCAACGCTTACGCTGCCTTCAAGCGTGGTGATGAAAAAATAATAGCCGTACTACAGCACGCACCCAGCATCATTGTGTGCGCTACCGTATTGGGTGAACTGTTGGGAGGCTTTGCTGCGGGTCAGAGGGAGAGCACCAATCGAAGCGAATTGTCGCAGTTTATCAACACACCACGTGTAAAGGTGGTCCCGAGTACTGCGGCCACAGCCGATCTATATGCACTGGTCTATGCCGCATTGCGTCGCAAAGGCCAGCCCATCCCCACCAACGATCTGTGGATTGCCGCCAGCAGCCTGGAGCATGGTGCCGCACTGCTAACACTCGACGCACATTTCAAAAACATTGATGGCCTGCGTGCAGGTGCACGGCTGGAGGACTTTATTCCGTGATGGTGGGGGCTTAACCTAAAAACCTCCGTTGATTTGCCTGAATTGAGCGCAATGCAACTATCTGAGCCCCTTTCCCTCACCCCTACCCCGGAGGGCATAGCTATCTACACAAGTGCGCAATTATCTGTCGAGCTAGCGTCTCCCCCTTTGAAAAAGGGGGAACAAGGGGGATTTAGATGTTGCGCCGTCGCTTCAAAATCCCCCCCAACCCCCCTTTTTCAAAGGGGGGAAGAGATGTGTAGATACCCATGCCCGGAGGGAGAGGGGATACCCCCTTCTCCTTCCGGACAAGGGCCGGGGATGAGGGTACACGGTAACTGCTGGCCAGCAAAACCGGCCTATTTCTGGCGCTGCTGCAGCCACTGCTCCAACATCACCACCACCCATATCATCACACCATAGTAGGTAGCGTGGCCGCCAGCATGCTGGCGGCGCAGTTCATCCAAGTAGGCCGGTTGCAGGATGCCACGCCGCTCAAAAGCAGCCAGGCTGTCTGTCACCACATCCTTTAGTGGGGCGTGGCTGGTGGCCCACACCCCGAACGGCAGGCCGAAGCCGTGCTTGCTCTTGTTGATGATTTCCGCAGGCAGCACGTCGCTCAGTGCCTCCTTGAAGAAGTAACGCAAGCGTGTGCGCTTGACCTTGAGATGCACCGGCACCTGGCCGGAAAAATCGAGCATGGCATCGTCGAGCAGCGGATAACGCACCTCCACGCCCGCTGCCTCGGTCATTCTCCCGACCTTGCGCAGATCGTTGTCGGCCAGCGTGAACTTGAGGTCGAGGTGCATCATGCGATTGATGAAGTGGCTGGAATCGCTGCGCTGATAAACCTCGCGCAGCAACTCGCCGGGCTGGACTGGTGCCACCTGTGCAAGAAAATCGGCAGTGAAGATTTGCGCCAGTGGGGTACGGTGCAAAAAATTGTACGACTCCATGCGATCCGGCAACGGCACATTGGCCTGGTGGATATAACTTTGCAGTTTGCGCCCCGGCGGCAAGGCACCCATACCGGGCAGGTGCGCCAGCGGCTCGACCAGGCCGCCGCGCAACCAGCCTGGTAGCAGGCCATAAGCCTCAAAGATTTTTTGCTTGGCATAGCGCGCGTTACCGCCGAATATTTCGTCGCCACCATCGCCACCCAGCATGATGCGCACGCCGTCGTCATGCGCGAGCTTGGCGCAAAAATAGGTGGGCACGGCTGATTCATTGGCGAAGGGTTCGTCGTAAGTAGCGGTGATGATGGGAATGGCGGTAACGATGTCGGCGGGCTTGAGATAATACTCGTGGGCATGGGTAGCAAAGGTCTTGGCGGCCAACCGCGCGTAGACCATCTCATCGAATCCCTCGGCCTCGAAACCAATGGAATAGGTATCCACCGGTTTGCTGGTGATCTGGCTGAGAATGCCGGTCACCGTGGAGCTGTCCAGGCCGCCCGAGAGAAATGCGCCAACATGCTCGCCTTGCGCCGCGCGTGCCACCGAATCTCGCAGAATGGGTCGAAAACGCGTTTTCAGGCTATCAAGGGATTCGTGGCGATGGTCTTCATAATGCAAGTGCCAGTAAAAGCCGATATCGAGGCGGCCATTGCGCCATTCGGCATATTGGCCGGGAAGCAGTTTGCGCACACCTTGAAAGATGGAACCGGGAGCCGGGACCACGTGAAAATACAGATAATCAAATATAGCCTGCGGGTCGAGCTCGCCATTTACCTCGGGGTGAGCGGTGAGGGCATCGGCACGGGAAGAAAAAGCCAGCCCAGCGGCTAGTGGCGCGTAGCACAGCGGCTGCGCGCCAGCCCGGTCCACCGCCAGCAGCAGCGTGTTGGCTGCCGGGTCGCACACAGCCAGCGCAAAGCTGCCATGAATCTGCGCCAGCCCGGCGTGGCCGTCGCGGCGCCAGGCCGCCAGCACCCCGGCGGCGGGGTTGTGCTGGGTGATGGCACGATTGATTTCCGGGTCGGCGCTGTGAATGCGGCCGCGCAACACGGCGATGGCACCCCCCGCTTCATGCAGGCTCACGTCATCGAAAGGCGAGCATGTTGCCAGCGCGGCGTGCTCGTGCAGTGTACTTTTCAGACCCGGCACCGCGTTGCACAGTGCCCGGATCATGGCGTCCTGCACGCCCTGACCCCGGGTCAAATCCAGCTTGTTGTCCAGCCAGCCGCAGATACCTGCCATGGCGCCACCCCTTTATCCAGAAATTAAGCTACCCCCGGCAAAGCCGGAGGTTTATTGGGTGAGCCCCTCAAAAGGGCCAATAAACTCTTGAGTCGCCTGAAGGCGACCGAGCTTCTCTCCTTCCCCTTCAGGGGGAAGGTTGGGATGGGGGCGGTGGTTACACTGCATTCCTCTGCCCCACCACCCAAACCCATCCCCACCCTAACCCTCCCCTTGAAAGGGAGGGAAACTACGACGGTTTTCACCAAGTTCGCATGACCTCATGCATGGGTCCAACCTTGGCAGATCCCCCGGCAAGGCCGGGGGTTTACCTTGTTAAATTATCTATTACCACCGTCATTCCCGCGGCGGCGGGAATCCAGCGAATCAAGCTATCCGCGCAGCGGACAGAACCACAGCGCTGCCCCGCTATGCGGGAATTGTTCAAAAACCTGGATTCCCGCCTGCGCGGGAATGACAACTCTTTGTGGCTCTTTAACAATCTGAGGTTATGCGTATTTTGTTGTGAGGATGTTAACCTAACCGGGTGTAGAAAAACCACTGCGGGAGTAAACTGCGCTTTTTCGCTGGTTACCGCCTTGTCAGCGGCGCCAGAGCCTTTGAGGAAGAGAAAATTTTGAGTGAGTTTTTGCTTAAGGTTGAAAAAACCCTGAAATTCCATGCAAATCGCGCATTACGCGCGGCGCGCGGGGCATGGTGGGATAGGGCGCGCGCATCGGCGCACAAACCCGTCATCATTGTCGGTTGCAGCCGTGCCGGGACTACCGTGGTGTACAAGACGTTTTGCGCGTCCAGTGCCATTGGATCGTTAAACCGCGAAACCCATGACTTTTGGGTGGACATACATCCGCTTTCCAACAAGCACTGGGACACCCACGGACTCGATGCGGCTGACGCCAGCGCTGCCGACCGCAACTACGTATCGCGCTATTTTTATGCCTGGACCGGGCAGCACCGCTTCGTGGATAAAAACAATCAGAACGGCCTGTGCGTGCCCTACCTGCATGCCCTCTTCCCGGATGCCCACTTTGTTTTCGTCAAGCGCAGCCCCGGCGACAACCTCAACTCACTGATCGAAGGCTGGGGCAAGCCGGGCGAATTTGCGACCTGGTCGGAATCGTTGCCAGAAAAAGTCGCAGTAGAAAACGGCCGCTATACCCAGTGGTGTTTTTTCCTTGCCGAAGGCTGGCGCGACTATATCAACGCATCGGTGGAAGATGTGTGCGCATTCCAGTACAACGCCATCAACCAGGCCATCCTGGATGCCAAGCGCACTATCCCCGCAACACAGTGGAGCGAAGTGTTCTACGAAGACCTGGTGCGCAACCCGGTGGAGAGCTTCCGCACGCTATTTGAGGCCAACGGCCTGCCCTTTGATGCACACATGCAAGCGCACTGCGCGAACGTGCTGGACACGCCATACAATGCTTTCTCGGAGATCCGCCTGGACAAATGGAAGGACGGCCGCAACCGCGAGAAAATCGAGCGCGTGCTGCCCAAGGTCGCCGCTGTGGCAAGTGCAATGGGATACTCAAGCGATGGGGGTTTACCTGTTGATTCAGAATCATGATGAAGTTGGACGTCGTTCCCGCAACAGCAGGTGAGCGCAGCACTTTTTATCCCCCACTTTGAAAAAGGGGGGCGAGGGGGGATTTACGGACGGTAATGTGCGAATCTCAAATCCCCCTCAGTCCCCCTTTGTTAAAGGGGGAGGCGTAGGCGGAAGCAACGCAGGGATCGTTTCTATTAAAAGTTGGAATAAAACATCGACATGCCTGGCTACATCATCTTTTTTCTATTTTTGGTTTGGGGCGGTCTGCTTGGTTTTTATTCAAGCGACTTGCGCCGCCGTTGGCACGAGCCGGTACTGCGCTACCCAGTGCTGGTAATCGAAAGCGATGACTGGGGTGCCGGTCCGCTGGAACAAGCGCACGCGCTCGATGCACTACGCCAGATATTGCAGAGCCATCGCGATCAAACCGGGCGTTATCCGGTGATGACCGTGGGCGTGATACTCGGCATCGTTGATCGCGCAGCCATGGCCACGAACCATTCTGACTATACCCGCCTTACCCTGGACGATGCGCGTCTGTCCACAGTGCAAACCGCCCTGCGCGCGGGCATCAAGGACGGTGTACTGGCACCCCAGTTGCATGGCCTGGAGCATTACTGGCCTGCCGCATTAATGGCGGCAGCGAACACGGATGGGCAGGTGGCGGCGTGGCTGGTTGGGGATGGTATTGCGCGTAGCGAAGACCTGCCTTCGCACCTGCAAAGCCGCTGGACAGGGGCGGCCACACTGCCATCGCTGCCAATTGCGGAAGCGCAGATCAACGCAGCAGCGGCGCAAGAGGCCGAAGTTTACATGCGGATTTTCGGCGTACCACCCACAGTCGCGGTGCCCACCACCTTTGTCTGGAACGATGCCGTGGAGCGTGCCTGGGCCACTCATGGTGTGGCATGCATCGTCACCCCCGGCACCCGGCACGAAAGCCGCGACGGACAAGGTCGCCCGAGCGGCGATGGCAGGACGATTCTTAACGGCGAACGTGGGCAGGGTGGCGTGCTGTATCTGGTGCGCGACAACTATTTCGAACCCGCCTTGGGGCACCGCGCTGAAAACGGACTGGCTGCCCTGGCCCAACAAACCGAGCGGGGGCGACCGACGCTGCTGGAGACCCACCGCTTTAATTTTCTGGGCGACCCGACCCAGTCCGGTGCCGCGCTGGGCGAGTTGAACCGGCTACTGACAGAGGCGTGTGCGCGTTATCCCGCACTGCGCTTCCTGTCCACTCAGGAAATAGCCGAGGCGATAGCGCACGATGACAGGAACCTGATCGAAACCAACGTGCGCCCAAGACTGCGCGCCTGGCTCGCACGTATTCGCACCCTGCCGCGATTCTGGAAGCTGGCGCGTCTCAGTGGGCTAGCCGTGCCGCTATGGCTGCTGGGGAAAGTGGCATGAGCGCGCCGCGCTTCTCGGTCATCATTCCCGCCTACAATGCAGCTGCAACTCTGGCGCGTGCCGTAGATTCCGTGCTCGCGCAAAGTTACCCGGCGCATGAGATCATCGTGATTGATGATGGCTCAACCGATGAAACACCCGAAGTCGCCGCCCGTTATTGCACCAAGCTGCGTTATATACGACAGGCCAACGCTGGCGTATCGAGTGCCCGCAACCACGGCGCACAGGCTGCTACCGGCGATTGGTTGGCATTTCTGGACGCGGACGACTGGTACTATCCCGATCGGCTACGGCTTCATGCAGAGTGGATTCAGGAAGATGCCTCACTCGATTTCTTGACCGGTGATTATGAGTATCGGGATGATGCCGGCAATTTATTGGGGACGTCCATGCCGCAACATGATGCGGGCCGAATGATGCTCGCCAAGGCCGCAGGCAGTGCACGGGTGGTACTGGACCAAACGAATGAAATTGAGTCCTATGTCGCGGATCATTTTGGCGATACCCATACGCTATCTGTACCGCGCAAAATATTTCTGGAGCTCGGCGGCTACCCACTTGGCTACAAGGTATGTGAAGATGTGCATTTCCTAACCCGCTTGGTATCCAAAAGCCGTCGCATCGGCGCGATATGTGTGCCGCTTGGTGTTTATCTTATTCACAGCAGCAGCGCGACGCGACGTAATCCCGTCGCTGCGCAGCAGGAAAATGTGCGCACATTGACCGATCTCAAACATCTGGCAAAAAATCTCCCTTTGCCAGTGCAACTAGGTATCAAGCAACGGTTACAAAGCGCGCGTTACAACCTGGCATGCGCACTGACAAAAAATGCACAACGCAGTGCAGCGGTGCGCGCCGTCCTGCCTTCGCTCCTCAGCAATCCCGGTTGGCGTAGCCTGCGAGATGTGTTGTCGGTGATCAAAGGATGAGAACGATGCACGAAGCAGATAATGGCGCGCAATCAGCGCCTACCTTTCATGAAGGCTCCCCCTTTAGCAAAGGGGGCTGGGGGGATTTAGCGGGCTTTCGCCAAAGTGCGAGCGCCGCAAAATCCCCCTCGCCCCCCCTTTGCCAAAAGGGGAAGTTATTTTTTTGGGCTAAGAAATGCGTCTGCTAGTTCTCACTGAACTTTTTCTCCCCACCATGGGCGGCACCGCCGTATGGGCGGCCGAAGTCTACAAACGCCTCGGCGGTAAGGAAATCCACATCGTCACGGCCGATGTGCCGGGTGCGGCGGAAGTCGATGCCGTTCACCCCAACACCATCCATAGGCTCGATCTGCGCCGTGTGCCCTGGCTGCGACCAGAATCACTGGGCATGTATCTGAAGTTCTTTTTCAAATCGCTGTCGCTGGCGCTAACACACCGCTTCGACGCCATCCACGCCTTCCGCGCTCTACCCGAGGGCCTGGTAGCCTGGCTGGTAGCACGCATTACTTTCCGCCCGGTGGTGATCTATGCCCACGGCGAGGAACTCACCACATGGGGCAAGGGCGGCAAATTCAAGGCAATGCGCTTTGCCCTGCGCCATGCCGATACCGTCATCGCCAACAGCGATTTCACCCGGCAAGAGTTGCTGTGCATGGGGGTGCATGACCAACGCATCGTACTCATTAACCCCGGTGTGGATGTGGAACGATTCCGGCCTGGACTGCCTTGCGACGATCTCAAACAGCACATTGGCCTGGCCCCCGGCGAGAAGCTCATCCTCTCCGTAGGCCGTTTGTCCCGGCGCAAGGGCTTCGACATGGACATCCGCAGCCTGCCTGAACTGATCAGCCAGGGCATCGCGGTGCGCTATGCCCTGATCGGCATCGGCGAGGATCAGGATTATCTGGTCAACCTGTCCCGTGAACTGGGTGTGGAAGACCGCGTTCACCTGCTGGGCCATGTCGATTCCGAAGACCTCCCACGCTGGTACAATGCATGTGACGTATTCGCCATGCCCAACCGGGAGATCAACGGTGATACGGAAGGATTTGGCATGGTGTTTATCGAGGCGGCGGCTTGTGGAAAAGCTGCGCTGGCGGGAGATGCGGGGGGTACTGGTGCCGCCGTGATAGAAGGCATAACGGGCATGCGAGTAAATAGCGAACAATCGGACAACGTCATTTTAGCTCTCGCACGTCTACTCGGGGAGACCGGATATAAAATGGGTCAGAACGGCTATCAAAGAGCACAAGAATCGTTCAGTTGGGAGCAAGTAGCAGCCAAATCTCGCCAATTGGGTATGCTAGAAAGAGCGAAGGAGGGATGAAATGAATTCACGCTGGTTGGCTATATTATTATTGATGTTGGCAGAACAGGCCAATGGTGCCGAGATGCTGCCGTTTGCACCGACTGTATCTGAAATGGCGCTATTGCCTGAATATTGCAAGGTCAGGGCTACCGATGATAGCCGCTCACCTGAATTTCGGGCGTGGGTGGATCGGGTGGGTCCGAAGTTCATGGGAATCCACCATTATTGCGCAGGGCTTAACTACATCAATCGTTATCAACGATTGAGCAACGATGAAAAAAGAGGGTACTACTTGAGTCGTGCAGTGCCTGAGATCGACTATGTGGCCAAGAACATGCCTATGGACTTTCCTTTGGCGGGAGAAATCTATCTCAATCGCGGCATTGCACATCAACTTATGGGGAAAGTTGCCGACGCCACCATCGATTTCACTAATGCTATCGAGCGCGATCCTAAACAGGTGCGGGCCTACCTGTATCTAACCGAGTTTCACATGCGATCAGGCAGCAAAGCTAAGGCGTTGGAGTTGGTTACAACAGGTCTCCAGCAAGCCCCAGGAAACAAGTCATTGCGTAGAAAATATCTGGAACTGGGGGGCAAAGAACCGTTTCCGGTCGCAGATATTCCGCAGATATCTCGGCCAGATCCAGAAAAAACCCCGCCTGATGTGAAAAGTGAGGTTACACACTCTGAGATCCCTGCAACCCCCATATCAATGGGAACCGAAGTAAAATCATCACAGAAATCTGATCAGGGTAACGTAGGAGAATCCCCTGAGACGTCAGATAAGAAGGCGGAGGGCGCGGAAATTAAGCGCCCTGCCATTGGTTCACCAACCAACCCCTACTGCAGATTTTGCACGGATTCGATAACTCCATAAAACCCTTACCCGTTGCCTGCACCATTGGACACGCTATAACCTTATACTGCGGGGAAAATTTTCATGAGCTCTACTTACAAATTGGTCAGTTAACATCAACTCGCCAGTCCAAAATTTAGCCCCACTCAATCCGGGTTACCGACACCTTACAATATCAATCGAGCTACTTTCCCTGCGCGAGTGCCCGATCATAAATTGATTCCAGCACCCGAACCGGCGCACTGGTAAAGGTGCGCTCGACATGAAGCCGGCCTGCTTCACCCATCTTTTTACGCAGCCCCTCATTTTCCACCAGTTGGCGTAGATAGCCTGCGAAGCTGGCCGCGTCACCGCGTTCAAAAAGGAACCCCGTCTCACCATGCACGACGATTTCCGGGATGCCGCCGACTGCGGCGGCGACGATAGGACGGCGGGATGCACCGGCCTCAATGTTGATGAGGCCGAAGGGCTCGTCCCAACGCGACGGCATTACCACGATGTCCGATGAGCGGTAAATATTTTGAATGTCGCCGCGATAGCCCACGTAGCGAATGCGTGGGTCATGCGCAATGTCTGCCGCCAAGCTTTCCGGCGTATAGGAATCTGGAAAGAGAGTCTTGTCGCGGCATTCCCCAACGATGAGGAAACGTGCACGCGGGTCCGGGATACTGGCGGCCGCGTCGATCATCAGGTCAACCCCCTTGTTCTTGCGAACTTGACCGGCGAAGCTAACGACAATATCGTCGGGTGTGACGCCAAGTTCAGCGCGGATGTCGACGGCTGCGTCGTAGCGGTCAAGGTCGACAATGTTGTGCATGACTTCCACCGGTACTCCGCAAAGATTTGATGCTTGTGCGGTGAACCGGGAATTGGCGATGGCCAAGGTACAACGCCGGAACGATGGGCCGGGGTGTTCGATGACCAGACGCAGGTGGGTGAAGACCGGAATTCCTAGGAGGCGTGCGCCTTCCACTTCTGCCATGCGCCAGAAACCACCAAAGTTGATGTGCAAAAGATCAATGCGCTCACGCTTGAAAAATTTTGCCACTCGGTATATATCAGCGAGATATGTCAGCGGGTTCTGATAATGATGGGGCGGCCAGATGAGATAACGGATGCCCATTCGGTCGAGTGTTTCTAGAATCGGACCTTCTGAGGGAAAAAGCACCAAAGGCTCGAAACGTGAGCGGTCAAGACTCTTGAGCAACACGAACAGGGAGCGACTTGCACCGCCCCAGTCGCCGGCGCTGGTTGCCATGTAGGCAATCACGGGTTTTTTCATCGATGCACCTCAACGGCTATTTGATCATAGTCTTGAACAACATGGTGGTCTCCCACATTTTCAAAGTGGTGGGTAAGGTTAGCGGCAGCACGGCAAGAAAGGTGGCATGGCTCGTAACAGTCATCGCCCAAGTAAGCGA
>Ga0315281_10012999_pt1 | contig 11291 bp, 11 predicted proteins | sample YL17G07_0_MG_FD_204540 | JGI IMG/M metagenome (GOLD analysis project Ga0315281, IMG submission 204540) | Sediment microbial communities from Yellowstone Lake, YNP, Wyoming, USA - YL17G07_0 | ecosystem: Environmental > Aquatic > Freshwater > Lake > Sediment | place: USA: Wyoming | collected... | reverse complement strand
GCCTACAAGGGCGTCGACCTCGTCGACGAGGGTCCGTTCTTCGCTCAGACGGACGCCGCCGACGGGGTGGACTACATCTACTTCAGCTTCATCACGCAGGCGACCGTCGGGTACGGCGACCTGACCCCGGCCACCGACCTGGGGCGCATGCTGGCGATCACCGAGGCGCTGCTCGGGCAGGTCTACCTGGTGACGATCGTCGCCGCGCTCGTCAGCAACCTCGGCCGAACGCGTCCGGCCGAAGGCGTGATCAGACGCCCGCGGGACGAGGCCGACGAGCCCGGCGATCCGGAGCCCGATGTCGGGGACGAGCCTTCCGCCGGCTCGCCGAGCGGCCGCCCGGAGCCTCCCGATGGCGGCCCCTGAGAGCGACACGCTCGCAGGCGCGACGAGGCTGACGTACGTCGGGCACGGCACCGTGCTCAGCGAGATCGGCGGCGCCCGCGTGCTCACCGACCCGCTGCTGCGCCGGTACATGGGGCCGCTCCTGCGCCGCGGCCCGCTCCCGGGTCCGGACGTGACCGGGGACCTCGACGCGATCCTCATCTCGCACCTGCACATCGACCACCTCGACGTCAGGTCGATGCGCCTCCTGGACCGGCGCGTGCCCGTGGTGATCCCGGCGCACGGCGTGAAGCTGATGCGTCGCCTGGGGTTCGCCGACGTGCGCTCGCTGCAGCCGCGGGAGGTACTCGAGGTCGCCGGCGTCCGCGTCGAGGCGACCGTCGCCAACCACGGCGGCAAGCGCTACCCGGTGACTCGCGCGGGCCATGCCCTGGGGTACCTGATCGGCGACGATCCGCGGATCTACTACGCCGGCGACACGGGGCTCTTCCCCGGGATGAGCGACCTCGCCGGGCGCGTCGACGTGGCCTTGCTGCCGATCTCCGGTTGGGGGGTCACGCTGCCGGACGACCACCTCAACCCGCTGACCGCGGCCAAGGCGCTGGAGGCCCTGCGCCCGCGGATCGCGGTGCCCATCCACTACGGTGTCTACTATCCGCCGGGCATGCTCGCCCTCTGGCGCGGCCGTGACATCGTGCCGCCGCGCGCCTTCGTCCGCTACGCGGCCAAGCTCGCCCCCGAGGTGGAGGTGCGCGTGGTCGCGCCCGGCGAGAGCACCTCGATCGAACCGACGGACTGACGCCGGCGCTCCGGCGGCGGGCACGAGCGTGGTCCGCCCCCGCGTCGCTCGGCGCGCTCGGACGTGGTCGGGACGAAGGGTTGCGACGCCGCCTTTTCGCCGATACTCACGAGTGAGATGCCCGTCCCGCCGCTGATCGCCGCCGCCATCCTCGCCGAGGGCAAGCGCCCGTTGGTCTTTCTGCTCATCGGCTTCATCTGCATGTTCGCCTTCACCCGCTTCAACACACGCGTGATCCGCGCCCAGAAGCGCTGGTGGTTCAGCGGCGGCATCCACACGGGGGGGATCCACATCCACCACGCCGTGTTCGGTGTCGTGGGCATGTTCGTCGCCGGCATCGTGACCTTCGCGCTACAGCCGGGTGGCGCGTGGTTCGAGTTTCTCGCCTTCGTGTTCGGCGCCGGCGCCGCGCTGACGCTCGACGAGTTCGCCCTCCTCGTGCACCTGGAGGACGTGTACTGGGAGGAGGCGGGCCGCAAGTCGATCGACGCCGTCATTCTCGGCGTCACCTTCGCCGCGCTCTTCCTCACCAACATCGTGCCGCTGGGGATCGGTCAGTTCGACGACCCCGTCTTCCTGTCGCGCTGGGTCGCGTTCGTGATGGTCGCCTTCAATGTCGTCTTCGTGGTGGTCTGCTACGTCAAGGGCAAGCTTTGGCTCGGGACGCTCGGCATCTTCGTGCCGTTCGTGGCCATGGTCGGCGCCTTCCGGCTCGCCACGCCCGGTTCACCGTGGGCCCACAACAGGTATGCCGGCAGTCCAGGCAGGCTCGAGCGTGCGCGGCAGCGTGACTCGAGCTTCCATCAGGTCTGGGCGCGGCGGAAGCACCGCCTCTGGGACCTGATCGGCGGCAAGCCGCACATCCGACTGCCGCACCACATCGAAGAGCGCCTGCGCCTGCCGCCGCAGCTGGAGCAGCGCCTGCACCGTCACGATCGCGGCGGCGGACCTCCTTCGCCGGCGGAGTGAGGCGCAGAAGATGGACGGCGCCGGGGCGGGGTCTTGAGACCCCGCCCCGGCGCCGTCCCACCCGGTCTCGCGGGTGCGCTACTTGCCTTCCGCCGCTTCCGCTTTGCGCCTCTCCCGGACGCTCTTGAAGACGAACAGCGGCAGGATGAGGGCGGCGATGACGCCTCCCAGCCAGACGATCAGCGTGCCGACGAGCCAGGCCGTGGGCCCGTCGATGATGAGCCCGTCCGAGATGACCGTCGTGACGATCAGGCCCACGAGCGTCGTCACCAGGGCGATGGCGCCCCTGAGCACGGGCGCGTACCGAAGGGAGAGCTTGACGACCAGTGGGTCGAGCACGACCTCGACGAGGGTGAAGAGGATCACGACCCCGATGAAGGCCGCGGTGGAGATCGAGAAGCCGTCCAGCAGCCACGCGGCGATCGCAAGGCCGACCGCGTTCGCCAGAAGGCGCAGGACCACTGCCGCGAGGAACCTCAGCACGTCACCCTCCCATCCCGTGGATCACGGCGTGTGCGCTTGTCCAGGACCTTGTACGCCGCCCGCCTCCGCCAACCTCCACACGGCCAACTCGTACACGGCGGTCAGGCCGAGGACCAGGATGGTCAGCCACCAGCTCGACGTGGTGAAGAGCAGCGCGACGACGGCGAGGACCACGCCGGTCGCCCTGGCGCCGTCGTAGTGCCGCCCCAGCCACAGGCGCAGCGGCGACCGGCTGGCGACGGCCTCGCCGGTGGTCCCGGCGGCTGCGGTGGCATAGCCGCGGGCGGCGACGAACCAACTCCGTTTCGTCGCCAGGTACGCCATCAGCGACACGAGGGCGCCGGCGACCACGAGCCAGATCAGCAGGTCGAACAGGTTCCCGGCGGCCGACTCGACGAGCGCCTTGGCGACGCGGTAGCCGTCGCGGCCGCTGATGCCCTCCACGACCGCGTCGCTGAGCCGCTGGATGGCGACGCGGGCGAGGACGACGGCGACGAGCGTGCCAAGACCGAGCTGGATGAGCGTCCTCAGCCGGGTGCGCGAGAAGAGCAGGGCCGCGGCGATGAGCAGGATCGTGGCGATCAGGATGGCGAGGACCGCGGCCTTGAAGATCCGCACGGCCTGCTGGGCCTGGGTGACCTGGTCGCCCTCGTAGAGGGTCACGGTGCCGAAGTCCTCGGGCAGGGTCCTTCCCGTCGCTGCTTCGAGTTCCGCACGCATCTGCTCGGCCGAGGCCGCGGGGTCGATCTGCGGGATATCGACCCTGTCGCCGAGCGCACCCGGGAGGACCTGGTCGATCAGTTCAAGCGCCCTGGCGATAAGCGGGACCAGGTTGAGTTGGACCTGATCGCCATTCAGCTGGATGTACGTGCTGTCTCCTTCGAGCACGGCAACGAGATGCTCGTGGGCGAAACGGTTGAGCTTGAGCCAGAGCTGGTACGTCTCCGGCTGGTTCAGCCGCTCTTCCATGCGCTTCTGCACGAAGTCGCGGGCCGCGTCGGTGATCGCGGGGGCGAGTAACTGCGCCCGCGGCGGCAGGACGTCGGCCGCGCGCGCCTCGAGGTCGCTCGCCTCGATCGCCCGCTCGGTCAGGTACACGCTGAGGTCGTGCGTGACCTCCGGGTCCTGAAGCACGGGACCGACCGTCTCGACCCAGCGGTCCGTGTTGAACAGCAGGCTGTGGGTCCACACGGAGACTGCGCTGAGCAGGATCCCGACGGAGGCGAGGACGACCAGCAGCAGCACCATCCACCGCCGCAGGCGCGTCCCGGGCCCGGGCTCATGCGGCGAGATCCAGGACCGGACGCGTCCGGGCGTGCCGCCGGACGCGGCTGTCACGTGTGTCGTCGGATCTGCTTCGGTCATCTCCGCCCTCCGGGACTCGCCGCGTGCTCCACGCGACAGCTTACCCACAGGTCAGGGATGCGACGCAAGGACGAGGCTCGTGGGGCGAGCGGCGCCGCCGGACGTCACAGGCAGGCGGCGACGGCCGTGGCGAGGCGGCGGGCGCCCTCCGCCAGCGCCCCCTCGTCGTAGAGGCTGAAGGCGAGGCGCACGTGGTCGTCCGCGTCGGCCGTCGAGAAGCGGCAGCCGGGGATGAACGACACCCGGTGGCGCTCGGCGTGAGGGAGGAGGGCGGTGGCGCTCACGCCTTGTGAGAGCCGCAGCCAGACGAAGTAGCCGCCGGCCGGCTCGGCGAAGCCGCAGCCCGCCGGCAGATACTCGCGGAGGGCAGCGACCAGCGCGTGGCGGCGGGAAGCGTAGGCGGCGCGGAGAGCGGTGATGTGACGGTCGTAGCCGTCGCCGTCGAGCAGCGCCGCCGCCACGGCCGCCGCGAACTGGCTGGGGCAGCCGCCGCTCTCGATCATGCCCGCGGTGGCGAAGCGCTGCCTGAGGTCGGCGCGGCCCGTCACCCATCCGACGCGCAGGCCGGGGGTGAGCGACTTCGAGAAAGTGCCCAAGCGCAGTACAGGGGACTCGTGATCGAGGCTCCAGAGCGAAACCGGCGCCTCGCCGTCGTAGACGAGCTCGCGATAGACGTCGTCCTCGATCACGGTGAGGTCCTCACGCCGGGCGAGCGCGGCGAGCTGGACGCGCCGCTCGTGGCTGAGACAGGCGCCGGTCGGATTGTGGAAGGTGGGGATGGTGTAGAGCAGCCGGGCGCCGCGGCCGTCGGCCCGCAGCGCGTCCAGGATCGCCGTCAGCGCCTCGACGTCCAGACCCTCGCCGTCGTGCCGTACGCCCACGACGTCGACCGGGTGATCGCGCATCGTCAGCAGCGCGAGGTTGTAGGTCGGGTCTTCGACGAGGACCACGTCGCCGGGCGCCGTGAACACGGTCAGCGCCTGTTCCAGGGCCTGGGAGTTGCCGCCGGTGACGATCACCTCGTCGGCGCTGAGGGGCACGCCCTCGTGCGCCGCGATCCGCTCCGCCAGCGCAGCGCGCAGGGCGTGCGGTCCCTCCGAGCTGCCGTAGGCGATCGCGGCGGGCCCGAACCGGTCGAGCGCCGCCGCTGCGGCGCGTCGGACGTCCTCGACCGGAAGGAGCCCGGGATCGGGTTCGCCGTAGGCAAGCTCGACGAACCCCGGGCGGAGTACGTTCTGGGTGAAGCTCTGGGCCTCGTCGCCGCTCACGCGACCACCCCGCACCAGCGCATCAGGAGCAGGGCCGTCGCGGCGGCGTGGTCGGCGAGGTCGTCGGCCAGGACCCACTCGTCGATCGTGTGTGCCGCACTGCCGTCCCCTGCTCCGAAGCTGACCGTGGGCGTGCCGCCGTGACGGGTGAACGTCGCCGCGTCGTGCCACGAGTCGAAGCCGGTGACGCGGCCGGCGCGGCCGACGGCGCCGCCGGCCGCCACGCTCTCGCCGACGACCGGGTGGTCGTCCGGGACCTCGGCAGGCACCACGTCGCCATCCCAGAACCACTCCAGCGGGTGCTCGTCGAACCACGGGTCGATGGCGACGGCGCGCTCGATCCAGTCCTTGATCTCGGCCTCGACCTTCCTCCCCGTCCCGTCGGCGTCGAGGTGCGTCGGCAGGTACATAGCCTCGCACGTCAGCGTGCAGCTCGCGGGGTAGGTGATCTCCCACTCACCGCCATGTACGACCGTCGGCACGATGGTGCCGGGACTCACGTAGGGATGGACGTGGTCGGCGCGCCCGCGCCACTCGTCGTTGAGGCGCGCGATCGCGTCGAGGACGAGACGTAGCTTGTCGATGGCGTTGACCGCGCCGCCGGCGCGCCAGTGCGGCTGGACCATCTCGGCGTGACCGGGACGACCGGGGATCGTGATGACGGGCGTGAGCGACCCGCGGCAGGCGACCCAGACGTCGAAGTCCGTCGGCTCGGCGCAGATGCCGGCGTCGGCCTTGACGCCGCGGGCGACCGCGGCGAAGCCGCCGGCGCCGGACGACTCCTCATCGGTCACGCTGCAGTAGACCGCGTCGCCGGCGAGCCGGACGCCGCAGCGGTGCAGTGTCTCGAGAGCGACCAGCATCGTCGCCAGGCCGCCTTTCATGTCACAGGTGCCACGGCCGAACAGGCGGCCGTCGCGTTCGGTCAAGCGAAAGGGGTCGCTCGCCCAGCGCTCGCGCGGTTCCGCCGAGACGGCGTCGATGTGGCCGTTCAGCAGCAGGGAGCGCCCGCCGCCCGCGCCGCGCAGGCGCGCGGCGAGCTGCGGGCGCCCCTTGAATCCGAGCTCGTCCGGCACGTGCCGGTTGCCTGTCCCCGTCGACGGCGCCTCCCACAGGTCGATCTCGGCGCCGAGTGCCTCGAGCCGACGCGCGAGGATGCGCTGCAGCTTCTCCTCGTCGCGGGCAGCGTCGTCTGCGGCGCGCGCCGTCGTGTCGCAGGCGACGAGCTCGCCCAGCAGCTCCACGATCTCGTCGCGCGCCTCCTGGGCCGCGGCGAAGACCCGCTCCTCGAGCGCCGAACGCAGCTCCCTCATGATCCCTCCCGTGTGCGTGTCTGGCGCGCCGCCGCCGGCGTTCCCCGTCAGCCTAAGGCTACCGGCTCGCGCGGCGGCGCGATAGGGTGGAGACGGGCGCCCGCGGCGCCCGCCGTCGAGCTTGGGACGAGGGGGTCGTCATGCTGCAGGAACTCTCAGGGATGGTCCGATCGCGCGCCGTGTCGGCGCGCGAGCTCGTGGAGCGGTCGCTGGCGCGTATCGCGCGCGACGACGAGACGCTCAACGCGGTCATCGCAACGCGCGCCGCTGAGGCGTTGATCGAAGCGGACGCGCTCGACGGCGCCATCGCCCGCGGCGAGCCTGTTGGTCCGCTTGCCGGGCTGCCTCTCCTCGCCAAGGAGATCCACGACGTCGAGGGCCTGCCGAGCACGCAGGGTTCGCTCGTGCTCGCCGACGCGCCCCCAGCGGCGCGCGACTGCCTGCACATCGGCCGCCTACGGCGCGCCGGCGCGATCGTCGTCGGCAAGACCAACATCCCCGAGTTCTGCTTCGAGGGCTTCACCGCCAATCTGCTCTTCGGCGTGACGCGCAACCCGTGGGCCCCCGAGTGGTCGCCCGGCGGCTCCAGCGGCGGCTCCGCCGCCGCCATGGCCGCCGGCATCGCGCCCATCGCCACGGCCGGCGACGGTGGAGGCTCCATCCGCATCCCCGCCGCCTTCTGTGGCCTCGCCGGCATCAAGCCCACCCACGGGCTGGTCGCGCGCGACGGCGTGCCGTCGTGGATGGACTACACGACCGACGGCCCCTTGGCCACGAGCATCGCGGACCTCCGCCTGCTTCTCTCCGTCGAGTCCGGGCCGGCGCCGGGCGATCCTGCCGCCCTGCCCGCCGGTGCCGTCGACTTGGCGCCGGGCGGCGCGCTCCCGCGGCGCGTCTTCGCGGCGCCCCGCTTCGCCGACTGGGGCCCGCTGCCGGCCGCCGTCGCCGACCTGTTCGCCGACGCGCTCCAGGTGTTGGAGGCCGATCTCGGGCTTGCGGTGGAGCCGCTGGAGCCGGGCGAAGTCCTGCGTTCCGGCAACATCGACGCGGACTGGACGCTCTCGGCGTCGGCGGAGCAGGCTCTCGAGATGGGGCACGACTGGGTCGAGGCGAACGCCGAGCGATTGCACCCGGCGTTCCGCGAGGCCATGAGGTTCGGGCTCGAGGTCACGTTCGAGGACTACATGGCGGTGCGCCGCCGCCGCTTCGCTTACGCGCGCGAGCTCGACGAGCTGCTCGGGGCCGACAATGTGATCGTCACACCGACGATGGCCAGCGAGGGGTTCCCCGCGGATGGGTTGCTCCCGGGTGAGGACCTTCCAGGCACGCCGTGGTCGGCGTACAACACCCAGGCGGCGAACGTCACCGGACACCCGGCGCTCAGCGTCCCGGCGGGGATCTGCCCGAACGGGGTGCCGTTCGGCCTCCAGATCACGGGGCCGCGTTTTCACGACGGCCTCGTGCTCGATCTGGGGGCAGCGTGGGAGCGGGCGCAGCCGTGGCCGCGCGTGGCGGCCGGCTACGAGGCGTTCTGGCCGGAGTGAGACGGCAGCGTCTTCGCCGCGCCTCAGACGACGGTGAGCGTCCCCGGGAAGCGCGCCGGTAGCTCGAGGCCCTCGCCGGTGGCGATCATCGTGTCGATGACCCCGACGCCGCCACCGTCCGGCAGGTCCCAGAGCTGGACCTCCCAGTTAGCCACGAACCCGGGATCGAACACGCCGGGCTCGAAACCCTCCTCGTCGTCGAGGTACACGTGGCCGACCCAGTCTGGCGGAACGGAGATGCCCAGCACGTAGCCGCCGACCCACCAGACGTACTTGCGCAGGTCGGCGGCGTCGACGGCCTCGTCCATGAGGCGCTGCAGTTTCATCGTGGGGTCGCCGGGGCGGATCTGGGCGCAGGTCTCCTCGCGCGCGGCGACCAGCTTGGCGAGGGCGTCGGCCCAGAAGCGGTCCTCGCCGATCGAGAAGGCGCGCGCCGTGTTGCCGTGGTACTGGTGACGCACGGCCGACATGTCGATCATGAGCAGGTCGCCTTGAGTGATCCTGCGATCGCCGGCCGGGGCGTGGAAGGCGGCGGTCTGCGGCCCGGTCCGCACCATGGTGCGGATGCCCGGGTCGTCCCCGCCGCGGCGCTTGCATTCGTACGTGAGCAGCGCGTCAATCTCATGCTCCGTCATCCCCGGCACGAGGGCCTCGCGCAGCGCCCCGTAGGCGGCGTCGGCGATCGCCAGCGCCTCGCGCGTGTAGGCGATCTCCTGCGGCGACTTGACGAGCCGCACGTGGTCGACGACCCACGAGCCGTCGACGACCTCGGGGGCGCCGGCGCCGGCGAGGCGCCGGGCGAGCTCGGCAAACGCCGGCCCGCCCGGCGCCCAGCTCCAGTACTCGAGGCCGACGCGGCCCTTCAGCAGGCCGCGTGACTTGAGCGTGTCGGCCACGGTCCGCGGGCCCTCGGGATAGTAGAAACCGTGCTCGCCGTACGTGACCGCTTCGGTGATCGTCGGCGGCCAGCCGGGTGCGTGGTCGTAGGTGTCGAAGTAGACCGGCGCCGCGTCGAGGGCGACGGCAAACCCGGTCACGTTGCGCGGGTCGAACCAGACCGCACGGTGGCCCAGGAGGTAGTTCAGGTTGGACGGCGAGGTGACGTAGAGCAGGTCGATGCCGCGCCGCCCCATCTCGGCGCGGACCCGTGCCAGTCGCGTTTCGTACTCCGCCGCGTCGAACGGCAGCCCCCAGGAGTCACCGGAGATGCCCGCCATATCGCCTCCCTGTCGCGGACGTCACGGCTCGGTGACGCCCGTCTTCGTGTCGGCCTGCGCGCCAGAAGCCTACCAGAGGCTTCCGCTCCCCTGTGGCCAAAGCGGCGGTCGTCCCGTAGACTCCGGCGAAGGGCGCCATGCGGTTTGTCACGGGCACATCCTCGATCTTCTTGCTCGTCGTTCGCGGCGCGCGTCAGCGAGGTCGCGCGACGACCGGAGCATCGCCGGAGAGGCCCTTGATGGGCGCCCGGGGCATCGTCCGCTCGTGATGGACGCGCCTTACGACATCCCCGAGAGCGATGCCGAGCTTCTCGCCGCCTGCGACGTCGAGACGTTCCGCTCCGGTGGTCCCGGCGGCCAACATCAGAACGTGACCGACAGCGGCGTGCGCCTGCGCCATCGCGCCAGCGGCGTCGTGGTCACGAGCCGCGCGCGGCGCAGCCAGTACCTCAACAAACTGGACTGCTTGCGCCGCCTGCGCCGCAAGCTCGAGAAGCTGAACGCGCCGCCGCCGCCGCCGCGCGCGCCGACGAAGCCGTCGCGCGCGGCGGTGCAGCGGCGCATCGACGACAAGAGTCACCGCGGCGCCACCAAGCGACTGCGCCGCCCGCCCGCCGATGAGGATTGAGCCGAGCGGCACCCGGGCCCCGCTCGGCCCGGCCCGCCGCGCCCTTCGGCCGCCGAGTAGTATGCCGTCATGACCTTCGTCGCCATCGTCGCCATGGCCGTTTTCGCCGGGGTGGCCGGCAGCATGGTCGGCGTCGGCGGCGGCATCGTCGTCGTCCCGATGCTGACGCTGGTCTTCGACGTGCCCATCAAGGTGGCGATCGCTACCAGCCTGATCTCCGTGATCGCGACGTCGTCGGCGGCGCAGACCGTGTTTGTGACCAAAGGGCTCACCAACCTGCGCCTCGGTATGTCCCTGGAGATCATGACGACCTTGGGCGCCATCGCCGGCGGGATCACCGCGGTGCTCATCAGCGGACAGGTGTTGCAGGGCGTCTTCGCCGTCGTTCTGGTCTACGTCGCCTACACGATGAATCGTCGCGGCGGCGACACGCCGGCGGAGCGGACGGGCGTGCTCGAGGCCAGCTTCGTCGACCCGGTCGACGGGCGGCGCATCACCTACGGCGTGCGCCGCTTCAGGCTCGGCGCCTTCCTCAGCTTCTTCGCCGGCAACATCTCCGGCCTTATCGGTTTGGGCGGCGGCGCCTTCAAGGTGCCGATCATGAACGTGGTCATGCACGTTCCGCTCAAGGCGACGATCGCCACCAGTAACCTGATGCTCGGCGTGACCGCGGCGACCGGCGCCGTGATCTTCTACGGCCGCGGCTTCGTCGACCCCCGCTACGCCGTGCCGGCGGCCCTGGGCATCCTCGCCGGGGCCCGGCTCGGGCCCAGGCTCGCCGTGCGGCTCCGGTCGCAGACCCTCAGCCTGATCATGCAGGTGCTGCTCGTCGTGTTCGCCCTGCTCATGGCCGTACGCGCGGCGGGGGCGTGACGCGCATGGCGCTCGAGCGTCACGTCATGGACCCGGTCGAGAAGGTCGTGCACTGGGTGCTGCTCGTGGGTCTCCTCATGAGCGTGGCGCTCATGGGAGTCGGCATGGTTCTCGGGCTGGTGAGGCACGAGGGCCTGCCCGACGGCGTGGTCGCCCCCCAACACCTCTGGGCGGCGCTGCGCGACGGCGACGCGGCCGCGTTCCTGACGCTCGGTCTGCTGACGCTCATCGTCACGCCGTTCCTGCGCGTCACCGGTTCGCTCGTGGCGTTCGTGCGTGAGCGGGACGGCCGCTACGTACTGGTCAGCGCCGCCGTCTTGACGGCGATGTGCCTGAGCGTCCTTCTGGGCCGGGCCTGAGCTCCGTCCGCGTTCGGACACCTCCCGGCGCGCCGCGGGTGTCACCCGCTCCGCGTCGGGAATCATTGCAGATGGGTCCGCGAGCCGATACAGTGCTCAAAACCCTCTCTACAGGGTCGTAGACGGTC
>Ga0315281_10012997_pt1 | contig 11292 bp, 10 predicted proteins | sample YL17G07_0_MG_FD_204540 | JGI IMG/M metagenome (GOLD analysis project Ga0315281, IMG submission 204540) | Sediment microbial communities from Yellowstone Lake, YNP, Wyoming, USA - YL17G07_0 | ecosystem: Environmental > Aquatic > Freshwater > Lake > Sediment | place: USA: Wyoming | collected... | reverse complement strand
ACCTACGCGCTGATGTACGGCGGCCCGCAGGGGTACGCCGGCCTGGCGGAGTGGCTGGCGAAGCGCGCCCACACGCAGGAAGGGCTCGAACTCGGCGCCGAGAACTTCGTCATCACCTGCGGCTCGGCCGGCGGGCTGGAGAACATCTGCGAGACGTTCCTGGACCCGGGCGACGTGGCGATCATCGAACGCCCGACGTTCGCCGGCAGCCTGCGCACGATCATCTCGTGCCTGCCGGAGATCGCGGGCGTGCCCGTCGACGACGACGGCCTGCGGCCGGACGCGCTGGCGGAGACGCTCGCGGGCATCCGCGCCGCCGGCAAGCGCGCGAAGATCCTCTACACGATCTCGAACTTCCACAACCCGGCCGGGTCGACGCTGACGATCGAGCGACGCAAGCAGATCGTCGAGCTGTGCCGCGACGCCGGCGTGCTGATCATCCAGGACGACGCCTACGGCGCCATCAGTTTCGACGCAGAGCCGCACCCGACGATGTTCTCGCTCGCGGGCGGGACGGGGGCGCTGCTGCTGGGCACCTTCAGCAAGACGCTGGCGACGGGGCTGCGGATCGGCTGGATCATGGGCGAGAAGCCGGTCATCGACGCCATTACGCGGATGCGGTTCGACATGGGCGTGTCGCCATGGACCACGCGCGTGATCGCCGAGTTCTGCGAATCCGGACGCTTCGACGCGCACCTGGCGCAAGTGACCGAGATCTACCGACGCAAGCGCGACGCCATGCTCGCGGCGCTCGACGAGCGGTGCGCGCGGTATGCGCGCTGGAGCGTGCCGAAGGGCGGCTTCTTCCTCTGGCTGCAGCTGGCGGAGGGCGTGGACCCGGAGCGCCTGCGCTACACAGCGAACGAAGAGGCCGTGGGGTACGTGGCGGGTTCGGCGTTCTTCGACGACCGTGGCGGCGCGGACCGGGTGCGCCTCTGCTACAGCAACGTGGCCGAGAGCGACATCCCGGAGGCGATCATGCGCTTCGGCCGGGCGCTGGAACGCGCGTCTGTCCAGGCGTAGTGCTCTTGCACGAGGCGTTGAATTTCACCGCGGAGACGCAGAGGACGCCGAGATCCAGGGTGGGCAGACGGGAAACGCATCATGCGCAACGCTCCCCGTGAACTCCGCGCCTCTGCGGTGCACAGGCCACACTCTCCCTGCAGAGCTGCTGGCCGGCGGCCTGTCTGCCGCCCGTCTCGCTATCCTTGGTGTGTGAGATACGCCCGCACCGGACTCCTGCTGTTGCTGCTCGTGTCGTCGGTCGCGGCGGGCGCCGTGGCGTGCGGCCGCGGCGGCGCGTCCGCTGCCGACACCGAGGCGCGGCTGAAGAAGGCCATGCTCGCGGCGGACGACATCGGTGCCGGGTATACGCTGGCGCTTGCCCGCGTGCAGTCGAACGAAGACGCGGCCACGTCGCGGCCCGACACGGAGAACGCGCGCCGGCAGCAGGCCGACTGGGGGCAGGTGCTGGCCTACGACGTGGAGTTCAGCCCGCCGGCGGAGACCGACCTCGTGTTCACGTCGGCAGTCGCCCGGCTGATGAATACGGCCACGCTATTCCGGACGGCGGAGGGCGCGGGCGCATCGCTGGCGTACACGCGCACGCTGCCGCCGTCGGTGGTCGCGAACTTCCTCGTGAACGACGGCAGCGGCACGAAGATCAGTGCGACTCAGGTGGCCGTCGACGACGAGTTTCCGCCGGCGGGCGACGAGTCGTTCGCGTGGCGGCTGAGCGGCAAGGCGGCGTTTGACGGCGGCCTCGACGTCACGTTCGTCGCCGATGCGGTGTTCGTGCGGGTGGGGCGGCTGACCGGCAGCGTGATCGTCGTGGGGCTGGGGCAGGAGCCGGGCCGCGCCGGCGTGACGGCGCTGGTCGACCGGTTCGTGGAGCGAGCGAGGGCGGCTGGATCATGATCATCGACGCGCACACACACGTCTTTCCGCCGGCTGTGCGCGACCGGCGCGCCGAGCTGCTGGCGACGGAGCCCGCATTCGCTGAGATCTACGGCGACGCCCGCGCCGTGATGGCAACCGCAGGCGAACTGATCGCCTCGATGGACGCCGCCGGCGTCGAGCGCAGCATCGCGGCGAACTTCGCCTGGCGCGACGAGGCGCTGGTGGACGAGACGAACACGTACCTGCTCGACGCGGCGGCGCGGTCCGGCGGCCGGCTGCTGCCGTTCGTGTCGATCCACCTCGCAGGCAGCGGCGGACACGGCCGCGCCGAGATGGAGGAGGCGCCGTCGTCGGCGAAGAGCGACGCACGCACGGCGATCCGCATGCTGGCATCGGCCGGCGCGCGCGGCATCGGCGAACTGCGGCCGGAGCAGAGCGGCTACGACCTGGCGAACAGCGACGAGGCCGACGTGCTGGCGTGGGCGGCGGCCGCGTTCGACCTGCCGCTGCTGGTCCACGCCAGCGAGCCCGTCGGCCACGCGTACCCCGGCAAGGAGGGCCTGCCGATCGGAGCGCTGTATGCGTTCGCGCGGTCGGCGCCGGGCGTGAGCATCATCGCCGCGCACTGGGGCGGCGGCCTGCCGTTCTACGCGCTGATGCCGGAAGTGCGCGCGGCGATGGAGTCGATGTACGTCGACACGTCGGCGAGCCACCTGCTCTACGACGCGAAGATCTACCGCACGATGATCGATCTGGTCGGCGCCGGGAAGATCCTCTGGGGCAGCGACTTTCCGCTGACGTCGCAGGCGAAGGCGCTCGAGCGGACGCGCGCGGCCGGGCTCACCGATGCGGAGGTCGCGGCGATCACCGGCGGCAACGCGGCCGCGCTGCTGGGGCTGTGATGGAGCGCGAGGCGACGCGGCGGCTGTTCGTCGCCATCGAACTGCCCGAGGGCGTGCGCGCCGCCCTGCGAGACGCGATCGAGCTGCTGCAGAACAACGGTCTGACGGCGGGCCTGCGCTGGGTGCGCCCCGAGGGCATCCACCTGACCCTGAAGTTCCTCGGTGCCACGGCTGAGCCCCGCGTGCCCGAGATCGCCGCCGCGCTGCGCGAGGCGCTGGCCGGCGCGCCGGCGTTCGGCCTGCGGCCCGACGGCTTCGGCACGTTCCCGGAGAGCCGCCCTGACCAGCGCGAGAGCCGTCGCCACGACCTCCGCGTGCTCTGGGTGGGCATCGCTGGCGATACGGATGCGCTGGCGGCGCTGGCGGAGCGCGTGGAGGGCGCCATGGCGCCGCTGGGCTATCCGCAGGAGGCGCGGCCGTACTTCGGGCACCTGACGCTCGCACGCGTGCGCGACGACGCAGACCGCGCGGCGGTGGCTTCGATGTACGACGCGCTGCGTCCGTATCTCGCGAACTCGTCCCGCAGCGCGCAGGATCCCGCTCCGGCGTTCCCCGGGTTCCGGGCCGAGCGCGTCGCGCTCATGGAGTCGAAGCTCGCGCCGGGCGGCGCGCAGTACCGCGCGATCGAGACGTTCGCGCTGGACGGGTGAGCCAGATGCGGGTGATCGCGATCGACTGGTCGGGCCGCGCGGCGGGCGCGAAGAAGACGATCTGGCTGGCGGAAGCCGCGGCGGGCCGGATCGTGCGGCTGGAGAACGGGCGCGACCGGGACGATGTCGCGACCTGGCTGATCGCGGAGAAAGAGCGCAACGCCAGCATGGTCGTGGGGTTCGACTTCGCCTTCTCGCTGCCGGCGTGGTACGTCCGCGGCGGCTTCGCGACGGCGCCCGCGCTCTGGAAGGCGATGCACGACGGGCGCGCGGAGGCGCTGCTGGCGGGATGTGCACCTCCGTTCTGGGGCAAACCCGGCAAGCCGCGGCCGGATCTCGCGGAGCACTTCCGGGTGACGGACCGCGCCCACAGCATCGGCGGCATCCGGCCGAAGTCGGTGTTCCAGGTCGGCGGCGCGGGCGCGGTGGGCACGGGATCGCTGCGCGGGATGCCGGTACTGCATCGCCTGCATGAGGCCGGGTTCAGCGTGTGGCCGTTCTGCGACGGCGCGCCGCCGCGCGTGATCGAGATCTATCCCCGCCTGATGACGGGTCCGGTGAACAAGTCGGACCCTGCCGCGCGCGCGGCCTATCTCGACACATACTGCGCGTCGATCGGCCCGGCGATGCAACGGCTCGCGGCGTCGACGGAGGACGCGTTCGACGCGGCGGTGTCGGCGCTCGTGATGTCGGAACACGCGGAGGAGCTGGCCGTGCTGCGACCCGCCGCGGACGAGCAGGAGCGGATCGAGGGCCGGATCTGGGCGCCGGAGGGAACGCCATGCGCCTACTGAGCATCGCCGCCATGATCATCGCCGTGGTGCTCGCCGCGTGCGGCGGCACGTCGGTGCGGCACTACGAGGGCGTCTACCTGTCGCTGGGCGACTCGGTCGCCGCGGGGAACGGCGCGACCGATAGGGCATCGACCAGCTTCGCGGCGCTGCTCGCGAAGGACGAGGGCTGGCTGGCGGTCGAGAACCTGGGCGTGGCCGGCGCGACGACGGGCGACGTCATCCGGAAGCAACTGCCGCAGATCGACGCGGCGCTCGCCGGCCGGAAGATCGCCTTCATCACGATCTCGATCGGCGGCAACGACCTGGGCGCGCTGATCCCGAACGCGACGTGCCAGCAGGAGCCCGTGCCGGCATCGTGCCCGCTTGACGATGCGCTGGCGGGCGTGACGAAGAATCTCGACGAGATCATGCGCCAGCTGCGTGAGCAGCACGCCGGCACGCCGATCGTGCTGCTCCTGTACCCGAACTTCTTCTCCGGCACCGGCCATGCGTTCGAGGCGCCCGCGGCGCGCGTGCTGCCGCGGCTCGACGAGGCGATCGCGGGCGTGGCGGCGCGCTACAAGCACGCAGCGGTCGCCCGCACGGCGGCGGTGTTCGAGGGCGAGGGCGCGCGCCTGACGCACGTGCTGGACCCGCGCTTCGACCCGCACCCGAACGACGCCGGGCACCGCCTCATCGCCGACGCGTTCGTCGCCGCCTTGAAGGATGTCCGGTGAGCGGCGCGATGGATTCGAGCCGGCGGCGACGGTAGGCTACCTGCATGGAAGACGTTATCGAGGTGGTGCGGATCGAGATCCCCGGCGGAGCTGACCGCGCCGAAGCCTGGCGTTTACGCCCTTGAGCATGCGCCGGCTCGTCATCGCCACGAACAACCAGGGGAAGCTGCGCGAGTTCCGCGAGCTGCTTGACGGCTGCGGCTTCGAGCTTGTCACGCCGGCGCAGCTTGGCGTGCCGTTCGACCCCGAAGAGACCGGCAGCTCGTTCGAGGAGAATGCTACAATCAAGGCGGTCGAGGCGATGCGGAGCTGCGGGCTCCCGGCGCTCGCCGACGATTCGGGGCTGGAGATCGATCACCTGGGCGGCCGCCCAGGAATTTTTTCCGCCCGATATGCCGGCGGCGACCGGACGGACGCGACGCTGACGGAGCGGCAGCAGGTGCAGATCGTGCTCGACGAGCTGCGTGGCGTGCCGGACGAGCAGCGCGGGGCGCGCTTCCGCTGCGTCATCGCCATCGCCACGCCGGACGGCGCCGTGCAGACGGCGGACGGCGTGTTCAGGGGGCGGATTGCGCACGAGGCGCGCGGCGAGCACGGCTTCGGCTACGACCCGATCTTCCTGGTGCCGGAGCTGGGCGTAACCAGCGCGGAGCTGGCGCCGGAAGAGAAGAACAAGATCAGCCATCGGGCGCAGGCGGCGCTCAAGGCACGCGAGCTGTTGAGGATGATGTCCGGTGGCTATCCAACCGCGTGAGCTGACAGACACACCAGAGCCCGGCGACAGCGCGCAGGTCGCGCCCGACCGCTTCGGGCGGGCGCTGCGCGACCTGCGGATCTCGGTGACGGACCGCTGCAACTTCCGCTGCCGCTACTGCATGCCGCGCGAGGTCTTCGACGCCAGGCACCAGTTCCTGCGCCGCGACGAGATCCTCAGCTTCGAGGAGATCACGCGGGTGGCGCAGATCTTCGCCGCGCACGGCGTCCGCAAGGTGCGGCTGACCGGCGGCGAGCCGCTGCTGCGCCACGATCTGCCGGTCCTGGTGCGAATGCTCGCGGCGATCCCCGATATCGAAGTGGCGCTGACGACGAACGGATCGCTGCTGGTAGAGCAGGCGCAGGCGCTGGTCGCCGCGGGGCTGCGCCGCATCACCGTGAGCCTCGACTCCCTCGACGACGCCGTGTTCCGCGCGATGAACGACGTCGACTTCCCCGTCGCGCGCGTGCTCGAAGGCATCGCGGCGGCCGAGGAGGCCGGCCTGCGGCCGCTGAAGATCAACGCCGTCGTGCGCCGCGGCGTCAACGACCACACGATCGTCGCGCTGGCGCGGCACTTCAAGGGCACCGGCAACATCGTGCGGTTCATCGAGTTCATGGACGTGGGCCAGAGCAACGGCTGGCGGCTGGACGACGTCGTACCCAGCGCCGAGGTCGTGCGCATGATCGCCGCCGAGATGCCGCTGGAGCCGCTCGAAGCGAACTACCCGGGCGAGGTGGCGCGGCGCTGGCGCTACACCGATGGCGGCGGCGAGGCGGGCGTCATCACGTCGGTCACGCAGCCGTTCTGCGGCGACTGCACGCGCGCGCGGCTCTCCGCCGAGGGGGGGCTCTACACCTGCCTCTTCGCGACGCAGGGCACGGACCTGCGGGCGCTGCTCCGCGACGGCAGCGCCGACGACGCGATCGCCGCCGCGATCACGGGCGTCTGGGCGCGCCGTGAAGACCGCTACTCGCAGCTGCGCTCGCAGGCGACGGCCGGGCTCCCGCGCATCGAGATGTCGTACATCGGCGGCTAGAGCGCATCGATGCGCACGCATATCACACGCAAGCGGCGTCTCACGTATGACCGCTCAGCCCCCATTCGGCGGTGTCCGCTGACGCGTACCCCGCAAGAGAAATAAGAAGAGATTCCGGGGGACACCCCCGGACCCCCGGCAGAGAGCGCTGCGCTCTCTGCACTCCCGCTACCGCGACCACGTCATCCGGCTGAAGAAGCGTTAGAAGCAACACACTCGATCAGTCGGTGTCGGACCACTCGTCGGGGGTGAGGTCGAGCGGCAGCGGCGGCTCCGTCGCCTCCGGCTCTTCCGGCGGCAGCGCCTCCTGCTCCGGCGCTGTTTCGTCCACAGCCGGCGTCGGCGCTCCCGCCATCGCCACCTGCACCAGCTGCACGCTGAGGCCGTGCGTCGCGGCCATCGTGACGAACGCGGAGCGCAGCCCCGGCTCGGCCTCGACAGGCTCGCTCACGCGCACACCCTTCGCGGTCAGCTCCGCCACGGCGGCGTCGAGGTCATCGACCTCCAGCGCCACGTTGTAGAAGCCTTCGCCCTTGCGCTCCAGGAAGCGCATGACGGGGTTGTCGGGCGACACGGGCGAGGCGAGTTGCAGCAGATCCTCGCCCAGCGGCACACCGGCCGTGCGGATGCCGAAGGCGGGCACGGCGGCGATGCCGAGGCCGGCGACGCCGAACAGCGCTTCGAACGTGGCGCGCGCGGCGTCGGCGTCACGGACGGCCATCGTCAGGTGGTGGATGCGGATGATCTTCATATCGGTTGCGCGCTCATCCTATCGGGCGAGGCGGGGCGCCGGAAGGCGCGCAACCGCCGGGCGGGCGCCTCACGGCGTCGTTTCATCGCATACGCCGACGCTATCGTCGGCGTTGTTGGCGATGTTGTTGGCAACGGCGACGACGTCGCCCGCCTTGAAGATGCAGATCGCCGACCCGCGATTGTCGTGGATGAAGTTGTGGTCGATCGTCCCGAGCGACGTGTTCACGTACGACACGCCGATGCCGCGGTTGCGGTAGATACGGGAGTTCGAGACATCTAGGTTCGCGCCCTGGCCCAGCACGCCGCCTCCGAGCGTGCGGGTCTGCGGCAGCACGACGGTATCGTGGATATCAGCGTTGTTGATGCGGCCGACGGCGCGCACCGGGAAGACGTTGCCGACCTTGCCGTACTTCAGCGGATCGGGGTAGGCGCGGAACTCGATGGCGTGCTCCTCGTTAGCGTTGAACTCGTCGCCCTCGGAGGAGATGGACGCGCCCCAGACGAAGAGCCCCGTCAGCACGTTGCGCCAGATGTGATTGGAGTGCATCGTCGCGCGCGTGCCGGGGAACATCACGATGCCGGTACTGCCGCTGGCCTGGATGACGTTGGAGTCGAGGATGATGTTCGCGTCGCCGACGTACGCCTGCAGGTCCACCAGGTAGCACTGCGGCACTTCGACGAAGCCGGGCGGCAGCAGTGCGCACGGCGTCTGGCCGGCGAACACGCCCGGCCCCTTGTTGTCGGAGATGATGTTGCGCGTGATCGTCGTGGTCGCCGTCTCGCCGACCGTGGAGACACCGACGCCGCCGTTGTTGAAGACCCAGTTGCGCTCGACCGTGACGTTCGACTTGCGGCGGATCAGCACGCCGTCGCCTTCCATGGCGTAGACCATGGAATCGGAGACGCGGCCGGTGCTGCCGGCGTCGTAGTGAATGCCGAGGCCGCCGCCGCCGGCATCCATGCCCTGGAAGATCACGTTCTGGCTGTTCGAGATGTAGGCGTCGGATGGGTGGCCGTAGTAGAGCGTGAAGTCCTGGAATGTGAGGTCGGTGCTGTTGAAGATCAGCATCGAATCGCGGTCGCCACCGGCGACGATCGATACGCGCGTGCCCTGGCCGCGGAGCGTGACACCGTGCTTATCCTGGAACAACACGGGGCCGCGGAACACGCCCGGCACCAGGCAGATGACGTCGCCGCGCTGGGCGACGTCGACCAGGTGCTGGAGCGTGTCAGGGAAGGCGATCTTGTTGCAGTCGGCGGCTTCCGCCGGCTGCGGGCGCAGCGAGGCGGGACCGGCCGCCGCGAGCGCGGCGATACACAGCACGGAGAGCGCTGCAACCGGCAGCAGAAACGAACGGCATCGCGACCACGTCATCCTTGACCTCCACATCACCAGCGACCCTCGCGAGCGATGGATCGTAGCGGATAGAGGCGGCCGTACTCAACCGCAGCTTGCTAGGCTGTAGGGGAGCGGCGCTTCAGCCGCAGCAGATGACGGAGGGCGACCCGATGGTGCGAGTGACGCGCGAGGCCTCGCCTTCGCACCACGTACGGGGCACCGTGTCCGGCATGGCCCAGGCGCGGCGCGCCATCGATGCGCTGCAGTTCGCCGGCATCGAGGCGAACGACATCTCGCTGGCAGGCGAGGGCGCGGCGGCGGCGGCGCGGCTGGCCGACTCGAGCACGAACAGCGCCCGGAGCGACGCGCCGATCATCTGGCGGGTGGCCTGGCGCGGCTTCTGGTGGAGCGTCTGGGGCGCCATCGCCGGCGTGGCCGCCGGTTTCGTGTTCGGGCTGAGCGGCCTGACGCTGCCCGGCACGTCGAACAGCATGGCGCTGCAGATCGTGAGCTGGGGGATGTTCCTGCACGTCGGCGGGGCGATCGTGGGCGTGTACGCCGCGATCACCAGCGGCTCGGCGTGGGAACTGACCTTCCAGCCGGTGGAAGGCCCGGTCGTGATCGCCGTCCGCTCGGGCGACGTGCGCCACGTCGCGCGCGCGGAGCGGGTGCTGCGCGAGAAGGGTGCCAGCGACGTGCGACGCGATCCGGCGCCGGGCGCCTGAGAGCGGGTGGCCCTTGCGAGGGTAGCGGGCGATACGGGCACCTCACCCCTCGCCACGGCGAGTCTCCGACGGCCTTCGGCCACCCCTCGGACTGGAAGACGGAATCTGGAGGCTGGAAGCTGGACGGGCTCAGCCGGTGGCGCGGTGTTGTGATCGGAACGCTCGCTGGTGTGTGTGCCATGGTGGGGACGGAGCTGAAGGTGTCCCCACGATCGCCGGCCGGAGCTGAAGCTCCTCCACTACGGCTTCGATCGGAACATGTGCCGCGTTGCGCACGAGCGCCCTCGTCGCCGCGCTCCCCTTCCCTCCCAGGGAAGGGGCCGTCGAAGACTCGCCGTGGCGAGGGGGTCAGGTCCGGACCGCGGCAACCTGCGACGTAAAGCGGATCCAGCCCGCCCCGGATCTCCGCGTCCTCTGCGCCTCCGCGGTGAGGTAGATCACGTCATCCGGGAAGCCGCACTAGCGCGCGTCCGCGAGCAGGCGCGCGACCTCGGCGGCGGCGCCGTCGAGGGGCACGATCTGCGCATCCTTCTCGGTACGGCGCTTCACTTCGGCGCCGCCGCCCTGGACGCTGCGCGGGCTGACGGTGACGCGCACGGGCATGCCCAGCAGGTCGGCGTCGTTGAACTTCACGCCGGCCGAGCCCTCCTCGCGGTCGTCGTAGAGGACGTCGTAGCCCGCCTGTTGAAGCTGCTCGTACACCTGCTCGGCGCTCTCGCGCACGCCGGGCTTGTCGAAGCCGAGGCCAACGAGGTGCACGTGGTACGGCGCCAGCTCCGGCGGCCAGACGATGCCGCGCTCGTCGTGATTGGCCTCGATCGCGCCGGCGAAGACGCGCCCGACGCCGATGCCGTAGCAGCCCATGACGGCGGGCATCACGTTGCCTGACTCGTCCGCAAACGTGGCGTCGAGCTTCTCGGTGTACACGGTGCCGAGCTTGAAGACGTGCCCCATCTCCATGCCGCGCTTCGTCTCCAGCGTGCCGCCGCAGCGCGCGCACCGGTCGCCCTCGCGCGCGAGCGAGATGTCGGCGATGACGTCGGCGTGCCAGTCGCGGCCGTGGTTGACGTTGCGGTAGTGCATGTCGGGCTTGTTCGCGCCGGCGACGAGGTTGGGCGACTCCTGCACCGAATCGTCAGCAACGATGGTCATGCCGGAGAGGCCAACGGGCGACGCCGAGCCGGCGACGAGCCCGTGCTTACGCACGCCCTCGTCATCGAGCAGCGCCAGATCGGGCGCGTGCAGCGTGTTGCGCAGCTTCGCCTCGTTCACCTCCAGGTCGCCGCGGATGGCGACGAAGACCGGCACGCCGTTCGCCTGGTAGAACACCGCCTTCAGCGTGCGGGAGCGCGGCACGCCGAGGAACTTCACGAGGTCATCGATCGTCTTCTGGCCGGGCGTCGCCACTTCTTCGAGCGGCAGGAGATCTTCGGACGGCATCTCGTGCTTCTTGTGGTCGGCCTTCTCCTCGTTGGCCGCGTAGCCGCAGCCGTTGCAGAGCAGGATCGTGTCCTCGCCCACCTCGGTGAGGAACATGAACTCCTCGCTGTCCTTGCCGCCGATGGCGCCGGAGTCGGCCTGCACCGGGATGGTGGGCACGCCGCAGCGGTCGAAGATGCGGGTGTAGGCCGAGCGGGCGGCCTGGTAGCTGGCGTCCAGCGCGTCCCAGTCGGCGTCGAAGCTGTAGGCGTCCTTCATCGTGAACTCGCGCACGCGCATCA
>Ga0315281_10012994_pt1 | contig 11294 bp, 11 predicted proteins | sample YL17G07_0_MG_FD_204540 | JGI IMG/M metagenome (GOLD analysis project Ga0315281, IMG submission 204540) | Sediment microbial communities from Yellowstone Lake, YNP, Wyoming, USA - YL17G07_0 | ecosystem: Environmental > Aquatic > Freshwater > Lake > Sediment | place: USA: Wyoming | collected... | reverse complement strand
AGGTCCGTGCGTGGCGCCGGCGCGGGTTGCGGGGTGCCGCCCCGGTTGGTCAGCACGTGATTGAGATCGGCCTCGCGCTCCGGTCCGAAGCGGGGGCGTTCCTCGCGCGTCTGCGCCACGTCCACGTCCGGCGCGATGCCAAGCCCCTGGATCGAGCGGCCGGACGGCGTGTAGTAGCGCGCCGTGGTCAGCCGCATGGCGCCGTTGCCGGGCAGCGGGATCACCGTCTGCACCGAACCCTTGCCAAAAGTGCGGGTGCCCAGCAGCACCGCGCGGTGGTGATCCTGCAGCGCCCCGGCGACGATCTCGCTGGCCGAGGCCGAGCCGCCATTGATCAGCACGACGAGCGGCAGCCCGCCGGTGACATCGCCGGTTTTGGCGTTCCAGCGCTGGCTCTCGTCGCTGTGGCGGGCGCGGGTGGAGACGATTTCGCCCTGATCGAGAAAATCATCGGACACCGCCACCGCCTGATCCAGGAGACCGCCCGGGTTGTTGCGCAGATCGAGCACGATGGAGCGCAGCTTGTCGCCGGCCTGCTGCTTCAGAGTTGTCATCGCGCGGCGCAAAGCGGGGTCGGATTGCTCGTTAAAGCTGCTGAGCCGGATATAGCCGACATCGCCTTCCAGCCGGGAGCGCACGACCTGGATTTTTATCACCTCGCGCGTGAGCGAGATTTCCAGTGGCTTCTCCGTGCCCTCGCGGCGGATGGTGACCAGGATCTTGGTGTTGGGGGCGCCGCGCATCTTGTCGACCGCGTCGTTCAGCGACAGGCCCTGCACCGTCTTGCCGTCGATCGCGGTGATCAGGTCGCCCGCCTTCACCCCGGCGCGCGCGGCGGGCGTGTCGTCGATCGGGCTGATCACCTTGATGTAGCCGCTTTCCTGCGTCACCTCGATGCCGAGGCCGCCGAACTCGCCGCGGGTTTGCACTTGCATGTCGCGGAACGCCTTGGCGTTCATGTAGCTGCTGTGCGGATCGAGCCCGGTGAGCATGCCGTTGATGGCGTTCTCGACCAGGTCGCGGTCGCTGGTGGCTTCCACGTATTCGGCGCGCACGCGTTCGAACACGTCGCCGAACAGGGTCAGCAGCCGGTAGGTGTCGGCCTTGCCGCTGTCCTGGGCGAAGGCGCTGATGCCGAGATGGGCGTCCATGAACCGCCCCACCGGGGCGAGGCCAGGCCCCGCCATGATTCCAGCCATGAAGGCGGCGCCAAGCAGCAGGCTGGTTCGGGTCAGGCCCCGGGTCAGGCGGGGGCGAAAACGGAAGCGGGGAAAATCCATTCTGGTCATCCTCTCGCGCCGAGGCGCGTCGTGGGGGTCGCGCGGGAGCGCGTGGGGTATTTCAGCGTGGCCAGGTTTATCGCTATGTAGGTCGGACGATGGCACGATCGAGCCTTAAATTCATTAAGTTCTGGTAGCCCCAAAAATTTTCGTCGATCATCCGAGCGCGCCGAGCCAGGGGGTCGGATCGACGGGGCGGCCGTCCTGGCGCAGCTCCAGATACAGCGATGGCCGGACCGCGGATACATGCGGGTCCCAGTCGGGCATGATCCCCACCGGTTCGCCGGCCTTGAGCGTTCGGCCCACCTGCACATCGAGCCGTTCCATGCCGGCCAGCACGGCATGATACAGGCCGCCGCAATCCACGATCAACAACAACCCGAAACTGCGGAACGGGGCGGCGAACATCACCCGCCCCGCGCAGGGCGCCACCACGTGGGCGCGCGGTGCTGGGCGGTAGGTCACGCCGGTGGCCGGGCCGGCCTCCGTCGTCTGGCCCCAGCCGCGGATCAGGGCGCCGGCAACGGGGATGACAAGCTGGCCGCGCGGCCGCGCCGCGGCTTCGATGGTGCCGGCGCCGGAGGGCCGGGCCAGCGCTTCCTGCCGGCGTCGTGCCGCCGCCGCCTCGGCCGGGCGGCGTTCGCGCGCGGCGCGGGCGGCTTCTTCGCGCGCCGCCGTCTCGGCCGCGCTGCGCTGGGCTTCGAGCTCGGCGATGGCGGCCCGCAAGGTTTCGGCGCGCGCGGCCTGCTCGGCTGCCTGGCGGGCCGCGTCCGCCGCCTGGTCCCGCGCGGCGCGGCGGGTTGCCTGCGCCGCCTCGATCTGGCGGTCGAGGCCGGCGCTGGCCGCGGCCTGGGCAGCCAGGGCGGCGGCAAGACGCGGCTGCTCGGCGGTGATAGCCTGGCGAGCGGTGTCCAGCGCTGCTTGCTCGCGCCGCAGGGCGGCGGCTTCGTATTCGAGCTGGCCGGCCAGACCGCGCAGAACCAGCACCCCGCGCAGGGCCGCGTTCTGGTCCGCCTGCACGGCGAGCAGCGTTTCGGCCGGATGCAGCGCCAGGCGCTGGATCAGGGGCAGCAGCTCCGCGAGGTCTGTCGCGTGGGTTTGCAGGCGCTGCTCGGCCGCCGCGCGCTGTGCGGTGAGTGTTTCGATGCGCTGGGCGGTGGCGGCGGTGGCGCTTTCGACCGTGCGCAGTTTCGTGGCCGCCGCCACGCGTTCCGCCGCCAGGCGCGCTTCCGTCTGTGCCGCCTGTTCGGCGCGGGCGGAAGCCGCGCGCTCGGCGGCGAGGCCGGCGGCTTGGGCGCGTTCGGCCTCGCGCATTTCGCGGCGCGCGGCTTCGCCGGCGGGTTGAGCCCAGGCGGATGGGACCAGGGCCGCGCCAGCAAGCAGCACGGCAAAAAAACTATTCCGCGGCGCGGGCCGCATCGCGGCGGATCAGGGAGGCGCCCGTCATCTCGCTTGGTTTGGGAAGGCCCATGAGTTCGAGCAAGGTTGGCGCGATATCGGCCAGACGCCCGGCGGCGAGGGCGGTGGGTGCGCTGGAAAAAAGCTGTTCGGCGCCCTGCAGAATGACCGGTACCGGATTGAGCGTGTGCGCGGTGTGCGGGCCGCCGGTTTCGGGGTCTCGCATCATCTCGCAATTGCCGTGATCCGCCGTGACCAGCAGCGCGCCGCCGGCTTGCGCGACGGCGTCCGCGATGCGGCCGAGGCCGGCATCCACCGCCTCCACCGCGCGGATCGCGGCGTCGAGCCGGCCGGTGTGACCGACCATGTCGGGGTTGGCGAAATTCAGCACGATCAGATCGTACTTTCTTCCGGCGATCGCCGCCACGGCTTTGTCGGTCAGTTCGGGCGCCGACATTTCCGGCTGCAGGTCGTAGGTCGCGATCCTGGGCGAGGGCACCATCACGCGGTCTTCGCCTGGGTTGGGCGTTTCCTCGCCGCCGTTCAGGAAATAGGTGACGTGGGCGTATTTTTCCGTCTCCGCCATGCGTAGCTGCGTGCGCCCGGCGGCGGCGACGACCTGGCCCAGCAGATGCGTCATCGGCTGCGGCGGAAACAGCGTGTCCACGAAAGCGTCGAGCGCGGTGGAATACTGCGTCATGCCGAGGGTGGCCGCGAACTTTCTTCCCTTCCCCCGCGCGAAACCGTCAAAAGCCGGGTCCAGCAGGGCAGTCAGAATTTCGCGCACGCGGTCGGCGCGGAAATTGAAGCACAGCAACGCGTCGCCGTCTTGCATGCCGGCATACTCGCCGATGCAGGCGGGAATGATGAATTCGTCCGTGACATCTTTTGCATAGGCATCATCGATGACGGCGGCGGCGTTCTGGAAGCGCGCGCCGCTGCCGTTGGCGATGGTTTCGAACGCTTTCGCCACGCGGTCCCAGCGCTTGTCGCGGTCCATGGCGTAATAGCGGCCGCACACGGTGCCGATGCTCGTGCTGGCCGGCAACGCGGCGGTCAACCGCCGCAGAAAATCCCCGGCCGAGCGCGGCGGCGTGTCGCGCCCATCGGTGAGCGCATGGACGATGGTCTTCACGCCGGCGGCGTCCAGAATATGCGCCAGCGCGGCGGCGTGGTCCTGGTGGGAATGCACGCCACCCGGCGAGGCCAGGCCAAGCAGGTGGCAGGCGCCGCCCGATTGCCGCAGCGCCGCGATCAGTTTTTTCAGCGCCGGGTTGGCGGCCAGGGTTCCGTCCTCCACCGCGCGGGAGATGCGCGGAAAATCCTGCATGACCACGCGGCCGGCGCCGATATTCAGATGCCCGACCTCGGAATTGCCCATCTGCCCGTCCGGCAGCCCGACATCGAGGCCGCAGGTGCGGAGCAGGCCGTGCGGGCAGCCGGCCCAGAGACGATCAAAATTCGGGGTGCGGGCCTGACGCACGGCATTGTCGGCGCGTTCCTCGCGCCAGCCCCAGCCGTCCATGATGACCAGCATCACCGGTCGGATTCTTTCTGGTGCCGCCATCCTTCGTGTCCCCGCCTGCGTGCGCCCGTGGAAAAGTTGCGTAGCGCCCGAGCGGCCGGTGAACAAGCGATTTGCGCGCGGCGCGGGCGGGATCTGGGAGCGGATGGGCCGATCGCGGCTCGGCACGGGCGGCAGCGGCGTTTTTTTGAAAACTAAAATTTAGATTTGTATCAAAAACACTCTGAAAGAGGACGATGCATCGTGGATCAAGAGTGACGCGGGAGCCCTTTCGGAGCCCCGCCGCGGCGCGGTCAGCGCAGGTAGAGTTGGTGCAGCGTGGCGTCCAGTCCGCCGAAAATGACAGCGTTCGCGATGAAGAACATCGCGCCGCCAAGCAGCACATAGCGGGTCAATCCAGGCGTTATGAGGCCGATGAACACCACAATGCCGATCGCAAAGGCGGCTATCTGGGATGTATTCATGGGCGAACCGCCTCCTGCGGTCGTTCGTGGGTCCTGCCGGATGGGCACCTGAAGACTCGGTGGATCGGGTTAGAATCACGTGAATGTGATGGACTTTTAGCAAAACTCGCGGAAAGTTGCAATCTTTTGTAGCGAATTTTCTTACTAAAAAGTTGACATATCAGAATTGGCCCCGCGGGTGCCCTAGGGACGGCCCGTGCGGTGATAGGGGTGCCCGGTGGCGATGGCCCGTGCCCGGAACAGTTGCTCGGCCAACAGCACCCGAACCAGCAGATGCGGCCAGGTCAGGTGTCCGAGGGACAGGACTGCGTCCGCCCGGGCGATCACGGCGCGGTCCAGGCCTTCTGTTCCGCCGATCAGAAAGCAGAGGGGACGGCCGAGCCCCAGCCAGCGCTCCAGCAGCCCGGCCAGGACGGCACTGTCCGGGGTCGTGCCCGCCTGATCCAGCGCCACCACGAAGGCTTTTGGGGGCACCGCGGCGAGCAAGGCTTCACCCTCGCGGCGTTTGGCTTCCTCGGGTGCGCCGGGGGATTCCGGGACTTCCGTCAGTTCCAGTTTCGGGCGCAGCCGGGCGGCGTAGCGGGCGAACAATTCTGCCTCCGGGCCCGCGCGCAGGCGGCCGACGGCGATCAAGCGCATGGGGGCAGGCGCATGCGGGTTTCAGCCAGGGCCGCCGGCGTGGTCGAGATCCGCGCCCCACATCTTCTCCAGCGCGTAGGTGACGCGGGCGTCTGGCTTGAACAGATGGACGACGATGTCGCCGGCATCGATCAGCACCCAGTCCGATCCGCTGGCGCCTTCGATCGGCACGCGCTTCAAGCCGGATTTTTCCAGTTTTTCCTGCAGATGCTGGGCCATCGCCGCGATCTGGCGATCGGCGAGGCCGGTCGCGATCACCATGCGGTCACAAAATGCCGCCTTGCCGGCGAGGTCAAGAGTAACAATGTTTTCGGCCTTGTCGTCATCGAGGCTGGCGACGATCAGTTTTTGCAGCTGGTCGAGCGCCGAGGCCCGCACCGACGGCGTGCGACGCGCGGCCGCCGGGCGCGGACCCGCGGCGCTTGCCTTCTTGCGCGGCGTGCCTGGTGTCTTGTCCGCCCCCAGGATTTTTGCCGGGGCCTTTGCCGGTGTCTTCCGCCGGGCCGGCGCCTTGCGCGCGGACGTGGGCGGGCTGGGGGGCTTTCTCGCTATCGGTTTTCTCCTGTCATGCGCCGGCGGATGTCCGTGGCGGAAGCGTGGTGTTGTGGCGTCGGCAGAAAGACCCAGGAAGGTGCGTCCTGGCCCGGCAGAATTTTCGCGGCCCTGGCCGCCAGCCGCGCCGGGCGCAGCCGTCGTGCGGCGAGGCCGGCCAGCGCGCGCGGATTGTAGCTGGGACGCGGCAGCACGGCGAAGGGCATGCATATGACGAGTTTTTTCCAGTTGCGCCAGCGCGGCAGCTGCACAAGGTTATCCGCCCCCATCAGCCAGACGAAGCGCACGCACGGAAATTTTTGGCGCAGCGCGCGCAGCGTGTCCACGGTGAAGCGCGTGCCGAGCGCCGCCTCCACCGCGGTCGCCACGACGCGCCTGCCATCGGATATTTTTCGCGCCGATGCCAGCCGCTCGGCCAGGGGCGCCATCCCGCGCGCCGGTTTCAGCGGGTTGCCGGGCGAGACAAGCAGCCACACCTGTTCCAGCCCTAGCCGCGCCAGCGCCAGCTTTGCCACGTGCAGATGCCCCGCATGCGCCGGGTTGAACGAGCCGCCGAGCAGCCCCACGCGCATGCGCCTGCGGTCGCCAAAACGCGGGATCGGGTCAGGCTGCATGAAGGGTCAGGGACGCACCTGTCCGGTGCCCGTCAGCACGTACCGGTAAGTGGAAAGCTGCTCCAGCCCGACGGGGCCGCGCGCGTGAATTCTTCCCGTGGCAATGCCGATCTCGGCGCCGAACCCGAATTCTCCGCCGTCGCAGAATTGTGTGGACGCGTTCCAGAGGCCGACGGCGCTGTCCAGTTCATCGAGGAATTTTTTTGCCGCGTCCGAATCCTCGGTGATGATCGCGTCGGTGTGTTCGCTGCCGTGTTGTGCGATGTGGGCGAGGGCTTGGTCGACGCCGTCCAGCACGCGGATGGATAGAATCGCATCCAGCCATTCGGTATCAAAGTCTTTTTCGTGTGCGGCGGGGAGATCGGGGACGATCGCGCGGGCTTGTGCGTCGGCGCGGAAATCGCAGCCGAGCGCGCGCAGGTCGGCCACGATCGCGGGCAGCAGGGCAGGGGCGATGGCGCGGTCGATGAGAAGGGTTTCGGTTGCGCCGCAAACGCCGGTGCGCCGCATTTTTGCGTTGGCGATTATTTTGCGGGCCATCGTGTGGTCGGCGGCTGCATGCACATAGGTGTGGCAAAGCCCTTCCGCATGGGCGAGCACCGGCACGCGGGCTTCGCGCTGCACGCGCTCGACCAGGGATTTTCCGCCGCGCGGGATAATCAGGTCGATCAGGCCGGCGGCTGCCAGCATCGCCGCGACATAGGCACGGTCACTGTTCGGCGCCATTTGCACGGCGGCTTCCGGCAGCCCGGATTCACTCAGCCCCGCCACCAGCGCCGCGTTGATCGCCTGGGCGCTGCGGTTGCTTTCGGAGCCGCCGCGCAGAATGACCGCGTTGCCGGATTTCAGACACAGCCCAGCGGCATCCGCGCCGACATTCGGGCGGCTTTCATAGATCATGCCAATGACGCCGATCGGCTGTGCCACGCGTTGGATTTTGAGCCCGTTCGGCCGTGTCCAATCCGCGAGTACCCGGCCCACTGGATCGGGCAGGACAGCAATATCTTCCAGGCCTTTCGCCATTGCTTCCAGCCGGGCTGGGTTGAGCGTGAGGCGGTCGCGGAACGCGGCAGTGCCCGTGAAGGCCGCCACATCAGCCGCGTTGGCAGCCAAAATTTCGTTTTCTCCGGTGCGCAGCCGGATGGCCATGGCGTGCAACGCCGCGTTGCGTTGCGCAGTCCGAGTTTTGGCCAGCCGACGCGAGGCCGTTCGTGCCAAGCGCGCGGCGTTCTGCAGATGCTGGGTGGCTGCGTCCATCGCCTCCTCCTGCGCCGAGTGTGGCGTCGCGCGCGGCATCAGAGCAACACCAGATCGTCGCGGTGGATGATTTCGTCGCGCCCGCGCCAGCCCAGGATTTTTTCGATCTCGTCGGAGCGGTGCCCGGCGATGCGCACCGCGTCGGTGCTGGCATAGGCCGAAAGTCCGCGCGCCAAGGCCGTGTTGTCCGGGCCCAGCACCATCACCGGATCGCCGCGCTCAAAAGCGCCAGAAATTTTGCGTACGCCCGCCGGCAGCAGCGAGCGACCGGCGGCGAGCGCGCGGGCGGCGCCGGAGTCCACGAAAATTTCGCCGAGCGGGGCCAGCGTGCCCGCGATCCAGCGTTTGCGGGCGGAGCGCCCTTCCGGCGCTGGCAGAAACCAGGTGCAGCGCGCGCCGTTCTGCAAGGCCGAGAGCGGACGCTCCACATTGCCCAGCGCGATCGCCATCGCCGTGCCAGCCTGCGTGGCGATGCGCGCCGCCACCAACTTGGTGCGCATGCCGCCCGAGGAGTAGCCGGGGGGTGGTTCGCCGCCCATCGCTTCGATCTCTGGCGTCAGCGCCGCGACCACCGGGATGTGCGCGGCTGCGGGATCGCGGCGCGGGTCGGCGGTATAGAGGCCGTCGATGTCGGAGAGGAGGAAAAGCTGATCCGCACCAATCATTTCCGCGACGCGCGCGGCCAAGCGATCGTTGTCGCCGAACCGGATTTCCGCCGTTGCCACCGAATCATTCTCATTGATTACGGGGATGCAGCCGAGCGACAGGAGCGTGTCGAGGGTGGCCCGCGCGTTGAGATAGCGTTGGCGGTCCTCGGTGTCCTCGAGCGTAAGAAGCAGCTGCGCCGCCGTCAGGTTTTGCGCGGACAGCGCCTCGCTCCAGGCTTGCGCCAGGCGGATCTGGCCGACCGCCGCCGCCGCCTGTTTTTCTTCGAGCTTCAGCCGGCGCTGAGAGAACCGCAAAGTACGGCGCGCCAGTGCAATGGCGCCGGAGGACACCACGATCACGTCCACGCCACGCGCGCGCAACGCCGCGATATCGGCGGCGATGCCATCGAGCCAGGCGCGGCGCGGCTCGGCTTTTTCTTCGTCCACCACCAGGGCGCTGCCGATCTTCACCACCACGCGCTGGGCCGTGGAAAGAGACGGGATCATGCCGCGTGCTCCCGCTCCGCCTTTTCCCGCCGCGCCGTGTGCGCCATGTCCTGCAATGCGCGTAAAATTTCGGGCATGCCTTGGCGGCTGGCGCCGGAAAGCAGCATGACGCGCTGGCCCGACGCTTTTTCCAGCGCGGCGCGGCGCGTCGAAATTTCGCGCGGCGTCATCGCGTCGATCTTGTTGAGGGCAATCAATTCCGGTTTTTGGGCAAGGCCGCCGCCATATTGCACAAGTTCCTCGCGCACGGTGCGCCATGCCTTTGTCACATGGCCAGCCGATCCGTCCACCAAGTGAAGCAAGGCGGCGCAGCGTTCCACATGACCAAGAAAACGGTCGCCGAGGCCGGCGCCTTCATGCGCGCCCTCGATCAGGCCGGGGATGTCGGCGATGACGAGTTCCTCGCTGGCCGACAGTCGCACCACGCCCAGTTGCGGATGCAGGGTGGTGAACGGATAGCCCGCGATCTTTGGGCGGGCCGCCGTTGCCGCCGCCAAGAAAGTGGATTTTCCGGCGTTGGGCAGGCCGACGAGGCCGACATCGGCGATCAGCTTCAGCCGCAGCCAGACCCAGCGTTCCTCGCCGGGCCAGCCTTTGTCGGCGCGGCGCGGGGCGCGGTTGGTGGCGGATTTGAAGTGCTCGTTGCCGAAACCGCCGTCGCCGCCGCGCAGCAGGCGGATGCGCTGGCCCGGCGTGTCCATGTCGGCCAGCATCGTCTCGCGGTCGGCATCGAAAATCTGCGTGCCGATGGGGATTTTTATCACGACGTCCGGCGCGCCGGCGCCGGTGCGGTTGGCGCCGGAACCGTTGCCGCCCTTCTTGGCGCGAAAATGCTGGGAATAGCGAAAATCGATCAGCGTGTTCAGGTTTTCCGCCGCTTCGAAGATGATGTCGCCGCCCTTGCCGCCGTCGCCGCCGTCAGGGCCGCCATATTCCATGAATTTTTCGCGCCGGAACGCGATCACGCCGTCACCGCCGTCGCCGGAGCGCAGATAGATTTTTGCCTGGTCGAGAAATTTCATGAGCCGAAATCCAAAAGCAAACGGGGGCCGGCTTGCGCCGACCCCCGCCGATCGTCGTGGGTAAGCGCACGCGTTACTCGGCGGCGGCCGGCAGCGGAGTCACGGAAACATGCACGCGGTCGTCGGACTTGCGGCGGTATTCCACCGTGCCTTCGACGAGGGCGAAGATCGTGTGGTCGCGGCCGAGGCCGACATTGGTGCCCGGCTTCCACTTGGTGCCGCGCTGGCGAAGGATGATGTTGCCGGCGATCACCGCCTGGCCACCGGATTTCTTGATGCCGAGGCGCCTGCCTTCGGTATCGCGCCCGTTGCGCGAGGAGCCGCCGGCTTTCTTGTGTGCCATGTCTGGATGCTCCCTTTAAGCGGCGTTTATGCTGGCGACGCGCAGCACGGTGATGTGCTGGCGATGGCCGTTCTTGCGCCTGGAATTCTGCCGGCGGCGCTTCTTGAAGATGATGATCTTGGGCGTGCGGTCCTGCGCGATCACGGTGGCGGTGACGCTGGCGCCGGGAACGATCGGCGCCCCCAGGGTGACGCTTTCCCCCGTGCCCACGGCCAGAACGTCGGAAAACGTAATGGTGGCGCCGGGCTCGGCTTCGAGCTTTTCGACCGTGAGCACCGCGTTGGGAGTCACGCGGTATTGTTTTCCGCCGGTGCGGATGACTGCGAACATTGCTTCGACTTCCTGTGTCTGGTCGAACTTTTTTTCCAATTGGGCCCGGCCCCCTGGGTGCTGACGCACCCGGACGCACGCGCCACGGCGGCTGAGGAGACCCCATCCGCCGGGAGCGCGGGTTATAGCGATCGGTCCTGGCAAGTCAATGATATCCCCCGGGGATATCGGGCGGGATATCCGGGGGGATACCCGGGGCAGACTTGCATTGCCGGCGCCCGGGGGCCGCCCTATAAGGCGCCGCGCGGAAAGCCGAACCGCGGAGAGGTGCCAGAGTGGTCGATCGGGGCGGTCTCGAAAACCGTTAGGGGTGCAAGCCTCTCGAGGGTTCGAATCCCTCCCTCTCCGCCAAAAGGCCTGATAGTGGTCTTTAACTACCTGAAATCTCAGAAAATCAATTAGTTCCTATCGCATCTGCTCCCTCAACACTGTTACACACGGGGGATAGAGACATTGCCAAAAATTCCATGTTTGACCAAGGGCAGGGATCGGATGGCTGGCGGCGTCAGGTAGGCCTGGGCCGGTTTCCCTCCCACCTTGCTTCGCCTAGAGCATGTTCCGTTCGCATAGGCTCACTGCACATGCTCTAGGACATTGTTTTGGCGAGCATCTTTATCCGTCTAAATGATTCTATTTGAACGGATGATGCTCTGGTGCTGCGCGACGGTGTGCTGACCCGCGTGAACTGATCGCCCGCCGGCCGGGGCCGATGACGT
>Ga0315281_10012993_pt1 | contig 11294 bp, 10 predicted proteins | sample YL17G07_0_MG_FD_204540 | JGI IMG/M metagenome (GOLD analysis project Ga0315281, IMG submission 204540) | Sediment microbial communities from Yellowstone Lake, YNP, Wyoming, USA - YL17G07_0 | ecosystem: Environmental > Aquatic > Freshwater > Lake > Sediment | place: USA: Wyoming | collected... | reverse complement strand
GTGCCGACTACGTATTTCTGAGCCTGTACCATCCGCGCGACACGATACGCACCGTCGCCTGGCAGGCGGGGACACGCGCCTTGACGGAACATGCGAAGCCCGTGCACGTGCGTACGCGGGGCGGGGGTAGCGTGGTGACCTCGATGCTACTGAAGCTGGACAAGTGAAGGCGTTCAGGAGCATCGCGCAAGAGGGCTTCCGCTATTTCGGTGCTTCCGCGCTCGCGCTGGGCCTTGACCTGGCCACTCTTAGTGGATTGATCCATTTCGCAGGTGTGCACTACCTCCTGGCGGCCCCCGTGGGTTTCGCACTGGGTCTGGCGCTGATCTATCTGCTCAGCGTGCGCTGGGTATTCGCCGAACGGCGCCTGACCAATCCCCGGATCGAATTCACCGTGTTCGGGCTGATCGGCCTGGCCGGCATGGGGATCAACGAGTTGGTAATCTACGCTGGCGTAGAGCAGTTCGCTCTCGGTCCCGAGCAGGCCAAGCTTCCCTCTGCGGCGTTGGTATTCTGCTTCAACTTCGCCACGCGCAAGCTGCTGCTGTTTACAAGGTACTAGGGCAATCGAAACCAATCGGCTTCGCGTCGTGATCATCGGTGCCGGCCCGGCGGGCCTGACCGCCGCCTGGGAACTCGTCGAGGCGGGCGTGCGCGACATCCTGGTGCTCGAAGCGACGCGCAGCATCGGCGGCCTGTCGCAGTCGATCGAGTTCAAGGGCAACCGCATCGACATCGGCGGCCACCGGTTCTTCTCCAAGTCGGACTGGGTGATGAACTGGTGGACGCGCATGCTGCCCCTGGTGGCGACTGCCGCCCAGGATTCCGGGGACAGCGATCTGGTGCTCGCCTACCAGGGCAAGCAACGCGCGCTGGGCGCCACCCCGGCCGGTGTGAACCAAGCGGCAAGGGAGTCCGATGCGAACGTGATGCTGGTGCGCAAGCGCCTGTCGCGCATCTATTTCGACGGCAGGTTTTTCGACTACCCGCTGAAGGCGAATGTCGAAACCGCGCTCAAGCTCGGTCTGTGGCGCTGCGCCCGTTTCGGCGCCAGCTATGTGTGGTCGATGCTGTTCCCGCGCCGTCCCGAGCGCAGCCTCGAGGATTTCTTCGTCAACCGCTTCGGCCGCCTGCTTTACCTGCAGTTCTTCAAGGAATACACGGAGAAAGTCTGGGGCACGCCCTGCGATCAGATCAGCGCGGAATGGGGCGCGCAGCGCGTGAAGAGCCTGTCGATCGCCAAAGCGCTGCTGCATGCGATTCTCAAACCGTTTCGCCGCGGCCTTGGCGCCGCGCAGCAGACATCCCTCATCGAGCGTTTCCTCTATCCGAAATACGGCCCGGGGCTGATGTGGGAGACCACGGTAGAGAAGCTGCGCGCGCGCGGCGTGCGCTTCGAGTTCGAGGCGCCCGTGGTGCAGATCGAGCAGGGCGACGGCCATATCCGCGCGGTTCAGGTACGCAGACCCGATGGCACGGGGCAGCGCTACGAGGCGGACAGCTTTGTCTCCAGCATGCCGGTGCGCGACCTGGTACTTGGACTATTTCCCGAAGCCCCGCAGGCCCCGCGGGAGATTGCGGCCGGCCTGGAATACCGCGATTTCATCACCGTCGGCCTGCTCTACCGGAAATTGATGCGCAATCCGGCGGGCAGCGGACCGATGAATATCGTCCCCGACAACTGGATCTACATCCAGGAATCCGGCGTCAAGGTGGGCCGGCTGCAGATCTTCAACAACTGGAGTCCGTATCTGGTACGAGATCCGGAGACGGTCTGGATCGGCATGGAATACTTCTGCCGCGAGGGCGACGCGCTCTGGTCGTTGCCGGACGCGGCATTGCGGGAGTTGGGGATAGCGGAGATGCGCCGCCTGAATCTCGCCGAGCCGGCGGACCATCTGGACGGGGTCGTGATCCGGATGCCGAAGGCCTATCCCGGCTACTATGGAACTTACGGTCGCTTCGAAGAATTGCGCAGCTACCTGGATGCGTTTCCGAACCTGTTCCTGGTCGGGCGCAACGGCATGCACCGCTACAACAACCAGGACCACTCGATGCTGTCCGCGAAGAAAGCGGTCGAAGCGATCCTGGCGGGCAGCAGCGACAAGAGCGCGATCTGGGGCGTGAACATCGACGACGAGTACCATGAAGAAACCAGGGCCTGAGGCCGCCCTTGCGGCTACTGCAGAACCGGCGCTCGTTGGGGGCCCGTCGAGGGCTGGTCGCCGGCGATACGCGGCCAGCCGTTCTCATAGACGATGCGATCGAGCAGCATCACTCGCTGGCTCCAGCGGCGCTGAGGAACATCTTCGAAATGGGCGCGCGCGGCGTCGATGGCGTGGTACAAGATCCAGTCCGTTCCTTCCGCGTCGCGCACGATGCTGTTGTGCCCTGGCGCGAGCCAGAATCCGTTGTTTCTAAGGATGGCACCGTCGGTCGGCGCATCCTTGCCTTCAAAAAGCTCGAATGGACCCAAAGCATCGCTGGCGCGGGCGATCATGACCGCATACTTGGGGCGCGAACCGCAGCACCGGTCGCCCGAGTGGTACAGGTAATAAATGCCGTCCCGATAGGTGACCCAGGCGCCTTCGATCAGGGCACGGTACGGCCTATTCTTGTCCGGATAGACCAGGTCGGCAGCTTTGCTGCCGGGTAGGAAATGCATCCGGTCCGGCGCCAGTTCCTGCACCCTGATCGGCTGGGAGGCCGAGCCCCAGTACAACAGGCGCTTGCCGGTCTTCGGGTCGTCGAAGGCCATCGGGTCGATATTCTCGATGCCGTCCCCGCAGCGCAGCGGTGTGCCGGAATCCGCGAACGGCCCCGCCGGGGCGGCGGAGATCGCGATTGCCAGGCACTTTCCCCTTGCGCCGTCGGGTTCCGCCGAGTAGTACATGATGTACCTCGCGCCATCGTAGATCACGTGCGGGGCCCAGAAATTCTGCTTGGATTCGGCCCATCGCGGCTTGACGGGCAGCGCATCGCCAAGGTGCTCCCATTTCACCAGGTCGCGCGAACGCGCGACCTGGATATTCAACACACCATTGTCCGACGCACTCTGTGTCGCGTAGGCGTAGATCCAGCCGTCCGGGGCGCGCAGTACCGCAGGATCCGGGAAATCGCGATCCATGACCGGGTTGACGTATCGTCGAGCGACGGAACCGTCGCCGCTCTCGCCGAGCGTCGCGCAGCCCGCGAGCACCGCCAGCCAGAGCAGTGCGAAGCAGGCGTGCCGCACTACGGGCGATCCCTTCGCCACCATTCGGCATAGGCCCGCTCGACGAACGCGGTGAACTCGCCGCGGAAGCGCTGGGCGGAAAACCGCAGCGCCCGCCTGCGGCAGGCATCCGCGGAGATGGTCGTCTGGTATTTCTCGAATTCCTCCACCGCCTTCACCACGGCACCAGCGGATTGCTCCTCGAAGAATACGCCGGTGGGTTCAGCGGATTCCAGTCCCGCGATTGTTTCCGCGGCGCCTCCGCGACGAAGCGCGATCACCGGCGTGCCGCAGGCCATCGCTTCCACGGGCGCAATGCCAAAATCTTCGACCGCGGCGAACAGGAACGCGCGCGCCCGTTGCAACTGCGCCAGCACAGCCTCCACGGAAAGCTGACCCGGGAATTCCACGTTGGGAGGCGCCGCGGCCTTCAAGCGGCGATACTCGGGTCCCGATCCGATGACGCGCAGTCTTCGCTCGGGCATGCGCGCGAACGCATCCACCAGGATATCGACGCGCTTGTAAGGCATCAGTCTGGAGACGGTAATGTAATACTGGTCGCGATCGCCGCCCGGCCTGAAAAGATCGGTGTCGACCGGGGGATAGATCACCTCCGCGTCGCGTCGGTATGCCTTGAGGATGCGCCGCGCAACAAAACCTGAGTTGGCCACGAACCGGTCCACGCCGGCGGCCGAGCGGTGATCCCAGATTCGTAGCCGGTGCAGGACCCAGCGCAACAGCGCGCCCTTCAGGCCGCTGGCTGCGCCCTCGCCGCGAAGATAGTTGAATTGCTGGTCCCATGCATATCGCATCGGGGAATGGATGTAACTGACGTGCAGCGCGTCGGGCGACACGATGACCCCTTTCGCCACTGCATGACTGCTCGAGATCACAAGATCGTAGTCCGTGACGTCCAGTTGCTCGATCGCCAGCGGCATCAGCGGAAGGTAGTAACGAAGCACAGAAGTGACACCCGGAAGGCGCTGCATGAACGTAGTGCCGGCGCGCCTGCCGCCGAGCGCGGCGCGCTCCGACTCGGGCATATGGTCGAGCAGCGCGAGAAGGTCGGCACGGGGAAAGCAGCGCAGGATCTCGGCGAGCACGCGCTCGGCGCCGGCGAAGTCGATCAGCCAGTCGTGCACTACCGCAATTCTCGCGTTGCTCAACTCGCGCATTCGAAACCTTGGGCTAGGCTATACTCGTTGCAGCCTCGGACGGACCGGTGACGCAATGTTACTGAATCCAGCGGCCCTGCGTATTCGCAGCAGATTGACTGCTTTCTGGACGACGAGGCGTGCGAAGAAACATCTACCTCAACGGGCGATTCATCGGCGGCAGGCTCACTGGCGTTGGGCGGGCCGCAAGGGAACTCACGGAGCGGCTGCTGCGGCTGCTCGCCGAGAGTGACCGGCTCAGCGGGTCAATCCTGGCCCCGGGCGTTCATCCGGCAACAACGCTGGCCGCGATTGCACCGCACCGCAATCAGTCGCTGGCGGCCGGCGTGCTGTGGGAACAGATACTCCTGCCGTTCCTCGCACGGGATGGCTACCTGGTCAGCTTTTCAAATACCGCACCCCTCGCCTTACGGCGACAGCTCGTCGTGGTGCACGACGCGTCGGTGTTCGCGATGCCGGAAAACTACTCTGTTGCCTTCCGCACCTGGTACCAGGTCGCGCTCAGGATTCTGCTGCGCCGTGCCGGAACCGTGGTTACCGTCTCGGCGTTTTCCCGCGATGAGCTGTCCCGGCACTGCGGCGTTCCCGCCGAGCGAATTTCGGTGATCCATAACGGCTGCGACCACCTTGACGGCGTCGTCGCAGATCCGGCGATCCTGGATCGCGCGGGGCTGGCGCGCGATGAATACGTTCTCACGGTGGGAACGCCCAGCCGGGTCAAGAATCTCGGCGTGCTTATCGAGGCGATGGTGCAATTGCGGCGCGGTGGCCTGAAGCTGGCGCTTGCCGGAGCAATGGAGTCGCGGGTTTTCAACGTTAACAGCCTCGACATTCCGCCCTGGGTGAAGGTGCTGGGGGCCGTCAGCGATGGTGAGCTGAAGGCGCTGTACGAGCGCGCACTATGCTTTGCCTTTCCTTCGCGCTACGAGGGGTTCGGAATTCCGCCGCTCGAAGCGATGCGCTGCGGCTGCCCGACAGTAGTATCCAGCGCCGCCTCGTTGCCCGAGATCTGCGGCGATGCCGCGCTGTACGCGCATCCCGAGGACACCGACGCACTGGCGCGCCACATCGGCGCGTATCTCGACTCCGGGGAATTGCGCCAGACCTATCGCGCTCGCGGACAAGCACAGGCCGGCCGGTTCCTCTGGGATTCTTCGGCCCGGAAACTCCTCGCGCTGATCGAACATGCCGTGCGTGTCTGACGTGAAAATGGCGCACCCCCTCGCGGCCCGTAGCCTCCTCCTGTGGTGTTTGGGTGCGGCTCTGGCGATCGAAGTATTCCTGCTGTATGCCGGGCGGGCCAGCTTTTCGCCGATCTTCGCGTACCTTCTCTACACTGGCGATGCTGTCGGCAACCGGTTGCTCCTGGTGCTTGCTGGTTGCGCGTACCTGCTGCGACGCCGCGCCGGTGCAATTCTTGCGGCAATTCGAATCGCCGGTTCGCGACCATGGCTGGTGGCTGCCGTCCTGTTTCCGCTGCTGTGCCTCGGTTCCCTGCGCGTTTACTACGACCAGCCACTCTCGATGGATGAGTATGCCGCCGTCTTCCAGGCGAAGGCATTCGCCGCAGGACGCCTGAGCGGGGCGTTTCCACCGGACCTGCTCGACGTGCTGATCCCGGTGCGCTTTCAGAATTACTTTCTCACGGTTTCGCGTACCACCGGCGAGGTGTCTTCTACGTACTGGCCCGGGTTCGCCCTTCTACTGGCGCCTTTTGTGTGGCTGAACGCGGCCTGGGCGGCAAATCCGATAATCGGCGCACTTGCAGTGCCCGCCGTTCACCGGTTGACCCGGGAGGTCACCGGCTCGGGTGAGGCGGCGGCCTGGGCGGCGGTATTTGCCGCGGCTTCTCCGGTATTCATCGTAAATTCGATTTCGTATTACTCCATGCAGGCGCATCTTCTATGCAACATGATATTTACGTTGCTGCTGTTGCGGCCCACTGTGCCGCGCGCGGCCGCTGCAGGATTGATCGGTTCATTCGCACTGACTTTGCACCAACCCGTGCCACATCTGCTGTTTCTCCTGCCGTTTGCCTGCTGGCTGGCGATGCGGCCGGGATCGAGAGCCGCACTTGCGGCGCTGGCGATCGGATATCTGCCGCTGGGACTTCTGCTCGGCCTGGGATGGCAGTTCCATCTAGGCGAGCTGGTCCGGGCCGGCGCTGCCTCGGTTGTCTCGGTCGCCCCCGCACCGTCGCTTGCGGAGACCAGCCTCGATCGCATCAGTGGAAATCTCACGCTGCCGAATGTGGCCGTGTTCAGGGCGCGCATCGCAGGACTGACCAAGGTATGGACCTGGGGAGCGGCAGGACTGCTGGTGCTCGCGGCGTACGGCTACGCTGCAGGGCGCGCGAATCCCTCGGTCAAGCTGCTTGGCGCCGCTGTTCTGGTGACTTTCTTTGGCTACTTCTTCTTCCCGATGGATCAGGGACATGGCTGGGGCTTTCGTTATTTCCATTCCGCGTGGTTTGCGCTCCCCGTGCTTGCTGCGATAGGCCTGCTCGCCATGCGCGGTGACTCCGGCGACGAGTTGCGCGGGATGGCGGCGTGGTTGGTCGTTCTTTCCCTCGTGTTTGCAAACGTCCTGCGGCTCGCCGAAGTGGAGGCAATCAGCGCAACCCATCTGTCGCAGGTGCCGCCTCTGGCAATAGCGGCGCCGCGCGCTGCACGGCAGATCGTTTTCGTCAGAGTCAACGTCGGATTCTATGCCGCGGACCTGGTGCAAAATGATCCATTCCTGCGCGCCACGAGGATTATCATGGTGTACGAGGGTAGCGAACGGACAGCGGATCTGATGCGCAGACGGTTTCCTGAGTACGTGAAGGAATACTCGAAAGATTGGGGAGAGTTGTGGACCACGCGGCAACCGACACCGGGCCGGTGAGCCGGTCCTTTGCAGTGGCGATACCGTGCTTCAACGAAGCGGTCACGATTGCGCGCGTGGTCGAGGATTTTCGCCGCTCGCTGCCGGAGGCCTCGATTCATGTGTTCGACAACCGGAGTTCCGACGAGACCGCCCAGATTGCGGTGCAAGCCGGAGCTCAAGTGCATTTCGTTTCCGAACCCGGCAAAGGCGAGGTGGTGCGCGCCATATTCCGCGAGCTGGATGCCGACGTCATCGTCATCGTCGACGGGGACGGTACCTACCCGGCGGCCCGGGTGCGCGACCTGGTGGCACCTGTGCTCGATGGCAGGGCGGAAATGACGGTTGCAACGCGGCTCGCGCAGCACCAGCCCGCGAGCTTTCCCATGCTTCACGTTGCCGGCAACCGCTTGGTGCTGCGATTCATCAACCTGCTGTTCGGGACCCGTTTGTCCGACGTTTTCTCCGGCTATCGCGCCTTCAGCCGCCGCTTCGTCAAATCCATGCCGGTCTTGAGCAGCGGGTTCGAGGTCGAAACCGAGATCACGCTGCATGCGCTTGAGTACCGCAAGGCGATAACCGAGATACCCGTGGCGTACGGCGCGCGGCCCCGGGGGAGCGTTTCGAAGCTGAGCACCCTGCGTGACGGAGGGCGCGTCGTCGCTACCTTGCTGCGGCTCTACAAGGACTACCGGCCTCTGATATTTTTCGGCGTTCCTGGCGGGATGCTGCTGGCCGTGGGAGCCTTTGCCGGGATATTGACGGTCGGCGAATTCGTCGACTCCGGGCGCGTGGCTGGAATCGCGCGTGCCGTGTTAGCGGTCGCCTGCTGCGTTCTCGGGACGGTTTCGGTCGCCACGGGTTTCATCCTCGACACCGTCAACCGGAGGGCGCGCGAACTCTACACCCTTTTCGCCGACCATCTCGTCGAAGGCCGCAGGACTTGATTATTTCTCGTACCCCGTTAAGGGTCAGCTTCTTCGGCGGTGGCACCGACTTCCCGGAATTCTTCTCGCAGCACGGCGGCGCCGTGCTGGGCACGGCAATCGACAAGTACATCTATCACACCGTTTCGCACCTGCCGTCGTGGCTGTTCGACCACAAAATCCGCTTTGCCTACCGCAAGGTGGAATTCGCTAGGAGTCTCGAAGATGTCGAGCACAGGCCGTTCCGCGAAATACTGCGGCACTGCGGCGTGCTGAAGGATGTCGAGGTTAACCTCGCCTCCGATTTGCCTTCCTTCAGCGGACTCGGATCTTCGTCGAGTTTCACGGTCGGACTGATCAAGGGGCTGAGCGCGTTCCAGGGCAGGCACATCGGGCAGGAAGAACTGGCGCGCTCGGCGATCCAAGTCGAGCGCAACGTGCTGCAAGAGGCGGTTGGTCTGCAGGACCAGATCTTCGCGGCTTTCGGGGGGCTCAATATGATCCGTTTTCGCGGCGACGGCGATTTCGTCGTCGAGCGGGTGCCGATCAGCCAGGCGAGGATGCGCGAACTCGGGGACAGCATGTTGCTCTACTTCACCGGAATCACGCGGCGGGCGCAGGAGGTCGAGGCGAGCAAGATAGCGAACATGGGACGGATTCGCGACAACCTGAAGAAGATGCTTCTGCTGGTAGACCGCGCCTACGACGCTCTGACGGGCAACAAGGGGCTCGCCGAGTTCGGGCGCCTGCTTAACGAGACCTGGATCGAAAAGAAGCAGCTCGACCCTTCGGTCAGCGCGCCGCAAATCGACCGGCTCTACGATGCAGGGATGCGCGCCGGCGCGATTGGGGGCAAGCTGCTCGGCGCCGGCGGCGGCGGATTCATGCTGTTCTTTGTGCCGTCCGAGCACCAGGCGGCGGTGCGCGTGGCGCTGCGCGACTATCATGAGGTGCCGTTCGCCATCAACGCGCCCGGCAGCACCATTGTCCACTCCTAGCAATCGGGGAAGTGCCTTGAATATTCTCGTTACCGGCGGCGGCGGCTACATCGGCTCCGTGCTCGTTCCCAAGCTGCTTCAAGCAGGCCATGCGGTGACCGTGCTGGACAATTTCATGTTCGGCCAGGCGTCGCTCGCCGAATGCTGCGGGTACGACACTTTTGAAGTGGTGCGGGGCGACGCGCGCGCCGAGGCGCTGGTGAAGAAGCTGCTCGCGAAGGCCGACGCGGTGATCCCGCTCGCCGCGCTGGTCGGCGCGCCGCTGTGCAATAACGATCCTAACGGCACGAAGACGATCAACCAGGATGCGGTCGAAATGCTGTGCCGGCTGGCGAGCCCCGCCCAGCGCGTCCTGATGCCGGTGACGAACAGCGGCTATGGCGTTGGCGCGAGGGACAAGCATTGCACCGAGGACAGCCCGCTGAAGCCGATTTCCCTTTATGGCGTCACCAAGGTCGCCGCCGAGAAGGCGGTGCTGCAGCGCGAGAACAGCGCCACGTTCCGGCTCGCGACCGTGTTCGGCATGTCGCCGCGCATGCGTACCGACCTGCTGGTGAACGATTTCGTCTACCGCGCGGTGCACGACCGCGCGGTGGTGATATTCGAAGGTCATTTCAAGCGCAACTACATCCATATCCAGGATGTGGCGCGGTTGTTTCTGTTTGCGTTGGAGAACTTTGAAAAGCTGCGCGGCAAGCCCTACAACGTCGGGCTGGACGAGGCCAATCTCTCGAAGATCGAACTTTGCAAGGTCATCCAGAAGCACCTGCCGCAGTTTACCTACGCAGAGGCGCCTATCGGCGAAGACCCGGACAAGCGCGACTACATTGTCTCGAACGCGCGGCTCGCCGGCACGGGATTCAGGACCGAATGGGGCCTGGACCGCGGCATCCGCGAACTGATCAAGGGCTACACGATCCTGCGCAATACCCGATTCTCGAACGTTTGAGACTGGCGGCGCCGCAATGCTCTGGAGCGCGCTTCAAAGTTTCTTGAACAAACTTAATGGCTCGAACAGAGTTGTTGCTCGGGTTGACGAAATACGGCGTGCGGTTGAAATGTCGGATTTCACGGGCGTACGGTCAGATCTGAACAGCGTACAGGTGGCTCTGGGAGAGTGCCTCGACAGGTTAGGGGATCTGGAGGCATCCGCTGTCGAGAACGTCCAGAGCGCACGGGCTAGATGACGGCGGTTGCGGTCGTTATCCTTGCTGGTGGGCAAGGGAGCCGGGTCCGTCACCTGCTGCCGGAGGACATCCCGAAACCGCTGGCCGTCGTTGCTGGCCGGCCTTTTCTTGAATGGATCATCAGCCTTCTGCTCAAGGAGGGAGTGACCGAATTCATTATCTCGTCCGGCTATGGTGGCGAAAAGATCGCGGCGTTTGCCGCGGACTTGAGGGCGCGTGGCATGCTAGCCAGAGTCGCCCGTGAGGACGTTCCCTTGGGAACTGCGGGCGGATTTCTGAACGCTCTTGCCGCGTCGCAATCCGAGACGCCGTTGGTAATGGCATGCAATGGCGACTCCCTTCTCTTGAGTCACTTTGCTCCTCTGTTCAGCGCGCTGGCTGATCCGGCGCTCGATGCCGTGATTGCAGGTGTTCGCGTGGAAGACGCGTCCAGATACGGGAGCATCAGCATGAATGCCGAGGGCTTGTTGTCCGGATTTAACGAGAAGCACGCGGGATCCGGCCTGATCAATGCCGGACTATATATCTTCCGTCGTGATGCGCTGCGCAGGTTCGGGGAGAAGCGCCCTTTAAGCTTTGAGTTTGATGTCTTTCCATCTTTGCTGGAACAAGGTGCGCGGATCAAAGTGGTGCCGTTGAGAGGTCCCTTTCTGGACATTGGAACCGAGGAAACGCTGATGCGTGCCACGGACTTTATCCAGAGCAACCGGGAGTGGTTCGCATGACCTGTCGCGTTTGCGACTCTTCCCACCTTGAACCGGTTGTCGATCTCGGGCAACAGCCTTGGTGCAATAACTTCCTGAAGAAGGAGGAAATCGGCAAGGAGCCGTTCTACCCCCTGCGGGTGCTGTTTTGCCGCGACTGCCGCACCGCCCAACTCGACTTCACGGTCAAGAAGGAGATCATGTTCGGCGATCACCCCTATTTGT
>Ga0315281_10012992_pt1 | contig 11295 bp, 9 predicted proteins | sample YL17G07_0_MG_FD_204540 | JGI IMG/M metagenome (GOLD analysis project Ga0315281, IMG submission 204540) | Sediment microbial communities from Yellowstone Lake, YNP, Wyoming, USA - YL17G07_0 | ecosystem: Environmental > Aquatic > Freshwater > Lake > Sediment | place: USA: Wyoming | collected... | reverse complement strand
TACTTCTTTAAAGTATCAGAGAAAACCTTACATCGCTGTTAGCTTATCACTAATATAGGAGTTTTTAAGTATTAAGGCTGGATAGGGAAAGATCTGGGATTGAAGGTATTCCCTCGGTACTTTACAGGAGGTACAAGATAGATCATCTGCTAGCAAGAGAGGATTAGTATAGGGAAGGATCTACTTAAAGTTTAAGACTTGTCTGCGTGCAACGTACAGGTAGATATCGGCCATAAACTGTAGAGATTAATAAAAAAAGGTTGATAAATAGGCTAAAAATTGCCCTTCCTCCCCTTTTATATAATAATTTATTTTCGCTATTTGGTTTTCAAAAAATCTATTAAGTTAGATATTTTCAAATAATTAGTTCTTAGGAAATAATCATAGCATAGAGTTGTAAGAGGAGATAAAAATTGAAAATAGGAGTATTAATTAAACAAGTACCAGCAACCGAAAAAGTTAAAATGGATGAAGAAACGGGAACTATGATTAGAAAAGGTTTAGAATTAGAACTAAACCCTCTTGATATGTATGCGGTGGAAGAAGCAATTAGAATAAAAGAGAAATTTAAAAAGGACGTAGAAATTACTGCAATCTCCATGGGTCCTCCTTCAACTATTGAGATAATTAAGGATGCAATTTCAATGGGGTGTGATAATGGATATTTAATTTCCGATAGAAAATTTGCTGGATCTGATACTCTTGCTACAGCTTATATTTTATCTATAGCGATAAAGTAGATAGGAGATTTTGATCTAATTATTGCTGGTGAAAGAGCAACAGATGGTGAAACTGGACAAGTTGGCCCTAGTGTAGCAACACAATTAGATATACCGGTGTTAACTTATATAAGTAAAATTGAGGAAATTACTGAAGGAAAAGTTAGGGTCCGTCGAGAGGTTGAAAGAGGTTATGAAATTTTAGAAGGACCTCTCCCAATATTATTGTGTGTAATAAAAGGAATTAATGAACCTAGATTACCAAATCTTTCCGGAAAGATTAAAGCAAAGAATTTTAAGGTTCATATTTTAAACCAAGATGAGTTAAAAGCAAGTTCTTCAAGAATTGGTTTAAATGGTTCTCCAACTAGGGTAAAAAAAATATTTTACCCTAAATTATCTAGAACTGGGAGAATAATTAAAGCTAAAAATATAGAAGATGCAGTCAATGAATTAATCCATTTTCTTGAAGCTAAAGGTATTATGGAAGGGTTAAAATGAAGTTAAAGAAGAAAATTTTTAAAGGTGTTTGGACTTTAGGAGAATATAGAGAAGGAAATATTAGTTCGGTTTCTTATGAATTGTTATCATGGGGGAGAAAGCTTGCCGATAAATTAGGGGAAGAATTAGTTAGTGTTATTTTAGGGTATAATATAAAAAATAAAACAGAGGAACTTATATCTAAAGGTGCGGATAAAGTTTATGTGGTTGACCATCCTGCTTTGCAATATTTTACTCCAGATGTATACCCAAAAATTTTGGAAAATTTAATAAGAGAATATAAACCAGAAATATTTATTGCTGCAGCTAATGCTTTTGGCAGAACAATAATGCCTATATTAGCAGCCAGATTATTAACCGGACTTACTGCAGATTGTACTGATTTAGATATAGAGGAAAATAAGGGAATTTTAATTCAAACTAGGCCTGCTATTGGAGGAAATGTCATGGCAACTATTGTAACTGATAAATGTCGTCCGCAAATGGCTACTGTTCGTCCTAAAGCAAAAAGACCGTTAGAGAAAAATATTTCTAGAAAAGGTCAAATAATTATAAAAGAATACCCTGATATGGTGTACAAAAGTAAGATAAAATTTATTGATTTTATCAAAGATAAGAGCATTGAAACACCTATTCAAGAAGCAGAAGTTATTATATCTGGGGGTAAAGGATTAAAATCAGAAAGAAATTTTAAAATATTGCATGAACTTTCGAGAGAAGTAGGCGGAGTGGTTGGTTCTTCTAGGCCACCAGTAGATATAGGCTGGATACCATATTCGCATCAAATAGGTCTTTCTGGTAAAGTAGTCAGTCCGCGGCTATATATAGCAATTGGCATTTCTGGAGCTGTGCAACATCTTGCAGGAATGTCTTCTGCTAAAACAATTATAGCCATAAATAAGGATTTTGATGCAAATATATTTAAAGTTTCAGATTTTGGTATAGTTGGGGATCTTTTCGAAATCGTGCCTATTTTAATTGGAAGGCTTAGAGAGTATAAGAATAAGGAAATATAGTACAATGGATAAGAAATTTAATAAAGTTACAGATGTATTAATAAAAGAACTTAGAAAAATTGTTGGGGAAAAGGCAATTATTTATGAAGATAAAGAAGCACTGGAAGATTATGCAATAGATGAGCTAGTTGGTGATTGTTATTTTCATATGCCCGAAGTAGTATTAAAACCAAAAAATAAAAAAGAAATTTCTAAAATTGTAAGGCTAGCTAATAAAGAAAATATTCCAATTACTCCTAGAGGTGCAGGAAGTGGTTTATCTGGAGGTGCTATCCCTCTTTATGGAGGAATAGTAATATCTTTAGAAAAAATGAACAAAATTCTTGAAATTGATACGAAAAGCCTAGTTGCTGTGGTTGAACCGGGAGTTATTACTAATGACCTTTGTACAGCTGTGTCCATGGAAAAGCTTTATTATCCTGGGTATCCGATGAGCGTAGAAACTAGTTTTATCGGGGGGAATGTGGCCACTAATGCTGGAGGTAGCAAAGTAATAAAGTATGGAAACACAGGAAATCATATATTAGGAATAGAAGCAGTCTTGCCAAGTGGGGAAATTATTCAATTTGGAGGAAAAAGAAGAAAAGATTCAAGCGGATATAATTTTGTCAAATTTTTAGTGGGCTCAGAAGGTACTTTAGCAATATTTACTAAAATATTTGTTAATCTTATTCCTCTACCAGGTAAAACAGTTGATCTTCTTATACCCTTTGAAAAGTTAGAAGATGTAATTGCTAATATTTCTCTAATGATTACCGAAAGTGGAGTTCTACCTACTGCAATTGAATATATTAATAAAGATTCAATTGAATTAGGGGTAAAATATAATAATATTAATCTACCTTTTCAAAAAAGAGCTGAAGCTTTTCTTATTGTGCAGTTTGAGGGGAAGAATAAAGAGGAATTAGAAAACATTTATGAAAAGGCGGGATTAATTGCTATGAAAAATGGAGCTTTAGACGTATTCGTAGCGGATAATCGAACTGCTTCCGAATATATGTGGAAAATAAGAAAGACTAATCTCGAGGCAATACAAGTAGTTGATCCTTATGTTCCGACTGGCGATATCGTAGTACCCACTTCGGCAATTGGAGAGATGATGGAAGAAATTCAAAAGATATCAACAGAATATAAAGTAAAAATTCCTATAGTTGGTCATGCAGGGGATGGAAATTTTCATCCTGCACCGATGAAACCAAAAGATATGGAAATTGAAGAGGGAAGGAAATTAGCTGAAGCAATTCTTGATAGGATAGCGCTAAAAGCAGTAAAATTAGGTGGAGCAGTGAGCGGAGAACATGGTATTGGTTTTGTTAAAAAGAAAATGCTTTCTAAAACTAAGAAAAGAGAAATAAAGTTAATGAAGCAATTTAAAGATTGTTGGGATCCAAATAATATTATGAACCCTGGAAAAATATTTTAAACTGCTACATTTTAATTTTTGCAAAAATATAATAAGCGGATTATTATTAAATAGTTTGAAATATTTTGGTCTATTCTTTATTAAAAAACTATAAAAACTATTAGAAAAAATATTTTATCCACTTATTTATGATAATTTATTTATAGAACTTTATAAAAAGGGGGTGATATTTATAGGTGAAATGAAAATTAAATCTAGGGCAGGAATACTGTAAAGTTATTAAAAAGAATTTTTTTAAATTAAAAGGGAGGAAAAAAATTGAAAAAAATAAGTGCACTTTTAGCAGTGATCGTATTATTAATATTGGTTTCTTCAGTATATGGTGTTGCGGATCAAAAAACATATACCATAAGATTGTCTAATGTAGTATCTGAGGCACAATCATCATACATAGCTTCTAACGAAATTTTTAAACCATATGTTGAAAAAGAATCCGGTGGGAGAATAAAGGTTGAATTGTATCCTAATGGTCAGCTAGGTGGAGACAGAGAAAGTTTTGAAGCTGTGCAAGTAGGGACAAGAGAGATGCATATTGGAGCTACTGCAGTTCTATCGGGATTTCTTTCAGAGGTACAAGTTTTTGATTTACCTTATTTATTCAAATCAAAAGAAGTTGCGTATAAAGCATTAGATGGGGAGTTGGGAACAATAATAAACAATAAACTTCTAGATTTAGGTCTAAAGAACTTAGGATATATGGAAAATGGATACAGGCATATTTCGAATAATAAAGGTCCTATTACTAAGCCTAGTGATTTAAAAGGCCTAAAAATTAGAACAATGGAAAATCCAGTTCATATGGCAATATTTAAAGCATTTGGAGCAAATCCAACTCCTATGAACTTTGGGGAACTTTATACCGCATTACAGCAAGGGACTGTAGATGCTCAAGAAAATCCAATTCCTTTAGTTTATACTTCTAAGTTTTATGAAGTACAAAAATATTACACTTTAGATGGCCATGTTTACGCATCGGCAAGTATGGTAATAAATAAGGATTTCTTTAATAATTTACCAGAAGATTTACAAGAAATAATTGTAACAGGTGCAAAAAAGGCCGTAGATTTTCAGAGGGAGCTTGCTGATAAACAGGATGAAGAAATGTTAAAACTTCTTAAGGAAAAAGGAATGGTGATAAATGAATTGACCTCTGAACAAAAGCAGGGATTTATTGATGCTTCAATAGTTGTATATGACCAATTTAAAGATATAATTGGAGAAAATTTAATAGAAATGGCAAAAAAAGCTAATAAGTAGATAAAATATTGCCGCCTCTTTTATTTAATAAAGGGGCGGCAATATTTCAAAAAATATTAATTATTGGGTGATAACAAATGATTAAAAAAATTTGGAATCATTTTGAAGAATATATTTTAGTGTCAAGCCTTATGTTTACTGTTCTTCTGATATTTATTCAAATCATAATGAGGTATATATTTCATAATTCTTTATCATGGAGCGAAGAACTTGCTCGTTATATTTTTTTATGGCAAATATGGTTAGGGGCAAGTTTTGCAGTTAAAGAACACAGACATTTAAGAATTGAAGCATTTTTAAATCTTTTGCCCAAGAAGATAAATAAATATGTAGAATTATTATCTTTATTAATCTGGTGTTGCTTTAGTTTGTTTTTAGCTTATAAGGGATCGGAATTAGTAATTATATTGATTAAACGTGGTCAGGTTTCCCCTGCAATGAGAATGCCTATGTTTTATGCCTATTCTTCCGTACCAGTGGGTTGTGCTTTTATGGGAATGCGATTAATTGAGGAAATTATAAATTTATTTAAAAATAAACTTGTGCAAATAAAAGAGGTGGATTAAATGGAAATAATTTTATTGTTTTCAATTTTATTTATAGCTGTAGCATTAGGAATACCAATTGGAATAAGTTTAGGATTAACAACCGCTTTAATTTTATTTTTCACGAGTGACATCCCTCTTATGATGATAAGTCAAAATGCCTTTGCAGCCTTGGATTCTTTTCCGCTAATGGCTATACCCTTTTTTATGCTGGCAGGTAGTATTATGAGTGTTGCAGGAATTTCGAAAAGGTTAGTTAAATTAGCAGACAGTATTACAGGTTTCGTAATTGGAGGACTTTCTTTTGTTACTATTCTAGCATGTATGTTTTTTGCCGCTATTTCGGGATCTGGACCAGCTACGGTTTCGGCTATAGGATCATTTATGATCCCTGAAATGAAAGAAAAAAAATATGATGAAAGCTTTGCTGCAGCTATAGCAGCAGCTGCAGGTTCAATCGGAGTTATAATTCCTCCAAGTATCCCTTTTGTAATATATGGTGTAGTGGCAGGGGTTTCAATTGGAGAGATGTTTTTATCTGGTATTATACCGGGCATAATGATAGGAATTGGTTTAATGGGGGTTAGTTATATTATTTCTAAAAAAAGAAAATACCCGAAAAGCAATACAAAATATACATTAAAGAATATTTTATTGAATTTAAAGGATTCAATTTGGGCTTTATTTATGCCGATAATAATTTTAGGAGGTATTTATAGGGGAATTTTTACTCCCACAGAGGCTGCGGTAGTTGCAGATGTTTATGCTTTAATTGTTGGTATATTTGTTTATAAGGAATTAAATTTTAAAAAAATGTACTGTGCTTTTAGAGAAGCCGCTCTAGTGAATGGTTGTACCACCTTTATGATTGGTTTGTCCATGTCGTTTGCCCGCTACCTTACTATGGAACAAATTCCAGTAAAAATTGCTCGAGGAATGATAAATCTAACTGAAAGTAAGATTCTTCTTCTTTTGTTAATTAATCTGTTTTTATTAATAGTTGGATGTTTTGTAGATAATATTTCTTCTATGATTATATTAACCCCTATTTTCCTTCCAATTATAATTAAACTTGGAATTGATCCGATACAGTTTGGTTTATTTATGACGGTTAACTTAGCTATTGGCTTTGTAACACCACCTTACGGAGCAAATTTATTTGTAGCTTCAGCAATTTCAGGGGTTAAGATAGAAAAAATATCCAAAGAAGTAGTTCCCTTCATTTTAATTATGATAATTTGTTTAATATTATTTACTTTTATTCCTGGCCTGAGTATGACATTGCCTCAGCTCCTAAGAAAGTAACAATATTTAATATGATTTTCAAAACAAAAGATAGTGGTTATTTATGGATAAATGTATAAATATTAAGTTGCCTTATGGCGAAAAAGATTATCAAACAGCCAGTATTCCTTTAAAAAATTATTTAGGTTACTATTGTATTAAGGAGAATATACTATTAAAAAATTTAAATAGTAAAATAAAAGAAGTAATATCTAAACCAATTAGTTCTCCTTCTTTGTATAGATTGGTTAAGGGTAAAAATAATATTTTAATAATTTGCGATGATAATACTCGAAAAACACCGGTTAAATTTATTTTATCTGTTTTATTGGAATTTTTAAATTCTATAGGTATTAGAGATAGTAACATTAAAATATTATTTGCCCTTGGAACGCATAGACCCATGACCAATGAAGAAATAAAAAAGAAAATAGGAGAAGATGTTTTTTATCGCATAAAACCTTATAATCATGATTGCAGAAAAAATTTAATTTTTCGGGGAAAAACATCGTTGGGAATACCAATATATATAAATAAACTTGTAGATGATGCTGATTTTATTATGGGAATTGGAAATATAATTCCTCACAGATATTGTGGATGGGCTGGTGGAGGTAAAATAATTTTACCAGGAATTTGTGGCGAAGAGACAATAATTAAAATGCATTCTTTAGTAATGAAAGATTTATCTATTAAGCTTGGTAATCTGAATAATAGTGCATACAGAGAAATAAACGAAGTAGCAAAAATTGTGGGATTAAAATTTATAATTAACACTATTTTAAATGGAAATAATGAAATTGTAGATGTGGTTGCCGGAAATGTTGAAGAAACACACAGAAGAGGTATCAAAATTGCGGAAGATACATTAAAAGTACCGATACCAACTTCGGATGCCGTGGTTATAAGCTCATATCCAGAAGATTTAAATTTATGGCAAGCTCTTAAAGCTTTATATACCGCAGATTGTATAATAAAAGAAGGGGGCTTTATAATATTAGTTTCACCATTGTTTGAGGGTATTGGAGAACACAGAGAATTTATTGAACTCTTAAAATATAGAAGTATAGAAATTGAGAAAAAGATACAAAATAACGAGATTCAAGATTTACTAAGTGGTATAGCTGCATTTACTGAAAGTATGGTAATAGAAAAAAATAAAGTATTAATAGTAACCGGAGGGATATCAGATAAAGTTGCAGAGAAGATGGAGTTTAAAATATTTGGTTCCCTCCAAGAGGCGATTAATAATATTATTGCAAAGAAACCAAATTTGAAAATTTCTTGTATAAAAGAGGGCATAAATATTTTGCCAATAACAGTAGACGGAATAAAAGAATCTATATCTGCGTAAGGTAAAAATTATTATTTTTTTAAATTATAGATATAATCATAGCTCATTCTTTTAAAAAAAATATAGATATCTGTATTAATTAATATAAAAAAAGTTTTTAACTAAAATAGTTATAATTTAAAAAAGGGGTGATAAAAATAATTAATCATATTTCTGAGAGAGCAAAAAAAATTTCTTATCCCAAAATTAGGGAAATATTCGATAGGGCAAGTAAGTTTGAAAATGTAATAAGTTTGGGAATTGGTGAACCTGACTTTGATACTGACCCTATGATTATAAATAGAACCTTTGAATTAGTAAAAGAGAAAAAATCTACCCACTATACACCTGTTCCTGGGTATAAAGAATTACGCGAAGCTATTGCTACCAAATATAAAGAAGAAAATAAATTAGAAATTAACTATGAGGAAGTTATTGTTACTCATGGTGCACAATATGCGTTAACCTTAGCAATGCTTACTCTGCTTGACCCTAAGGATGAAATTTTAATACCTGATCCCTATTATCCAAGTTATCCATCGCAAGTATTTTTAACTGGAGCTATTCCAGCTTTTGTGCCGACCTTCGAAAAAGATGGCTTTAAAATAAAGGGTAAAAATCTTGAAAAAAAGATTACTAAAAAAACTAAATTACTTATTCTAAATACTCCTAATAATCCTACGGGAGCAGTCTTAGGGAAAGAAGATTTGGAAGAAATATCTAAGGTAGCTATAAAAAATGACTTGACAGTAATTTCTGATGAGGCTTACGAGACAATGGTTTATGATGGTAAAAAACATTTTTGCATTGCTAGCTTACCAGGAATGAAAGAAAGAACGATAACTATTAATAGTTTTTCTAAAAGATATGCTATGACTGGTTGGCGAATTGGTTATGCGGTGGCCACAAAGGAGATTATTACAAATATGATGAAGATCAGTGGATATAATTTAAGCTGTCCTTGCTCCGTTTCTCAGCAAGCTGCGATAGTTGCACTAAATAGCCCTTTAAGTATAGTGGAAAGAATGAACTTAGAATATGAAAAAAGGAGAAACTTTATTATTACAGAATTAAATAAAATAAAAGGGATTTCTTGTATAAAACCGGAAGGTACTTTTTATGTTTTTGCCAATATAAAAGGAACTAGAAAATCTTCAGAACAAATTTATGATGAATTATTAACTAAAGGAAGAGTAGTAGTTATCCCTGGTTCTGCCTTTGGCAAACAAGGAGAAGGTTATATTAGAATCGCCTATACACTTACTATGGATAGGCTAAGAGAAGCTTTAGTTAGAATGAAAAAAGTTATTGAAGGAGAATAAAGTTATAATTACTAAGCCTATAGCCATATTAAGTTTCATTAAGTAAAGAAGGCAAATACAGGTATAAAATATATGAGCACCATAGAAAAAAAATTATTATTGGATAAAATAAATAGTAATCGCCTTTTTCAAGATTTGAGTGAAATGATAAAAATTCCTTCAATAAGCGGTTATGAAGAAAAAATGGTCGACTTTTTTAGTAAACGTTTAAGAGAATTTGGTCTTACAGCAAAATATCAAACTGTTGAAGGTGAAAGAAAAAATATTTATGTCATTCACTATTTTTCTAAGGATGGCCCTTTACTAACTTTCAATGGACATCTTGATACTGTTCCACCTGCTAAAGACTGGGAAGTGGATCCTTATCAACCCCTTCAAAAAGAAGGTAAACTTTACGGTTTGGGTTCTTGTGATATGAAAGGTGGATTAGCTGCACTTTTAGAGGCTTTTAGAATAATAGTTAAATTTGGTAAAAATTTAAGAGGGGCAATTGCCTTTAGCGGAGTATGCGGGGAAGAAGCTTATTCTGAAGGTGCCAGAAAACTACTCTCCAGCGAACTTGCTGATTCAAAGGCAATTATTATTGGGGAGCCTTGGTTCGGAGATCGTAAACATCCTATTTGTTTAGGATCTACCGGTAAAATACTTTATGAAATTACTGCTAAAGGAAAGTCAGCCCATGGGATGCAGCCAGAGAAGGGAATAAATGCAATTGAAGAAATGGCTAAATTGTTAGCTTCATTAGACAAATTAAAAAAGCATAAACATCCTTTATTCAAGCAAACAAATCCTTGTACTTTAAAAATAGAAGGAGGCTATAAAGAATATAGTGTAGTTGTTCCGGAATTTTGTCAAACAATAATTAGTCGTTTAATTGTTCCCGGAGAAAATGCAGGAAGTTCTTTAAAAGATCTAGAAGGTTTAATTAAAAGTCTTTCGTTGAAAGCTAAGTTTGAAGTTTTACTAAAGCCACCTTACTATGATCCCTTTATACTTGATAAAGATGAAATTATTTTAAAGATATTCAAAGAATCTTATCAAGAAATCCTAAAAACAGATCCTATTTTTGGCTGTCAAGAGATGATTACAGATGCTAATATATTTACAGGGTTATCCGGTATACCTACTTTAGTATTTGGACCACAGGGCGAGAATCTCCATAGTGGTAATGAATATGTAGAGATGGATAGTTTAATTAAGGCTACAAAAATTTATACCCTTACCGCGGTAAAGTATTTAAGTTAGCAATTTAAAAGAATATTATCTATTTGAAATATTATAAATAAAAATCAAAGATGATTATAGTTTAATTAGATTACAAAGAGAAATGATTGGTAATGAGTAAAAAAGATTATTACATAAAATCGGTTATCAAAAGCTTAAATATTTTGAATTTATTTTCTGATTCCAGGCATGAATTAAGCATATCTGAAATAAATAAGGAGTTGGGTTTAGGTCTTAGCACAACCTATCGATTGCTTGGTACATTAAAATATAAAAATTATATTGAACAGAATCCCCAAAATTTAAAGTATAAATTAGGTTCTGAGTTCCTTAACAAAGCTTTTTTAGTTTCAGATAATGAAGCAAATATTATAAAAAAATCAATGCCTTACTTGGAGAATTTACGTGATTTCACCAAAGAAAGTGTAAGTTTAGCAGTGTTAGATGGAACCAATATAGTTTATATTGCCAAAACAGATAGTTATGAACTTTTAAGAACGAATATTAAAATAGGTAAAAAATTACCTGCTTATAAGACTGCATTGGGGAAAATATTATTAGCCTATCTTCCACCAGAAAAATTTAATCGACTATTTAAATTGAATAAAGATAAAAATTTTATTAATAATAATTATTTTGATTTAAACATTTCTGAATTTAAACAATATTTA
>Ga0315281_10012991_pt1 | contig 11295 bp, 8 predicted proteins | sample YL17G07_0_MG_FD_204540 | JGI IMG/M metagenome (GOLD analysis project Ga0315281, IMG submission 204540) | Sediment microbial communities from Yellowstone Lake, YNP, Wyoming, USA - YL17G07_0 | ecosystem: Environmental > Aquatic > Freshwater > Lake > Sediment | place: USA: Wyoming | collected... | reverse complement strand
GCCTCCGCGAGGACGGGCAGGTGCTCGGCGACGAGCGGGGAGCGGCGCAGCTCGGCGTAGGTCGTGAGGGCGCCGACTACGAGGGTGGGGGCGTCCGCCGCCGTGGCCTCCGGCCCGTCCGCCGTCCCCCCCGCGAGCCGGATCCCCCGCAGCTCGTCGAGCGCCCACAGGTCGAGGAGCGGCCGGGCGTTCTCCCGCCCGTCGGCGGCGAGGGCGACCATGACGTCCGTGCCGCCCGCGATCGGCCGGCAGGGAACCTCGGCGAGGAGGCGCAGGGCGTCGGCGAGCGTCCGCGGCGAGACGGTCGGCGGGGCGCCTCGAGCCACGACGCCGGTCGCGCCGGGGATGACCGGGGCGGGCAAGGTCCCGGCCCGGGGCCCGGCCGTCGCAACGGGGGTCGGCAGCTCGGCCGCCGCGTGCTCGGCCATCGCCATCTCGGCCGCCGCGGGCCCCGTCGCGGCGAGCCGGATCGCCTCGACGATCTTCATGTAGCCGGTGCAACGGCACAGGTTCCCGGCGATCGCCCCGCGGATCGCCTGGTCGGTCGGCGCCGCGGCCGAGTCGAGGAACGCCCGGCCGGCCATGAGCATGCCCGGCGTGCAGATGCCGCACTGGGCGGCCCCCGCCCGCTGGAACGCCGCCTGGAGCGGGTCGAGCCGGCCGTCCGGGGCCAGCCCCTCGACGGTCGCCACGGCGTGGCCGTCGACCTGGCAGAGCGGCACGAGGCAGCTGTTGACGAGTTGGCCGTCGAGGAGGACGGAGCAGGCGCCGCACTCGCCCTCGCCGCAGCCCTCCTTCGTGCCCGTCAGGCCGAGGTCCGCCCGGAGCACGTCGAGGAGCCGGCGCCCGCCGGGGGCGACGACCTCGACGGGCTCGCCGTTGACGGTGAAGCGGGCGGCCGTCGTCGGGGCGGTCACCGCGCGGAGCCCTCGGGTGCCTCGGGCGTGCCGGGCGCGGGCGGCTCGGTCCCCGCAGGCGCGGGCAGCCCCGCCTCGCCGGGCACGACGATCGGGGGTGCCTCCTCGGCTTCGAGGATCGCCGCGAGGACGCGTTCCGGGGTCGCGGGGAGCTCGTGGATCCAGGTCCCGGTCGCGTCGTGGATCGCGGCGATCACCGCCGGCGCCGGCACGTCCATCGGGAGCTCGCCGAGGCCCTTCGCACCGTGCGGCGCGTCGGGGAACGGCGCCTCCACGAAGAGCGCCCCGATCTGCGGCGCGTCCAGGGCGGTCGGGATGAGGTACGTCGCGAGCCGGTCGTTGACGTACCGCCCGCCCTCGACCTTCATCTCCTCGATCGTGGCGTAGCCGACGGCCTGGAGCGTGCCGCCCTCCACCTGCCCCGCGGCCAGGAGCGGGTTCACGATCCGCCCTGCGTCGTCGACGGCGATGACGGAGCGGACGGCCACCTCCCCGGTGTCGAGGTCCACGTCGACGGCGGCCACGGCGGCCGCGTAGGAAAAGCACGGGTACGCGTCGCCCCGGTACGCGTCCTGGTCCCACTCGATGCCCGGGAAGCCGTCGAAGCGGACCTGGGCGCGGCACGGGCCGTGGTCGCGCGCGTCCGCGCGGTACGAATCGGCGAACGGCTGCCCGGTCCGCGCCTCCACCTCGTCGCGGAGGCGGTGGGCGGCGTCGATGCACAGCCCGCCGACGATCATCGTCGTGCGCGAGGCGACTGTCGGCCCGCTGTTCGGGACGAGCGAGGTGTCCTGCGGCGCGACCTCCACCGCCTCGAGCGGCACGCCCAGCGCGTCGGCGACCAGCTGGGCGAAGACGGTCCGCATCCCCTGGCCGATCTCGGTGCAGGCGGTGAGGATCCGGATCCGGCCGTCGGTGGCCAGCTCGACCGCGGCCTCGCTGGCGAGGGTCTTCTCGCCGCTCCCCGTGAAGCCGGCCCCGTGCCAGCCGAGGGCGAGCCCGACGCCGGGAGCGACGCGGCGGCCGGACTCCTGGGCCGACCGCTCGCGCGCCGCCGCCGTCCGCGCCCGGGCGCGCTCGAAATCGGACGCCTCGACCGCCCGCTCCAGGACCGCCTCCGCGCCCACGCTCGTGCGCAGGACCTGGCCGGTCGGCGTGATGTCGCCGGCCCGGTACGCCCAGCGTCGGCGGAGCTCGGCCGGCGAGATCTCGAGCGCCTCGGCGATCCGGTTGACCTGCATCTCCGCCGCGAACTCGGTCTGCGGCGCCCCGAAGCCGCGGAACGCGCCGCTCGGCGGCATGTTCGTGGCCATCGTCCGGGCCCGGATCCGGACGTTCGGGCAGCGGTACGGGCCGCCGGCGTGGAGCGCGCCGCGCGAGAGGACCACCGGCGAGAGCGTGACATACGCACCCGCGTCCATGACGACCTCGATGTCCTGCGCGACGAGCCGCCCGTCGCTCGTCACCCCGGTCCGGTGCGTCACGACCGCCGGGTGGCGTTTCGTCGTTGCCGCGATGTCCTCGTGGCGGTCGTAGATCATGCGGACCGGCCGGCCGGCCCGCAGGGCCAGGAGCGCGGCGTGGATGGCGAGGATCGAGGGGTACTCCTCCTTGCCCCCGAAGCCGCCGCCCGTCTCGGCCTGGATCACGACGACCCGCTCCTTCGGGATCCCGAGCGCCCGCGCCAGCGCCGCGTGGACGTAGTACGGGCACTGGAGCGAGCCGTGGACGGTCACCCCGCCGTCGTCGCGCGGGACGGCGATCATGCCCTGCGGCTCGATGTAGAGCTGCTCCTGGGGACCGACCCGGTACGTGCCCTCCACGACGAGGTCCGCCTCCTCGAAGCCGGCCGCGAGGTCGCCCCGGCTGATCTCGTAGTGGGCGAGCGGCCGATCCGAGGCGAGCGGGTCGAGGACCGGCGGGAGCGGCTCCGTGCGCAGGCGGACGTGGTCGCGGGCCGCGCGGGCGAGCGCCGGGTCCGGCGCCGCCACCAGGGCCACCGGCTCGGCGACGTGGCGGATCACGTCCGCGGCCAGGGCCGGCTGGTCGTCCGCGATGAGGTGGACGACGTTCTCGCCGGGGATGTCGGCCGCCGTGAGGAGGATGACGTGCGACCAGTCGAAGTCCGGGTCCCGCTCGACCGCGAGGAGGCGGGCATGCGGCTCCGTCGAGCGGACCGTCGCGCCGTACCAGGCGCCCGGGAAGACCAGGTCGTCGACGAAGCGGGCGCGCCCGGTCAGCTTGTCCGGGCCGTCGCGGCGGGGGACGGGGGTGCCGGCCACCCCGGTCCGGGCGGCCACCGCGGGACCCGGCCCGGCCGGCGCGGGGCGGGCGCGGGCCGGAGCGACCGGAGGCTCGAGCGTGGGCGCACGGCGGCTGTCTGCCACGCCCCGACGATGCCCCGGCCCAACGTAGGCTGTCAAGGTACGTCGGACCCGTTTCGGCCGGTCCGCTCGGCGACGCACGGCTATGACGGCGTGGTCCTCGCCACGCCCTCGAGGAGCGCCAAGGCCGCGGTTTGGTCCGTGACGATCGAGGTGATGAACCGACCCGCCAGGACGGCCCGGATCGCGAGAGCCTTGTCCGGCCCGCCGGCCACTGCGATCACCTCCGGGATCCGGCGGAGTTGTTCTGCCGTGATCGCAATCGAGCGCTCCATCAGGTCGCCTGCTACGGCGCGGCCCGCGTCGTCGACGAGCGTCGCGCAGATCTCCGCCCGAACCCCCAGCGCGCGGAGCGTCTCGCGCTCGTGCGGGGACATCGCGTCCCGGAGCTGCGAGTTTGGTGGATCCCACGACCCGACGGCCACGACGGCCTTCGTGAGCCGATCGAAGTTCTGCATGGCCTCCGCGACCTGGGGCTGCCGCCTGATCGCGGCTGCCGTTTCCGCGGTATCGACGATGAGCGGGGCGTAGATCGGGAAGGCGGGACCGCCCGAGATGGCCGCCACCCGACGGACGATCTCCACCGAGTTCTCGGTAACGTCGACCGCCCCGGCTGCCCCGGTAAGCTGGACGACGGTGCACCGGGCGAGCGTTCCCAGTGATGCGGTCATCGCGTTGAGGGTTCGACCCCAGCTGATCCCCAGGACGTCGCCCTCCTCCACGAGCTCCCCGAGCAGGTCCGCGGCGATCTCACCGAGGTGCGCCCGAAGGACTTCCTCCGGCTCGTGGGGCGTCGTCACCACGATCGCGTGGCGGAGCGCATAGGCGGCCCGGAGGCGGTCGGAGAGTTCCGCGTCGATCGACGCCGGCAGGCCGATCTCGATCCGGACCAGGCCGCTCGCGCGGGCCCGATCGAGGATCCTCGACACCTTGAAGCGGGAGATGCCGAACTCCTGGGCGATCTCCTTCTTCGACTGGCCCTCGAGGAAGTACCGGCGCGCCACCGCCGCAGCCTCGACGAGCTGGATCGGCTTCAGACCCCGCGCCGCCATCGTGGCCTCCCGAAACGTCCGTTCGCGCACATATGAGCGCCTCGGCGCTCACTTCGCAAGCATACCTTGACACGACGCGCGCGGAATGGTTGAATATCGCTCATGTGGGCGTCCCCAGTGCTCATATGAGCGGAGGCGGGTCGTGACTGCAGTGAACGAGGACCGGCTCGTCGAGGTCGGCCGAGCGCGAGTGCTGGCCGAGGTCGCGGCGCTCTCGGCGCTCGAGTCGCAGATCGACGGTCGGCTCGTGGCGGCCGCAAGGATGCTCCTGCAGGCGACGGGCAAGGTGATCCCCGTCGGCGTCGGCACCTCCGGCGTCACGGCTCGCCGCCTCGCCCACCTGCTTTCCGTCACGGGTACCCCTGCGATCTTCCTCCACCCGGCCGATGGGCTCCACGGCAGCCTCGGTGCCGTCGAGCCCGGCGACGTGGTCATCGCCATCTCCAAGGGCGGGCAGTCGGCAGAGCTGAACGAGTTCACTCGCCGCGCGAAGGCCCGTGGAGCCAAGGTCATCGTGCTGACGAGCCTGGCGGGCTCCGAGCTCGCGGCGCTCGGCGACGTCACCGTCGCCCTGCCAACGCCGGACGGGGCGGATCCGGGGGGGGTCATCGCCATGGGCTCGACGCTCATCGCATCTGCGTGGGGCGACGCGCTGGCGGCCGCGCTCATGGACGCCCGCGGGTACCCGTGGACGGAGGTCCTGTTCACGCACCCCGGCGGCGCCGTCGGTCGGCTCGCCACGAGCGACGTTGTGATCGACTCACAACCCGCGCCCGTCGTCGCGCCAGAGGACGACTGACCGTGGCGCTCGTCGCCGGCATCGACACCTCCACGCAGTCCTGCACCGTCGTCCTGCGCGACGCCGACGATGGTCGGCTCGTCGCGACATCGTCGGCGCCTCACCCTGCGACCACGCCGCCCGTGAGCGAGCAGGACCCGGAGGCATGGTGGACAGCGCTGCGCCAGGCCTTCGGGAAGCTGGCCGCGGGTGACGTTCGAGCGCTGAGCGTCGACGGGCAGGGCCATGGCCTGGTGGCGCTTGACGCCGCGAACCGGGTGATCCGCCCGGCCAAGCTCTGGAACGACACGACGTCGGCGCCGGAAGCACGAGAGCTCGTGGAGCGTCTCGGCCGCGAGACGTGGGCGCGCCGGGTTGGCACAGTCCCGACTGCGGCCTTCACGATCACGAAGCTCCTCTGGGTCGCGCGCCATGAGCCGCACAACTTCGCCCGGATCGCCGCCGTCCTTCTGCCCGCGGATTGGGTCATGTACCGGCTCACCGGGCACTTCCGGACGGACCGCTCGGCTGCGTCCGGAACCGGCTACTACGCGGCCCGCGAGGGCGCCTGGCTGCCCGACATGCTCGCCCTCGTCGGCGGCGAGGGCTGGCTTCCGACGCTCCCCGAGGTGGTCGGACCAGACGACATCGCGGGCATCGTGACGACGGAGGCCGGCGCCGAGCTCGGCTTGGCGGCTGGGGTCCTGGTCGGCCCGGGCTGCAACGATCAACCGCCGAGCGCCCTGGCCTTCGGGATCCGCGACGGAGACGTCATCATCTCGATCGGCACGTCGGGCACCGTCTACACGCGCAGCGATACCCAGACCGCGGACCCGTCGGGCGCGGTCACCGGCGTGGCAGATGCGTCCGGTGCATTCCTTCCGCTCGTCTGCACGCTGAATGCGGCGAAGGTCACCGATGCCTTTGCCCGGATCCTCGGCGTGGATCATGACGAACTCGCCCAGCTGGCCCTGGCTGCCCCAGCGGCGCCCGACCGCCCGATCGTCGTCCCGTATCTCGATGGCGAGCGGACCCCCAACCGGCCCGATTCGCGCGGCCTCGTGGCCGGGATGCGCTCTGACGTGACCCGTGAGCAGATCGCCCGGGCGGCGTTCGAAGGCGTCGTCTGCGGCCTCCTCGACGGTCTCGAGGCGCTCGGGCGCGCCGGTGCCCGGACGGATGGCCGGCTGATCGTGACGGGCGGCGGCGCGAAGTCCCCCGCCTACCGTCAGCTCCTGGCCGACCTGAGCGGCCGCGCGGTCCACACCGCCGACATTGCCGAGTCCGCCGCCGCCGGTGCCGCCGTCCAAGCCGCCGCGGTCCTGCGAGGGCGCCGCGTCATCGACGTCGCCGCCGCCTGGGCCCCTCCGCTCCCCGTTGTCGCCGAGCCGCGCTCCGGTCAGGCGACCGACGAGCTCCGCGAACGCTACCGGCGCGCCGCCGGCATGGAGGCACTCGATGGCTAGAGCCCGGTTCAAGCTGCCCGAGGAGACGGGCCTCTTCCTCGTTCTCGTCGTCGTCGCCGGTGCCATGGCGCTGATGTCCCCGACCTTCGGAACGGTCTCCAACGGGCTCGGCCTCCTCCTCAACGGCTCGGTCATCGGGTTCCTCGCGCTGGGCCAGACTTTCGTCCTGCTGACCAGCGGAATCGACCTCTCGACGGCCGCGAACATGGCCCTGACCGGCGTCCTCGGAACGCTGTTCATGAAATGGGGCCTGCCCTGGCAGGCGGCCGTCGGGCTCGCCCTGTGCATCGCGGTGCTCATCGGGGTGACGAACGGAATCCTCGTCCATTACATCCGCATCCCAGCCTTCATCGCGACGTTCGGCATCCAGGGCGTCGCCGCCTCGCTCGCCCAGGTCATCACGAACGGCGTTTCGATCACGGCCGAGGACACCAGCTTCGCCTGGCTCGGCCAGGGCAAGATCGAAGGGATCCCGGTGCCCGTGCTCCTCCTGCTGGTCGCGGCGATCGCCGTCGGCGCCTTGCTGAAGTGGACCAGGCTGGGCGTCCACATCTACGCCTTCGGGGGCAATCCCAGGGCGGCCCGGCTGGCGGGAGTCAACACCGCCCGGACCACGCTCTTCGTCTATGCCGCGAGCGCCATGTTCGCCGGCGTCGGCGGCCTGATCACGGCCTCCCGGCTGATGGTCGGCTTCCCGTACGTCGGCAGCGGCAACGAGCTCTTCTACTCGATCGCGGCGGCCGTCGTCGGCGGGGTCAGCCTGTTCGGCGGGATCGGCACGATCGCCGGCGTGATGATCGGCGCCGTCCTGATCGCGACCGTGGCGAACGGCATGAACGTCATGAACGTGAGCAGCTACTGGCAGCCGTTCGTGATCGGCGTGATCATCCTCGTGGGCGTCTCCTTCGACACGTACCGTCGAACGATGAGCGGCCGGGGTCTTCGGGGCCTGCGGCCCGGCGCCCTTGTGCTCGGCCGGCTGGGGGCAGCGGAGGCCGGCGCGACGCGCGCTGCCGAGCCGACGGCGGCGTCCCCGACTCTCCCACCGACACCCCCGCCCGACGCGGGCGGCCCGTCCTAGGCATCCCATGCAGCAGCAGGCGGTCGCGGGGATCGCGAGTATCGCGGAGGAGTGAATGGGATGACGGTTCATCGGTCCACGCATGGTCCAGTCAGCAGGAGGTTGCTCACAGTGCGATCCAGATCCGTACGTCGCGTCCTGGGCTTGGCAGTCGTCGCTGCCGTCGTTGTGTCGGCCTGCTCAAGTGGAGCAACGACGGCCCCGTCGCAGGCGCCGGCGTCACAGGCTCCGGCCAGCGCCGCAGCCAGCTCCGCTGCCGGGCACCAGCTTCCGGACAGCTGCAAGGTCGACAAGCCCGTCATCGGCGCGATGCTGCCGAACACGGTCAACCCGTACTACGTCGCGATGAAGGCGAGCATCGAGAAGGTCGCGGCCGACAACGGCTTCGACATCAAGGTCGCGATCGCCGAGGACAGCAACGAGCGCCAGCTCTCGCAGGCCCAGGCGTTCATCGAGCAGAAGATCTGCGCGGCCTATCTGAACGGCGTCGACTCCGCGCCTGCGGCAGCCGTCGTCAAGCTCTTCAACGATGCCGGAATCCCGGTCTTCACGGTCAACGTCATCGTGTCCAAGCCGGACCTCGAGAAGCAGGGCGCATCCATCGTCCAGTACATCGGTGCCGACCAGGTCTCGGGCGGCACGATCATGGCCCAGGAGGCCCTCAAGGACCTCGGCGCAACCGCCACGATCAACTACGGGATCGTCGGCGATCCGGAGCAGATCCCGACCGAGCTGCGAGACAGCGGCTGGGACGCGGTCATGAAGACCAACCCGAACGCGAAGTCCATCGCGAAGGTCAACAGCAAGGTCGACCCGGCCGTGAGCCTGAAGGTCACGAGTGACATGCTCACCGGTCACCCGGAGATCAACCTTCTCTGGGCGGACACCGGCCCCGGCACGGTCGGCGCGCTGCAGGCGATCAAGGCCGTCGGGAGGCAGGACACCGTCAAGCTGTACGGGTTCTGCGCCGCCGACGTCGAGATGACCGGTCCGTACGTGGCATGCGCCGCCCAGGAGCCGGCCAAGTACGGCCAGATGGTGATCGAGAACATCAAGATCTACGTCAAGGACGGCAAGGACGTGCCGGCCGAGATCCTTGTCCCGGTCAAGCTCGACAAGGGCGGCTTCCCCCCGCCCGGCGACCTGGGCTGACCCAGCTCGCCTCCTCCGCCGTGTCGGTGGCCTCGCACGGGGCCACCGACACGGTCCCACCAATCACCTGCGAGTAGCCGCCGGGAGCGCGTCGTGACCGTCACACACCAGGCCCTCGAAGCGCACGAGGTCAGCAAGCGGTACGGTCATACCCAGGCTCTCGACGCGGTCAGCCTGGCGATCACGGCCGGCGAGATCCACGGACTCGTCGGCCACAACGGGGCGGGCAAGTCGACCCTGCTCCGGCTCTTCTCCGGCGCCGAGCGCCCGGACTCGGGAGCGCTCCTGATCGACGGCCGGCACCTGGAGCTCGGCTCCCCGCGCGAGGCGAACCTCCAGGGGATCTCGTCGGTGTACCAGGAGCTCTCCCTCATCGAGGAGCTCACGGTCGCCCAGAACCTCTTCCTCGGCCGCGAGATCCGTCGCGCGGGCCGTCTCGAGCTCGGCGAGATGGACCGCCAGACCGCGACGTTCCTCGGCGAGTACGGCCTGGACATCGCGCCGACCACGAAGGTCCGGGCGCTCACCGTCGCCCAGCGCCAGCTCACTGAGGTGATCGCGGCCCTCCACCGGAACGCGAGCTTCCTCCTCCTCGACGAGCCGACCACCGCGCTCGAGGCCACCCAGGTGGAGGAGCTCCTCGCGACGATCCGGCGCGTCGCCGACGAGCGCGGCGTCGGCGTCCTCCTCGTCGACCACAAGGTCGACGAGGTCTACTCCGTGGCGGACCGGGTCACCGTGCTCAGGAACGGGCGGATCGTCCTGTCCGGGCCGACTGCCTCGGTCGATCGCGAGGACGTCATCGGAGTCATCATCGGGAGCGAGGCGGACGTGGAGGCCGACACGAGGACCCGCGACGCGGCGCTCCGCGGGCCCACGTTCTCCGCGACCCCGCTCGACGAGGCCGCCGCGCCCCGCGCAGGCCGCGCCGCACCGGGGATCGCGCTCGAGGTGCGCGACCTCACGTCGCCGAACCTGCGCGGCGTCTCCATCACCGCAAGGACCGGCCGCGTGCTCGGGATCTACGGGCTGGTCGGCTCCGGGCGGACGAACCTCCTCCGGACGCTGTACGGCGTCGAGGAGCAGACCGGGGGCCAGATCTCCCTCTTCGGCCGGCCCTACCGTCCGACGGGATGCGGCGCGGCCATCGAGGCCGGAATCGCTTACCTTGCGGAGGAGCGAAAGAGCGACGGGTTCGTCCCGAAGTTCACCCCCATCGCGAACACGACCCTGCCCGTCCTCCCGCGCTACAGTCGCCTCGGCGTCCTTTCGCTTGGGCGCGCCGCTGCCGACGGCCGGCGCTCGCTAAACGCGGTCGACGTCCACGGCGACCTCGACGCACCCATGGAGGACCTCTCCGGCGGTAACCAGCAGAAGGTCCTCTTCGGCCGTGTCATGCTCCAGCGCCCCCGCCTGTTGCTCCTCGACGAGCCGACGAAGGGCGTTGACATCGGCGCGAAGCGAGAAATCCAGGACATCATCCGGTCGTTCGTCGCGCAATCGGAGATCGCCGCGATCGTCGTGTCCAGCGAGGAGGAGGAGATCCTCGGCGTTTCCGACGATGTCGTCGTCTTCCAGCGCGGGACATGCGACGGCACGGTCTACGCGCCGGGCGACCTCCAGCCCGGCGATCTGAGGCGCCTGGCCTGGACCGCCGCGGCATCATGAACCCGGGCGCTGGGGTCGACGGGCTCCGGCAGGCCGGCCGCGTGCGTCTCTTCGCATCCCTTACGTCGCTCGCGCCGCTCGCGCTGGGCGCCGACGCGCGTCGCCTGGTCGCCGCTGGGGTCGATGGACTGCACGTGGACATCGCGGACGGCCACTTCGCGCCGTTCCTGCTCTTTCCACCTGCCGTGGCATGGGCGCTCCAGGCGGAGATCGGCGGGCACGTCGAGGCGCACCTGATGGTGACGGACCCGGAGGCGTACCTCCGTCCCCTGGCCGAGCGCGGCGTGCGGCGGATCGCCTTCCACGCGGAGAGCACGCGCTACCCGTGGCGCGTCGCGTCCCTGGCGCGGAGCCTCGGCGTGGAGGTCGGCATCGCACTCAACCCGATCACGTCGCTCGAGGTGCTCGAGCGGCTCGGCGACGCGGTCGACTACGTGAACCTGCTCGGAGCGGACCACGACTTCGCCGGTGACCGCCTCCTCCCGGCCACCCCGGGCCGGGTCCGCTCCGCGCGGGGTTCCGTCGCCCCCGGCGTGCGGGTCCAGGTGGACGGCGGCGTTGACTCCGGGAATGCCGCGGGCCTCGTCCGCGCCGGTGCTCATGACCTCGTTGTCGGGCGTGCCGTTTGCGATGCGGCGGACTGGTCTGCGGCGGTGGCCGAGCTCCGCGAGGAGACCGCGAGCTCCTGACGGATCCGGGAGCGCCACGTCGGCCGCCAGGTACGTGTCGAGCTCGTGAAGGACCCGTTGGTGATCGGCGCCGAGCGCAGCGATCGCCGCGCCGGGATCGTCGCCGCC
>Ga0315281_10012990_pt1 | contig 11295 bp, 7 predicted proteins | sample YL17G07_0_MG_FD_204540 | JGI IMG/M metagenome (GOLD analysis project Ga0315281, IMG submission 204540) | Sediment microbial communities from Yellowstone Lake, YNP, Wyoming, USA - YL17G07_0 | ecosystem: Environmental > Aquatic > Freshwater > Lake > Sediment | place: USA: Wyoming | collected... | reverse complement strand
GTGGTCAGCCAGTTATCATGCCTGGGTAGCTTCGAAACAGCCTAAGTTGACGCGCCCCCGTAGCTCAGAGGATAGAGCAGTGGTTTCCTAAGCCATGTGTGTGCCATCGCTATGAGCGGATCGTGAAGGTCAGCTACGCCGACGCAACCGCATACACGACGTGGGTTCCCGAAAGTCCTTTGAGCTCCACCTCGCGCGGCTCGCCGAAGGTGTCGGCGCCGACGCTGCTCTCGACGAGCTGGCGCAGCAGCGATGACACGAGGATCTCGCCGCCCACGGCCTTGCCGGCGACGCGCGATGCGAGGATCACGTTCTTGCCGTAGAAGTCATCGTTGTCCTTGATCACTTCGCCGGCGTGCAGGCCGATGCGCACCTTCACGTGCTTGCCTTCGGCGGCGTTGTGCCCATCGAACGCCTTCTGGATAGCGATGGCGCAGTCGAGGCCCTTCTTCGCGGACTGGAAGGCGACCATGAAGGCGTCGCCGATCGTCTTCACTTCGAAGCCGTCGTAGGCGCGGAGCTCTTTGCGGATGATCGCGTTGTGCTGCCGCAGCAACTCAAGCCAGGCCTGGTCGCCGAGCCGTTCGGTGAGCAAGGTGGAGTCCTCGATGTCGCTGAATAAGATCGTCACGGTGCCGTCCGGAGCCGCCATCGGCGCGAGATCCGGATGCGCGCTCTGGACGGACGCCAGCACGGCGTCGATCGAGCGACCCTGGCCGGAGCCGACGCCCTGGAGCCGCACCTTCGCGGCGATCACGCGATCGAGGTAGAGCTTCGCGCCATGCTGGCGGAAGAGCACCGCCGCGCGGTCGAACAGCGACAACGCCTCTGCTGCATTGCCGCGGCGCTCCGCAACCTCCGCGAGGCCGTGGAGGCAGCGGCCCGCCTCGATGGGGCAGCGCTCGCGCTCGCACCACTCGAGGCCGGCGCTAAAGAGCTTCTCGGCGTCCTCCAGCTGGTCGAGGCAGAGCGCGACGCCGGCGTAGATACGCTGCATGCTCCGGCCCGTGAACGACAGATAATTCGTCTGAGGAACAAGCGGATCAGCGCGCCGGTAAGCATCGACCGCTTGCAGAAGCGTCGTGTCGCCGATCTGCGTCAGCGTTTCATCGAGTGCACCCAATCCGCCCCAGTCGATCGCCACACCCTCGTACAGGGGTGCCTCCCACGCAACCCACGCCGCGCGCAAAGCGCCCAGTTCCTGCTGCGCCCGATCGTGCTGCCCGGCGTTCGCCAGCACGCGTGCCCGCGTTCCGTGGATCATCGTAAGCTGATCCGCATTACCGCCCGCCGCCACTGGGTCGGGCAGCAGCGTGAGCGCAGATCCGACGTCGCCGGACATCTCCGCCCGCGCCGCCCGCAGGGCCGTCACCACCCAGCTGGCGTCGGAGGCGCGCTCGGCGGCGAGGTCGTCGAAGCCCGCGAAGTCGCAGCGTGCAAGCATCAGCGCCAGGAGAAACCCAGCGGAGTTCTCCTCGAAGAAGCGCACGTGGTGCGCTTGCGCGTACGCGAGGGCCTGCTCCGCAGCAGCACGCCCCTCATCCAGAGAGCCAGTCGAAAGGATCATATGGCCGACTATCCAGGCAACACCGGCCGCCAGTCGCGGGCGCCCGAGCCGCGCACGGCGCTCGAACACCTCGCGCCGCAGCTCGAGCGACCGGGCGATCTCGCCGTTCCGCCAGGCTTGAAACCCGTCCGCGTTGAGAAGGGTCGCTTCCACGTCCTCAAATCCATGGGCCGCGACGAGCTCGGAGGCACGGCGGCGCGCCGCCTCGACCTTCTCCCTGCTGAGCCTCTGCCCCATGAAGGGAGCTAGCGAGAGCAGCTGCGCCTCAAGGTGTGGGTCGCTGGCACCGAGAAGCTCTATCGCCTCCATGAGCAGCGGGAACCTCCGCTCCGGCGGCGCACCTACCAGATCCGTCTCTAGGTACGCGCGGGCGAACCCCACCCCGTCGCCACGCTGCCGGTAGAGCGTCAGCGCGCGCATGAGCGCCCGCCACGCCGGCCGGGGCTGCCCGTCGTCACGCGCGCAGCGGCCCATCGCGGTGAGCAGCTCGGCTTCGTCCTCGCCGAGCGCTTCGTCGGCGGCGGTGACGTGCGTCAGACAATGCTCGTAGTGGCGCGCTGCCTCGCCCCACGCGGACTGCGCCTCCGCCTGGAGCGCCGCCAGCTTCGAGTAGCGCACGGCCTTGGCGGCGTGGCGCGGCGAGAGCATCGCCGCCTCGACGAAGTGCAGCGCCAGCCGCGTCGCGCGCTCGTCGGCGCGGGCGCCGTAACGCTTCTCCAGCGCCTCACCGACCTGGCCGTGGAGGCGCACGCGGCGCGTCGTCGACAGCTCGGCGAGCAGCGTCTCCTGCATCTGCGCGTGGGTGAAGCGAAAGCGACCCGCCTGCTCCGTCTCCTCGATCACCCGCGCGTCCATCGCCTCCTCGATCATTTTAAGCAGCGCGTCGTCATCCTTATCGCCCAACAGCGTCAGCGTGTCGTAGGTGAAGTCGCGGCCGATGATCGCGGCGATCTGGAGCAGCTCGTTCGTCTCCTCCGACAGCCGGTTGAGGCGGCGGCCCAGCGCCTCGCGCACGCCGTCGGGGATGGCGATGTCGGAGATGGAATCCTTTGTGAGCGTCCCCTCCTGCGCCATCAGGTTGACGACCTCGCTCAGGAAGAAGGCGTTGCCCTCCGTCTCCTCGAAGATGCGGTCGAGGACGTCGCGTCGCGGCTCGACGTTAGCGCGCGCGCGGATGTAGGCAGCTACCTCCTCACGGGATAAGCCGCGCAAGACGATACGGTCGAAGCCGGACTCGCGGTTCAGGGAGGCGAGCGTCTCGGAGAGCGCGCTCTGGCGCGTGATGTCGGTGTCTCTGTAGTTCGCGACGATCAGCACGCGCATCCGGGAGAGTTCCCGCGCGACGTGCTGCAGCATCAGTAGCGTCGGCTTGTCCGCCCAGTGCAGGTCATCAAGCGCGATGACGAGCGGCGCCTGGTTGGCGATCGCGCGAAGGTATGAGGCGTAGGCGTCGAAGAGGCGGAACTGCGCGACCTCCGGGTCGGCGACGTCCTCGGGCTCGACGAAGTTAGGCAGCTGCTTCAGCCACGGGAAGATACGCGAAAGCTCGTTCACCGCGCCGGGCGGCATCTGCGGGCCGATGAGCGTCGTCAGGTCATCGACGTGCGCGGCGCTGTACTGGCCACCGGCCTGCAGCCACGGGAAGTACGGCGGAGCGCCCCCCGACTCGTGCGTGCGGCCCCAGAGCACCTGAGCGCCGCGCATCCTCGCGTACGTCTCCAGCTCCTTCGTCGTGCGCGTCTTGCCGATGCCGGGCTCGCCGACCAGCATCACGAGGCCACCATGCCCGGCGACGGCGTTGTCGAAGGCCTTCCGCAGCCGCTCCAGCTCTTTCTCGCGTCCAACGAAGACCCCAAGCGCCAGCCGGTCGAGCACGTTGGACTCGGAGTGCGACGCCGACTTCTCCGTCGGGTCGACGCGCTCGAGTGCCGCCAGCACATCGTCGGCGCTCTCTGGCCGCTCGCCGGGGTCTTTCGCCAGCAAGCGCAGGACGATCTCTTCGAGGTCTTGCGGGCAGGCATCGGAAAGCCAACTCGGTGCTACGGGCGGCGTGTTGATGTGCTGGCTGATCACGGCCGTGGGGTTGTCCGAGACAAACGGTGGCCGGCCGGTGATCATCTCGTAGAGCATGCAGCCGAGCGAGTAAAGGTCGGTGCGCGGCGTCACGTCGCCGCCCAACGCCTGCTCGGGCGGCATGTAGGCCACCGTGCCGACCATCATCCCCGCCATCGTCAGGCGCGAGTGGTCGAGCGCAACGGCAAGGCCGAAGTCGCCGATCTTCGCTGTGCCGTCGGCGGCGAGCCAGACGTTGCCTGGCTTCAGGTCGCGGTGCACGACGCCGTTGGCGTGAGCGTGCGCGAGGCCGCTGCAGACGCCCTTCGCGATCTCGAGCGTGCGGTCCAGTGCGATCGGCTGCTCCAGCGCGTCGACGGCGCCGCCCGACATGAACTGGCTGACGATGTACGGCTGGCCGTTGTCGTCGCCGACGTCGTGGATGGTGACGATGTGCGGGTGGTCGCCGAGCTTGGCCATCGCCTGCGCTTCGCGGTGCACGCGCGAGAGTCCCTGCGCATCGAGGCCGTCGGTCTTGATCACGGCGATCGCGACGTCGCGCTTCAGCCGCTCGTCGTGCGCCAGGTACACGCGCTTGCGCCCGCCCTCCCCGAGGAAGCGCCGCACGGCGTAGCGTCCGCCTGCGAACGATGCGGGCAGCGGTGGCGCGATCGGTGCGGGACTGGCTGCGGGGGTCGCGGCCGGCTGCGACGGCGAGGCTGGCGGCGTACCCGCTCCGGCGCGCACCGCCGCGTCGAGGAACGTGCGGGCGTCGGCGTTATCGGGGTCGAATGCCAATACGGCTTCGGCCCGATTACAGACCGTCTTCCAATCGGGCACCCGCACAGCCGCCTCGGCCTCGTCAAGGAGACTCTCGATCTGACGCTGGATGCGTTCGCTTGGCATGGCTTGTTCCGCCCTTGCTGTCGTTTAGAAGGTGAGTGTAGGCCATGCTGCCATTGTCAGGCGAGAGGGAAGGTTAGAGCGGCCAGGTTCAGCCTTGAGGGTCCCACTTCGAAAGAGGCCGGGAACCGTCCCGAATGGAGCGAACACCATGACTTCATCGTCGGCACGGAGAAAGGCGGCCCTGGAGGGCCGCCCTTCCGACGCGAGGTTCACGTGACGCCCACGCCACCGCGCGATGACGCCCGGCGTGCGACCTACTTCTTGCGTGCTCGCCCACCCTTAGCGGCGGGTTCCGTTCCTGGCATGGCCACGAGCACCTCGAACAGATCGACGCCGACGGGCTTGCGCAGCGTGGCCGCGAGCTTGGTGCCGAACGTTCGAAAGCTCGCGTCTGCCTGGTTGCGCTTGCGCTGGGCCTCGAACGCCGCGAGATCGTCGAACAGGATGGTGATCTGGAACTCGGGGGCGTGCCTGCCAACGACGAGTTCCCCGAACGCAATCCGCTGGCCGCTGGCCTGCCCGGTCTTCACGCGCGCCAAGATGAGCGCGCGGGCGGCGGCAATCTTGGTTGGACTGGGGTGGACGGTGACCCGCTGCGAGTACATGGTGAGAACCCTCCTTATACGCGATGAACTCTGGCGCTGAGCCTAGTGAGATGCCATCTTCACACCGTTCTGGGGCGCGGTCAAGAAATAGTCGCTCAGCCGGGCCGATCGGCTGCTCGATCACCCGCCCGACCTCAGGCCGGCGTCCACGCCCTGATGCCCCCGCGCTTCCAGCTCTTGGGTTGGGCGCAGAATTGGCAGCAAGTACACTTCCGTCGTGAACGGCGTCCATGATCTCGGTGGGATGCACGGCTTCGGGCCGGTCGAACGATCGCCGGCCCCGCCGACGCTGGTCCGCTGGGAATCGATCGTTGTCGCGATGCAGCGCGATACACGGACCTCTGGCGCGATCAACATCGACGAGTTCCGCCACGGCATCGAGCGGATGGGTCCCGTGCACTACCTCGCCTCCTCCTACTTTGAGCACTGGCTCGATGGCATCACTCGCGTGCTGTTGGAGAAGGGTCGCATCACCGAACAGGAACTGGAGACGCGTGCCGCGTCACTCGATGGTGGTACCGAATTGCCGGCGCCACCGCGCGTCGCCTTCGAGGCCGCCAGATCCACCGGCTTCCGCAGAGACGTCGCCTGGGCTCCCCGATTCCAGGCCGGTGATCTCGTGCGCACGAGCACTGCCTCGCCCGCCGGGCACACCCGCATGGCCCGCTACGCTCGCGGCAAGCTCGGTACGGTGTGCACCACGCACGGCGCCTACGTCTTCCCTGATTCGTCCGCGCACGGTCTGGGCGACGATCCGCGGCACCTCTACAGCGTCCGGTTTGCGGCCGCGGAGCTCTGGGGCGAATCGGCCGAGGCGGGGACGTCCGTGTACATCGACCTGTGGGAGCCTTACCTGCGCGCAGCCTGAGGTGATCGGCGATGGCCAAGTACCATCCAAACGTTGAGGACTACGTCGTCTCGCGGGTCCGCGCACTCGAGTCTCTGCTATTGGAGAAGGGTCTTCTCCGTATGGAGACCGTCGACGACGTGATCGCCCGGTTCGAGAAGGATGTCGGCCCCCTGGTCGGCGCGCGGATGGTCGCTCGCGCGTGGCTCGATCCGCAGTACCGAGAACTTCTGCTGAGCGATGCCGGAACAGCAGTAACCCATTTCGGTCTCCCTGCGTACGGCGAACTCAGAGTCGTGGAAGACACCGAGGATGTTCACAACCTAGTGGTGTGTACGCTGTGTTCCTGCTATCCGTGGGCCGTGATGGGCCTGCCGCCCGTCTGGTACAAAATGCCGCCCTATCGATCGCGGGCGGTTCTGGAACCGCGAAAGCTGCTCGGCGAGATGGGCTGGGAGATCCCGGAGCCGCGCGAGATCCGCGTCTGGGATAGCAGCGCCGAGCTGCGATACATGGTGCTGCCATTGCCGCCACCAGGCGCTGCTGGCATGTCGGAAGACGCGCTCGCCGCCTGCATCACGCGGGACGCTCTGATCGGCGCCGAGCCGGTGCGCCTGCTCGCCGCGCGATGACCGCGTACCGCCCAAACCGTAACCTCGTGCAGCGCCACACCGACGGCAAGCTGATCAACGTCGCGCGGGCCCGCGGCAACCTCTTCTTCTGCAGCGAGGCGTGCTGCTGCGGCCGGACGGACCTTGGGAATGCGCCCGTGCCCGCCGAGCTGTACCACGAAGAATGGATGCGACGCCGCCTGCGCAACTACATCCACCTTACGGCCGGCGGATGCCTCGGGCCGTGCGCCCTCGCGAATGTCGCGCTTCTCGTGCTCGACGGGCGCGCGCTCTGGTTCCACTCCATGAACAGCGAAGCGATCGTGACCTCGCTCTTCGACTTCCTCGAAGCGGGGCTCGATTCCGGGCGGTTCGAGGCTCCTCAAGGCGTCCTCGCTGATCATCTGTTTACTGCGAGTACATGGGAACCGCGATCCGACGGCGCCAGTGTCGATGACCTGCGCGCGTGGCGTGGCCGCGCGAACCGACCCGACGCCACGCCCGCCTGCGAGCTCCCGCCCGATGCCCTTGGCGGCATGTACGACGCGGCATGCCCGACGCCCGCGACATCCGGCGGGGCCTCATCCGTCGAACAAGCAGTGGCCGCGATGATCGGTTCGTCAGCGCTTCCCCGCAGCAACGGCGAGCTTGTCTTCGCGGAGGCCTGGCATAGCCGCGCGTTCGGCATGGCCGTCGCACTCCACGAGCAGGGTTGTTTCGAGTGGGATCAGTTTCGCGCGAGGCTGATCGCCCGCATCGCCGAGGCCGAGCAGGGTCCGGCGCCGTTCGAGTATTACCGTTGCTGGCTCGCGGCGCTGGAGGACACGCTGGATGTTACGGGGCTTCTGACAGACGGCGAAACGCGCGAGCGCGCGTACGAGTTCGAATTCGGGGAGCGCCAGGACGTGTACTAGCCACCGATCGCCGAGAACGGCTCGGGCGGTCCTCCGTCGTGATCGGTCCCGGTCGTCCGGCTAAGCTGACTCAACACGATGAGGTGATCGTGACGGTCCCAGTTGAGGTCGTTCACGACAGACCGCCGAGCGGCTCAGATCCCGCCCCAGCAATCTCATGGGACAGCGCGGAGCGTCATCACGATGCCGATGGCCGTGACGGTGAACGCGCTGAGCGCGGGCAGCACCGGAGCCAGCTTCCCGACGAACGCCAGGCTCGGCGTGTGCCGCCGTGAAGCCATCGACTGCCAGCGCGAGAGCAGCCGCCCCGCCCAGACCCACGCGAGGCCGATCGTCATCAGGGCCATCGCCAGGCCTGCACTGAAGCCGATGACCAGCAGCAGCCCCAGCCCGACCCGGTGCAAGGAGATCGCGCCGAGCAGGACGACCAGCGCCGACGGGCAAGGCAGGATACCGCCTGAAATCCCAAGCGCGGCGAGCGCCTTCCAAGAGATCTCCGGCGGGACTTCGTGAGTATGACCGTGATCGTGCGCGTGCGCTTGGGTGCCGGCGTGAGCGCGTTCGAGCGCCCGCCTGTGCAGGAAGCCGCGGGCGCGGGAGACGAGCAGTAGCGCACCCAGCCCAACGACGAGCAGCCCGGAGGTGAGGCTTAACCACGGATAGAGGCGCTCCGGCACGATGAACTGCGACGCGTACAGCGTGACGAACGCGAGAGCGAAGACGGCCGACGTATGCGTCGCCGTGACGAGCAGGCCGAGCAGAACCGCGTGGCGTGCGGTGCCGCGCTCTCCGACGAGGTAGGCGCCGACGATCGTCTTGCCGTGGCCAGGCCCAAGCGCGTGCAGCGCTCCGAACGCGAAGGCGACTGCCATGGCGCCGAGGATGAATGGGACGCTCAGATCCTCGTTCGTCACGAGTGACGTGAATCGGTTGTTGGCGCGTTCCGCGGGACCGGACGCGGCCGTCGCCGCGGATGTTGCCGGTATCGTCGTGCCGGCACCCGGCGCGAACGCGAAGGAGGCTTGAGAGACACCGAGCGGGTTAGCGAGGCCGCTAGTGGGGTAGGCACGCAACTCGTTCGAGGCGTCCTGAGCGGGAGCGGTTGAATCCGCGATCGTGACGCCGTCGAGTGAGCGGACGACGATCTCGCGCCAGCCGGCGCGGCCATCGTAGTTGTGATCGACGTACTCGACCCGCTGCGCCTCACGCTCCCAGCCCGCGGGCATCGGCGCGGTGTAATCGACGACGAAGCGCAGGATATTAAGGCCGCCTACGCCAGCCGGGAACGAGAGGTCCGTCGCGGCGACGCCGCGCGCCACTGTTTTACCTCCGATCTGGAAGTCGAGGTTCCCGGCGAGAGCGCCGGCCCTCGCGCGCGCGTAGGCGTCCTGTTCCGCCGCGCTCAGCTCACCGTCGCCATTCGCGTCGATCTCCTGGCGCTCCTGGAAGGCCGGTATCTCGGCCATGTCGAGCACGTAGCGCAGGGAGATGCCCTGCGGCGCGAGTTCGATCCGGCTGTAGCGGTTGATCGTGAAATTGCCGAGCGGGTGTGCAGCTGCGGTCGGCGGACTAGTCAGGAGGGGCAGCGCCACAGTCGCCATGGTGGCCAGCAGCAGCGCAGCGAGTGCGCACTTCGATCCGCGGAGGGTTCGCATCGCTAACGCCCTCCCTCGACGCTGGCATCGCTGTCAATTTGCGCCAGCACGTTGCGGGCTTCCTGCTCCAGCAAGACAGAGAAATGCGGATTGAGATCCAGCGCCTGCGTTAGCTCGTCCTTTGCGCGGGCGCCGTCGCCATTCGCCTGATCGATCAGGCCTGCATGAAAGAGCATCTTCGCGTCGCGCGTTCCCAGGGCCAGCGCCTGGCGCGCGTAGGGCGCAGCAGCCCTCGGGCGGCCATCACGATAGAGCGCCCAGGCGAGCGCGTCGTAGCCGTAGACGTCTCTGCGCCTGTCCAGCTCCGCCGTCGCGAGTTCGACCGCGGTCGAGGTCTTCGTCCTGTGATCTGAGTAGAAGATCGCGAGTTCGCGGTTGTAGAGGACCTTGTTGATCTCGGCGAGCTTACCGATGAACTCAACAGTGGCGTACTGCTTCCGCGCAGCGCTGTCATCGCCGATGCGCGCGTACGTGTCGCCCAGCGCGGCGAGGACGACGGGTAGCGGCACGATAGCCACCGACCGTTCGTAGTAGCCGATGGCCTGCTGGTAGTCGCCGCGCGCCGCGCTGACATTGCCGAGGCCGGCCAGCGCCGGGTAGTAGTCCGGAAAGCCATCGAGCGCCCCGCCAAGCCAGTGCTCGGCGTCGTCGTAGCGGCCGCTGTTGAAGTACAGGTTGCCGAGTTGCAGCCGGTAGAACGCGAGCGCCTCGGTCGAGGTTGGACTCGCCGCGGACGCCGCTTCGGCCTGCTTCATCAGCTCGACGGCGCGGTCGATGTTGCCGCGCAGCTCATCGAGGTGAGCCTCGCGGCTGAGCACGGACGCGCCGGAGGCCGCATCGGCGAGCGTGCCGTACGCCGTGGTCGCTTCGTCGTAGTTTCCGATGGCGAGATCGGCGTCGCCGATCGTGGCGAGCGCGGACGTTGCGCCGGGGTCGGCAGCGTACACATCGCGGGCGATGGCGAGTGCACCGGCGAAGTCGTGCAAGGAGAAGTGCACGGACGCGCGGCCCGCCTGCGCGGAGCGATCGTCGGGAAAGAGCTCGAGCGCCCTGTCGAACGCGGTCTGCGCTCGCTGATAGGCGCTGATGTCGCCCGTTTCGCGAGCCTGACGAACGTACGCGTCCCCCAGCTTCGAGTAGCTGATGAAGTCGAGGGGATCGCGTTCGACACGCGCCTGGAAGAAGGCGATGACCTGGCTCGTGACTTCGTGCGGATCGCGCGCCGCGGCGGCGGGCGGAGTGGCATTCGGGGCGTCGCCATCGTGACGGACGAGGTAGAGCGCGAAGGCTCCCGCCACGAGTGCGAGGGTCGCGCCAAGTGCCATCATCGCCGTTGCGGCTTGTGTTCTGCTCATCGTCATCGATCCCGGTGGTGCGCAGGGGATATGCGCCCCTGCGCGCCACCGGATCCCCTAGTTTCCCGTCCTTCGGAGGACGTATCCGCTGCCCAGCAGGGCGACACCTGCGAGCGATCCGGCGAGCACGAGCCAGAGCGTACTGTTGCTGTCGCCCGCCGTCGGATCGCCAGTGCCGGTGTTAGGAGCGGCGGAAACGCTGGGCGACGTATCGGGCGGCGCGAGGTACGGGAAGGACGTCAGCAACGGCTTGTTTCCGCTGCCATCGTCGGCGTCCGACATGCCGGCCGCGCGGCCGCGGTTCAGCACGACGCCGAACTCGATGTCGGACTCGTCATCCTGGGGACGCCGGCCGTTGGGGAACTGGACCGGCTTCGAGAAGTCGATGGTCAGGACGTCCGGGACGAGCGCCGCGGCCACCTGCTCCGCTGTCAGATTGCCGAGTGGGCCGCCGTCCTGCGCACCAAGGACGGCGTCGACGCCGGCGCGCCAGTGCTCGATACGCGACCGGGCGATTGCCCGAAAGTTGGCCGCGTCGTTCGCCGGCGCGCCCCGGTTGAAGGCGTCCTTCTGCTCGGGCGGCATGAGGAGGTTCATATTGTCCGGGATCGCCATACGGTCGAGCTGCGCGCCGCCACGCGAGGTGCTGAACCAGACCTTGATCGTGCCGGTGTTGGCGCTCGCGGCCTTTGTCAGCGCGGTAACAGGCAACTCGATGACGATGGACGAGACGGGTCCGGCCACGAGCGGCGGGTTGGGTGGCGCACCAACCCGCCGGAACCC
>Ga0315281_10012988_pt1 | contig 11296 bp, 13 predicted proteins | sample YL17G07_0_MG_FD_204540 | JGI IMG/M metagenome (GOLD analysis project Ga0315281, IMG submission 204540) | Sediment microbial communities from Yellowstone Lake, YNP, Wyoming, USA - YL17G07_0 | ecosystem: Environmental > Aquatic > Freshwater > Lake > Sediment | place: USA: Wyoming | collected... | reverse complement strand
ATAACCTGAAGAAACTCCAGCCCAAGCTCTATATGGTCCTGAATTAGCAGCTGTTGGATCGCTATGGTCAACGACAGGTGCGGTAGAGTGATCTAAGTGAAAGTAGGCAGTTCCACCTAATTTCTTAATCTGCCCAAATACCATTGTACCACTTGCCCAATCACTAGTATAACCACTCTGAGTGTGACTTCCATGCCACCAAACACCACTGGCATCTCCGTAACTCCCAACCCCACCAACCTTCTCCGCTCCATATGTCCCATTGTAAAATCCTGCTTGCATTTCGTTATCTCCTCGAATATTGTCTTGAGAGTAAGGTGCATTCCATTCTACACAAAAATTTTCATTACTCCATTGAGCATTGGAATACCAGTACTCATTCGCTCCACCAGCACCGTTATCAGCTGCATACATCCAATAACCATTTGGACCTGTACCATCGCTATATGTTCCTGTAACACTGTATCGCGTCCATAAAGAGATAGTGTTATTATCAAGAAATGCCAAAAATGTGTTTGCTCCACTGCTTGTTGTGGTTGCTGTTGGATTGCCATAGTAAATGTAAATAGTTGAATTAGAAGATGTCAGATTGTCTGTATCCTGAACCCAGAAGGTAGCATTCGTTCCTGAGGTGTAGTTCTGCATCCAGTAGTTCAACAAAGTGCCACTGCTATTCGTAAACCTGATGTCCCCAAAGTCGCTTCTCGCCTTGTTATTGATATAAACCGTGTTACCAGTATCAGTTCCTGCCCCATTTATGACAGTAATATTAACTGTATAATTGACATCAGCTCCAGTTGCATTAGTGATATTGTGAGCTTTTCTATAACTCCAACCGTTTAACCAGCCAGTCGGTAAATATGGGATAGAATAGTTGCCAATGTAGACACCTGTTCCATTATTTGCAGGGTATGTTCGCTCGCTCACAATAGCTGATGCAGAATTGTAAACTCTCACCGTAACATTCGAGCTGACCAGCCCATCAGTTGAGTTGTACGATCTGATTTTGTAATATGTTATGTTGGTGGGGCCAGCCGCCAAGAAACTTGTGGATGGATTTGTGTATGCACTGTCGTTGTATGTGTCAATTGCCAAGTATGAAACACCTGAAGAAGTGGAGGGCGGGCTCACCACATTGACCACAATTGGTATGATTTCGCTCTCTGAGATGTTTGTCGTCACGCTCAGATAGCCGATGTGCAAGCCCTGTGAAGCATTGAGGTTTGCTCCCACACTGAGACTCACAGCTTGGGCACTGGAGCTGATTGCAGGGAGGTTGAAACTCAAACTGCTTGTGCCATTTACTGTTGCATTGATTTCAGAATCCGTCCAGACAAGATTCAGACTCACGTTCAGAGGCGATGCGCCGTTATTTGTTATGCTGATGTTTGCGCTGGTGGAATTGCTTGGGAATAGCTCAAAATATTCATTCAGAGGGGATACCTCAAGTGCGGTTCCCACCTGCACATAGCCCTGCCTGCTCACCACCCACACCCAGTAGCTGCCAGGTGTTTTAGGGAAGTACGACCCTCCCACAACCGGGAAGCCAGTTGGAGCGCTTATGTCGCTTGTGCCATTCTGGACATAGATTCCGATGGTGATTGCGGTGTTGGCTATGATTATTCTGTTTGGGTTCACCCTGTCTGGTATTGTTATGTATATCTTTTTCCTCGCTCCAACCCCCTCGTTGCTGACTTCAACCACCGCCCTTGCGAGCCTGTCAACCGTGTTCCTGGCTTCAGAAGTCTGCGACATCGATATGCTCTCATTTATCTTAGTCATGGCAAACTCGAAGATTATGAGCAACACTACCATGATGAGCGAGATTAGCACGAGAAGCTCAACTGCAGCCTGTGCTTTCCTCATGCAGTTGATATTGGGTTTATGCAATTAAAAGCTTACAGTTTTATGCTAGTCGCCGCCAAACACCGGCTGTGAGGGGTATACCTCAATTCCCTGCGGGGTTATCTTCATCAGGTTCATCCTCATCTCGTGGGCAGCTCCCCTCAGCTTGACAACCTCCAGCGCGAACTCCTTTACTCCACTCTTTTTTATGGTGTGTATAGAGAGAAGACCATCTGCCAGGAACTCAACCCCAAACCGCGTTTTAACCTCCCCATCCTCTGTCCCCATCCCTTCAGAGGTGAGAAGAGTGGTGCAGCCCCATTTCCGCAGTATCTCCATAGTTTTGAGGAAAACCTGCCTCCTCCTGTATTCATCATTGTAGAGGAGCATGAAAGAGGTTATGGAATCCATCACAACCCGCTGTATGCCATAGTCTCGGACCATGTCCTCTATCACTGCACCCTCGCTGATGAACCTGTCAACCTCGTGCGGTGGGTACTCAAGAAACACTATCTTTCTCTCTTTCTCCAGCTCAGCAAAATTCCATCCGAAGTTTAGCATGTGCTTGAATACGCTTTCCTTCTGCTCTTCAAAAGTGATGTATAAGCCCGGCTCGTTGTACTTGGTCGCCCCGTTGTATAGAAACTGCAGGGAGAGTATGGTCTTCCCGGAGCCGGCTGCGCCGCTCACTATGATAACACTTTTTCTCTCAAACCCGCCATCTATCATGGAGTCCAGCCCAGGTATGTCCGTCTTCACCTTCTCCTCCTTGGCAGGTTCAGGGATGTTTGCAAAAGATGCGGCGGAGTAGTCCACTGCGTCTATGTCTCCTTCTTCTCCCATAGAATTACCTTAACGCTTCAACTCCCTTATCCGTTATCTTAAGTTCAACCTTTCCGCTTGACCTGAGTTGGGATGAGCTGATGAACCATCTCCCATCCTCGAACTTCACTTCTATGATGCCATCCATCATGTGCTCAAGCGTTGCAACCACATCGGATTGGTGCATTCCCTCTTCTATCATGAAAAGCGTGGTCATTCCCGAATCTTTGAGGCGCGCTCCCAGCACCTGGCAGAATTTATAAACTATGCTTGGAGTGTTGTAGATGAGGAGGGTTGAAAGGCTCTGGAATACCACCCTCCCGAGCGGGGACAACTTGTTTGCCGCATATGTTGCCTGGTTTATGCTGAGGGACAAATCATCAAGCGAAGAGGGGCCTGAAACGCGTATATCCTTCCTCTCAATAGGCTTTTTTTCAAGTGCCCATGAGTAGCAGTCAACAAACCAGAGCTTTTTGTTTGTATAGTCTGAGAACTTCCAGCCGAACGAGCCAGCCCTTGCCTCTATCTCGCTTGGCGCTATGTCTGTTGTGACATATATCGCTGGTTGCTGCGATGTGAGACCCTCGTTTATGTAGTGCGCAGCGAATATATTCTTCTCAGGCCTTGGCGGAGTGATAAATAAGAGATTGCTCCTTTCGGGCAGCTCTCCAACTGCATCTACCAGATTTGGAATTCCAAACTTCATCCTAACACCAGAGTATAGATGGCTCAACTAGATATTTATACTTGATGCTTTTTGAAAGAGCTCAGCGCTCCCTCCTGCCCTCTATGAACTCCTCCAGCATCTCCTTCGCGACATAGTCCGGGTACTGGATTGGGGGGACCTTGAAGAAATAAGCAGAAGGTGACACGAGGGCGCCCCCTATCTTCCTGTCCATGGCCAACTTGCAGCACCTTACGGCATCCACCATTACCCCTGCTGAGACAGACTTGTCATCAACATCCAGCTTCACATCAAGTTGAACGGATATATCGCCAAAGCTCCTACCCTCAAACCTCATGCTTGCTATCTTTCTTGTCCCGAGCCAGGGGACGTAATCACTCGGCCCTATCTTTATGTTGTACTCGTCAAGTCTCTTCTCCTCAAGCACAGACTGCACAGTCTCAGTCTTGCTTATCCTCTTGTACTTCAGCCTGCTCTCCTCAAGCAGGTTTAGAAAATCTGTGTTGCCTCCAAAATTGAGCTGGTACATTCTGTCCAGGGCAGTGCCCCTGTCCTTGAACAGCCTTGCGAGCGTCCTGGAGAGCACTGAAGCTCCCAGCTGCCCCTTTATATCATCCCCCAGGATAGGAAGCTTCTTCTTCTCAAACCTGCTGGCAAACTCACCCGAAGCAAGGAATTCGGGAATTGCATTTATGAACCCGCAGCTAGCATCCAGAGCTGCCTGCGCGTAGAATCGTGAGGCATCGTATGAGCCCACTGGGAGGTAGTTTATGACGACATGGGCTTTTGAGCTTTTTATCACATTCATTACATCAACCGGTTTCTGGTTGGGGTCCACTGAGACTGCCTTCTTGAGATAATCCCCAATTCCATCGAGCACCGGTCCTTTCTCCACTCTTACTCCAGCCTTGGGAACTTCTGCCAGCTTCACTGCATTGTTTGGCTCCTGAAATATTGCCTTGCTCAAATCCTTACCAACCTTCCTCCTGTCAACATCAAATGCAGCCACAAAATCTATATCCTCTACTTTATACCCGCCCAGCATCACATGCATGATTCCGGGTATGTCCTTCTCCTTCCTCCCCCGGTAATACTCAACTGCCTGAACCAGGAAAGATGAGCAGTTACCGACTCCGACAAGAGCAACTCGTATTTTTCCCAAGTGTATCACCATATTTTAGTTTTTTATAAATATTTTATAAAACAATATATATTTAAGGCTTTCATATATAACTTATGGAAGATAGCAGGGCAATGCTGAGGCTGAGGAAGGGCCTCACCAAAGGCAACCTCTGGCTGTATGTGCTCTCAAAGCTCGGCAGGGGCAAGCTGTACGCCTACGGACTAAGGAAGGAGATGGAGAAAGAGTTCGGGTGGAGCCACGGGCTCATAACAAGCTATGTTGTGCTCTACAAGCTTGAGAATGAGGGGTTGATATGCTCCACGTTTGAAGGGAGGAGAAAGTATTACCGGATAACTAAAAAAGGAGCTGCGGAGATTAAGAAAGCCAAGGCATACCTTCGGCAGCTAGCGGGAAGACTCTGATCCCTTCTTGGAGCAGTCAAGGCAGAGCGTTGCGCCATCCCTCCTGATGAATTTTATGGCTTTTACAGGCTTGCCGCAAACCGCGCATATGTCCTCTCCCTTTGGAATCTGGCTGTAGCATACGGGACACAGGACTTCGTCTCCTGCTTTCATAGGTTTTTCATAAATCTTTGAGCCGCAGCGCGAGCATACAAGGAATGTCCTCTCCCTCATGAACTTGTCGATGCATTTCTTGCAAACCGGCCTCTCCTTCACGAATGTTACTTGCGGTTCCGGAATCTCATTTCCGCAAGAGGCACACGCAATAACTTTCACACCAAAGGGCTTGAGGTTGTTGTCCCGGTAGCATTTAAGGCACACTTTCCTGCCCTGCGGGTCTATCACGGACGAGCCGATTATTTCCTTCTTGCATATGCTGCACATCCTGGCAAGCCTCTCCCCCTCCATTACCTTATCGTAGCACCTGTTGCAGAAAATTATGCCGTTGTGTGTAGTATAATCCCAGCGGGCGACGCTCCTCTTGCACCTGGAGCATGTCTCAAACTGCCCGTAGGTTAAGGAGCACTCCCTGCAGAACCACCTATCTTGAAAGAATACTCCTTCGTATATTTCAAAGTCTCTCTGGCAGATTGAGCACTTCTCCATGATTAAATTTTTGTCTGCAGTAGTATAATAGTATGTAAGTTGCTTTCAACATATCTGGGCCCACTTCTTGATGGCGATTCTCAGCTCTTCATGGGATTTTGCATATTCCTGCAGAGATATGCCTTTCAAAGCTGAATCCAGCGATTGCCTCATTGCCCTTGCGCCTGCTGCAGAGCCTTGGGGGTGGCCCCAGAGGCCGCCTCCGCAGTTTATTACCAAATCATTCCCAAGGGCGTTGACCAGCTTCGGTATGAGCGCAGGGTGCAGTCCACCTGACGCAATTGGCATCACCTTTTTCATGCCGAAGAAGCTAGATTTCAGGAATTTGTTCAGGGCAACAACCTCCTCCTTTCCGCCTTCCATCTTCCCGAAAATTGTCCCGGTGTGCAGGGCGCTCACCCCCGCAAGCCTGGCAAACTTTGCTATGACAAGCATGGATATTCCATGCTTCCTGTTCCTTGTCATCGCAGCGTGCATTGCCCGGTGGCCGTGTATTATCTTACCGAAGCTCTGGTTCCTCACGTGCTGAAGAGCAGACCAGCCGATTGTGAGGATATCAACCATTATGCACCTTCCTCCCTGCTCCTTGACAAACTGTGCCCTCTCCAGCATTCTGTCAACAGGTCCGGTTATGTTAGGCGCGTAGACAACGCGCCTCCCCTCTTCTGACTGAATTCTGTCGACAACTCCGAGCATTCTCCGCACCCTCTCCTCGAATTTGTTGAACTTCATTGAAGCAAGATTCTCGTCATCCTTTGCCCAGTCAATCCCGTTTGAATAAACAATGTAAGCCTGCTCCTCCATCTCCTTTGGAGTCAAGCCCAGCTTTGGCTTGAATATTGTTCCGAGCAAAGGCCGGTTGTATATTCCGGTTATCTTTCTGATGTCCTCCAGTCCAACCTCTGGGCCTTTGAAGGATTTCGCCATAGCCTCATTGAACTCTATGTCCAGCAGCCTCAAATTCTTTACAGACTTCATGCCGAATATGTTTCCCGCAACTGAGCTAAGTATCTGCGACAGGTTTCCCATCTCAAAAAGCTCTTCGGGGTAAGCAACCTTCACAATATTTTTTCTTATGCTGAAAACTTTTGCACCCATCTTTTTTATTCTGCGGGACATTGTTGCAACTTCAGTCCACGTTCCTATGGAGCTCTCCGCAGCTATTTCCTCTGCAGCTTTTTCAAGAGTGACTCCAGAAGGTTCAAGGTAGAAGGAGCATACGATGTCATTTGCATCTGGTTTATATTTCAAATCTATATAACCCATGGCAACACTGGTATATTGTTGAATAGTTAGCTATTTAAAAATGAATGAACAAATAAGAATGGGGTGATAGTGTGGGAGAGGGAGAACCAGTTGCGGGCACTGTTGATGAAGAGAAGGATGAGGAAGAGCTTGAGCAGCTAGCGCTTCCGTTCCCAAACGCCAGGGTTGTGAGAATTCTCAAGAAGAACTTCCAGAAGGAGCACCAGATAAGAAGGGATGTGAAGATCGCTGCGAATGAGCTCATAGGCAAGATTCTTGAGGATATTGCGAAGGCAATGGACAACGAGGAGTTCTACACCCTTTCAATAGAGCATTTCAACAAGGCATCCAAGAAATACAGGTATGTTGATTTGCAGGTAAAACGCTTTGCAAGGATAAAACAGCTTCTTATGAAGCAGAGAGCCGAGCTTGAGGAAGTAATAATGGAGATGGAGCGCTCGGAGGAAGAATTCTAATTTCTTATTTTTCTTATATACCCCTTCAGCCCCTCATCTCCGACAACTTCAAGAATCTCTTTCTGGGTGAGGGAGACAACTCTTCTTTCCTTGAATGGCATCCTCTCAGCCAGCTGCATGAGCTCTTTTCTGCTTACCCCAAGATTCCGGGATGAGCTCAGCAGAGAGCTTCTCAAAGTCTTGTTCTTGTGCTGGAAAATAAGGTTTATCAGCTCCTTTGAAATTTCATCAACCTTCTCCTTTCTCGGCGTTAATGCAATCAAAGCAGAATTCACTTTCGGGACTGGGAGGAAGCAGTTTCTGGGGACTCTCTGCAGGAACTTCATCTCAAAGCTCAGCTGGCTCATCACTGAGAGGCGTGAATAATCTTCTGTGCCAGACTTCGCAAGCATCCTCCTGGCAAACTCCTCCTGGTAGCAGAGGACTGCACGCTCAAACTCCATCTCAGCTATTTTGAATGTCAAAGGCGATGATATGGAGTAAGGAACATTTGATACAATCACCTGAGTTTTCCCTGCATCATACTTGAGGAAATCGGCCTCGACAACCTCAACATCTGGGAGGGAGTTCCTCAGTATTTTCACAAGGCGCGCATCCTTCTCAACTGCAACAACTCTTTTCGCCTTCTCTGCCAATGCCCTTGTTAGAAAGCCGACTCCCGCACCTATCTCAAGAACTTCCTTCCCTTCAACATCAGCATACTCAACCTCTTTTTCTATAACCCTTTCGTCAACTAGGAAGCTCTGGCTCAGCTTCTTTCTTGGTTTTAGTGCATACCTTTCAAAAATTGACAGCAGCTCTTCCCTCAGCACAATTAAACCTCTTCCTTCTGGAAAGGCGGCCTGGTGAGTATGTAGTACTTTGACTTGCCCGTCATCTCCTCGATTATCCTGTCCACTATTATTTTAGAAGCATCGGGAAGCAAAGCAACTCTCTTGTTCATATCCTCCAGGCTCTCGAAAGGTTTCCTCTCCCTCTCATCAAGTATGTCTCTCATGTGCTTCTTCCCTACTCCCGGCAGGAGCTCCAGCTGGTGCAATCTTATATTTATCGGCCCGCACTTGTTGAAGAAGCTCACGAAGTATGGCTCCTTCTCCTTTATTATCCTCCTCAGCGTCCTGTCAAGCTCTGCCCTTGCTGAAGAAGTCAAATCGAAGTAGGTTATCCTGCTCTTTATGTGGTCGACCTTATCCCGCGGACCCTTTCCTATGTATGTCCTCTCCCCGACAGCTATTTCCGTCCCGGGCTTCGGCGTGATTTCCAATAGCGTGAAGTAATCTTCCCCTACGACTTGAGCTATGGGCTCCCTCCTCACATCTGTCGATTTCCCATAGGGTAGCGAATCTAATACTGCTGCATATTCCTCCATTCCTAGTTTCATCTTCCGAACCTCTATTTCGAGTATTTCCCAACAATTTTAAGCACTTCCTTAATCTCTTCCGCACTGAGTGAATACCTCTCATTCGCGAATATCAGTCTTACCTGGTCTGAGTTCTTCGGGAGTATGTCGGCTATCTTGGCGGCAACTGTCGGCTTCACCTTGTTGATTTTCTGCAGCTCCTCCATAAGCTCGGCCGCCTTCTTCTTGCTCAGCTTCGCATACTTGGTGGCATATGCCAACGCGGTCTGCTGCTCGAAGCCCAATTCACCTTCCTTCTTCCTCTCCTCAAGCACTTCCTTTACCTCTGCAAGAGTTGCAGGCCTGTTTGAAACACTCTCCTTCTCAATCATATCATCATCTCTCCAGGTGCATTCCGGGCAGTATAATGCTCTTGTGGGCGTTTCCAACCTTTACATCAACAATGTATGATTTGCCCCTCATGCCAACAATTACTCCGTGCCTTCCCCTGTAGCGCGGGTGCGGCAGGCCTTCCTGGGAAGGAGCAAAGTTTATGCATACTTTATCTCCGATGCTGAAGCTGCACAAAAGCCTTCTCATGGGGATGCTTTTCTCCCCTGCCCTTTTCCTAAGGCATCTAGTCCTTTTTGAAAACTTTCCCAACGATCTTCTCATTGGCTTCCCTCCAAGCCAGCTTGCCAACTCCTGTAGGTCAATAGTATATGCCTAAAAAGGTATATAAATGCTGTGTGGTTGCGCCAAGCCCATTCCGCAGGGTGCCGGCCCGTCGGTCGGTTTTTAAATACTTGCGTTTATAAATAAACTGGTGGTCATCCGTGGCTAAAAAACTCAACATTGATCCGACATTCAAGATAGAGAACATCGTTGCTTCCGCGAACCTGGGAGTGGAGCTTGACCTTTACACAATTGCACAGAAAGTCCGAAATGTTGAGTACGAGCCAGAGCAGTTCCCAGGCGCAATTCTGAAGCTCAAAGATCCAAGGGCATCGCTGCTGCTCTTCAAGAACGGCAAGATAATATGCACAGGCTCAAAGAGCGAGAGAGAGGTCAAGAATGCCATAGAGCAGGCAATAAAGCTGCTTGCATCGCACGCAAAGCCGCTTCCAGTGAAGAAGTAGTTATTCCATTCTATTTCTTTAACTTCTTTTAGCAGTATGAGAATCTTTAAATATGTTGGAATGCATAATTTTGGCATGCCAATAACCACTGCAAAAAGCGATAAGATAAACGCAATAAACGACTTGAGTAAACAGGATGATACAATGCTCTATGAGAGATCTAAATTTCTGATTGGAGAGGTTGAGAACGAGCTTATAAAGCTTAAGTCGTCTGAACATGGAATTAAGGACGCAATAAGGAAAATGGGCAAGGCGGTCGGGGCAACAACCAAGGAAGAGAGGATATAGGAGTCACTGGTTCATCTGGGTGCCATAAGGCTTTCAACATTTATAGTGCTTAACCCCCTATCTCTGAATTTGCCTGAGGATATCGGGAAGACGGCTGAAAAGACTATTTCAAGTCTAACGTATCCGCCTAATATTAAACACCTGCAGGAGAATCTGCGCAGCATCTTTGATATAAAGGAGTAAGGGGGAAGCAAGCTTTTTAAATATCCTTGTGCATAATTATAAGCGGTCAGCGGCCATAGGAGCGGGGAGACACCCGAACCCATTCCGAACTCGGAAGTTAAGCTCGCTCACGATGGTGCCTGTACTGCTTTGCAGCGGGAACGCCCATTGTTGCTGACCACTCGAATTTATTTCATCTTCAAGACGCTAGCTGAAACCTTTTGTTGTTCTTAAAAGTTAAGAAGACACTTCAGAAGAACTTACCTTCGGAAACGCGGTGGTCTGCGCTTGTCTCCGAAGCTACTCTGACCGTAGGCACGGTTTCTGTCTCGCCCCTGGTAACCTTGGTAAGGAGGCATTCTCGGAGCCGGAGTATTTGCTGGCAGGAATTTCTCCTCAAGAGTTGTGCCGATAAGCCTCTCAATCTGCCCCATGGTGCCCATCTCATCCGAGTAGCAGAGTGTGATAGCCTCACCGACATCACTCATCCTTCCAGTCCTGCCTATGCGGTGAAGGTAGTAGTTTATGTCATGGGGAAGCTCGTAGTTGAACACATGGGAAATCTTCTCAACTTGAATTCCCCTTGATGCGACATCAGTTGCGACAAGCAGGGGTATGGAGCCCTCCTTGAAAGCATCCATGGTCCTGGTTCTCTGCGCCTGCGACAAATCTCCCTGTATGCCCATTGCCTTTATCCCATTGTAGTTCAGTATGCGCGTCAGCTCATCCACCCTTCTCTTCGTTCTGCAGAATATCAGCGTCCTCTGGGGCTTAATCTGCCTGAGAAGGAAAAGCAGTGCCCCGAGCTTTCTCCCGGATTCAACCATGTAGAATAACTGCGTAACTCCCTGGGCGCTTTTCTCAGATGATATGAGTTTCACGTGCTGAGGGTAGCGCATGTGCTTCTTGGCAAGTGATAGTATTTCCTCTGGGAAATCAACGCAGAAGAGCAGCATCTGCCTTTTCTGGGGAACTGCTCCCAGTATCCTCTCAACATCCCTTATGAAGCCCATTGCAAGCATTACATCCGCCTCATCAATTACGAAGAACTCTATCCTGGATAAATTCAAATCGCCTCGCGACATCAAATCAAGTATTCTGCCTG
>Ga0315281_10012987_pt1 | contig 11296 bp, 8 predicted proteins | sample YL17G07_0_MG_FD_204540 | JGI IMG/M metagenome (GOLD analysis project Ga0315281, IMG submission 204540) | Sediment microbial communities from Yellowstone Lake, YNP, Wyoming, USA - YL17G07_0 | ecosystem: Environmental > Aquatic > Freshwater > Lake > Sediment | place: USA: Wyoming | collected... | reverse complement strand
ACACCTTTACCGAACCTTTCAACGACCCCATTGGCTATGGTAAGTATATTGCGAGACTGGCTAACCTTCTTGGGAATGGAGTGATCATTCAGAGATTGGGAGATCTACTCGATGGAAGGCGATCCACGCCCGATCGGATCAATCGATGCATTACTCGACCTACTCTGATTTCAGCCACCCCGGGTGACCTCAGTTTCGTCCTTCCCTATCGACATTTAAAGAGCATCATTGAGATGCTCGAGGCATTGGATCGAATCACTCCCGGCATTTTTTCCAGGCATACTCTCCTTTACGGGGTGGAGGTAAAGTTCTATACCAATCGGGTAAAAATCTCACCAGCCTTAGAAACGGACATCCAGAATCTCTTTCTGATCGGTGATGGAGCTGGGATTACGCGGGGGTTAATGCAAGCTTCCATCAGCGGAATATTGGCGGGAGATGAAATTCTGAAAAGAACAGGCAAAGAATAGGCTAAGAATCGCAATCTTGCAAGCCTGACCCTAGATTTTTTCCCGGACGAAAAAAGGAGTCTCCCTCCAGGATTTTGAGAACCATTATCACTACGATCTTATAACGGAGAAAAAGGAAATACTGGACAAACTCCAGGAAGAAGGATTCATCTCAATCCAGGATGGCCACCTGTATCCTACCCAGACTGGCCTTGCAGTAGCCGACAGCCTTTCATTGATTTAGGGAAACAGTATTTCTTCGAATTGTAATAGAAGTTGCAAAAAGATTTGACCAGGAAAGAAAACAAAAATACTTTATTACGATTGCCTTCCCCATATATGATCACTGGTAAGCTTTTTGGATTGAGGAGGTATGTTTAAAATGCTTCAGAACCTACGTCCCCCTTCCTTTTCAATGTTGCTTCATTATTTGGGTTGATTGTTGCGAAGAATCAGCTAAGGATTCGGTGGCCTGCCGAGACCTTTGGGACTCTGACAAAATTTTATTGGCAGTTCTGGCATACCAGTACGTGACGATACTAAGGACAACGGTGAAAATCGCGATGACAACGGTTGCAATGGTTACCATCTCGTTTGATGCCAATTAGGTATTCAATCGCCCTTTTCGTCGGTCTTTTCGGGTTCATGGCAAGGATTCGGTAGAAACACCGATCCGCTTAGAGGAGGATTTGAAGCATCCAGGTCATCCCGTAACGGCTGATACCCTCTCTCCAATGGATTGTAAACACGAATCTCTTTCTCTGACCTTTCCTTTTCTTCAGACATTTTCAATTCTCCTGTTTTATTTGAAAAACTCAAGCGATAAAATATCCTTGTCCGATAAGATAATAGTCCCCCTAGATCTTTTTATAGGGTTTAAAAACTTCCCTTTTTCGTCCAACTCCCAGACTTCTTCCAAATATATCTGCTCTTTAGCAGGATAAGAAGAAGCAAAAGATTTCTCTCCAAACCTTCCTCCTACTTTTTGCCCATTCCTAAGGTTTACAATGACCCAATAACTCTCTCTTTTGGCAAAGACATAATCCCAAGGTTTCTCAAAAGGGTTTCTGACATGCTTGGCGATAGGACCCCAGGAGGATAATTTGATATACAGAATAGGCCATAAAGTAGGAGCGACAAGAAAAATAATAAAAATAAGTATTGAGTACACGATCTTGTGTGAGTCGAAAAAGTTTCCAGTGTGAATTGGAATGATTAACCATGATAATGCAGCAAAATTCAAGAAGCTAAATCCAAAGACTTCATATAAAGACTTTGAAAAATCTCTCCTCGCACTAGGTATAAGCAAATCGTAAACTTTTACCGATATAAATCCAGGGATAAAAAGAACCAAAAACAGCACTATGTTTCCGTCTTTCCAAATGTCCACAAACCAACCCTCCCTTCCTGCTAACGAGAAACGACCCAATATTCAAAAAAGTTCTTTCCTCAATAACCATAACCCCAAAATTATTGTACCAGAAAAGCATAAAATGACACAATAAGTTATGTCCGACAGGGTAAACAGGGGCAGGTCTTGCAATATAGCATTTCGAAGAATGGCTTCAGAAATGCGTTAATGCAAGACCTGCCCCTCTTACCTTTTTCAAAATTTGCCAAAAAAAGACAATAACCTCTTGCTTCCGTGACAACGAAGAGGGCTGAAATCTTTTATATCTTTTGGCAATTCCCAGTAGCCTAGCCATAATGCGAAAAGGGGGGTCTCCAGCGTTCTTCCTTCCCGCCCCTTTTGTAAAGTTTCCAACAGATACTCCGGATTCAAACCCCCTAAATCTAACCATCCATGGCGCAACGTAGCGGGCAATAATTCTGGTACCTTTGAAATTATCAACAAGGCCCCCGCTAAGGCATCAATTGCCCTATCCATCGTGGCTTTGCAAAAGTTATCGATTCTCTGGTGCTTTAAATCATTGTTTATTGTCCACCATGAGGGAGTTTTGAAACTCCTGTTTCCTTGTTTTGACCAAATACCGAAAGGATTTCGATAAGAAGGAGGTGAAATGAGCAGGATTATTTTCTGAGCTGGCAATTGAAGATTAGAGGAATGTAGTTCGCCATAGTCTAAAATGTTTAATTTATCACGCTTTTTCTTCTTCCCGTGAATTGTGACTTTTGCAGGTGAAATATATCGAAATAAAGAATCTATAAGACCGCACGCTTCCACGATCACAGTAGCAAGTCGGGGTGACCACACATTCATGTTTTGGTTTTGAGGGGGAACATATCGCAGGAATTCGACTACTTCCTCTTCAAGCCCCTCGTACCAGCGGATAATATTTGAAGCTGTCGCTTCATCCATAGGTTTTGTTCGTACTAAATCGAAACGTTGGGAGACATCAAATCCATTATTCCATATCACCCTTTCCAATCAATGCACAGAATATACCACGGGGAGGGTTGTGTCAAGATTTTATGTGTTCCGAGTTACGGGTTGCGAGTTACGTATTGGCAAAGAAAGGCATAGAGCATGGTGTGACTCTAAGACCATAAGGCGTGAATCGTGAGGAGTAAGTGAAACTCAAAGACCGCAGAGGGCACGGGTCATAGCACATTTCAAGGCCTGATACTTTTTCGTGGTGGCAAAAGGTCGTCGGTTGGACATCAGGGTTGAACAATTTCAGAAGCTCGCTTGTTCAGTGTGAAAATTTACCTCTACGCTTTGCTAATCAGCAGCACGGGCTTGATGGTGTCGCCGTTCTTAGCATCGGCAATCGCCCGGTTGATGTCGATGAATTCATAGAACTTCACGAGGCGGTCAAAGGGAAACTTTCCTGCCTGGTACAGCTCAATCAGTTTAGGTATAAAATGTTGCGGCACGGCGTCACCTTGAATGATGCCGAGGGTTTTCCGTCCCTCTGGCAGTGAATCCGTGCCTCTTTCTCCGGTGAGGAGCGCCACAACACCATGCGGATTCAAAACGGCTATGGCGAGTTGGTGCATCTTTGGGTTACCAGTGGTTTCCACCACGTAATCCACACCTCTACCGGTAATATCAATGATGCGGCCAGCGACGTCTTGACGCCGATTGTCAATCACGCGGGTGGCGCCTAATTTCAAGGCAAGTTTCAGGCGCTTGGGTTTAATGTCGACACCAATGATCGGGTCTGCGCCAATGAGGCGGGCTGCCATGACGGCTGCCAAGCCGACCGCTCCGGTACCGAAGACGGCGATGCTTGCCCTGTGTGAAACCTTAAGCGAGTTTATCACGGTGCCGGCTCCGGTCTGCAGGCCGCAGCCCAGGGGAGCTAAAAGCTCAAGAGGAAGGTCTTTGGAAACCTTGACGAGGTTGCGTTCCGTTGCCAAAGAGTGGGTGGCGAACGAAGACTGACCGAAGAAGTGCCCACGCACGCCGCTGCGCTGCAACCCATTGCTGCCGTCTAGCCGCTGAAAGCCGAAGTTCGCCTCATAGAACCGCTTGCAATGCGCAGGGCGTCCACTCCGGCATTGACGGCAGTGGCCACAAGACTGATAAGAGAGCACGACATGATCGCCAGATTTGACACTCTTCACATTCTTGCCTATCCGTTCTATCACGCCCGCCCCCTCGTGACCCAGCACCACTGCACCGTCAGCCTCGTCCCAGTCGTCGCAGAAGTCTATATCGGTACGGCAGATGCCCGAGGCGACGAGGCGAACCAAGACTTCATCGTCCCGTGGACCCTCCATCTCTATGGCCTCGATCTTCAAAGGGCCGCCTTTCTTGCGCAGAACGGCCGCCTGAATCTTGCACACTTTCCCGTCAAAATGATGATCCATTGTTCAACTCCTCTGTCCACGTCGTTTGCGGCAAGAAGGCTTGTTGCATGGGTAGAACGCAACCGCTTTGTTCCGGCATAAAGGTACAGATCAGACTAAATTTTACGCCTTTAATCAAACAGACTTCAACCAGTATTGTTTGCCTAACATGTCCGTCACCCGTGTCCGAGACTTTAAAAAACGCAGAGAGCATGGCGTGAAATTAAAATGTCGTGAGTCGTAAGGCGTGAGGAGGAATTTAGAACGGTGGCATGATCGCTACTTCATACCTTTACAAACGGCAGGGTTCTCCGCCCCACCCTGTTTCACCTCTTTCCTGCTGCGGTTCTCAATTCAGGCCAGATGGCGATGAGGCTACCCACCAGGATCAGGCCGCCGCCGATAAAATGCTGCGCTCCGAGGGATTCTCCGAGCAGAATCACTCCCAATATCGATCCGTAAACGGGGAGCATATTATAGAATACCATCGCCCGGTTCGGCCCGACCCGGCGCACCCCTTCGTTCCATGACAGGAAGGCAGCCCCCGAAGGGAAAATACCGATGTAGACGACTGCCAGCACGAGGTGCCAGCTCCAGTGGGTTGGTGCAGGCTGCCAACCCACGGCTGCTGCCCCAAGAAAAAGGGGCAGGGCCATCCACGTGGAGATGGCCGTTACCGAAAAAACAGAGTGCGATCGCGTCGCCCAACGGCTGATCACCGAGTAAAGCCCCCAGAGCACAACAGCAAGAAGAACGTATAAATCACCGACATTAACATGCCACTGCTGGAGCCTTTCGAATGAGCCCCTGCTGACGATCAGCGCCACGCCGAAAAACGATATGAGCCCACCAAGAATATGACGAGGGAACAATCGCTCCTTTAGCAGGATCGCAGCCAGGACCGCCGTCATGAGCGGACCGGTGGCGTTGATCAGCACGGCATCTGTTGCCGTCGTGAGTTGAAGACCCCGATACAGAAGGAGGGGAAATCCCAGCACCCCTGTCAGTGCCATGGCTGTCAGCAAAGCCCAGTGCCGGAGGAGCAGTCGCTCCTTGACCGCAGAACGGCCCAGGATTACCGCATAGAATAGGGAGGCCACCACAAAACGGGAGACCGTCAACATCAGAGGTCCGATCTCCTCCCGCAGGGTCCTTCCCAGTACAAAATTACTGGCCCACATCAGGCAAGACAAATTGACGAAGACATAGGCCCACCGCGGATCTTCTTTCCAACTCATAGTCACTTTCCAGGAAACCAAGGCACGAGGCCTAACGGGATGACTTTTTTAATATGAAGGCCCCAGGAACCAATACACCATATTAATTAGTTGTGTCTTTGGGCTGCGATCGGGTGCAAGGAGTATCAGATATTCAGATGTCAGATTGTTAAATAGATCAAATCAACTTAATCTTTTTCCCGATGCACCCAGACCAATCCAAGTAACCTCGTTTTTTTCCTCTCCCTTTACTGTGGTGCACAGAATATTCTAAGGGTGAGTTTGTGTCAACATCAAAAGACCGTAAGGCGTGAATTGTAAAGCGTAAGGTGAAAATTAAAACCTAATTTAGCGTAAGGTCTCAATCGTAAGGAGTGAGGGGTAAAGCAAATTAAAAAACACAAAGAGCATGGGGCATGGAGCATAGGGCATAGTAAAAGAATTTATTCTTAAAGAACGTGTCCGTGACCCTGCCTATTGGCAAGTGCGTTGAGCATAGCGTGAAACCAGAATCTCGTTGGTCATAAGGAGTGAGACTCGATTACGGAATGAAAGTACCTATCTTAAGATAGGATGGGGGTGTTCGCATCCATTTATTGATTGAGAATGGCCTCCTTAATTGCGTCACCGACTTCATGGGTTTTATTTGTTCCGCCCATATCAGGGGTCTTCACCTTTCCCAAGGCTATTGTTTTCATCACAGCCTTTTGTATGTCTGAGGCGGCCTCTTCCTCTCCCAGATGATCCAACATCATCCGAATTGACTCAATCGATGCAATGGGATTGACCACAGCTTTGCCCGCATACTTAGGGGCCGAGCCATGAATGGGTTCGAACATAGATGGGTAGATTTTTTCCGGATTGATGTTCCCGCCGGCTGCAAATCCCATCCCTCCCTGGAGCATGGATCCGAGATCCGTGATAATGTCTCCGAAGAGATTGGAGGCCACGATCACATCGAAGTAACCCGGATTCTTTACAAACCACATGGTCAAAGCATCTACCAACGCCATATCGGTCTTTATGTCCGGGTATTCCTTTGCCACTTTTTGATACACAGAATCCCAAAAAACCATTGAATAGTTGAGCGCATTCGATTTGGTACAGTTAGTGACCATTCCAACAGGGGCTTTGTCCCCAAATTTTTTCCGCTTTCGGGCAAGCTCAAAAGCGTAACGAATCGCTCTCTCACATCCCTTTTGGGTAAAGATACTTGTCTGGATCGCAAATGCATCAGGACTTCCCTGCTTGAAAAAACCTCCAGTGGCTGAGTATTCTCCCTCGGTATTTTCTCGGATGACGATCATATCGACCGTTTGAGGCGTTGCCGTTTTCACCGGCGACTCAACTCCAGGATAAAGTTTAATTGGCCGTAAATTGATGTATTGATCAAACCCCTTGCGAATGGTGAGAAGTAGGGTTAGGGAGACTTGGTCAGGAACTTTATTCGCATCCCCAATACATCCCAAAAAAATCGCCTCAAATTCTTGAAGTACCTCCAGAGCATTGTGGGGCATCATTATTCCATTCTTCAAATAATAGTCACACCCCCAGTCAAAATTTTCTGTCTCGACATGAAATGCATATTTATCTGCAACGGCCCTTAGAACCTTGGTTGCCTCTGACGCCACCTCTTTTCCAACCCCATCCCCTGGTATGATTGCGATTCGATAAGAAGACATTTGACCTCCCTTGTATGGATGTTGCTCAGACCCAATAATCCAAGTCATTCACTTTCATCATAGATTCTTGGCAACACAATTAGAATTGATTATTCTAGAATTGATTATTCCAAGTCCGCGTCTAACAAAAATGCTTCTTCAACTCCCTGCATCGTGTTTCCGCTTTCATGGCGCTTCTAAATCCCCCTCGCTTTGCTTCCATCTCCTTTGATCTATCCTTTGGATCTTCCAAATGACCCTTTTCGATGCAAGAGGGGTAAGGAAGGCTACTCATAAATCTCCTGAAGAAGCTCCAGGATCTTCTGCTCGCTTATGGATGTAGGATCGGTGGCCATATTCACTGCATCCCTGGAGGCATAAAAGGCAATCTTCTTCAAGTCCTCTTTTGGAATGCCAAGGGCTTTCAAGCTAATAGGTATATCAAGTCTTCTGTAGAACTCAAGCAGGCCCTCCTCCAGATCATTTGAGCGATTGAGTAATTGCGCCATATCGATAAATTGCTCTTTACAAGTCTCTTTATTGGACTTAACAAAGCAGAGAAGTCCATAGATGGCTGCCCGGCCATGCGGCATATGGTAATGAGCACCAAGGACATGCGTAATGGCATGTCCAATACCTAATCCCTTTAGGAAGGCGATGCCTCCGCAGATGGCAGCCATGCACATATCGGTACGTGCGGCGATATCATTCCCGTCCTTATAGGCCCGAGGGAGGCTTCGTCCAATCAACTTCACCCCGTAGACCGCCATAGCCTCAAAATAGGGATGATAAGGGATTGCCAACGAAACGTACCCCTCGATGCAGTGAGCCATGGCATCGATTCCAGATTCGACTGTGAGGCCAGCCGGCATGGTCTTACAGTAGATGGGATCAATCACAGCTAATCTGGGAATTAAATGATTACTCATTAACATAAATTTTAGGTCTCTCTCCTTATCGGTGATCACAGCGTAAGGATTTACCTCGCTTCCTGTACCCGAGGTGGTAGGGATGCAAATGATCGGCGGGAGAATAGGTTTGATCTTTGCAGTTCCACCCACAATGCTTTCATATTCTCTCATCTCACCGGCGTGTGTCACCCTGAGTCCAACTGCTTTGGCAGTATCCATCGAGCTTCCGCCACCGAGGCCCACGATTCCATCACAACCATTATCTATATAGATCTTACCAGCCCTCTCGATGAGTTCGATGGGAGGATCGGGCTCCACATCTGAAAAGATAACCGTTGATATACCACTCGACTCCAGAATCTTACGAACCTCATCAGCCCTTCCGATTGAGAACATAACAGGATCGGTCGTCAGGAATACCTTCTTTACTTTCAGTTGCCGTATCCGTTCGCCTATATTACTTACAACACCAGCGCCAAACATCATATCCGGCAGCGGGGGTATGCGGATCTCCCAGACTTTTTCCTTTTCCTGAAACGAATCCAGTTCCTCCCATACTTTTTTTATCTCGGCCTCATCAACATCAAAAACCTGACCCGTCGGAGTAATCGTCTCTTCTCGGACAAAGGCTGCACCTTTGGAATCCGTTTTACTAAACTCTGCCCTTTCGTTGAAAGCGAGTTGGTCCCGAAGGGTCCGCTTCCCGATCTCAATGATATCCTTAGGAGTCAATCGGAGCCCATATCTGGCATTCATGAGGTCTGCAAAAAATTGATAAATGGATGCACGGCCGCCGGGAACAGAATTCAAACAGTAGCCAAAGGCATCGCACGTGGCAGCTTGAATCTGCGATTTAAGTGAATTCTCAGCCTGTTTATCCCTGTTCTTTGGTATCTTGTATGTCAGGCCTGCGGTATGATCCGCTCCCATTGGACTCGTAAAATAAGTAACGCCGGTTCCCTTTACCGATCTGGGATCATGGGCAGGGATGGCCTGCCCTTTATACGCGGGAATACGGCTTACGTTAAAATATTGTGCGGTGGCTACCACACCGTTACCCAAAGCAAGACCAAGGGGCGTTTCATTTTCGATTTCCTCCAAAAGTCGTACAGCGGACTGCCAATCTCCAAATGACATCTTACCGGCATCAGCAGCAAGACCCAGACTGCTTCCTGTTTCTATGGCATCGACACCAAGGTCGTCACACATGAATTTGAGCCGTGCAATGGCATCATTATCGGTAATTCCCAAATTGGTTCCAAGCATGGCGATCGTTTCATATTCATAAGCAGAACAGAGCCGTTTCCCATCTTTATCAGGATAGATGATTGAACACTGGACAACGCAACCAGGCATGCAGCCATGCATCTTACCGCCGCGTTCAAAGAGAATCTTCTGTATGCTATTACCGCTGACTGCGATGAAGTTCGCGGGTCTTCCCGAACGATAATTATTCGATGGGAGGGTTCCCTGGCTGGCGGAATTGGAAATGGCAAAGGGAGTGCCGAAACGGGAATACAGACTGCAGCTGATATCATGTTTGAGGATATCCACCCATGATTTAACGATCTTGCGAAATTCGTCCGGGTTAACAATATCAACCTGTGCAGCTTGAGAGGGATCAATAATAATGGCCTTGAGTCCCTTCGATCCCATCACTGCACCGAGTCCGCCCCTTGCGGCGTTCCGAGATGGATCGCCAAAGATATCAGTAAAGGAGACCGATGCGCCTTTGTATTTCCGCTCCCCGGCAATTCCAATAGATATCACAGCTATTTTTTCACCATATTGTTTCCGAAGCTTGCTCACCAATTCATAATTCTTCATGCCCCGGTATTCATCTGCTGGAATGAGTGTTGTTTTACCCTTTGAAATAAATAAGAAGTATAAGCGTTGATCACGAGGTGCGCCGTGAACAATAACAGCGCGTATCCCAAGCCTGTCGAGGATTTGTGCAGTCGGGCCTCCCGAGTTTGCCTCTTTGATTCCCAGCGTGAGAGGGCTCTTTGCGCCAACGGATATGCGCCCAAGTTGTGGTGCACCAGTGCCCGCAAGAGGACCAATAGCAACAATAAAGAGATTCTCAGGGCCGAGCGGATCGGTCGTCGGAACAACCTCTTTGTTCATGATCTTTGCAATGAAGGCGCTCCCTCCAATGAATTTCCACTCTTCCTCTATGCTTTCGAATGTAATCTTTTCATTTTTGATGTCCACCCTTAAGATTTTCACGTCCACTGCCCTCTTTGTTTAAGTGATGTTAATATCGCTTCGCTATGGCGCCTATTTTTTCACCGCGGTCATTTTAATGACCACGTGGCCCCATCCACCACATTGAGGGCCGGTATCAAAACAGCCCGTAGTGTTAAACATCACCTCATTCGGATCCCGACCATTCATCATATTTTCAAAAAAAGCATTGATCAATAGTGTTAAGTTTGGCATCAAAAAAGAACAAACACGATCAGGATTCTCCTTTGTAAGCAAATTTCCTGAATTATCGAAAATCAATTTTTGGCCGATAATATGTCCTGAATGGCAACCTTTCGAATCGATCACCTCAGCCACCAATCGATACTTAGATGCTTCAATAGCATTCTTAAATAGACGTTGAAACTTTGGATTCTCTTTGATGATCGCCCATTCTTGATCGTCTAATTTTAGTCTTCGTCGTATCATCTCAGCTATCTGACCTTTATCCATCTCTCCCTCCAAGAAATTTGTTTGGGGTAAACCCCGTTAGAAAGGATGGGTTTTTAACCCCACCCTTTCTGTAAGGAATTAAATTTTTATCTATATCATCCCTACCATAAATGATGGGGCTTTCTAACGGGGTAAACATAACAAAATTTGATAGGCAGCTCAACTATTACTAAACAAAAAAAGCCCATCATCTCTGACGGGCTTTTCATCCCCTGCTTTCGCAAGGACTATTTTAATCTCGGCAACGTCCTACTCTCCCACACAGTTACCCATGCAGTACCATCGGCGCTGAAGGGCTTAACTTCCGTGTTCGAAATGGGAACGGGTGTTTCCCCTTCGCTATGGTCACCAAAAACTCTGTTCTAAAACTTCAGTTTACAAGTTACAGGTTAAAACCTGAAACATGAAACCTGCACCTTGAAACTTAAAAAATAATATGGATGAAGAGATGAATGAAATAAAAATTCAATTATGGTCAAGCCGATCGACCTATTAGTATCAGTATGCTCAATACCTCACGGTACTTACACATCTGACCTATCAACCTTGTAGTCTCCAAGGGGTCTTATCCCGATATTGCTATCAGGAGGGATACCTCATCT
>Ga0315281_10012986_pt1 | contig 11297 bp, 14 predicted proteins | sample YL17G07_0_MG_FD_204540 | JGI IMG/M metagenome (GOLD analysis project Ga0315281, IMG submission 204540) | Sediment microbial communities from Yellowstone Lake, YNP, Wyoming, USA - YL17G07_0 | ecosystem: Environmental > Aquatic > Freshwater > Lake > Sediment | place: USA: Wyoming | collected... | reverse complement strand
GAAAAGTGTAACCTATCTGTCGTTGAGAAATTCCGTACCCAGGTACATCTTTTTCATTTAGCATAACTTCTGGGATTATATCATTTGTTAGTTTGGGATAAAAACGCTATTTTGCCGTAGAAGATTAATTATTTTACTGCTTAAACTCAGAAAGAGTAACGGAGAACTTGAGAGTTTCGCCATTCCGCCATATTTCAAGATCAACTTTATCCCCCACTTTTAATTTGGAAATAACCGAAGCTAATCCACCTTTTTCATCCTTAATATCGCTTCCGTTAATTTTTACTATAATATCTTCAGTTTTTACTCCCGCTTTTTCCGCCGGTGAATCAGCCACAACATTTACGACATATACCCCCTGAGGAAGGTTATTTAATATTGCTGTTTGTTTGCTTATCATTTGGTACTCAACACCAATGTAAGCTTTTGCGGGAAACTTCCCAGTTGCCTTAAACTGATCAAGCGCCTCTTTAACGGTATTTATAGGAAGTGCGAATCCAATATTATTAGCCCCTTGGGCAACAGCAACATTAATTCCAATTACCTGACCGGCGGAATTTAATAGCGGCCCGCCGGAGTTACCCGGGTTAATAGCCGCATCTGTTTGAATCACATTATCAAGCTGTTCAACATATCCTTCAAGAGAACTACCGGCTGTAATTCCCCTTCCGAGGCCCGATATAACACCGGTTGTAACTGTATGCCTAAACTCACCCAAGGCTGTACCAATGGCAACAACAAACTGACCAACTTTTAGATTATCCGAGCTTCCTAATTCAATCGGTATCAAACCACTGGCATTTATTTTTATAATTGCAATATCATTCGAAGGATCCTTGCTAATTTGTGTTACTTCATACTCTTTATTATCCTTGGTAATAACTTTATATTTTGCTTCAGAAACAGAGACAACATGTTTATTGGTAACAATTAGGCCGTCGCTTGAGACTATAAAACCTGTCCCAATATCTTGCGGTTCCCCACCTTGGATACTTTGGGAAAAACCACCACCAAAAGGATTAAACTGTAAAACTCTTCTTTGGGGGGTTTGAACCGAAACCGTTACAACGGATGGAGAGACTCTCTCCGCAGCATCTATTACAACCGACTCTTCAGTAAGAATTTTCCTATCAATCCTAAGGCTAGTATCCCCTCTAGGAAACAACATATCCAAAGGTTTAAAGCCAAATATCCGGTCGGCAATAGCGCCACCAGTTAAGGCAACCAACAAAACTATCGCTACAGATACACCTATAGCTACTTTTTTAATTTTGATTTTATTCATAGCGCTAGAAAATCACAAATTCTAATACCCAAACTAAAGCAGAGCCCACGGTTTGCTACAAAAAACATTTAAGCACACAAAACTTATAATTTCCTGAGAATCATTGTGTATTTAAAATTTGGACCTAGGACTTTTCAAGAAGCTTGATGGCTTCTTGCAATTGTTCGTCTTCTTTCGTTTTTTCATCATCTTTTATTTTAACATCCGGTTCAAGCCCTTTTTCATTGACCCAATATCCAGAAGGCGTAAGCCATTTGGCAATTGTAATATGAAGCCCGCTTCCTCCATCCAATTCCAAGGGCTCCTGTATAGAACCCTTACCGAAAGTCGTATCACCTACTATCTTAGCTCTTTTTGCATCCTTTAAGGCTCCAGCTAAAATCTCAGCCGCAGAAGCTGACCCGCCATTTACCAAAACCACTAATGGCGTTTGTGTTAAGTAACCTATTCTTTGGGTCTTAAATTCATTTTTCTTGCCGTCCGATCTTTCCTCAACCACAACCACAGATCCCGTTTGCATAAATTCTCCGGCGATATCAACAGCTCCCTCAAGATATCCACCAGGATTTCCTCTTAAGTCCAAAATCACTCCCATTACGCCTTCTCTTTCAGTAATTGACTTTATTTGCTTATCCCACTCCCCATTTGTATCCGCCCCGAATTTCAAAAGTTGAATGCGGGCAATACTTTCTTTCTGTCCGACAAAAGTTACTATTACGCTTGGAATGTCCAGTTTGGCACGCTCCAATTCAACGGTAATCGACGTGTTTATTCCATCCCTCGTAAGCAACAAGGTAACCTTACTTCCCGCCTTTCCTCTTATTAATTTAACCGCATCGGGAAGGGACAAGCCCACCGTTCCTGTTTCCACTTGGTTTTCATCATCTTTAATTCCTACAATAAAATCCCCAGCTTTTATTCCGGCCTTTTCAGCAGGAGAACCAGGCAGTGGGGTAATAACAGCCAATTGATTGCCACGGAAGCCAAGTTGAATCCCAACTCCCTCAAAACTCCCCTGCAAATCCTCATTTACAACCTTATTATCATCCGGAGAAAGAAAGACTGTATATGGATCCCCGATTGCTCTTACCATCCCCTCAATGGCCCCATATATCATCTTTCTATTATCAATTTTAGATTTATCAAAGTACCTTGCCTCCAAGGTATCCCACGTTTTCCAAAAAAGTGAGAAGTCCAGATCTGATTTTTCGGGGGGAAGTTCCCTTACAACATTGATTTTTTTTGCTTTATCAACCTTTGCTTGAAAACCATTTATGCCGACCAAATAACCTCCGATAAATATTAGTACGGAGACAAAACTAATAAGAATAATTTTTCTGGCTTTAAAAAAACTGATTTTCAACATAGACAAATATTATTAACGATTTCGTTCAAGAGAGTCCGACACTAAATATTCTAATGCAGTGTAGGAACAAAGGGAAGAAGACCTAAATGCCTTGCCCTTTTAATCTCCTTACCAACGCGCCTCTGATGCTTGGCACATACCCCCGTCCTTCCCTTACTCAATATCTTTGCTCTATCGGAAATATACTTTTCCAAAATATGATAATCCTTATAATCCGGAGTTGTCTTTCCCTTACAAAAAGGGCAATTTGTAGGAACCGGCCTGAATTTTGGACGTGATGACTTTCTTTTACGTGATGTGTTTAATGCCATAATATTTTATTAGAAAGGAATCTCATCTTCATCGAGGTTCTCGGGAGTGGTATCTTTCGCATTGGCAGACACTTTTTTCTTGCCTTTGGGCTTTTTTTCTTTACCTTGGTCGGACGAATCGTCAGAAACTTCCGGCACGGATGCAAGGGAGGCCTCAACTCCAACCGGCGGAACCTGATCAAAAGTACTATCCGGGGCATTAACTTCAGCTGCACCTTCCATGTCCCTTCTGGAATCCAAAATTATCATATCCGATATTACTATTTCGGTTGTGGTCCTTTGATTCCCGTCCTGCCCTGTCCAGCTCCTTGTTTGTAGCCTGCCCTCAACATAAATTTTTCTCCCTTTCTTCAACAATTGCGAGCAAATTTCAGCTAACTTATTCCAGGCAACAAGTCTATGAAATTCAGCGTCTTCTTTTTTCTCACCGGAATCCGTTGCCCATTGCCTATTTGTTGCAAGACCCAGCGTACAAACCGCGGTTCCCTGGGGAGTATATCTTAACTCCGGATCCCTAGTTAAATTCCCAATAAGTATAACCTTGTTTAAGCTTCTAGCCATTTAATTTTTCCGTTGCTTTACGCGAAGGCGTATTTTCCACCTTTATCAATAAATATCTTAAAATATCGCCTTCCTGATTTAATTTAGCAGATATTCCACTAACCGACAATTCTTCCAATTCTAAAGGATAGTGTAAATATAGTCCAGTGGAAAATTTACCGATCATGAAGGCCAAATCCTTCACTCCCCAATCCTCCAATTTACCCAGTTTCCCTTTTGTAATTGTAACTATTTTCTCTATAGTTTCGGCAATTTTTTTCTTTTTGGCAGAAGTTACCTTTCCATCCAAAACTACCGTTAATTCATATTTCTGCATACAGATGGGAGTATATCAGCTTCCAATTTTAAACTCAATCACGTCCCCGTCCTTAACTATATAATCTTTTCCTTCCAATCTTATCTTCCCTTTTTCTTTCCCCGCTTGCCAAGAACCCAAATCCAATAATTCATTAACATTAATTACCTCGGCCTTGATAAAGCCTTTGGCAAAATCAGTGTGAACTTCGGCAGCGGCACCAAACGCCGTTAATCCATTTTTCAGACTCCAAGCATGAACTTCCTTACCACCCTTAATTGTATAAAAAGTAATTAACCCCAAAAGTAAGTAAGCTTTTTTAATTAATCTTTCCAAACCGGAGTCCTCTACCCCCGATTCTCTTAAATATTCTTTTCTTTCCTCGGGCCCCAAATCGATTAACTCCTCCTCTAATTTGGCACAAAGATAAATATCCTCGCCCTTTTTTCCAATCTCTTTCTCATCAATATTATAAACATAGATTACGGGTTTACCGACAATTCCCCCCAATTCCAATTCCAAATTAACAATTTCAATATCCTCTTTGGGGTCTATTTTATTATGAACATGAACAACTTGCGGATCGGAAAATTCCCGGACAACATGAACAATGGCATCAACTTCTCTTATTTTGGCCAAAAACTGATTTCCCAAACCTTCTCCCTTAGAAGCACCCTTAACCAAACCGGCAATATCAATAAAAGTGACTGTGGCCGGAACGGTCTTTTCAGGTCCGATGAGGATGGCGAGCTTGTCGAGCCATTTATCAGGAACGGGAACGACTGCTTCATGAGGTTCAATGGTCGTAAAAGGTCTCGGTGCCGTTTCCGCCAAACGCCGGGCACAAAGCGCATTAAAGAGTGTGCTTTTCCCCGCATTTGGAAGACCAACTATCCCAACGGATAAACTCATAAGGCAATTCTATCACTTTTGCGGAATATTTAAGTTTTAAGGTTATTTTTGCATTCCGAAAAGTTGACTAAAAAGCATATCTAGTATATAAAACCTTTATATGCCTGTAGAGAGATTATCAAGAACAGAGGGAGTAAAAAGCTGTCTTGATTCCTACCTCCTTTTGGAAAAAAAATTCATTGCTCCTCCACAGATTCAGTTGGAACTTATCTCACGCGTTCCCCCTGGCATTGATGAGGTTAGTGTTAGAGACATTGTTATTACCACTGCCGTACAATGCTATGCCTCTGGTGTAGCAAAATTAAAACCAAGGCCTGACGAAAGATCAATCTCAATTGCCGAAAGCACTCTTAAAGCTGGGCATCATACTACAAGACAGCACGCAACATATACTTGGAAACTAGAAGGTGTCTCAAGAAGCCTTGTCCACGATGTTTTACACGCTAATCCTTTTTACAATTCTGAACAACAAAGCCAAAGATATGTTGAGGCAATGCAAGGAAACTATTTAGTCCCCGCTGGCCTTTCCGAAAAACAAGGAAAAATATTCTCTGAATCTGGTGATTTTGCCAATACAGCCTATTTTAGACTACTTGAGATGCTTGAACCAGAAGTGGAAAGACGAATAAGCCAAATGTACCCCAAAGGCGGTTGGAAAGTGGAAAGGACAGAAGAACGATTAACTTCAAAAATTAAGAAATTGTCGCAGGAGGTTGCAAGATATGTTCTCCCTATTGCCCAAAAAACCACTCTGGACCATACCTTAAGCGAATTACAACTTTTAAGACTATTTAGGGCCAGTCAGATGCCTCACTTTTCTGATGAAGCAAGATTTGTCATTGGGAAAATGGTACAAGAAGTAGCCGAACAAGACGGTAGTATACTTGAAGAGCTAGATATTCCCCTCCCTGTCCAAGAAGAAAGTCTTTTCCATGAAGAATATATTACGCAGCAAAAAGCAGAATTTGACCAAGCTTTAGGAAATAATCAAAGTATTCTTTCAGCCATACCCGATAATTCTAGAAGGGTTTTATCAGCATCTGTTCATAATATTTTAGGACTACCAAGCTCCCAGCTTACAGAATCCGACTCACTGGCACACCTAATGGACCCCTCAAAGAACCAGTCTCTTGTTGATATTTATGAGATTGGCATTATGGATCCTTTAACTTCGACATTGAGAGTGGTTTCTGTTTCGTACGCAACAAGACTTTCGCATACGGCTGATTCTCAAAGACAAAGGCATCGAAGAACTCCAGGAGCAACACCCCCACTTGAAGCAATCTACGACGGCATACCTGATTATATGACGCCCCTCGTAATCAGAGAAAGTTCACAACTGTTCGCCACTTACTGCGAATTTATGACAACGATTTACTGTAATATTGAAAAGGCGATAGAGGCAGGAATTCCAAGAGAACATGCCCTACTTCTTCTTCCAAATGCACAAAATGTCAGAGTTGTCGAATCGGGAGACCTGTTTGACTGGATTCACCGTTGGAAACAAAGACTCTGCTATCTTGCACAAGAAGAAATATTTTTTATATCCGTGGAGCAAGTCAAGCAACTTAGAGATACCTTCCCCGAAGCAGAAAGGATTCTTCTTGCCCCCTGTGGAATTAGACAAACCGCAGGTATTAAACCCCGATGCCCTGAAGAAGACCGCTGGTGTGGTAGACCAGTATACAATTGGGATATTGATAACTATCCTCATAACAGGCTTATTTAGCGAATATCCCCATGAGAAATTGGTGGGGGCATTGATAGTTTTACACTTATGGAGTCTTTTAAGTATTACATTTCTTTCCGGCTTCTTCTAATCGACATCTACTATCATCAACTAAATTTCCACACGCCTTACAAATATGATCCTCGCTCTTTCGATCTTCTGAAATCACAACAACTCTTCCCATTCTATAAGCTTCTACTGCCTCATTAATAACCTTTGTAAATTTAATCAAATTATCCCTATTCCAAAGAAACGGATAATCTATCGAGGCAACACCTAATCTAAAGAAAACTTCTCTATCATCTACAGATCCCTTAGTTGCTAACTCGGGAACAAACTCATTAGCATGATGATCTACCAACACTATTTCTTTTTCTTTCATGGACGAATTTTAACATTTGAATATGAAAATAAATAGTGAGTTAAGGCGTGGGGTTTCTTCACTTACTAAGAATTCTGGTAACTCCACTTCTATATTTTTGAGAAAATGTTTTCCCGTCTTTACGGCTTCCTTGTACAACTGAAACTACTGTGGTATATTGCGAATCGTTATATAAATATACAAATTAGCCATGGAAAGATTGATGACGCAAGGAACATTGAATGGCTTGCGTGTTCTAGAAACACAACTCGAAGAAAAAATTAGGCAGATGGTCGCAGAAAATTCAGGCCAAGGATCTGATCCAAATGATGACGCTGGCGCCGGGCATGCTCTTGATTTGGCACGCGGATCATTACAAAAAATAGGTGATTTAGCCGGAGTCGGGATTATAACGCCCAGAAAAGATACTGACGTTATAGATTACGGAAATAAAGTAATACTGAACTTTAAATGCGGTTCTGAAGACATTGAAGATACTATCCATTTATTAAGTGCGGACGATGTGGTTTACAGAAAAGATTTAGGCATGGTAACTTCAGCCGACAGCCCTCTTGAAAAGGCAATATTCGGGAAAAAAGCAGGAGACATCGTTAAAATAAGTCTCGGGGAGGGAAAAACAACGATAGTAACAATTAAAGATATATTACCGGGAGACTTCTAAATATCAATAGGCTAAAATATAAGCATAAATATTTATTTAGTAATACAAAACCCAGGCAAGTTAATAGCCGCCAGAGGCGGGCAATAATTCTTGTTTTCACTGGTTTAGTCAATTTAAATATAAATTTGAAGCCCGCCTTGACAAAGATTGTTACCCCCTATGTTACCGGTTATATTGACTAAAGATTTATTTCATAAAGACGTAAAGGTTGTTATTGAAGAGCCTAAATTTGTAAAGGGGAATGTAACTCTAGAGGAGTTAGTAATTATATGTAAGTTAATTAAAATCTATAGACCAAATAGAATTTTTGAATTTGGTACATTTGACGGGAGAACAACTTTAAATATGGCGTTAAATTCCAAAGCGTTATCTGAAATTTATACTCTCGACCTGCCATCATCAGAAATAAATAATACAAAATTTCTACCGGATCCGCGCGATTATAAATATATTCTAAAAGAGAAATCCGGGTCAAGGTTTAGCAACCGAAAAGATACAAAAAATATTCTTCAACTATATGGCGATTCTGCAACTTTCAATTATTTGCCCTACAAAGCAAATATCGACTTTATATTTGTTGATGGAGGACATTCTGTAGAGCATGTAAGAAATGATACACAGGCGTCTTTCTATATGCTCAAATCAAATGGAGTTATCTTGTGGCACGATTACGGAACCAGAAGAAGTGTAAATACGGTTCTTGATGAATATTTTCAGAACGATGTTCGTTTTAAAAATATATATACAATAGACGGGACCACTTTGGTACTCTTGGAGGTTAATAAATAAGCCAACCAACTCCCGAAGTTAGACTTCCATCGTTTTTGGTAAATGCATTAAAAAGAGCTAATTTTCCTACATTTGGTAACCCTACTATCCCTACGCTCAGCCCCATATCCTATGTTCTCCTTTTCTATATTTATTCATTATTCACTAGCCTGATTTTAGGCTCTTTTATCAATTTTTCCAATCGCCCAACATTTCCCAGTAAATCATTCATTCTATACTTTTTAGCGATATCTATCGCCTCTTTCAAAACCATTAAGGCTTCATCCGCCTCTTCAATGAATCCCAATGCATTCGAAAAGTTCCATAAAACATATGCTATTTCCCTCTCATCTTTAAATTGGGCCGCAATGCTTTTAGCATACACAAAGGCACCTTTGCATAGTCCCTTTTCTACTACTGCTCTTTCCATAATTCCCAAACTCAAAAAATGTCCCGCCCGGTTTCCAGCAGAATCCCCTACAATAGAAAACACCCTAGTAACTGCAAGGTAACTATTTGAAGTATGTGCTTTCTTGATTCAGCCGTTTCAATTCGGAAACTATCGCCGCTCTTTTCTCGTTCGTAATAAGAGGGAGGCCAGTTACCTTAGACATACGAATTTCTCCCCATCCCTCCAAATCCATCAAGACAAATTTTACGGAAAGTAATGAGGCTTTTTCGGCCAATAAAATTGCTTCTGAATCTAAACTTTTCAGGTTCTTGGCAACATCTATCCCAATATTGACAAAGATCATAAAGTCATCAACTGTATCTTTAGAAAACCTATACCAAGAAACAAGCAAATGAACCCCCTGGAGAACCGCTCCTTGGTCCCTAGAAGAATAGATAATTGATTTTACCTCCTTCTCCAATTCAGCCGAAGGGGAACATCTATAAATTTCAAGAAGCCGTTTAAAATCTCTACTATCTTCTTTTTTAGGAGCTGTCCTAAAAGGTTTTTGCGGTAAGCTCGGCTCTTCAAAAGTCTGAACCATTTCTGCACCAGGTTTTGAAGATTCTTCCACCTTCTTATTAAGCTGAGCCTCAGTAATGGGTATGTTTATTTTTTCCTTTATTGTTTCCAACGTTTCTTTCATCTCTTTTAAGTTCTCGTCAATTTGTCCAACATGGAGGTCCGGAAAACTTTGGATCAGATCTTTATTCCTCAATAACTCAGTCGCAATAAAGCTCGGGCCTGGTGAGGAGAAATCAAATCCCGCCGCTCCAACTTCCTTTTTGAGCATTACTAATGCCTCCGTTGGAATTGAGTATGGAGTCATAAACATCCAATACTTAATTGGAAATCTTTTAGACAATTCTCTAGCTTTGTTTAGATCTTCCCTAGCCTTTTTCAAGATGGCTTTCGTATTCCGCTCTGATGGGTTTTCAAAACAATGTTTGGCCACCAAAGTCTTGGATGAAGAAATATAACCATCTGAACCGCTATCACCATGATATCGAGTTGAGGTATAATCCGTTCCGAAAACTCTAGAAAAAAGCTCATTAACTAAACGCTCAAATTCTCGGGTATTGTGAAAGCTTTCAATCTGCGTTTGTAAGTCTGTTAAAAATTTGTCTGCCATGCTTAGTTTTTAGGTTTGGTAACTTGAAATTAAAATCAAATCGCACTGATGGGATAGCACTTTGTAATTCCCAACACGAAGACTTGACATCAATCAACAATTATATACTTACTGACTTAACCTCTACAGTTCTTTTTCTAGTTTCTCAATAATTTTGGACGAAGCATTTTTCCTTCTCCTTGTGTCTGGAAGAAATTTAATTCCTAACTCTTCAGTTATTTTCTTTTTATTCTTCCAATACCTATCTGCGATTGTGGCAGTAATTAGATATTCAGGATTTATCTTTCTCAGTAACTTTTTGTGAAACATACTCGCTTCACTTGCATCAAAAGTATAAACTTTTTCTATTGGAAAAATATAATCTAAAAGTAAAACTTCAGACAAAAAGCTTATTCTCTCCCTTTGGGTGTTTAAGGGTCTGTTTCTCCCCTTAGAAATTCTTATAGAGTCGTCATTGTCAACACCTACAATTAAAATATCTACTTTCTTCTTCGCAAACCTAAAAAGTTCTATGTGTCCAAGATGAAGAATATCAAAACAACCCGTAACTAACCCTACCTTCCTGCCCTTCTCTCTAGCCTTTTTAACTAAAAAGGAAACTTCGTCAGCTGATCTTATTTTCTGCTTAACCATACTCCTTATATAATATCTCAAAGTTGCATTTTTGGCACTTCGGATTTTATAATTCTTCCAAACTTGTCTCTCTCGACTATAAGCCCTGACTTTCTTGAGCTTGGGAGACTTATTTTGAAGTAAAAATCAAAAATTGCGTTAGTGAAACGCATATCCCCACTGATAGAAAAGGAGTTACATCAGAAATAAATATTCGATATAATTTCTCACAATGGTCAAATACAAAGAATATTTTCAAAGAATGCTTGAGGCAAATAAAGAATTATTCGAGAACTTTCGCAGTCTTCATAACAAATACGCTCTTGATGAAGATAAATGGCAAACTGAATTTAACACAGAAGGACAAAAGATTCTAAAACTTATCCATGAGTGGGAAAATAAGCTCTGCCAGCAATCAGAAAAGGCGGGATATGCCAACTACACCGGAAATTTATCAGAAAAATTTCAAGCTGAAGTAAAAAAAGATTTTCCCTTAATTGATCATGTCGGAATAATTGTTAAAAAATCCCCCGAATTTATTCTTAAAAAAATTAACCTAAACTAGTTTCTCCTTCGACTTGGATGGAGCACCTCATAAACAAGTTTATAGTCACGATGAGCTTCCTGATAGACCTTATTTCTCACAACTTCATCATCTAACCAATCATGTAAATTTGTCTTCCAATAATCATAAGCTTCACGAACCCCCCCTTGACTGCTCCAACTACTCCCTACCATATACTCCCTTACTTGTTTTATTTTTTCTCTCAATTCATTTGGTAGTCCCCCCTGCCCCCCTGCCCACTTCAAGCGCTCCAGTATCTCAGTGTTT
>Ga0315281_10012985_pt1 | contig 11297 bp, 10 predicted proteins | sample YL17G07_0_MG_FD_204540 | JGI IMG/M metagenome (GOLD analysis project Ga0315281, IMG submission 204540) | Sediment microbial communities from Yellowstone Lake, YNP, Wyoming, USA - YL17G07_0 | ecosystem: Environmental > Aquatic > Freshwater > Lake > Sediment | place: USA: Wyoming | collected... | reverse complement strand
GACATTACATTGGCTTCCTGCAGTTTGCGCTCGGCGAATTCCTCGAATGGTGGATTCGCCACCGGGTGCGCGGCGAGCGCCTCCAGCACCCGCTGTTGTTCGCGCGGCGACGTGCCGCCATGGTTCAGCCACGAGAACAAGCGCTGATCGAAATCGTCGACCGATTCCGCCAGTACGCCCAACGCCGCCTCCACGACACTCGGGTGTCGATCCGTCAGCGCCGCGAAACACGGCTGTTCCCGCGCCGCTGCCGGCAGCACGCGGAAACATTCGACGCAGGCGACGCGCATCCTGGGGTCGCGCGAACTTTTCATCAATTCCTCAAGCACCGACAGCAGCCGCGTGTCCGGCAGAGTGCTGCGCCGCAGCGCCAGCAGCACGGCTTTCTTGATGGTGTCTTCCGATTGTCCCAGCATGATGAGAAGTCGGGGCAGAAACGTCTCCGGCAGCGGAAGCTTCTCCCCCAAACCGAGCGCGGGCATGACGTTTCCCATGCGCTCGTCGGCGAGCATTTCTCCCCAGCGCTTCAGCGCAGCCTCGCGCCGGTCGTCGAGACCATAGCTCATCACGCCGTAGATCCCGCACGCAACGAGCCTCGGATTCTCCGAGGCCAGGCATTCATCGACCAGCGGGAGCGCGCGTGGATCGCGGGCCTCGAAGCGCGCGGCAATCACGGTCGCGCGCACGTGCTCGTCACCCCATTCGCGTTCCGGAGCCAGCCTTTGCAGCAGCACGTCCGACAGGTTGCCGCTGATGAGCCTGATCAACTGGTCGCACACCGGCGCGCTGGCATCCAGCATGCGCTCAAAAATGACGTCCGGCGCCTTGGTCGGAAAATGGGCCACCAACATCCGCGCGTACGTGAGGCAAATCTGCTCGTTGGGGTGCCGCACGCCATCCGCCAGCCGCCCGAATAACTCCGGATCGACCGTATTGTTCATCTGCCCAAGCCACTCGCCTGGCAGAAACAGCCGTTCCTTGAGCGTCGCGAGCAGTGCCTCGACGTACGCGCGGTTGGTCTTGAAGCTGAAATACAGATACAGCGCGCCGGCCACCGCGCCCGTGACCAGATACGAATACGGCGCGTGAAAAGAACGCAACTGCCGCAATACCAGCCCGACGAAAATCAAGGCGCCCGGCAGCACCAGCGCGAGCGACAGCGCGCGCGCCCTGCCCTGCATATAGTCGGGGAGCGCTTCGAACAGCATTGCGCGCGACGGATTGCGTACCGACGGCAGCAGGACGCGGCGATTGAGCGTGCTGAGGAGCGCCGCCGGCAGCTTGAAGCTGATGAAGTACGCGATGAAGCAGGCGAACGTCGTCACCGGAAACACGAGATTCATGGTGCGCACGCCGAAGCGGGTGAGCAGCTTGCCGGAAAAGAACAGCTGGATCAGCAACGTGACCGAGCTCGAAACGATCGTCAGCACGCCGAACAGGACGCCGAGTTCGGCCTCGCTCTTGAACGTTGTGTTGAATACGGCGTATGCCGCGTAACCGAGCGAATAAAGCGCCACCACCATGAAAAATACGCCCAAGGACGAGTACAGCAGCAACGGCGAACGCCGCGCGAAGCGCAGACCCTGCATGATCTGCTCGATCGTGCCGCGCAGCCCGCCGCCGCGCCGCCCCGGGCTGAAAAACGGGGACACGCCAACGTTGCGGTGGCGCAGCATTACGATTACCAATGCCGCCGCCGTCAGGCCGCTCCATACCAGGACCATGCCCTGGATGCCGATCACCGACGATGCGGTGAGCAGAAAGCCGCCGCACATTTCGCCCAATTGCAGACCGGCCAGGGTCATCGGAAACAATCGTTTGCTCTGCTCGCCGTCGAAATTCGCGCTGAAGTACAGCGTAGCGTGCATGAACAAAACTTCGGAGCTGATTTCGAAGGCGATGAAGTAAAGCGGGTAGGCCACCGCCTCTATTTTGAGCGTCATCAAGTACCAGTTGGCGGCCAGCATCGCCGCGAGCCCGCCGAGCATGAAATAAAATGCGCGCTCCGGCGACATGCGGTCGGCATAAGCCGCGTAAACGGTGCTGATCAGCATCATCAGGACGCCGATCGCAACGTACATGATGGGCAGATACTGGACGCCGAAACGCTTCAGGAACAGCGCATCCGCCGTGCCGCGGCCGATTGCAAGCCCGGCGCTGATCACGAAGAACAGCAGGAAAAAATAGCTGAGCCGCGGCCACTCGGATTGTTTTACCAGCAGCAGCTTGGCCATGCTCGGCTATGGGGAAATTGTCGTTTCTGAGGAACAGCTCGCAAGGTCGTGATTATCCTTCCTTGGTAGTTGGATATCAACCGTTTACGGGTAGATATCGTGGTTGAGCGTAGCGCTGGGAAAACAGATCTGCCAGGCAACCCTGGATCGGCCTGCCAATGCAAGCGAAATGAACCTGTTTTGCGTACCCTACTGCGCATATGATTACTTATTTTTTCCGGGCTCCCGCATTAGAGCATTAGAGCAAATGACCGGGATTTGAAATGCGATTATTGGTTGCCGTTAGGGAATCTACAACAATCGCAGGAGCGTCGCAATAACTTTGCCATCACCCCGCGGCTCAGGGGCGTTTGGCCGTGCATGTCAGGCGGTGTAAGTTGACGGATGGGAGGTTCGCGTGTTTTGCGCTGGAAATTGCGTTTCAGCCCCTGGGGCAGGCGCGAGCGTTACTGGGCCCTGCCGTTTCGCGCGCCGCAGCGCATTGTCGCCGATAATCGATCCAAAACCCACGCTTCAGGCTCCTGTCTTTTTGAGAATGCGAACCCCGGTTCGGCCCCAAGTCGTATCGGAGCAGGCTTTCGTTTGACACAAGGGCGCCTCTGACATACAATCACGGCCTTTTCCGCGAAGCCGTTCAAGCCCATGAAAACTTTTTCCGCCAAGCCGCATGAAGTCAAGCGCGACTGGTTCCTGATCGACGCCGCCGACAAGGTGCTCGGACGTGTCGCCACCGAGGTTGCGCGGCGCCTGCGCGGCAAGCACAAGGTCATCTACACGCCGCATGTGGATACGGGCGATTTCATCGTGGTCGTCAACGCGGCCAAGTTGCGGGTCACCGGCGACAAGGATACCGACAAGACGTATTATCGCCACAGCGGCTATCCCGGGGGCATTTCCCAAACCAGCTTCGGCAAGATGCAGGCGCGCTTTCCCGGGCGTGCGCTGGAAAAAGCGGTCAAGGGTATGTTGCCCAAGGGTCCGCTGGGCTATGCCATGTTGAAGAAACTTAAGGTGTACGCCGACGGCGAGCATCCGCACGTTGCACAGCAACCCAAAGCGCTGGAGATTTAACTCATGCATGAGACCAATTACAATTACGGCACGGGCCGCCGCAAGACCTCCGTGGCGCGCGTGTTCATCAAGCCCGGCAAGGGCGGTTTCATCGTCAACGACAAGACGCTGGACGAATATTTTGCCCGTGAAACCGGCCGCATGGTGGTGCGCCAGCCGCTGGTGCTGACCGATCATCTGCAGACATTCGACATCAAGGTGAACGTCGATGGCGGCGGCGAATCCGGCCAAGCCGGGGCGGTGCGCCACGGCCTCACCCGCGCCCTGATCGAATATGACCCTGCGCTCAAGCCCGCCCTGTCCAAGGCGGGGTTGGTGACGCGAGATGCGCGCGAGGTGGAACGGAAGAAGGTAGGCTTGCACAAGGCGCGGCGTGCAAAGCAGTTCTCGAAGCGGTAACGCTAACCCGAGGAAACACGACAAAGCCGCCCTTCGAGGCGGCTTTTGTTTTTTGCGTGCGGCATTTATTGGCTGTTAGACTATAGATAGCTTGTTAAGCATTGTATTGCTGCATGCTTTAGATCGCCACGCATGGAAAAATCGCACGGAGTTGGAGGATATGGTCAAGATCGGCGTGGTCGGGGGCACCGGATACACAGGCGTAGAGTTGTTGCGCATACTGGCGCAGCATCCGCAGGCCGATCTGCGCGTCATCACCTCGCGCAAGGAAGCGGGCATGGCGGTGAGCGAGCTCTTTCCCAGCCTGCGCGGTCACGTCGACGTCGCCTTTTCCGACCCCGCCGCGGCCGCGCTGGATCAGTGCGACGTGGTGTTCTTCGCCACGCCCCACGGCGTCGCCATGAACGATGCCAGGCGGCTGGTCGATGCCGGGGTGCGCCTCATCGATATTTCCGCGGACTTTCGCATCCGGAACGTGGCCGAGTGGGAGAAATGGTACAAGGTGAAGCACGCCTGCCCCGAGCTTATCCCGCAGGCGGTCTACGGCCTGCCCGAAGTCAACCGCGAGGCGATCCGCAAAGCGCGCATCGTCGCCAACCCCGGCTGCTATCCGACCGCGGTGCAGCTTGGTTTGCTGCCCCTGCTCGAGACGCGTTCAGTCGATGCCGGGCACCTGATCGCCGACGCGAAGTCTGGCGTGAGCGGGGCGGGCCGCAAGGCGGAGACGCATATTCTATTCTCCGAGGCGTCGGACAATTTCAAGGCCTACGGCGTGCCGGGGCATCGCCACGGCGTCGAGATCGTCGAATGCCTGGCGCAGATCATCGGCAGCGAAATCGGCTTGACCTTTGTGCCGCATCTGACGCCGATGATACGCGGCATCCATGCCACGCTGTACTCGCGCATTACCCGCGAACTCGATTTTCAGAAGCTGTACGAGGAGCGTTACGCACGCGAACCCTTCGTCGACGTGTTGCCGCCAGGCAGCCATCCCGACACGCGTTCAGTGCGCGCCGCCAACACCTGCCGCATCGCGGTGCACCGCCCAGGGGGCGGTGACACCGTGGTTGTGCTCTCGGTCATCGACAACTTGGTCAAGGGTGCTTCGGGCCAGGCGGTGCAGAACATGAACCTCATGTTCGGCCTGGACGAGTCGCTGGGTCTGCGCCAGGTGCCGGTTCTCCCGTAGTCGCCGTGATGCCGTCCAAGCTGCTGAAAAAAATCCGCCAGCGTTTCGGCATCTCGGCGCCGCGCATGACGGTAACCACTCACGTTGCCTGGTACTGGCGGATGCTCGGCCTCATCGCAGTGCTGTCCTGTTCGCTCGCACTGGCGGCATGGATATACGATGCCGGCCGCCGTTTCGCCGGCTTCGACCGCAGCGAGGCCGAACAGGAGTTGTCGCAGTTGCGCGAAAGCGTGGGAAGGCTGACGGAGGAAAGCGCCAGCCTTCGCGCAAACGTCAACGCGAGCGAAAGCAAGCTGCAGATTGAGCGTGCCGCGCAGACCCAGTTGGGGCGTCAGGTGAAGACGCTGGAGGACGAGAATGCGCGGCTGAAGGAGGATCTCGCTTTTTTCGAGAACCTGATCCCGGGCGAGAACCGGGACAACACGCTGTTGATCAATCGCTTCCGGGCCGAACCGGGGGCGCTGCCCGGCGAGTTTCGCTACCGCTTGCTGTTGTTGCAGGGAGGCCGGCGCGACAAACCATTCCAGGGTAACCTCCAACTGCTGGTGACCCTGCAACAGGACGGTAAAGATGTTATTATCACATTGCCTGAGGAAGGGGCGGTCCAGTCGTATAAGATCAGCTTCAAGTACTTCCAGCGGGTCGAAGGTACGTTTCGGGTGGCGCCTGGCGCCCGCGTCAAGATGGTGCAGGTACGAGTTTTTGAAAACGGATCGGCCCAGGTGCGGGCGACGCAGAGTTTCAATCTGTCTTAAAGGTTGTCGCGAGGCCCGCGCGACGATCTTTCGTTTAGAGGAGCGCGAGGGGATGTAAGGCCTCGCTTTTTCAGACCTCTTAATGGGGGTGGTCCATGTTTCGCAAAAACGCGAACAAGCTGCAGAACCGTATCGACAGCCTGATAGGCGCCAGTACCAAAATCGAAGGCAACGTCACCTTCGCCGGCGGCCTGCGCGTCGATGGCGAGATCAAGGGCAACGTCGTCGCCTCCGGCGCTGAGCCGAGCACTCTGGTGGTGAGTGAGCAGGCCCGCATAGACGGCGAGATCCATGTTTCCCATCTGGTGGTGAACGGTGCCGTAAACGGGCCCGTGCATTCCGCCGAATTCCTCGAACTTCAGGCGCATTCCCGCGTCAAAGGGGATGTGCATTACAATACACTGGAAATGCACCTTGGGGCGGTGGTGGAAGGCCGACTGGTGCACAACTTGGGCGTGGCCGAGGGTAGCAAGACGGTTGAGTTGAAGATTGCCTCGCGCAGCTGAGTGTGAGCGCGGTGGTTGGACTATTTTTAGGAGTAAACACATGAACGCAGTAGCAGAGATGCCCGCCCCGTTGCTCTTCACCGACAATGCGGCGAACAAGGTGAAGGCGCTGATCGAGGAAGAGGGCAACGACGAACTCAAGCTGCGCGTATTCGTCAGTGGTGGCGGTTGTTCCGGTTTTCAGTATGGTTTCACTTTCGACGAAGTCAAGAACGACGATGACACCGCGATGGAGAAAAACGGCGTCACCCTGCTGATCGATGCGATGAGCTATCAGTATCTGGTCGGCGCTGAAATCGATTACCAGGAAGGAATCGAGGGCGCGCAGTTCGTGATCAAGAATCCGAACGCAACCAGCACCTGCGGCTGCGGATCGTCTTTTTCCGGCTAAGGCGCGCGAGAGTCCGACAAAACGGGAGCCGCGGCTCCCGTTTTTTTGTATCGTGAATCAACCTCGTCAATTGTGACGGCGGCGTTGCTCCCTTGGCCGAATGTTTGCCGGTGCGCTCCAATTTTCTTGTGCTGTGGATGTCTTTCTGGCTGCTCTTGCCGCTGCGCGCAAGTGCCGATACCTTCGTGCGCGACGACATCGTTACCGACCCGACTTGGCAGCGGTTCTCCGTGTGCTACGACAACGGCTGCCGCAGTCTGGATTATGTTTCGCTCACCCAGCAACAGTGGGAGCAGTTGCGCGCCCTGTTTTTTCCGCTGGCCGAGACGGCTGCCGAAGAACGCGAGCGCATCCGTGCGGCGATCGCACTGATGGAACAGTTTGTCGGCAAGGCGACCGGCACTTGGCAAGACAACGGCGGTACGTTCAACTTTGGCAGGACCGGCCAGATGGACTGCATCGACGAATCCATCAACACGTCGCTCTACGTGACGATGTTTTACAAGTACGGCATGCTTCGCCATCACCGCATCCATGATCGGGCGACGCGCGGCTGGTTTCTTTTCGGCTGGCCGCATACCACTGCCGTCATCCGCGAAGAGGCACGCAATGCCTTGTGGGCGGTTGACTCATGGTTTCTGGATAACGGCGAACCCCCGTTTATCCTGCCGCTCGATACTTGGAAGAAAGGCTGGAAGCCAAAGGATTGCGCTGACTGCCTACCGGTTGCGGCCGAAGAGGCGAATTGAGCCTGTTTACCCGTCCTTTGGGTGTACCGCGGATTCCCCCGGCAAAACGCTACGCCGGGTAAATTGCCCCGAGTACACGCTCGCCGCCGGCGCCGGTAACTGCCGCGAGATTTCCCGGTCTCCCATCGAGCGTCTGTTTCGCCAGCCAGGCAAAGGCGATCGCCTCGACCCAGTCCGGGTCCATTCCCAGCGCCGAAGTGGTGGCGATCCGGCATTGCGGCAGGTTTCGGCGCAAGCGCTCGATGACGGCGAGGTTGTGCGCGCCGCCGCCGCAGACATAGAGTTCATCCGCTCGCGGACAGTACCGATCTACGGCGTCGGCGATCGAGCGCGCGCTGAGCTCGGCGAGCGTGGCCTCGACATCCTGTGGTGCCGCCCGCCGCATCGAGAATTTCTCCAGCCAGGCGGCGTTGAACAGATCTCTGCCGCAGCTCTTGGGCGGGCGCCTTGCGAAATACGGCTCGGCGAGCATCGCCGCCAGCGACTCGGCCAGCACGGTTCCGCCTTGGGCCCAGGCCCCGCCGTGGTCATGCGGTTTGCCTAGATGCCGCTGGATCCACAGATCGAGCAGCACATTGCCCGGACCGGTATCGAAACCCTTGACTTCGCCGTGCGCCGGAAGATCGGTCAGATTGGCGATGCCGCCGATATTGACGATCACGCGATGCGCGGCGTCGGAGCCGAACACGGCGGCGTGAAAGGCCGGGACCAGCGGTGCACCCTGACCGCCCGCAGCGACGTCGCGGCTGCGAAAATCCGCGACGACGCTGATGCCGGTAAGTTCGGCAAGCAGCGCCGGGTTGCTGATCTGCAAGGTGTAGCCGGCGTCGGGCCGGTGGCGAATCGTCTGGCCGTGGCAGCCGCAAGCGCGTATCGCTGCAGGCGACGTGCCCGTTTTCTGGAGTAGCGCCAGGGCCACTTCGGCGTATAGGCGCGCAAGCTCATTGCCGGCCCTTGCAGCGCGATCCAGTTCGTTGGGCCCCGGGGTCTGCAGTGCATGCAGTTCCGTCTTGAGCGCGTCGGGAAGCGGCAGGTAGACGGTGTCGATCAGCGCAGGACCGGGAGGCGCGAACTCGACGAGCGCCGCGTCCACGCCATCCAGGCTGGTGCCCGACATCAAACCGACGAACAAATTGCGCGCAGCCACGCGGGGGTATGTGCTTACTCGAGCAGCGCCAGATTGGTATTCTTGAGCAGATTCAGTTCTGCCGCGAGGGGCGCGGACACGCTACTGAACGCCGCCAATTGCTGTGCCGGGATGGGCAGCGCTGCGGGCAGCGCGACCGTGAGCGGATTGCGCACTTGGTTGTTAACACGGAATTCGTAATGCAGATGCGGCCCCGTGGCCCAGCCGGTTTGGCCGACGCGCCCGATCACGTCACCCTGGTGCACCCTCGCGCCTTTGCGCAGGCCGCCGGAAAAACTGCTGAGATGGGCATAGTAAGAACCCAAGCCACCTTGGTGCTTCAGCATGATGATGTTTCCATAGCCGCCTTGCCTGCCGACGAACTCGACCGTGCCGTCCGCAGTGGCTTTGACATGGGTACCGGCGGGAGCGGCATAATCGACACCCTTATGCGCGCGCCACTGCTGCAGGATCGGATGAAAGCGCATCGCGAAACCGGAACTGATGCGTGAAAACTCGAGCGGCGAGCGGAGGAAGGCCTTGCGCAGGTTCTTGCCGTCGGGGGTGTAATAGCCGCCCTTGCCTTCGCTGTCCTGGAACCAGATCGCGCGGTAACTCCTGCCCTGGTTGATGAACTCGGCGGCGAGCAAGCGTCCGGATTTGATCGCGCGACCCTCGTGATAGAACATCTCATAAATCACGGTGAATTTGTCGCCGCGGCGCAGGTCGCGATGAAAATCGATGTCGCCGCCAAAAACATCAGCGAGCTGGGTCGCGACATTATCCGAAAGACCTGCCGCATCGGCAGCAGCGAAAAGCGAACTGCGGATCTCGCCCGATTTCATCTGCTGCTGCAGGGGGAGCGAGAGCTGCTGCTCGACCGTATTGAATTCCGCGCCCTGTTTGTCGAAACCGATCAGACGGCCCTTGTCGGTGATATAACGCAGCGCGAGCAGGGCACCGTCTTCGGCGGTGCGCGCCTGTACCGTCGTGCCTGGGCGCAGCAAACGCAATGAGGGTTCCGTCTTGACCCTATGCAGGAAAGCGCGCGTTTCTTCGTCGTTCACGCCGAGGCGCGCGAGCAGGTCGGAAAAGGTGTCGCCGCGCCCGAAACGCTCTTCGCGCCAGAACACCGGGTTGGCGTCGGCAGCTTGCTCGGGAGGCGCGATGGCCAGACCTTCCACCACCGTTCTCGTGGGAACGAAGGAATAGGCGGTGTCGGGCGCGGTGCCAAAGGCGGCAACCATGCCAAGAAAAGGCAGGCTGCACAAAGTGACGATCCAGCGCAGACGCAGTGTTGATTTTCGCCGGCTGTCGAAGTGCGCTAAAATTCGCTTTTCGTGGTCATTCATCCGGTTGGGCTTTTTTGATCCGCCGCAAGTGTAGCACAGCAGATTTCTGGTGTGCCAGATACGGAGCGCAATGAAAAGCGATGCAACTAAAGCCGCCATGCAAGTCATCAAGCGCGGCTGCGGCGAGTTGTTGGTGGAGGAAGAACTGGCCGCGAAACTCGAGGCCGGCCGGCCCTTGCGCGTCAAAACCGGCTTCGATCCGACTGCGCCGGACCTACATCTGGGGCATACCGTGCTTATCAACAAGATGCGCCAGTTCCAGGAACTGGGGCATCACGTCATGTTTCTTATCGGCGATTTCACCGGACTAATCGGGGATCCCACCGGCAAGAACGTGACACGGCCGCCGCTGACACGCGCGGAGATCGACGCCAACGCCGCCACCTACAAGGCGCAGGTATTCAAGATTCTGGACGCGGACAAGACCGAGATCTGCTTCAACTCGAAATGGGGCGATGCACTCGGAGCCGCCGGCATGATCAAGCTCGCCTCGACCTCCACTGTTGCGCGCATGCTGGAGCGCGACGATTTCGGCAAACGCTACAAAGCGAACGAGCCGATCGCGATTCACGAATTTCTCTACCCATTGATGCAGGGTTACGACTCGGTGGCGATGCGCGCCGATATCGAGCTCGGCGGCACCGACCAGAAGTTCAACCTGCTGGTAGGTCGCGAGATGCAGAAACACTACGGCCAGCCGCCGCAATGCATTCTCACCATGCCGCTGCTCGAAGGGCTGGACGGGGTCAGCAAGATGTCGAAGTCCCTCGGCAACTACGTCGGTATCAACGAGAAGCCCGAGGAAATTTTCGGCAAACTGATGTCGATTTCCGACGAGCTGATGTGGCGCTACATCGAGCTGCTGTCGTTCGAGTCGATCGAGGCGGTGGCCAAGTGGAAGCGCGAAGTGGCCGCCGGGCGCAATCCGCGCGACATCAAGGTCGCGTTCGCGCAGGAAATCGTGGCGCGCTTCCATGACAAGGCGGCGGCGGCGCGCGCTCTCTCCGATTTCGAAGCGCGCTTTCGCCAGGGCGCGTTGCCGGAGGACATGCCCGAAGTGAAAATCGCCGTCGAAGACGATGGCCTGTCGTTGGTGCAGGCGTTGAAGCAGGCGCATCTGACCGCGAGCACATCCGAGGCGATACGCATGATTGAGCAAGGCGGCGTCAGGCTCGATGGCGAGCGTGTCAGCGACCGCGGTCTCAAGCTCGCCAAGGGCGCGGTCGTGGTGGCGCAGGTGGGCAAGCGCAAGTTCGCGCGCATCACTGTCGTTTGAGTGTGGTCGTTTTAGCAGCAGCGCGCGCCGCTGTTTCAGAAATATTCCGGTAAAACGCTTGACCTCGCTCGCCGGCACTGTATAATCCCGCCTCTTTGCCCGATGGCCTTGGCCGCGGGTTTGCTCTTTAAAAATTTACAGCCGATAGGTGTGGGTGCTGGGTGTGGCGTGAAGGCGCCTGGGTGATTGAAGCGTACGCGAGTGCGTTGGGATTGCTGGGGGTGTTTGGGTGAAGGAGCCTGGATGCTT
>Ga0315281_10012984_pt1 | contig 11298 bp, 7 predicted proteins | sample YL17G07_0_MG_FD_204540 | JGI IMG/M metagenome (GOLD analysis project Ga0315281, IMG submission 204540) | Sediment microbial communities from Yellowstone Lake, YNP, Wyoming, USA - YL17G07_0 | ecosystem: Environmental > Aquatic > Freshwater > Lake > Sediment | place: USA: Wyoming | collected... | reverse complement strand
CTGGTTCCATAATTCGCGCCGCATCGTCACACGCTGGGAACGTCACCCAGACAACTTCCTCGGGATGATTCACCTCGCCTCGGCCGTGATCCTCCTGAGGGCATTTATGAGATAGCTTCTAGTACAGGACCTTGCGCTGATTCGAGGTGGGGATCTTCAGTTCTTCGCGGTACTTGGCGATGGTGCGGCGCGCAAGGACGAGGCCCTCGCGCTGCAGGATGCTGACGATTTTCGAATCGCTCAGCGGCTTTCTCGCGTCTTCGTTCTCGATAATCTTCCGGATCCGCTGCTTGATCGTGACCGACGAGACGCTTTCGCCGTAAGAGCTGCTGATGCCGCTGTGGAAGAAGTACTTCATCTCGAACACGCCCTGCGGCGTGTGCATGTACTTGTTCGTCACGACCCGGCTGACGGTCGACTCGTGCATGCCGATGTCGTTGGCGACGTCGCGGAGCACGAGCGGGCGCAGGTGTTCGATGCCGTGGTCGAGGAAGTCGCGCTGGAAGTTGATGATGCTGTTGGCGACCTTCTGAATAGTCTTCTGGCGCTGCTCGACCGACTTAATCAGCCACAGCGCCGACCGGAACTTGTCTTTGACGTAGGCGCGCGTCTCGTCGGTGTTGTCCACCGCGCTCTTGTCGAGCAGGCGTCGATAGACGGGGCTGATGCGCATCTGCGGCAGGCCGTCTTCGTTCAGCACGGCGACGTACTGATCCTCGACCTTAACGATGTACACGTCGGGGATCACATACTGCGACTGGTTCGGGTTGTAGCGGCTGCCCGGCTTGGGATCGAGATGCCGGATGATCTCGATGTGCTCCTTCAGGTCGTCGATCGGCACGCCGAGCTTGCGCGCGATCTCGGGCACCTGGTGATTCTGGAGCAGCCGCAGATGCTCCATCACGATCTTCTCGGTGTTCGTGCCCTGGAGTCCGATGTGCCGGAGCTGCAGCAGCAGGCACTCCTGCAGGTCGCGCGCGGCGACGCCGACCGGGTCGAACCCCTGGACGGTCGTGAGCGCGCGTTCGACGTCCGCGACGGTCCAGGGCCCCATGGCCGCCAGCTCGTCGAACGAGGCGACCAGGTACCCGTCGTCGTCCAGGTTGCCGATAATGGCGGAGCCGATATCGCGAACCATCGGCTCGTCGGTCTGCATCGACAGCTGCCACATCAGATGGTCGGTGAGCGACGTCGAGGTGGACAGCGTGTTCTCGATCGGAGGAAGCTCGCGCACTTCCTGCGGCGCGCGCGGCCGGTAGCCGTCGTCGAGATAGTCGCCGAAGAAGTATTCGTAGTCCTGATCGTCCCAGGTGTCGTTCTTGGCGGTGGCGTCAGAGGCGGGCTTTTCCTGCTCTTGCGCCAGCGCGTCAGCCGGCTGGAGATCCTCGGTCGGCACCTCTTCGAGCATGGGGTTCTCGACCATCTCCTGATTGAGGAGATCAGACAACTCCAGCGTCGACATCGGCAGCAGCTTGATGGCCTGCTGCAATGACGGGGTCAGAATCAGCTTCTGAACGAGTCTGGTGTGAAGCCTCTGCTGGATACCCATTGCCCCGCTCTATGCCGCCCTAAGCTATTGCCGTGGAATTAGTTACCTGCGTGCCTCCACGTGGGGACGCGCCGAGTTGCCTCGGCCGAACTGCAGCGCCATGCAATTCCCAGGCCTTATTTTAGTCCAACCGGAACTCGGTCCCGAGATAAATCCGTCGGACTTCCTCGTCGGCGGCCAGGCTGGCGGGGGTGCCGCTCTTGAAGATGACGCCGCCATGCACGATGTACGCACGGTCGGTGATGCGAAGGGTTTCGCGGACGTTGTGGTCGGTGATGAGCACGCCGATGCCGCGGTCGCGCAGGTGGAAGATGATCTTCTGGATGTCGGTCACCGCGATCGGATCGATGCCGGCAAACGGCTCGTCGAGCAGGATGAACTTCGGCGAGATGACCAGCGCCCGCGTGATTTCCGCGCGGCGCCGTTCTCCGCCCGACAGCGTATACGCGGGCGACTGCGCCACGGGGGTGAGATTCAGCTCGGCGAGCAGTTCTCGAACGCGCTCACGCCGCGCCGCCGCGCTCATTTTCATCGTTTCGAGAATCGCGAGGATGTTCTGTTCGACGGTGAGCCCCCGGAAGATCGACGGCTCCTGCGGCAGATAGCCGATGCCCTTCCGCGCACGGATGTACATCGGATCGTCGGTGACGTCGAGCCCATCCAGCAGCACGCGGCCCGCATCGGGCGCGGTCAGGCCGACCGTCATGTAGAACGTCGTCGTCTTGCCGGCGCCGTTGGGGCCGAGAAGGCCGACGATTTCTCCCGACGAGACATCGAGATTGACGCCCCGGACGACGGTCCGGCCGTTGTAGGACTTGGTGAGGTTTTCGGTGCGAAGGGTGGCCATCAGCGTCCGATCACTGGCACTTGGTGCCGTTTTTTGTCTGCGTGCGGACGCGTCGATTGCCGTCGATCTCGATCGTATCGGTCGCTTTCCTGAACGTCAACGTCCGGCCGTTCGTTACGCGGCCGCATTGATCCGTAATGGCCACCGGTGCGCCGGTGACGTCGTAGCGTTCATCGGCCGCTGAATACGTCATCTTCGTTCCGGTCGTGCGCCTTCCCTGTTCACGCAGGACGAGCGCGTTTCCCGCGTCCGACGCTTCGGCGCGTTCGAGCTCGTTCCCGCTCGCTTTCAGGAACAAGTCCACGCTCGACGCGGCCAGATCGTTTTCCGCCTGCGAGAAATGCACGTCGCCAGCGTAGCTTGCGCGCCTGGACTTGTCGTCGTAGGAGAATGCCTTCGCGGTGGCGGTCGACCGCACGCGTTCCTTCTTCTTCTTCTCTTTGTCGGTCTGCTCGAGAATGGTCGTCGTGAGCACCGACCCGGACGCCGACAGGTCGCCCGATGTGCTGTCGATCGTAATCGACCCGGCTTTGACGCTCGTATCGGTCTGCCACAGCACCGCGCGGCCGTCGTAGGTCGCTTTGTTGGCCTCGCCGTCGAACTTCAGGTTGTCGGCCGTGACGTTGACGGCCTGGTCCTGCTTGAGCATCGACGGCAATCTGGCGCTGTCAGTGGGCGATGACTTTTTCGGCGGCTGGAGGACGCTCTTCACGTCGCCTTTCGCCGTGAGGATCGGCCCGGCAAGCGTGACGTCGACGGTCGCCGCATCAACGGTGATCTGGCTGTTGAAGACGTGCGGCCTCGGGCTGCCCACCTCGCTTCCGCTCAACGCGAGCGTCCCTTCGTCGGCGACGTATTTCACGGACGAGGCTGTGCCCGATACCTTCGGGTCGTCGAATCTCGCCTCGCGGGAAAAGACCGCGCTGTCGAATGCAGCCATCGCGGGCTTCAGGCCCACGTCAAGCCGCTGGGCCTTCGCCGTCCGATCGACCGACGCGCTCTTCTCGCGGTACTCGACGTTGGTCGCGAAATGCGCCTGTGTCAGGCCGCGCGCCGGGTTTTGCGGATCCCCGGTCGCCGTCAACGTGCCCGCGGTCACCGTGCGCGCCGCCAGCCCCTGGTCAGCGGGCAGCGTCAGTTGCACGCCTCCCCGCGCCGTGAGCCCGGTCGGCGTCGCGCCATCGGGCGCGAGCCTGATGTCGAGCGCGCTCGCCGAAATCTCCCGTCCGGGCCTCCCCGCGCCGCCCGACAGCTTGACGACGGCGTTGCCGGCAATCGCGGCATGCTGAATCGCCTGACCGTCGTCGGCATATTCGAGCGTGACGTCCCTGCCGGTGATTGCTTGAAGACTGCCGGCGCTGCCCGGGCTGCCGGTAATCGTCGCGCTCCCGTGCAGTTCGAGCACCGTGATGCGTTTGTCGTCGTCGCTCAGATAGGCGATCGCGCTGCCGGCATCGATGACCTGGTCGGCGCGCGTGATGTGCACGCCGCCGTCGAATTCCACGAGGTGATCCATGCGCATGAAGCTCGCCTGGCCGGCAGTGATGTCAGCGGCGCCTCTGCCCTCCGCGTTGGGCGCCATATGCGTGACCGCATGCTCGAGAATCGTCAGGACGTCGGCGTTCTTGTCATACAGCATCCCGCGTCCCGTTCCGGACAGCCGATCGTGATGGAACTCGATGGCGTCAGGCGCGCGAACGATGTTGCCCCGGCTGTCGTACGTGGCCGTGTCGGTCTCTGCGGTAAACCCGTCGCCCTCAACGAGCCTGATGTGGCCGTTCAGGGACACGAGGGCTTCGTCCTTGCCGACGTCGCCTTCGTCGCCGGTTATCGTAAACGATCGGCCGTCGCCTCGATCGTCCGCCACGACCTTGGCTTTCAGAAGCTTCGTCGATCCGTCCGCGTACGTGAGCTGCCGTTCGTATTCGACGCGGACGTCTTCATGCGCGCGATTGAACCGGACCGCGCGCCCGGTCGTGCTTTCGACGATGGCCTTGGGATCGGTGCGGACGACGCCCGGGGGCGGCGGGGGCGCCGCGCGGCGCTGTTTCAACGTCAGGCCGACGGCCGCGATGACCGCCAGCCCGACCAGCACCAGGACGCCTTTGGCGTAACGCTGCCAACGCATGCTTAAGTGTGGGCCTTCATGTCGGAGAGCGTCAGCTCGACGTAGGTCTCGCCGTTGAACTGGTTCTGCTCGAGCGAGAACGCCACATCGAGGGCGGATCGATGCTCGGTGAGATAGTCGTGCCGCTCCGCCGAGCGCCAGGCGATGGCGCGAAAGATGCGGCCGTCCTGCTTGAGCGACATCTTCAGGTGGCGCTCCTTCAGCTTCCTCGGCCCGTCGATGATCTCCACGCCGCGCGCCGCGAACATCGGGCGCGGGTTGCCGACGCCGAACGGCGCGAGCGACGTCACACCGGCCGCGACCGCCCCGGTGATGGTTCGGAACGACAGGTCGCTGTCAATCCGCAGCCTCGGCATCAGGTCCTCAGGTCCGAGTGTTTCATCAGCGACGTCATTCACGGCAATCCGCAGTTCCCGGATCCGGGCGGCGTCCATGGTCAGTCCGGCCGCCTGCTTGTGCCCGCCGAATCGAATCATCAGGTGGCTCGACCGCTCGAGCGCCGACAGCATGTCGAAGCGCGCAATGCTCCGGCACGAGCCGTGCGCCACGTCCCCGTCAATCGATAGGACGATGGCCGGGCGATGAAAGGCGTCGACCAGCTTGCTGGCGACGATCCCGATGACGCCCCGGTGCCAGCCCTCGCCCGCGACGACGAGCACCGAACGCGCGCCGACGTCCGGGTCGGTCTGGACGATCTTCTTCGCGGCTGCCAGGATCTCGCCCTCTTCCTCCTGGCGGCGGACGTTTTCGGCATCGAGCTGCATGGCGAGCGCGCGCGCCTCGTCGCCCATCGACTCATCGCTTGCCAGCAGCAGCCGGGTGGCGATGTCGGGCGTGCTCATGCGCCCGGCGGCATTGACGCGAGGGGCCAGCATGAAGCCGATGTGGTAGCTGTCAATGGTCTTGCCGGTGAGGCCGCAGACATCAAGCAGCGATCGCAAGCCGATCTTGTGTGGACCCTTCGTCAGCAGCTCGAGACCGATCTTGGCGATGATGCGGTTCTCGCCAACGAGCGGGACGACGTCGGCCAGCGTGCCGATGGCCGCAATCTTGACGAATCCCGGCAGCAGGTTCTCCCGTCCCGTGCGTCCGCACAGCGCCTGCACCAGCTTCAACGCCACGCCGACGCCGGCCAGGTGCTTGTCCGGATACGAGCAGTCGTGCCGCTTGGGGTTGATCACGGCGAGCGCCGGCGGCAGCACGTCGTCCGGCTCGTGATGATCGGTGATGATCAGATCCACGCCCAGCTCGCGCGCGCGCACGGCGGCGTCCGCGCCGCGAATGCCGCAGTCGACGGAGACGATCAGGGCGACGCCGTCTGCATGCAGCCGCTCGATGGCCGCCGGCTGCAGTCCGTAGCCGTCCTTCAGCCGTTCCGGGATGAAATGCACGACGTCCGCGCCGAGGAGCTCGAGGCTGCGCCGCAGGATCACCGTCGACGTCACGCCGTCCACGTCGTAGTCGCCGTGGATCGCGATCCGTTCCTTCCGCGCGATGGCGGCCAGAATCCGCTCGACGGCCACTCCCATGTCCGCCAGCGCCATCGGATCGTGCAGCTGATCAAGCGTGGGATTGAGGAAACGAGCCGCGAGTTCGGGATCGGACAATCCACGCTGGCAGAGCAACCGGGCAACAACGGGCGGGACGTTGATCGCCGCCGCCAGCGTCGTCGCCGCGTCGTCGTCATAGGGCGTCGTGTCCCAGCGAGGGGAAATGGGGGGCATTAGAGGACCGGAGCTTGCACAGGAACACTCGCCACCACAGAGGACACGGAGGACACGGAGGAAATCGATTGGGCTTGCACGCTGCGATCACGGAGAGGGTTCTCGGAGCCGCTCTCAAAGTGCACACCGCCCTTGGAGCTGGTTGCCTTGAGAGCACATACGATGCGTGCCTCTGCTATCAGCTCGCCAAAGATGGCATCACCTTCACACATCAAGTGCGACTTCCGATCGTCTATGACGACATCCAGCTCGATGCGGCTTATCGCATCGACTTCGTTATCGAGAATTGCGTCATCGTTGAACTCAAAGCAGTGGAGAAACTGCTTCCGCTCCATCTTGCGCAGGTTCTGACGTACTTGAAACTGAGTCACCATCAACTCGGCTTGCTCATCAACTTCAATGTTCCCCACCTCCGTGACGGAATCCGGCGTGTCATCAGAGATGAGACCTCCGTGTCCTCTGTGGTGAAGGTGTGGGTAACCGCTACCCTTCATCAACGAAGTCAATCCCCAAGCGACCCATGTTTCGAAACTTCGCGTATCGCCGATCCAGGCGCGTCGCCGAATCGAGCGCCGAGATCTCCGCGAGCACCTCGTCGAGGGCCTGGACGATGAGCGCGGCGGCGGCGGGCGGATCGGTATGGGCGCCGCCGATGGGCTCGGGAATGATCTGGTCGATGATCCCGGCCTTGAGCAGATCCGGAGCGGTCAGCTTGAGCGCCGCCGACGCCTCCACCTTCCTGCCGGCGTCGCGCCACAGAATCGCCGCGCAGCCTTCCGGCGGGATGACGCTGTAGATCGCGTGCTCCTGCATCAGCACGGCATCGCCGACGGCGATACCCAGGGCGCCGCCGCTTCCGCCCTCGCCCGAGACGATGACGATGATCGGCGTGTCGAGCACCATCATCTCGCGCAGGTTGACGGCAATCGCTTCCGCGACGCCGCGCTCTTCGGACTCGATGCCCGGATACGCGGCCGGCGTGTCGATGAAGACGATGATCGGCCGGCGGAACTTTTCGGCCAGACGCATCGCGCGAAGCGCCTTGCGATAGCCCTCGGGCCGCGCGTAGCCGAAGTTGCGGAAGATCTTCTCTTTGGTATCGAGCCCCTTCACATGGCCGACGACGAGGACCGGCTGGCCCTTGTACTCGGCAAACCCCGTCATCATGGCGTGGTCGTCGGCGAAGCGGCGATCGCCGTGAATTTCGACGAAGCCCTCGAAGATCGACGTGTGGAAGGACTCAAAGCCGGGCCGGTTCGGGTGGCGCGCCACCTGGACCCGCTGCCAGGGCGTGAGCGACGCGTACACGCGGGCGCGGGCGGCCTCGAGCTTCTTCTGCAACGCGTCGATCTCGCGCTGCGCCGAGTCGGTTCGCGGCAGGAGCAGCAGCTCGTCGAGCTCCTTGAGCAGCGGCACAAACGGCTCTTCGAAGTCGAGCGTTTCAGGCATACGGTCTATCGTAGTACCACGGCCCCGTGGCCGACGATCTGCTCGACTTCCGAGATGAGCGTCGGCGACGGCCGGACACGAATCTGCGTCGAGACGTCCGCCCGCACGCGCAGCGCCCTGGCGCCGGACGGCACTTCGATCTCGAACGACACGCGGCGATCGCCTCGGTGGCGCGCGAAGACTTCGCCGAGCGCCTCGAACACGGCCCGATCCGCAGGCATCTTGACACGAATGGCGACCTCGCGGGCGACACGCTCGCGCACGCTGTCGAGCGGCAGAATCTCGGACGCCAGCACCCTCGCCGTCTCGTCGTCGCGCTCGAGCTTGCCCCGGACAAGGACCAGCGTGCCGGTTTCGATGAGCGCCGCCGCCTTCTGAAACGTCTCCGGGAAGACGATGACTTCGACGCTCGCCTGCGCGTCTTCGAGCGTGAAGACGGCCATGCGATCGCCCTTCTTCGTCTTGAGCTGGCGGACCGCAGCAATCACCCCGCCGACCGATGTGTCGGCCTGAATCGGCTTGCGGCCGCCGGGGCCCCACGCGTCCGGGGGCGCCGCGGCCAATGGCGTGTCCGAGAGCTCCGCAATCGCCTTCGCGCCGAATTCCCTCAGCTCGCCGCGGTACCGATCGACGGGATGCCCGCTCCAATACAGCCCGAGCGTTTCTTTCTCGAAGGCCAGCTGCTCGATCTCGCTCCAGGCTGGCGCAGCCGGCAGCGTCGCCGTGGCCGAGCCGTCTGCGTCAGCCGCGGCCGGCTCGACGTCGCCGAACAGCCCGCCCTGGCCCTGCTCGCGATCGCGCTGCTGCCGGGCGCCGTACTCGCACGCGATGTCCACGGCCGCGACGATTCGGGGACGCGTCTCCCGCGCATGCCCGGCCACGCCCGCCGCCAGCGAGTCGAGCGCTCCGGCTTTCGCGAGGCTCTCGAAGACGCGCTTGTTGAACAGCCGCAGGTCGAGCTCTTCGCACAGCGCGTGCAGCGACGTGATGCGTCCGTGCTTCGCGCGGACGGCGAGCAGCGACTGAATCGCGCCCTCGCCGACGTTCTTGATCGCCGTGAGGCCGAAGCGGACGCCCTTTTCCTCGACCGTGAAGCGAATCTGGCTCTGGTTGATGTCGGGCGGCAGCACGGGGATGCCGCGCTCGCGCGCGTCGCCGAGATACATCGCCAGCTTTTCGGTGTTCTGCGATTCGATGGTGAACAGGGCGGCGGCAAAGTGCCACGGGTAATTCGCCTTGAGATAGGCGGTCTGATAGGCGAGGAACGCGTACGCCGTTGAATGCGACTTGTTGAAGCCGTACCCGGCGAAGTGCTCGATCAATTCGAACAGGTGCGCCGCCTTCTTCTCGCTGACGTCGCGCTTCTTCGCCCCGTCGACGAACTTCGCGCGCTGCTTCTGCATCACCTCCGCGTCCTTCTTGCCCATCGCCTTGCGGAGGATGTCGGCCTCGCCGAGCGTAAAGCCGGCGACGACGTTCGAGATGCGCATCACCTGTTCCTGATAGGCGATGACGCCGTACGTGTCGGCGAGGATCGGTTCGAGCTCGGGCAGCTCGTACTTCACCTCGGTCTTGCCCTGCTTGCGCGCGATGTAGTCGTCCACCATGCCGCTGCGCAGCGGGCCCGGACGGTAGAGCGCGTTCAACGCGATGAGGTCGTCGAGACGCTGCGGCTTGGCCTTGCGCAGGATGTCGCGCATGCCGCTCGACTCGAACTGGAAGATCCCGTACGTCTGTGCGTCCTGGAACAGCTGATACGTCTTCGCATCGTCCAGCGGGACGTGGTCGATGTCGAGCGTCTCGCCCGTGGTGCGCTTGATCTCCTCGATCGCGTCGTAGATGAGCGTCAGCGTGCTGAGGCCCAGGAAGTCCATCTTCAGGAGGCCGACGCGCTCGATCTCCTTCATGGACCACTGCGTCACGATTTCGTCGCGCGCGCCTTTATATAAGGGCGCGTAGTTCGTGATGGCACTGGGCGCAATGACGACGCCGGCGGCGTGCACCGACGCGTGGCGCGTCATGCCTTCGAGCCGGCGGGCGACGCTCAGGAGCTCTTTCACCTTTGGGTCGTTCTGCTCCATTTCCCGGAGGGCGGGGTTTTCCTCGAGCGCCTTGTCGAGCGTCATATCGAGTGCGGCGGGAATCTGCTTCGCGACCTTGTCGACGTCGGCGAACGGCATCTCGAGCACGCGCCCGACGTCGCGCACCACGGCCTTGGCCTTCATCGTCCCGAACGTGATGATCTGGGCGACGTTCTCGCGGCCGTATTTCCTGGTGACGTACTCAATCACCTCGCCGCGGCGCCGCTCGCAGAAGTCGATGTCGATATCGGGCAGCGACACGCGCTCGGGGTTGAGGAAGCGCTCGAAGATGAGGTCGAAGTCGATCGGATCGACGTCCGTGATGCGCATGGCCCACGCGACCAGCGAACCGGCCGCCGAGCCGCGCCCCGGGCCGACCGGGATCTTCTCCTCGCGCGCGTAGCGGATGAAGTCCCAGACGATCAGCAGGTAGCCGGGGAACCCCATCTTCTTGATCATCTCGATCTCGTACTCGAGACGACGGTCGTATTCGTCGAGGGTGTGACGCAGCCGGCCGGCCGACGCGAGCTCGCGCAGCCGCGTCAGGCGCTCGGCGAACCCTTCGCGCGCGATGTGCTCGAAGTACCGATCGATCGTGAAGCCTTCAGGCACGCCGAACGACGGCAGGTGGTTCTGCCCCGTCGGAATCGTGACGTTGCAGCGCTCCGCGATGAGCAGCGTGTTCCTCAACCCCTCCGGCTGATCCTGGAAGACCGACGCCATCTGCTCGGCCGTCTTGAGGAAGAACTGGTCGCCGGTGTAGCGCAGGCGCTGGGCGTCGTTGACCGTCTTGCCCGTGCCGATGCAGAGCAGGATGTCGTGCGGCTGGGCATCACCCTGCTTCAGGTAATGCACGTCGTTGGTGACGACCAGCGGGAGGTGCAGCTCTTTCGCGAGCGGCAGCAGGCCCTTGTTGACGATCTTCTGCTCCTCGATGCCCTGGTACTGCATCTCGAGGAAGAAATTGCCGGGCCCGAGGATGTCGCGAAGCCTGGCCGCCGCCTCGAGCGCGGGCCGCGCCTGCTCGACCTTCAGCGCGCTGGCGACCTCGCCCTTGAGGCAGCTGCTCAGCCCGATCAGCCCCTTGGCGTGCTTGGCGAGCAGCTCCTTGTCAATACGCGGCCGGTAGTAGAAGCCTTCCGTGTAGCCGGCCGACACGAGTTTGATCAGGTTCTTGTAGCCCTCGTCGGTCTCCGCGAGCAGGACGAGATGATTCGTCTCCGTCTGCGGACCGGACTTCTCGAAGCGGCTTCCCTGCGCGACGTAGACCTCGCAGCCCAGGATCGGCTTCAGCCCGCGCTCACGCGCATGGTCGTGGAAGACCACCGACGAGAACAGGTTGCCGTGCTCGGTGACCGCCAGCGCCGGCATCTTCAGCCTGACCGCTTCATCGAGCAGCTCGTCGATCCGGCACGCGCCGTCGAGCAGCGAAAACTCGGTGTGAAGATGCAGATGTACGAACTCAGCCATCGATGACGACATTCAACGCAGAACCGCAGAGCTCGCAGAAAGATATCCGA
>Ga0315281_10012983_pt1 | contig 11298 bp, 13 predicted proteins | sample YL17G07_0_MG_FD_204540 | JGI IMG/M metagenome (GOLD analysis project Ga0315281, IMG submission 204540) | Sediment microbial communities from Yellowstone Lake, YNP, Wyoming, USA - YL17G07_0 | ecosystem: Environmental > Aquatic > Freshwater > Lake > Sediment | place: USA: Wyoming | collected... | reverse complement strand
TTTGCGTCTTGCCGGGTTGAAAATGAACATGCCGGACGAGGAAATTTCGTCCGCTGTGGAAGCGTTCAATTTCATACAACTGCTGCGCTTGAGAAATCAGGAGAGACTTGAGTACGACCACCGCAGCCCCCCTGAAAATTCCCGCGTGCAGGCGCGCGCGAAGCTGTCGCAACCGAACCGGGTGAATCCGGACGAACTGAACGAACTTGACAGGCGCATTCTCAAGGAAGCGCTGCGTCAGGCACGCAAGCTGCAAAGCCGCTTGCAACTGGATTACCAGCTTTGAATTTCTGGAAGTCCTGGCTGGCCCGCTTGGGCGGACGGCAGCCCTTGAAACATTCGCCGCGGCTGGAACTGGAATTGCGCAAATGGCAGGCGTTGCCCGAGCCTGATCTGGGCCGTCCTGTAAATGAACAACGCTGTGTGGTCGTGGATGTGGAGACCACGGGACTCAACACGAAACAAGACTGTCTGGTCGCGATCGGCGCGGTTGCGGTGAGTGGCGGCGCTATCCATATTGACGACAGTTTTGAATGTATTCTGCGACAGGAAACTCCAAGCGACACAGAGAACATACTCATACATGGCATCGCCACGACGGAACAGCGTGGCGGCGCCGATCCAGCGGAAGCGCTGATACGTTTCCTGCACTATGCCGGAAAGGATCCCTTGCTTGCCTTTCATGCTGTTTTTGACATGGCCTTCATTGAGCGCGCCGTACACGCGCAACTCGGCATCGAGATGCGCGGATGCTGGCTGGACCTGGCCGAGCTTGCGCCGGTGGTTGCACCCGCTTCGCGAGCGCACAGCCTGGACGGTTGGCTGGAATATTACGGAATCGTTATGACGGAACGGCATCGCGCCATGGCAGACGCTGTGGCGACGGCTCAGCTCTTTCTGATGTTGATACCCAACGCGAATAGACACGGAGGGCGATCCGTTCGCGATCTCATGCACCTGGCCAGAGATCATCGCTGGTTTACCGGCAAGGCGCGCTCACGCTGAGTTTGTTACGAACGTACGGATAGGGACGGACAATATCAGTCCGCGCTGATGCTTATGTACATGGGGGTGGAATTTGACTTGAGTCAATATGCTCATGGCGCGCCCGTGGTAAAAAATCAACCGCAACACAACAAACAGAGTTGCTAGGCGAAAACAACCGTACCAGCTTTTCAGCTCGCGGCAAACCATGCCGTAGCCGTTAACGAGGAGGTGCACAAGTGGAGCTAACACAGAAACACGTCGATTATTGGAACAAAAATCTGCGCATTACGGGCCTGCTGCTTTTCATCTGGTTCGTGGTGACCTTCGTCGCCGGTTGGTATTCGAGGGAACTCAATAGTTTCACCATCCTTGGCTTCCCTTTGGGCTTTTACAATGCCGCCCAGGGGTCCCTCATCGTTTATGTGGTACTGATCTGGATATATCAGCATTACATGAACAAGCTCGATATCGAGTACGGTGTACATGAAGGAGAAGACGAATGAACCAGCCTGCCTTCAGTCACAAGACCTTCTTCGGGCAACTCAAGAAGTACTACATTTTCTACACGGTCGGTTTCCTTGCTTTCCTGTTTGCGCTTGCCATAGCCGAACAGCTCGGCATGTCGCGCAAGTGGATCGGCTATTGGTTCCTCTTCGCAACTATCGCTCTGTATGCCGGTATTGGCATCATGAGCCGCACTGTCGATGCCGCGGAATATTATGTGGCGGGGCGGCGCGTTCCGGCGTTCTTTAACGGTATGGCCACGGGCGCCGACTGGATGAGCGCAGCTTCGTTCATCGGCATGGCAGGCACGCTGTACCTGAGCGGATTCGATGGACTGGCGTTCGTGATGGGATGGACCGGCGGGTACTGCCTGGTCGCGTTTCTACTGGCGCCGTATCTGCGCAAGTTCGGCCAATTCACGATCCCCGACTTTCTTGGCGAGCGCTACGGGGGCAACATCGTTCGCAGTGTCGGTATTTTTGCCGCAATTCTGTGCTCGTTTACCTATGTGATTGCGCAGATCTACGGCGTGGGCCTGATCACCAGCCGCTTCACTGGCCTGGAGTTCGGCATCGGGGTATTCGTCGGACTAGGTGGCATTCTGGTGTGCTCGTTCCTTGGGGGCATGCGCGCGGTCACCTGGACGCAAGTGGCGCAGTACATTATTTTGATCATTGCATACCTGACACCGGTAGTGTGGCTGTCAGTGAAACACACGGGCAATCCCATTCCGCAAATCGCCTATGGCCAGGCGCTGGAGAAGGTCACGGCACGCGAGAAGGTGTTGACCAATGATCCCAAGGAAATCGAAGTGCGCAATATCCTGAAGGCGCGCGCCGATGCGGCCAATGCCGGGCTCAAGGAACCGGCTGCAGCCTACGCCAAAGGCAAGGCCGATCTTGAACAGAAGCTAGCCAACGCGCCGGCGGATCAATTGGCGGCAGCCGAGAAGGCGCTGTCCTCCTATCCCAAGGACGAAGAAGCAGCCAAGGCGCAGTGGAACAAGGATAAGGGACTGGCAGCGCGGGCGGGGCCGCCGCTACCGCACGCCGCCCCGTTCCCGGGCAAGGACGAGAAGGCGCAGGACATCGCGCGGCGCAACTTCCTCGGCATCGTATTCTGCATGATGATCGGAACAGCTGCGCTGCCGCACATCCTGATGCGCTATTACACGACGCCAAGCGTGCGACAGGCGCGCCAGTCGGTATTCTGGTCGCTGTTCTTCATTTTTCTGTTGTATTTCACCGCGCCTGCGCTGGCGGTGCTGGCGAAGTACGACGTTTATCACTTCCTGGTGGGATCGAGTTTCGCAAGCCTGCCGGCATGGGCAGCCAACTGGGCCCAGGTTGATCCAACGTTACTGTCGATCATCGATATCAATGGCGACGGCATAGTACAACTTGCGGAAATCGTGCTCGGGGGTGACATCATCGTGCTGGCCACACCGGAAATCGCCGGCCTGCCATACGTGGTGTCGGGTCTGGTTGCGGCGGGTGGTCTGGCGGCGGCGCTCTCAACCGCCGACGGCCTGCTGCTGACGATTGCCAATGCGCTTTCGCACGACCTTTATTACAAAATGATCGATCCGCATGCGACCACCACACGTCGCGTGACGGTATCGAAGGTGCTGCTGGTGGTAGTTGCCTTGATAGCGGCGTATGTGACCTCACTCAAGCCGGGCAACATTCTGTTCCTGGTAGGCGCGGCGTTCTCGCTGGCGGCATCGGGGTTCTTCCCGGCGCTCGTCATCGGGGTCTTCTGGAAGCGCGCCAACAAGTGGGGCGCCATCTCCGGTATGGTCGCAGGACTGGGCGTTTGCATGTATTACATGTATACGACCTATCCGTTTTTCGGTGGCGTGGCGGCCAATCAGTGGTTTAGCATGAATCCGATTTCGGCCGGCGTGTTTGGCGTGCCGGCCGGTATTATCACCATCCTCGTGGTGAGCTTTTTGACACCGGAACCCAGCAAGGAAGTTCAGGAGCTGGTTGAGCATGTCCGTTATCCGAATCTGGAAGGCGACATCAATACACAGGCCACCTGACAAACCGTAAGAGTCAGTCCTTCGGGGCCCGCCTTGCGCGGGCCTTGTTTTTTGCAGAGAATATTCTTCAATACCAGTTTCTTACAAGGTTGATCAATGAGCTTCAGGCGCTGGGTACATTTCTATCAAGCACGATTTTTCGTTTTGTTGAAACAAGACGCCAGGGCTATCAATGCATACCAGCTTGCGCTTGAAGCGGACAAGGACTTCGGCTTGGCGGCCAGCTGCCTCGGCCATCTGTATGCCTCGCAGGGCCAGACGCAACTCGCCGAGCGCTATTTTCTTGGGGCGCTGCGCATTGCCCCGGACGATGCAGTCACGCATTTCAACCTCGGATTCATCTACGAGACTCAGAAAAAGTACGAAGAGGCTGTAACGGCGTTTCAGACTGCGGTGAGACTGAAACCGAAGATTGATCGCGCATGGTATGGCTTGGGACTGGCTTATACTGCACAGGGTCGGCTGGAGGCTGCGGCGGAAGCATTCGAGAATGCCGCAACGCTGCAGCCGATGAATCCGCATGCCTGGTATAACCTTGGCATGACCTATTACACACTTCGCAACCAGGACAAGGTCAGCGAAATTATCGGGCATCTGAATCGCTTCGATCCCAAAATGACGAAAAAGCTGATTCAGGACACCGGCGGAAACCAGTCACAATAATGCTGCAACTGGTCATCATTCTTAAAGCCATGGACGAGGTTGCGCTGTTCGCGTTTTTGGGGCAGGGAATTTTGTATTTCCTTGCCGGCGCCGGCCGGGAACGTAACATTGTATACAGCATCCTGAAAACGGTGACCTCGCCGATCGTCAAAATGATGCGCCTGATTGCCCCGCGCTTAATCGTGGATCAGCATATCGGCCTGCTGGCCTTCTTTTTTCTTGTGATGTTGTGGGTTGCCCTTACGTTGATCAAAATCCGGTTGATTATTCAGGCCACATGACCCTGCTATTCCGATATCTGGCGAAGGAGATTTTTTTCGCCACGCTGCTGGTGCTCGCCGCCCTGCTCGCGCTTTTCGCGCTTTTCGATCTGATCAGGGAACTGAACGACGTCGGTAAGGGCAGTTACAGCCTCGCCAGGATGCTGGTGTTTGTATTGCTCTCCGTCCCTTCCAACCTGTATGCCATATTTCCCGTGGCGGGACTGATCGGGGCGATTTTCGCCGTCGCCCGGCTTTCCGTGCAATCCGAGTTGACGGTGATGCGCACGTCGGGGCTTTCGATCGCCAAGCTGTCCGCATTCACGGTGCTCATCGGAATGGGCTTTGCTATCGTGATTTTTATCTTCGGAGAATTTGTCGCACCGGTTTCCGAGGAGGCTGCGAGACGCCTGCGCCTCCAGGCGACCAGTTCGGTCGTGGCGCAGGAATTCCGTTCCGGTTTTTGGGTCAAGGATGATCTGTCTTTCATCAATATCCAGAATGTTCTGCCCGATAACACTCTGCTGATATTGCGTATTTACGAATTTGACCGCAGTTACCGCCTCGTCAGCATCAGCGACGCCAGGGAGGCGAGTTATGCCGGACAAAGCCGCTGGCTGCTCAAAGATGTGGAAAAGACCCATTTTGAAGGTACGAATGCACGAGTGCAAAAGTTGAATGAGTCTTATTGGAATTCCGTGCTCACTCCGGAAATTCTCAGTGCCCTCAAAGTTCAGCCGGAACAAATGTCCATCGGTAACCTGGTCGCCTATATCGACCATCTGCGCGACAACCGGCAGAAAAGCACCCGCTACGAAGTCGCGCTTTGGTTCAAGGCGCTACGCCCGCTTGCGGTTGTGGTGATGATGCTGCTGGCGATACCGCTGGCCATTCAGAATAACCGCGCGACCGGTGTCGGAGGAAGAATGGTTCTGGGTATCCTGATCGGGATCGGTTTTTATTTCCTGAGCCAGATGTTCTCGCATCTTACGTTGCTTAATGAGTGGCCTGCGGCGATATCCGCACTCACTCCAACGCTGGTTTTTCTTGCTGTTGCAGGTGCGATGCTCGCGTGGAAGGAGTTTCCTGGGCGCTTGCGGCGGCGCTTGATTTGAGTGTCAAGCGCAACGCTGCCGCAAATCCTGCCCTCGTGAAAGAAATGCGTGTGCAGACACCCTCATTCTTGGGCTTGCGTTGAACTTTCAACCAGCCGCGTTCCCGCGATGCGATCATGCAGGAACTGACGGTCCGAATCGTGCAGCGCCCAAATCAATCCGATCCCGGCAGCAGAGATGCCAAACAGCGCAGCGACATAACGGACGAGCGATTGCTTGAGAGAGGGGACGGCGCCGTTCGAGGATATCAAACGGATGCGCCAGGTTTTCATGGGCAGCGTCTGGCCACCATGTGTCCAAAACCAGGTGAAATAGGTGGCGCAGATCGCAAGTAGATAGAACTGCAGGAAGTAGCGCGAGGTTGCAGTTATGTTGCCGCCGGTAAATCCCACGAAAGGGAAAGTGGCCACAACCAGGAGAGCGGCAATCAATAGCGCCTCGTAGGCCATACTCGCAAGGCGTCGCGTCATACTGGCTGGCTTGAATGACTTTGCGCCGGCTTTTCGTCCATCTTGACCGGCCGGAAGGTCGCGTAACTCGCGCGCGGTCAATTGATGGGCTGTGGTTGTGCTTGCGCTTGTTTTTCCTTCCAGCGTTCGCGTAGTTCATGCTGTTTCACCGGCGGCAAACGCGACATATCTTTGAAGGTTTCCCGGGCCGCCTTGCGCTGATCCGGTGTCAATGCAACCCAATCCGTGAGGCGTGCCTGATAGCGCTCCTGTTCATGCGGGTGCAGTTTCGGGTAGCGCTTGGCAGTCGAAAGCAGTCTTTTTTGCTGTAGACCCGGCAGAGTTTCCCAATCCTTTTCCAGCGGAGCGAGTATTTGCTTCTGCTCCGTATTCAACTGTGCCCAGGAAACCTTGGGTTCGACTTTCTCTTTGACGGTCCTGGATTCAGCGCTGGCGCTACAGGAAAGAACAAGGGCCAGCAGTGCGACAACTGTTACTCCGAGCCTCTTAGCCACGTATCGAAATCCTTGTCCAGAAAGGCATTTATTGGAAGTTCACCCGTGAGTAGCGCTGCATCCAGTTCGCCGATTTCGGATTCCGGCTCCTTGAATACGTTGGTTCCTGCAAGGATCGCGATCAGTGCAATTAAAGGTAGCCAAATCAATGACTTCTGGATCAGGTTGTATTTGACCCAAGAAGTAGGGCCGGTAACTGTGACCAATCCCAGTATGGATACAGGTTCGCGATAAGCGACCATAGCCTGATCCCTGGCTTTCTTGAGTCTGGAGAGTTTGCTGCCGTCGATTTGCTGCAATCCCGTATTCAGGGCGTGCATGACCTTATCGCTAAAATCTTTTTCATTCATAGGGTTATACCTTTTGCTTTCAGGCTTGTCGCCAAAGCGCGTACGGCGCGCGAACAATGGGTTTTCACGCTGCCTTCAGAACATCCCATCGCCAAAGCTGTTTCATTAACATCTAACTCCTCCCAATAACGCAGTAAAAAGGCCTCACGTTGACGCGTGGGAAGTTTTTCAATGGCTTCTTCAATGTTCCTCAGCATCTGGGCCTGTTCAAAACGGGCAGCTGGAGAGCTTGGTAAATTAGATTTGTCTTCCACCGGCAAAGTTTCCAGAAAGTCGCTGTCCTCGTCCTCATTCTGGCTGCCGAAGGCGGAAAACAGGCTCGTCCAGGTCGATCTTACTTTCTGGCGCCGGAAATGGTCGCGGATGGTATTTTGCAGAATGCGCTGGAAAAGCATTGGCAACTCATTCGCAGGCTTGGCGCAATAACGATCGGCAAGCTTGAGCATTGAATCCTGGACGATATCCAGCGCCGCTTCATCATCTCGAACAGCGTAGACCGCCTGCTTGAAGGCGCGTTTCTCGATAGAGACGAGAAAGCCTGACATTTCGAGACGTGTGGCCAGAACTACCTCGTGAAGTAAATGATGCGGTTGAGCATCGCGCTTATTGCAGAACACGCGCGTGCTTGCGCTACTGGGTCGAAATACTAGCAGTTTTATGCCCGTTTTATCGCACAACCCCGACTTTCCGGGAGCGATTTTAAGCCGGTCGCGGATTTCGTGGCAGCCATGCGGCTTGACCAAATGGCTTCTTGTGGGTAAGGTTAAACATTTTTCGCGACGTGCGGCGCTTTACCGCCAAAGGCATTCTCCGGCGGATGTTTTTTTGCTATCGGCTTGGTACTCTCATGAAGCTCTCTGACTCCCCCCTCCACACGGAAATTCACGCCAAACCACAACTGCTGAACGGCGCGGAAATTCTCTGTCACGCCCTGAAAGCGGAAGGTGTCGAATTCGTATTCGGTTATCCGGGAGGGGCGGTACTGGTCATTTATGACGAGATTTTCAAGCAAGATGCGTTCAAGCATGTTCTTGTGCGCCATGAGCAGGGTGCGCTGCATGCCGCAGACGCCTATGCGCGCGCTACCGGACGGCCCGGCGTGGCCCTGGTGACGAGCGGTCCAGGGGTCACCAATGCCGTCACCGGGATTGCAACCGCTTATATGGACTCGATCCCGATGGTCGTCATTACCGGGCAGGTGCCGACCCATGCCATCGGGCAGGACGCCTTCCAGGAGTGCGACACGGTCGGCATTACCCGCCCCTGCGTGAAGCACAACTTCCTGGTCAAGGACGTAAACGATCTGGCGTTGACCATCAAGAAGGCCTTCTATATCGCTTCCACGGGCCGCCCCGGCCCGGTTCTCGTCGATATCCCCAAGGATGTATCGCTTGCCAAGGCGCCTTTCGTCTACCCGCAAAGCGTATCCATGCGCTCCTACAACCCGGTAACCAAGGGGCATGCCGGGCAGATCAAAAAAGCAGTGCAGATGCTGCTCGACGCCAGGCGCCCTATGGTTTACGTGGGCGGCGGGGCAATTCTCGGCAATGCGTCGGCGCAGGTTTCGGAACTGGTGCGGCTACTGGGTTTTCCCTGTACCAATACGCTCATGGGGTTGGGAGCCTATCCTGCGACCGACAAACAATTTGTCGGCATGCTTGGCATGCACGGCACTGTCGAAGCCAACATGAGCATGCAGCATTGCGATGTGCTGCTTGCCATCGGTGCGCGCTTCGATGACCGCGTCATCGGCAATCCGGCGCACTTCAGCGAGGGCAATCCGAGCCGCCGTATCGTACACATCGATATCGATCCCTCGTCGATCTCCAAGCGCGTCAAGGTGGATGTTCCGATCGTCGGCAATATCGGCGATGTGCTTGAAGATATTCTCGCTATGCTCAAGGCAACAAAGGAAAAGCCCGATGCTGCCGCCTTGAAGGATTGGTGGAAGGAGATCGATGCATGGCGCGCCAAGGATTGCCTCAAATACGATCGTGGCAGCGCGATCATCAAACCGCAAATGGTGATAGAGAAACTCTATGAGGTGACCAAGGGCGATGCCTATATCACTTCGGATGTAGGGCAGCACCAGATGTGGGCGGCGCAGTTCTACAAGTTCGACAAGCCGCGCCGCTGGATCAATTCTGGCGGCCTTGGCACCATGGGTGTGGGGCTGCCTTATGCGATGGGCGTGAAGCTTGCCTACCCGGACGCGGATGTGGCGTGTATCACCGGTGAAGGTTCGGTGCAGATGTGCATCCAGGAGCTTTCGACCTGCAAGCAATACCATCTTCCGGTGAAGGTCGTTTTGCTGAACAACCGTTATCTGGGAATGGTGCGCCAGTGGCAGCAGTTCTTCCACGGCGACCGCCGCTCCGAGTCATACATGGATGCGTTGCCTGATTTCGTCAAGCTCGCCGAGGCTTACGGGCATGTCGGGATGCGCATCGAGAAGCCGGGCGATATTGAAGGCGCACTCAAGGATGCCTTTGCCATGAAGGATCGCCTGGTGTTCATGGACTTCGTCACCGACCAGAAGGAAAACGTCTTTCCGATGGTGCCCGGCGGCAAGGGGATTTCCGAGATGATTCTCTCGGAAGATCTCTAGCCCGCATCACAAGAACAAATTATCCAGGGCAATCTTGGCATGAGACACATCCTTTCTTTGCTCATAGAAAACGAAGCCGGCGCACTGTCGCGCGTATCGGGTCTTTTTTCCGCGCGCGGCTACAACATCGAATCGCTCACCGTGGCGCCCACCGAGGATGCCACGCTGTCGCGCATGACCATCGTGACCACTGGTTCCGATGACGTGGTCGAGCAGATCACCAAGCAGGTCAACAAGCTCGTCGAAGTCGTGAAGGTGGTGGATCTCAACGAAGGACGCCATATCGAGCGTGAGCTGATGCTGGTCAAGGTGCGCGCCGCGGGTAAGGATCGCGAAGAAATAAAGCGCACCGCGGATATTTTTCGTGCACGCATCATCGACGTCACCGACAAGTCATATACCATCGAATTGACGGGCGCCGGGGAAAAACTGGATGCTTTCCTGGACGCCATAGGCCGTGCCATTATTCTTGAAACCGTGCGTACCGGGGCCTGCGGGATAGGTCGCGGCGAATGGGTCATGAAAGTTTAGTGCCGCTAAACTGCAACAAATCTACAGCGCTATCAAAGGAACGAACATGAAAGTGTATTACGACAAAGACGCCGATCTTTCTCTCATCAAAGGCAAAAAAGTCACCATCATCGGCTATGGTTCGCAAGGTCACGCGCACGCGCAGAATCTCGCCGATTCAGGTGTGAAGGTTACGGTCGGCGTGCGCAAGGGCGGCGCCTCGTGGGACAAAGTCAAAAAAGCCAAGCTCGCCGTCAAGGAAGTCGGCGAGGCGGTGAAGGGTGCGGATCTGGTGATGATTCTGCTGCCGGACGAAAATCACAAGGAAGTTTATTACAACGACATCGAGCCCAATATCAAGAAGGGCGCTGCTCTTGCTTTCGCTCATGGCTTCAACATTCATTTCGGCCAGATACAGCCACGCGCCGACCTGGATGTGATCATGATTGCGCCAAAGGGTCCGGGACACCTGGTGCGTTCCACCTATACGCAGGGCGGAGGAGTGCCGTCGTTGATTGCGGTACATCAGAACGCCACGCGCAAAGCCAAGGACCTCGCACTATCGTATGCCTGCGCCATCGGCGGGACACGCGGCGGCGTCATCGAAACCAACTTCCGCGAGGAAACCGAGACGGATCTGTTCGGCGAACAGACTGTGCTTTGCGGCGGCATAGTCGAACTCATCAAAATGGGTTACGAAACGCTCGTCGAAGCTGGATATGCCCCGGAGATGGCCTACTTCGAATGCCTGCATGAGACCAAGCTCATCGTAGACCTCATCTACGAAGGCGGTATCGCCAACATGAATTACTCGATTTCCAACAATGCCGAATATGGCGAGTACGTGACGGGACCGAAAGTAATCGGCCCGGAGTCCAAGAAAGCGATGCAGGAAGCGCTGGTGCGCATTCAGCAGGGCGAATATGCGCGCGACTTCATCCTTGAGAATCGCGCCGGTGCGCCGATGCTCCAGGCGCGCCGCCGCCTCCTTGCCGAGCATCCGATTGAACAGGTTGGAGAAAAGCTGCGCGGGATGATGCCGTGGATCAAGAAGAACAAGCTGGTCGATCAGTCGCGAAATTAACATGCACTCTCCGCGCGCCGGTATGGCGCTTAGGTGTTCGGCGGTCAGGGAATAGTTTGAGACAAGCAAAGAGGCCGGACAAGACCGGCTTTTTTGTTTGGTTCGTCAGTAAAATGTGTGGGCAAGTTTTGGCTCGGGTAGTTTCCCAAGCACATGATATAGCGCGAGTTCCAGCATTTTGAATGTGCGGAAACCGTAAGCTTTTCTCA
>Ga0315281_10012982_pt1 | contig 11298 bp, 16 predicted proteins | sample YL17G07_0_MG_FD_204540 | JGI IMG/M metagenome (GOLD analysis project Ga0315281, IMG submission 204540) | Sediment microbial communities from Yellowstone Lake, YNP, Wyoming, USA - YL17G07_0 | ecosystem: Environmental > Aquatic > Freshwater > Lake > Sediment | place: USA: Wyoming | collected... | reverse complement strand
ATTAATATTCCCCATAATAACCTTTAAATTGGCAAAACATCATTAGGATCAATTTCAGCCCACATAACATCATCTGGCTTTACTTCTGGTGGCTTATTATAATTTATAGATTTGGCATTCTCTGGCAAATATAGTAGGGTAATATTCCAAGACATACCATTCCACTCCATACAATAGGTAGCCTGATTTGATTTAGTTTCGCGTTGTTCTATACAGTCTGAAAAATAAACTTTTCCGTGTTTTGGTGCCGCTTCACACACTCTTTTGTAAAATTCCTTTTCTTCCGGATCATTTGACACAGACATTTTGCTCCATAAAGATATTCCATTCTCATCGCCTGAAAACATATTAACTCCTAATCATCGTATTTATTTTCTTCTAATATTTTAAACATTTTATTTCTTTCTTTTATTGGACGCGTATCTTTTTGTTCTAATGCTCTTTGATCTTCTAATTTATACAATATGTCCCGAGCAGTTTTGTCAAATTTACTACCCTTATCATATATAATCAAGGGCAAGTGATTTATTTCTACCACTTCTTTATCTGGGAATAAAATAGATTTTTCACTTAAAACCTCCCTAACATCCCATCGCATATCTCTTTTTAAATAAGCCATAATATCTGGTTTTTTATTATCTTGGCTAATGAAATGAAATATTATCATATCTCTAATAGGATCATAATATCCGTGCGGTGTTAAACCTGAAATCTTATCTATAAAATTAATACTCACTTACGATCTCCCTCAATGGACCTATGGCCGCGTCATATCCAGCTTTTATTATATCAATATAATTTGATGATTTAAAGGTAGATAGATTACTTACTTTTGGTGATAATAATATAATTTTTTTATTAGGATGTCTGGTTTTAGCCAAATCAAAGCCTCGCAATGATTTATCTTCTAACACCATATTAATTACTTCTGTCGCTATATCAAACATACTTATTTTAGCCATATTCATTATCATTGGATTATATATATCAGATACTATAATTATATCTGCCCCATATTCTGCTGCCGCGTTCGTAGATAATGGCCTTTTTATTTCGCCATCTACATAAAATTTGCCATCTATTTCTACTGGTCGGAATAACATAGGAATACAACAACTGGCCGTTAAAGCTTTTGATATAGGCACATGATCCATATTTCCAGGGCCGAACAATACCCCGCAATAATCATTTAAATTGGTTGCCGATATGAAGGTTGGTATTTTTAAATCAGAAAACTTATTTGTTTCTAAATTTTCAGCAAAAAATTCTTCTGTCTTTGTTAAGTCAAAAATTCCTCTAACAATATCTCTACTGAAAAAATTTTTAAGAGAAAACATCTTTTTCCAACCAAATTGTTTAAAATCATAATTTCTGTCTTTGTCTGGACGAAAATGATCTATTAACATATCAGTATTTAAAAATTGACTATAATAAACCGCTATTATTGCCCCAGCCGAAGCACCTATCATAAGATCGATTTCTATACCCAATTCTTCACAAGCAGACAATACACCTATATGGGCAATACTTTTACTGCCACCACCAGTAGCTACTAATGCTACTTTTTTGCCTTTGAACATTTTTAATACTCTTTATGATTGGGATTTATCTTCCTCTTCTTTAACTGTTTCGGTTATGTCTTTGTATTGTTGGTTGAGTTTTACCACCAAATCATTATGCTCTATACACCCCGAAAATAATATCATCTCCAATTCTTCTTTACTTGGTTCTGGGCTGAATACTTTAATTTGTTTGTAAGTTGGAAACATATTTAGGTATTTTTCTAATGACACTAATCTTTCCATTGGTTTGAGGGCAGAAAATAGTTTCATATCTAATAGTTGTCCAATCATCATAACATTTTCAGTAGAAGCAGCAAGAGCCTTTAAGCCAACAACTAATTGATGTTCCGTAAGCAAATCTGAATTATGCGATACTGCCAATAAACATTGTCTTACTTCTGGTCGCTTATCTTTAATTATTCTTTCTACTAATTGATTAAATATAGTATTATTTGCTTTTGAAAGTATAGATAATACCGCTGATTGCTTTACGATATTTTCAGATAAAGTTTCAGTCATCACTTCATCTAATAAATCCAAATCTTTGTCTCCGGCTAAATTAAATTTAAATTTGCGAGTTAATTTAGCCTTACCCTCATTTTTTAATTTTTCTGCGTTGGCTTTATTTAGCCAATTAAATAGTAATGGATGATTATCTTCTTTAAATATATCAAATACATCATCAGTGGTGTATTTAGATAGTATTTCATTAAAATATTCTTTAATTTCTACTACACTTGCTGGTTGTGCTCCTGATGCTTCCATAAATTCTAATAGAGTTCGCAGATCATTAACTCTACGCTTAATGGCACTTATGGCTAATTCACTTGGTAATCTGGCGCAAACTTCTATCAAACTCATCTCATCATAGGCTTGATCAAAAAAGCTCATGGATTTCTATCCTTTCTTATATAATTCGGTCTTGAATTATTATTTCTTGGGTGATTATTATTCTTTCTATTAACTAATGGTATCTTTTGGGTTTTATCTCTATTGAATTTAAAATTAACATTTCTAAAACTTGGGTATTTATCATCATTTAATTGTCTTTTTTCTTCTCTTTTTATGGCCGCTGCTGCCTTTCTTTTAACCCTCATACTTGGCTTTTCATAATATTCATATTTTTTTAAATCAGATAATATCCCCGATCTTTCCACGGCCTTTTTAAATCTTCTATATAGTGATTCAAAACCTTCGCCATTTCTACTATAAACTGTTGTCATTTATTTTTCCTTTAAACTGTTGTAGTTTCAGTAGTAACAGTATCAGTGGCAGTAGCAAGAGCAGCAACCTCTACCTGCTGTTTTAATGCTAATTCTGTTCTGGTTTTTTGTAGCCCAACCATAAGATTAACGAAGGCATCAAATTGGGTGCTTGGAATAAATAAGGACTTACCGCTACCCTTTCCGAAACGAGATCTAAAACTAACATTGCCATCAACATCCACATCTAAACTCTTTTTTACAACTTCTAACACTGAAACATCCGAACTACTCTCACCTTCAAAAACTTTCATTTAATTCTCCTTTATTTTTATTAATTAACCTATTATATGTATTTATTACATCTACTACATCGTCATTAAATCTCAACACGCATGGAAATAAAAACTCTTGTAATTCTTCACTGGTCGGTATTGGATCCAGCAGTAAGAATTGTTGATTGTTTTCTGATAAGCCACCAAAATACTTCATATGATTTACCAAGTTTCTTATAGCATCCAATCTACTTTTAGGACCAAGTTTTCGCAACATATCCAATTTTATTGATTTTTTCATAGATGATTTGCCGCTCATTAATTTGGATAAAGATTTTAATCCTTTTAAAACATATTCATCATCTATATCTGATCTATCTAACAAACAACAAGATATAGCTGGAGTGGCCAAAGATAATAAATCACAAGCATCTTTTAGTTTATCTTGTGGAACTTTTAAGAATAAATTAGATACGGTTCTGGCCCTATATTTTGATTTTCTTTTATTATATTCTTGTATTGCCTTATCTAATAATGGCATAATTTTATCGCTATTCAATGGTAGTATATCTAATATATCATCAATTAGCACATCTGTTCTACTCAAACACTGATCTATTAAAATTATTTTAGTAGCATCTGATAAAAATTGTTTAAAATTACGAACCATATAATAAGGAATATTACCATCTTTTAATATCTTTTTATTTATCAATTCATCTATTTTTTTAGCAGTTTGATTTAAACATTTGGCAATTTCAGGTAAATTTATGTGATAATATAATGGCTCTATATCATCCATACTATTTAATTTTTCAGCTATTTGACTATCTATGTTTGAAAAATTAACATTGGTAGGATTTAATGCCATAATTAAAGACCATATACTTGTTTCACTCATTTACTTGCCTCTGGAATTGGTATGTTATTTTGTTTAAGTTTTTTTAATACATACTCTTTGGTTATATCTTCTTTATAGTTAAATCTTACAAAATATTGAATGTCATCTGGGTGTTGCTTAATTAATTTATTTTTTAACTTATCTTTGGCTTTTAATTTTTTAAGTCCCTCTTTGGCTCTTTGAATGTTAATTCCACCAAATCTTGTTGGTTTAAAATGTTGTATGCCATCATATTCTATCGCCAATTTTATTGTCAGAACCCAAATATCTATCTCCATCCTACACTTGTCTTTTAGCCAATCAAATCCTTTATAATTAATATGGCATTTCGTTTGGAATATATTTTCTATTATAGTATATAATTTTCTTTGTGCTTTGGATGATTTACAGTAAGGGCACCATTTATCACCATTAATCAAATCACTATAAGAGGCTGTCCATATATGATTTTTCTCACATATTAATTCTAATTTTGATAAATTATTTCGCAAATCTTCATTTTTTGATAATAATTTTCCATTTTTGCCGGCAACTAATGATTTTATTTCATCAAATGATTTCATTACTCTTCCAGCACACTTGGGACACCAAACCCCGTGACTTAAATGATCCCAAGTAACCGGCCAAATATAATTATCTTTGTTACATTTTACAATAATTTTACTTTTAGCATTAATATATTTACTATCGTCTATAATACTGCCATTTTTATCTAAAATGAATTTTCTTATATCCTCAATTGGTATTTTTACATTACCGGCACATTTAGGACACCACGCACCATATACTATATCATTGTATTTTGTTGTCCAAATATATTCGTCTTTTAAACATTTAATAGTTACTTTTTCACGGCTTGATATATAAGTTGATAATAATTCCCCGCCTCTATTTTTTATAAAGTTATAAGCTTGTATTTGAGATAATTTTTTGGCCAAGGATGTTTTTTACTTGCCCTTGGTGCTGGGAATATAAACCGATTGACCCCAAGGTACATGCCCATTCTCATCCGTAAGACACCATAATACTGGGTAATTAGGATGCTTATCTGGAAATGAACCATAAGAGTCGGTGAGATATACCAAAAGTTCCGGTTGTATTTTTAATTCCTTAACTTTATCAAATACTGGCCTGAAATCTGTGCCGCCGCCGCCCTTAAATTTTAGTTTGGTTAAGAAATTATCAAACTTCTTAATTTTAACTACTTCATGTACTTGGGCATCGCAAGACATAGCGGTCACCTGATCAACCAAATAACTTATCTTGGACAATTCTGCTGCGAATTGTTTCAGGCAAGTTTCATCAATTGAGCCGGAAGTATCAACCGCAACCACTACACTTCCTATAATATAACTGCGTAAATCCGGCAAATAAATATCTTGTGGAGCATATCTTTTATTTATTCTTACATAAGAATAATCATCTTTTGCCAATGCCTGTCCTACATACTTATGAAATATTCGCTCCCAACGAACCTTTGATTTGCGGATCTTATCAATCCATCTTTGAAGTCCTGTTGGAACGGAACCACGACTTTTGGTATTTTTAGTCATTTCATAAGCCGCTATTACTTTATCTTCCATATCATCCCACTTGTTTTCATCGGACAATTCTATATGATCATCCAAGGTTTTAAATTTGGAACTATCTACCGGAAGACCATCAAATATTTGTTCTGCGTTCATATCTTTGAACTTTTCATCTAATAGAGCGGACCTTGGTAATGTATATCCCATTCCACGGATCTCTAAATTGATCGCAAAATCGCAACTTACGTTCCATCGGTGCTGTTCTCTGTTTAGACGCCGTTTAGGAGTACAATGTAAATATATACAATGGCTAATCTCGTGTAATAAAACACCATATACTTCATCATCAGTTAAGCTCATAACAAACTCTGGATTGTAATATACCTTGGATCCATCAGTAGCCATAGTATCAATAACCGATTCTGCTACGAAATCAGTCATAGAGAGCAATACACCATAAAAGGGTTGCTGTAATAATAATCTGGCCCTACTTATGCCCATCCTATCTTCTGCTTTTTTTAATACAATTGGGTCTATTTTCTTTTCAGTACCAGTAGCTTGGTTTTTAAATACGCTCATACCGCGACTCCTTTATTTATACTTTTAACTAATTGTTCTACTCTTTTTGGATATTTCATTGTTGAACTAAATACCAAAGTTTTAACATCATCTTCACTTATATTCTTTATACAATCTTTATTTCTATTTCTAACTATATTTTCTAAAACCTCTAATCTGGTTATTGTAGGTAACTTATCTAATATATCTTTTGTTATATTTGCCAATATTTCTGGACTTGTATTCTTCTTTGCTATTATTCTTAAAGCCGCCAATACCCATTCTTCTTTTGCGGCTGGATTACTTAATATATATATAAATATATCTTTATTAAATTTTTCTTTTATTGTGGGGAATACTCTATTTAATTCTTCTTTCGGCAGCCCCTTAATTAGCGGGAATAGAATGTTATGAGATGAATAAGATCGTGTTTGATTTTTTACTATATTATCCACTGTTATTTTAGCTAATTCTTCATCATAACCATATAACCATTTATAGTCCATAGTATCGGTATTAACACAAGATATTAAACCATTTGACCAATTAGTTATTTCTGCTATTTTATTTTCATCATCTAACAAGTCCCACTTAATTATATAATTTCTATCATAGTGATAAGTCTGATCGAGAGACGATTTATCTATTCTTAATCTCGTATTATATGCCATTATTATATCTTTTGAAATTGTAGTATCTTTTAAAGCTATTAAACTTTTTAATTTGACTGCTGGTATTTTATCGGCCACTATACTACCAATTCTCTCGTCTCTTGGTAATAAATCTATTAATTTTTCAAATTGTATTTTATTAAGTTGTTCTATCGTCAAATCAGTGGGCGATAAACCAAATAAATCTCCTGCATCACAATACACTTTCTTCCTCTCTTAACCGTCAAAGTCAGACGGGTATGTTATTTTCTTTTAATTTTTGTAATATTATACTCTCTTCTATTTCTTCTTCGTAAGTAAATCGCACGAAATATTGTATGTATTGTTGGTGGGCAGCGATGAGCTTGGTTTTAAAGGCATCTCTTTTTTTAAGTTTCTGTAAAGCTCTCAATGCTTGTTTTGGTGTTTCGTTGGCAGAAAATCTAATAGGCATAAAATGTTGTTCTCCATCATATTCTATGGCTAATTTTAAGTCAGGCACCCATATATCTATTTCCATTAATCTACCCTTACCGTTTTTAGTTTTTAGCCACTTAAAACCGTGATAGTTATATTCAACTTTATTGTTGGGATATAGTTTTTGTATTATATCAAATAGTTTAGTTTGTTGGACATAGGGGCATTGAGGACACCAATAACCTTGATTTATATTGTCGTAATAAGTTTCCCATTCATGTCCTTTTTTACACTTAACTTTAAATTTAGTAAGAGAGCCAATAACATTATCCGTTAGTATTGTTCCGCCGTTATCTTCAACTGCCTTTTTAATAACTGGAAATTGAGTTTTACGAGCCTCACGAGAACAATAAATACACCAACGATCTTCTCGCATTATATTTTCGCAATTAGTTCGCCACTCGTGATTATGTTTTACACACTTTAGTATTATGTTTCTTATAGAACTTTCACAATTTATTATTCTTTTTACAAATATAACATTTCTTTTTGTAAGTATTTTTTGTATTTCATCGAAGCCTGGTGTATTATGACCGCAATATCTGCAACTGGAACCACCTCGATCAAAGGTTCCATATTGCGTTTTCCATCGCCAATTATGTTTAACGCATTCTATTTCTATTTCTGACCAATAATCAATAGGAGCTGGCGTAAGTAATATTAAATTTTGTTCCTTTATTTTATTGGCAGCCTCTTCATAATCAACTTTTTTTATTTTGCCTGTTTTATAGCACTCCCAACACCATTGCCCATTTTTAATAGATTGTAGTTCTGCTGTCCATATGTGTTGGTCTTTATTACATTTAACAGTAATGAAGCGACCATCTTTACGACGCTCTTGATTTATGAACTGTCCGTCTTTACCTGTTATGATATCCTTAATACCATCCACAAGTATTGAAATTCGCCCATCTTTATTGCATTCAGCACACCATCTACCAAGTTTTAAAGCATCTTTATTTGTTTCAAAAATATGTCCCCGCTTACACTTAATTTTACAAAAAGTAATATCCTGGTTGTATTTAAACTTTCGCTCTATATTTAGTACAATTGCATTGTGTTTCGCCACCACTGTTTTAATTATTTTATCGTGTTCTGCTAATAACAATTCTCTTTTATTCATTCTAATCCTCCATAGTATAGACATATAAATATTTTTAATAAAATACCTGTACATATATACTATGGAATATTAGCAGATCGCTTTAATTAAAAAACATTATATTTCATTCTACATACTAAATAAAAATATTATATTATTTCTAAAATAAGTATGTTTTTTATCTCTCACGCCCTTATCCTGATAATGTTTTATATCAGCCTGATTTATTTTTTTCTCAATAAAATCAAGCACTTATCACACAGCTATTTTCATTATTTCCTTTACGCGGTCCTTAAAAGCAGGTGATTTAGCCATAGACTCCATGCATTGAAGCGATTGCTGTTTAAGGAAAATAACCCTAAGTTCTGGTGAAATTATTCCTAAAAATTTCGCGATGTTATCCTCTGCTTTCTTGATTCCATTCTTCCGTTTCCGCAAATGAAACGCAACGGCCAAAGTAACAGCGTATTTGAACGACTGATCCTTATCGCCGAAGTCTGGCATCTTTCCTTCAAAAACCTCTTCTGGATTAACATTCTTATAGACATTAGCCCAAGTTACATACTCTTGTGCTGGACCTTTGCCTACTGCTGCTGCCAATAATTCCTTTTGGTCTCTGGCAGTTTTGGCATGTTTAATCAAATTAGACGCAATAACCCAAGACCGTGGTGTTGGAAAAGCATGTTCTTCTGATTGCTTATATAGAAGATCTGGCTTAAAATGTAGAAAACCTATAATATCATCCTCAACTTCCATATTTCTCGCCCAAGAAGCCCAAGCATCAACATCCGGATCAATCTCCAAATGGATCATGCGGTTTGATAAAGCAGAACCCAAGGGTTGTGAAAAAGCACCATCCTCTTCTCTATTACCTGCGCAAACAATGGACCAATCATCCGGTAGTTTATATGTTCCTACCATACGATCTAATACCAATTGTAAGGACGCATTTTTAACACTTACTGGCGCCTTCTCAATTTCATCAAGAAATATAATACCAGGACCATCAACACCATCACCTGCCTTTACTGCCACTTGTTCTTTGGTGCCATCTTCTTTTACCACAGTTCGTGTAGTATCAGTCAAAGCACGATTAGGCCAGAAATTAGGAAGATACCATTCTGCTCTACCAGTTTCACGATTTGGCATTGGAACACCACGCAAATCTGTTGGTTCTAATTGGGCCAAACGCAAATCTATCATATTACATCCAAGCTCTTTCGCAATCTGATGTATAATAGAACTTTTACCAATACCAGGAGGGCCCCAAAGCATTACCGGTATTTTAATTTTTACCGCATTTTGTACAACTTTTTGCGCATCATTCAACTTCATTTATATCTCCTTTTTCGTTTTCCATAAATGGAAACAATTTTGTTACATTAGCAGTTATACGAATACACTCTTCACAATTAATACCCTGATCCATCATTACAACTTGATGACTTCCACATTTATCACACTTCAAACTGGGTATCTTTTCTACCATCACAAATCAACTTCCCCAATATTTACACCAGATAGTGCGAGTGTTAATACTTCTTGTTTTCGCCATTCCTCTGTTTCATTTAATATTTGCTCTACATCATATTTATTTTTGTGGAGTATCATTATATACTTGTGACCCTCAATATGATTTTCACAAATTGGAACATTTAATTGTCCAGTAAACATCTTATTTAGTGTTACGGCCCCAGAACAATTAGAACCTAAATGCCATACACATTTCTGTTCTTCTGTTGGTTGCTTTACTGTCTCTTCCTTCGCCCCAACTTCCTTCTTACCTGCCATTTTAGACTCCTTTTTTGTTTTTGTTATAGACCTTAACATATTTCTCTATTAGTTTAACTGGTAATTTTACGGTTACCAATTTTGCTCGTAACACATCCCTATACCATTCGGCATCCAAACCCTCAAATGATAGTCCTAAATATTCCCACTTATCTGGCAAATCCTCTCTAATATCCATGTCCTCGCCATCTACCCCGGAATAAAAATCTTTGTCAGCATCATCAGGACCAAAATAATCTAACAATCCGCCCAATTCCCTATCCCAATGAGTTACTAATTGTGAAGCAAACTTTCTTCTAGCCCCACCTAATTCTACGGTAGCATCCATAAACTCTTGCGAAAATTTTAAATCGTTGCTATCTGTTAATTCGCAAACACTCAACCATTTTTCATTTTTATCTAACATCAATCACTTTTCCTTTATTTGATTATTATATTTTTTAAGATTTTCTTTTGCCCATAATGGCTGTAAATTAGTATAATGACAGGCCTTTAAAAATTGCTTTCTATTTGTCAAATCAAATCCACTCAAAGGCATTATGTGATCTATGTGCCAACCATAAAGTCCATAATTTTCCCAAGTCATTTGTTCGCCAGTTTCTTTATTGGGATAGAATTGTTTTTCTAAATATTGTTTTAATTTTTCTATTGAGCACCCCAGATCTTTAACAGCAGAACCATTTTTTTGATTATTTTTAACAGCACCACTCAATCTTGTTCTTAAATTACAAGATATTCTATAATTGATATTATTTTCTTTTAATTTTTTATCATTAATATTCTTTTTATCTTTATTATCTTTTCTATATTTTTTATAATATTTTGGAAAACACTCTTTACAAATGTGATTTAAAATTTTAGATCTATTGCCAAAGCCATAATCAAATTCAGAAAACTTTTTTATTTTTCCACAACCATCATTAATAGAACATCTTTTATTACCATCTTTAAACAAGCCACGCAAAGTTTTTATATTTGTTTTGCTTTGATCTCTGTTAAGTATTTTTCTAATAATGTTTTGATCAATGTCAAATATTTCACCAACTTTTTTGAATGAATAGCATTTTTCATATTCATACGCCCACTTTTGTATGTCTTTTTCTTGATATTTTCTTTTAGCCATTATTCCTCGTCATCTTCCATCGCAACAAATATTCTATCATCCAATTCACATTCGTCAATATCTTTATCTCCTGCAGTAGTTCTATCCAATTTGAATACAGGAAATCTTAATTTTCCACTACTCTGTGG
>Ga0315281_10012981_pt1 | contig 11299 bp, 8 predicted proteins | sample YL17G07_0_MG_FD_204540 | JGI IMG/M metagenome (GOLD analysis project Ga0315281, IMG submission 204540) | Sediment microbial communities from Yellowstone Lake, YNP, Wyoming, USA - YL17G07_0 | ecosystem: Environmental > Aquatic > Freshwater > Lake > Sediment | place: USA: Wyoming | collected... | reverse complement strand
TAGGTGTTGGTGAAATTGATGCTGGCATAAGAGATGCCGATCAGGATGAACTGCGACAGGCCGAACAGCCGGTCGGTCTTGTCGCGCCCGATGTCGCGGTAAAACGCCAAGGCTGCGAGCCACACAATGGACAGCGTCAGCAACAGGTACCACAGCCGCCCCTCGGGAAAACGCAGCGCATCGCCGTGCTTGAAATTGTCGATTGCCGTGGCGAGAATTTCCACGCCGGGAAACATGCGGCTCATCGGCGTGGCCTTGATGTCGAACAGGCTGGGCGCGGTGGAACCGATGATGACAATCTTGTTCTTGAACTCATCCTGCGGGCGCTTCTTGTCCTTGCTCGACATGTCCGCGAACACATCGCTGAAGCTGACGTAGCGATAGGTAAACGGCTGGCCGCGCCAATTGAGCAACACCTGCTGCGCGGCAGGTTCCGCCCAGCCAAACTCGCGCGCGACGCGTGCGGGCAGCGAGGGCAGCTTCCAGCCGTAATCGTCGCGATACACATCGTAGCGCCGCGCCACGCCATCTGAATCCGGCGTGATGTTATGCAGGCCGAGCCGCCCGCCGTCGAGCACTGCCTGGAAGTGCGGCAGCACCACCGCCACCGTCGCATCCGGAACAGCCTGCGCATCCGGCAACGGCACGACGCCGGGAATCATGCCCGGCTTGACTTTGCTCAGGCTGTCGCTCGACGGATCGAGGCGCAACATGGGAAAAAATGTATTGTGCGTGTCCGCGATAGCCGTCTCGAAATAGGCGTCGCTGTCCGTGTTATACACGTCGGCATCGCTGAACAGGATATCAAACACCACCGCCTTCGGCTGCTGCTTTTCCACCTGTTCGACAAACTCGCCCAGCACCTGGCGCGGCCACGGCCAGCGCCCGTAATCCTTGGCCATCGCGGCCAAGCTGGCCTCGTTGATATCGACGATCACGATGTCCGGGTCGGGCTTCGGCTTGACGATACGGTAGCGTACCATCATATCGAACGCCGCCTGGCGCATCTCGCCCGTGGCGTGCAGCACCGCAGCATCGAGCAGCGCGAACACCGTGAACACCACCGCCAGATACAGATAGAAACTGGACTTCCAGCGCTGCGCCAGCAGCTTGTAAAACGCCGCGAGCGTTTGCCGGATACGGCTGATTATGAGAAGTCGGAAGTTCATCTTGCGCAGTTTAGCAGCTCAGTGCGGCAAAAAGAATTACGGGATGAACTTTATGGGGCGGCAGGGGCTATTATCATGCAGCGCCCGTACCCTCTTCCTTTTTCGGTATGTATAACCCGCTCTCAATCGCCCAATCCAGCCATTCCGGTTTAATATTTTTTGAAAGCGCCCATTCGATATAAAAGGCAGGCGGGTGTTTTTTAAGACGGACAGAATCACCTTCGCTTGACCAAAGCTGAAGAAGCCTGTTGATCGCTTTCTGGTCTCTGTTCATTTGGGCCATCGATTCCTGAACCGTGCATTCTTCCTTTGTAAATAAGTGGAAACACAGAACGCCACAAGCCAGTCTTGGCTCCCAATAATCAAGCTTCAAGTGGTGCCCTAATTGGGTTTCACCCCAACCCTGGTTATCTTCCATCATGCATCCTCTACAAACAAAAAAACTGCAATTCCGGAGATTCCAGCGAATCTTGTGTGCGTAATCAGGCGGGATAAAACGATAAAATGGCGGAGAGGGTGGGATTCGAACCCACGGTAGGCTCACACCTACGCCTGATTTCGAGTCAGGTACATTCGACCACTCTGCCACCTCTCCGCAGTCACGCATTTTAGCAGCAACGCGCAAAATCAGGCAGAATGATTGTATGTCCAAGCTTGAACATTCATTCCGTTTGACGCAATCCCAAGCAGGGTTTGCCCTGCTTGCATGGTTGTGTGCTGCCTTGCTCTCTTCCTGCACCCCCGACGATACGCCCGCCAATACGCCAAAAAAGATGTGGCGGGAAGAGCTGGTGATTATCGTGCCGCAAGACAAGGGCACTGCAAGCACGGAGTTCGAACTGCAACTCGTCACCCTGTTCGCTAAACAGTTGCAGGTAAAAACAAAGCTGCTGCCGTTGCCGCCAGACAAAATTACGCCCGCCCTGATGACAGGCATGGCGCATATCGCAGCAGCCGGATTGCGCAGCAACGAAAGCGGGGGATTGCGCTTCGGCCCCCCTTACCAGATTGTAAGCGAACAGGTGATATGCAATGGCAAGCCGCCCCGGCATACGGACAGGCTGATCGGTAAAACCATCGCCGTGGTGGCAGGCTCCGCGCAAGAAGCGGCATTGCGCGAAGCGCAGCAGAAGCTGCCTGCCCTGCACTGGGAGTCACGCCGCCAGAAACTGCCTGCCGACCTGCTGGCCGAAGTCGCCACAGACAAGCTGGAATGCACTGTCGCCAATGAGGAACAACTGGCGCTGGCGCGCAATTTTTATCCCCGCCTGGATGCCGCTTTCGACATTGCCGAGCCGTCAAAATTGGCGTGGGCATTTGCGCCGGGTGGCGATGAGGCGTTATTCATCGAGGCGCAGAAATTCTTCACTCTCATCAAACACGATGGCACGCTACGCCGCCTGCTGGACCGTTATTACGGGCACAACGAGCGGCTGGAGCCGCTGGATGCGGTCGCGTTCGTCACCAGCACACGCACCGTTCTGCCGCATTTCCGGCATCTGTTCGAGGAAGCGGGGGGGGTGACCGGAATAGACTGGCAACTGCTGGCCGCCCTCGGCTACCATGAATCGCACTGGAATCCGCTTGCCACCTCACCCACCAACGTGCGCGGCATGATGATGCTAACCGAAGATACGGCTGACCGCATGAAAGTGATGGACCGGCTTGATCCGCGCCAAAGCATCCTGGCGGGAGCGCGCTATCTGCAGCTACTGAGGGAGCAACTACCGCTTCGCATCGCGGAGGAAGAGCGCACATGGCTGGCGCTGGCTGCCTATAATCAGGGTATGGGCCACCTGGAAGATGCGCGTGTTCTGGCGGTGCGCGCCGGACTCAATCCCGATGCCTGGGTAGACGTGAGAAAAATGATGCCGCTGCTGGCGCAGCCGGAATATTTTGAACAGACCAAGCACGGCTATGCGCGCGGCGGCGAGGCGGTCATTCTGGTCGAAACGGTGCACCTGCACTATGACATGCTGAAACATCTGGACACACACGAAGTCCCGTATCTATCGGCAGAACCGTTCCACCTGAAGTTTCCAGGTATCCCAAAATTCAGCTTGCCTTGATGACTTCCAACTTACCCATATAGGGACGCAACACTTCCGGCACAACTACACTGCCATCGGCCTGCTGGTAATTCTCCATTACAGCAACCAGCGTGCGCCCCACCGCCAGGCCGGAACCATTCAGCGTATGCACCAATTCCGGTTTGCCTTGTGCGTTACGGAAGCGCGCCTGCATGCGCCGCGCCTGGAACGCCTCGAAGTTGGAACAGGAGGAAATTTCACGATAAGTATTTTGCGCTGGTAGCCACACCTCGATGTCATAAGTCAGCGCGGCGGAAAAACCCATGTCGCCGGTGCATAGTTTCACCACGCGATACGGCAGCTCCAATTTCTGCAAAATCATTTCCGCATGGCCGAGCAATTCTTCCAGCCCTTCGTAGGACTTTTCCGGATGAACAATCTGCACCAACTCCACCTTGTCGAACTGGTGCTGGCGGATCATGCCGCGCGTATCCTTGCCATAGGAGCCTGCCTCGCTGCGGAAGCACGGCGTGTGCGCCACGTACTTCAGCGGCAATTTTTCCAGCGGCACGATTTCGTCGCGCACCATGTTGGTTACGGGAACTTCGGCGGTGGGTATGAGGTAATAATGCTTTTCAATACCAACCAATTGAGCAAGTTTGTTTGGTGCTTCCGGATCTGAGAATTTAAATTGTGTCTTAAACAAATCTTGCTCGAACTTCGGCAACTGCCCAGTACCGCGCATCGACTCCGCATTCACCAGGTAAGGTACATAAGTTTCAATGTAACCATGCTGCTCGGTATGAGTGTCCAGCATGAACTGCGCCAGTGCACGATGCAGTCGTGCCAGAGGCCCTTTCAGCAATGAGAAGCGCGCACCGCTGATCTTCGTGGCAGTCTCAAAATCCAGCCCACCCAAACCTTCACCGATGCTGACGTGATCCTTTACCTCGAAATCGAATTTCGGGACGCTTCCGATCCTGCGCATTTCCAGATTGTCCGTCTCGGATTTTCCCGCTTGGACGCTCACGTGCGGCATATTGGGAATGACGGAGAGAAACGCGTTCAACTCATGCTGCACCTGCTCCAATTTTGTTTCCAGTTGCTTGAGTTCATCGCCCAGATTCGCCACCTCGGCCATGATCGCCGATACATCCTCGCCTTTTGCTTTTGCTTGTCCTATCAGCTTGGATGAATTATTGCGCTTGGCTTGCAGTTCCTGCGTGCGCGTCTGGATAGTTTTGCGCTCTGCTTCAAGTTGCGCGAACTTCTCGGTATCCAGCGCAAATCCCCGTGTGAACAGCCGTGCGGCCACACCGGCCAAATCATTTCGAAATACTTGAATATCTAACATCTCAATTCCAATTCTGATAGTTTTTGTAGGGCGGGTTCTACCAGCCATTTTTGATGATGGCGGGTAGAACCCGCCCTACATTTTCTTTTTTGCCACCGCATCTAACTCGCGCAAATGCGCCAGCTTCTCCGCAATCTTCGCTTCCAGCCCATGATCTGTCGGCTGATAAAAATTCACTTCCGGCATGCCATCCGGGAAATAATTCTCGCCTGCCGCATAACCTTCCGTCTCGTCGTGCGCATAGCGGTAACCCTTGCCGTAATCGAGCTGTTTCATCAGCTTGGTCGGGGCATTGCGCAGGTGCAGCGGCACTTCGCGCGAGCCATCCTGTGCGACGAAGGCGCGGGCGGCATTATACGCGACATAGCCCGCGTTCGACTTGGCGGCGACCGCCATGTACAACACGGCTTGCGCCAGCGCCAACTCGCCTTCGGGTGAACCAAGCCGCTCATAAGTTTGCGCCGCATCCAATGTTAATTGGATAGCACGCGGATCGGCTAGGCCGACATCTTCCCACGCCATGCGCACGATGCGCCGCGCCAGGTAGCGCGGGTCTGCGCCGCCATCCAGCATGCGCACCAGCCAGTACAGCGCGGCATCGGGATCGGAGCCACGCACCGATTTGTGCAGCGCAGAAATTTGGTCGTAGAAAGCTTCGCCGCCCTTGTCGAAACGGCGCAGGTTTTGCGCCAGCGTGTTGTCGAGAAACGTACTGTTTATCTTACTGACACCAGCGGTTTGCGCCGCAGTTTGCAATTGCTCCAGCACATTCAATAATCGGCGTGCATCGCCGTCGGCATAGCCGATGATGCGCTCGCGCGCAGTATCATCGAACTGCAAATCTTCCAGTGCGGCTCGTTGCGCACGCTCAAACAACTGCGCCAACTCCGCCGCCGATAGCACATGCAGCACATACACCTGAGCGCGCGACAACAGCGCGTTGTTCACCTCGAACGAAGGATTTTCTGTGGTCGCGCCGATGAAGGTGACCAAGCCTTGTTCGACAAAAGGTAAAAAAGCATCCTGCTGCGACTTGTTGAAGCGGTGTACTTCATCCACGAACAATATGGTGTGGCGCCCGTGCTGTTGCAGCACCTGCTGCGCCTGCGCGATGGCTTCGCGGATATCCTTTACGCCGGACAGCACCGCCGACAGCGGCACGAATTCGGCATCGAAAGCCGAAGCCATCAGCCGTGCCAGCGTGGTCTTGCCCACCCCTGGTGGCCCCCACAGGATCATCGAGTGCAGCTTGCCGGACTCGAATGCCAGCCGTAGCGGCCTGCCCACGCCGAGCAGATGCGATTGCCCGATGACCTCGTCGATATGCTTCGGGCGCAGGCGTTCGGCGAGCGGCGCGGTGGGCTGGTTAGCTGAAAACAAACTATCCGTAGACATGGCCCTATTATTCCAAGTCAATTTCGAAGGTCAAACAAGACAGCGACGAATGAACGACGATGAAAACGAAGTTTCAGTGTACGCTAACTTCGCTTGCGAAGTTAAGCCCGCAAGGGCGGCGGAAACTACAGTACATACAGTACGGCAAGGAGTGGATGAGGAAGCCAACGCAGTTTCACCGATGAAATAGACTTGTAATTATTCGCCCAGCACATCCGCGCCTTGGGGCGGCGTGAATGAAAATAAGCTTGTAGCCAGATTCGGGTTGCGCTGCAAGCTGGAAAAACGCAATACGGTGTTGTGACCAAAGGTGTCGCGCAGCTCCATCACCACCAAGTCAGACTTCGCATTGAAGGCCATGAGGATTTTTTCAAAGCTGGTGTCCTTGGCGCGTGGCGTGGCTTGCAGCCATTCCAGCCCGTCCCGATCTTCGATGTCCTTGAGCACGAAGTTGCGCTCGATCTCGTTGTTGCCGGAGAGCAGTGCGGCAGGGCTGCTGCCAAGCGCCGCATCCAGCTTCTTCACCGTGACCTGATTCAGCTCCACGTCATGCAGCCAGAATTTTTCGCCATCGCCCACGATCAGTTGCTCGTAGGGTTTCTGGTAAGCCCAGCGGAATTTTCCGGGACGCTGGAATTGCATGGCGCCGGATGCACCCTGTACGCGCTTGCCGTTTTTATCCTGCACTACCTGAGTGAAATCAGCCTGCCCGAAACGGGTGGAGGCGATGAAGCTTTTCAGCTTGTCGGTGGCTCCCGCGTGCGCTGTCAGCGGCAAAGCAAGAAACAATAAAACAAAAAACTTCAGCATCCGGAATCCCTGAATTTTATTCCGCCCGAGCTGGGGCAATCACTTCGCGGTTGCCGTTGCTCTGCATCGGCGTTACCACGCCTGCCTTCTCCATCTGTTCCACCAAGCGCGCGGCGCGGTTATAGCCAATGCGTAAATGGCGCTGCACCAGCGAGATGGAAGCGCGGCGCGACTTCACCACGATCTCCACGGCTTGGTCGTACAACGCATCGGACTCTGCATTTGCGCCACCCTCATCCATACCGCCTTCTTCCGGCTCTTCCAGCGAGGTCAGCACGCCTTCGATATATTGCGGCATGCCCTGCGCCTTGAGGTGTTCGGCGATGCGGTGCACTTCCTGGTCGGATACGAAAGCGCCATGCACGCGTTGCGGGTAGCCGCTGCCCGGCGGCAGGTAGAGCATATCGCCTTGGCCGAGCAGCGCTTCCGCGCCCATTTGATCCAGGATGGTACGCGAGTCTATTTTGCTCGACACCTGGAATGCCACGCGCGTCGGCACATTGGCCTTGATCAGGCCGGTGATTACATCCACCGAGGGGCGTTGCGTTGCCAGCACCAAGTGGATGCCGGAGGCGCGCGCCTTTTGCGCCAGACGCGCAATCAGCTCTTCGACTTTCTTGCCCACCACCATCATCAGGTCGGCCAACTCATCGATGAACACCACGATGAGCGGCAATTCTTCCAGCGCCTCTGGATGCTCCGGCATCAGCGTGAACGGGTTGGTCAGCGGCTGTTCCGCCTTGACGGCATCGCGTACTTTCTGGTTGTAGCCGGAAATATTGCGCACGCCGAGCGATGACATCAGGCGATAGCGCTTGTCCATTTCCTGCACGCACCAGTTGAGCGCAGATGCGGCTTGGCGCATGTCGGTGACCACCGGGGCGAGCAGGTGCGGGATGCCTTCATACACCGACAGTTCCAGCATCTTGGGGTCGATCAACAACATGCGTACCTGTTGCGGTGTAGCCTTGTAGAGAATACTGAGAATCATAGCGTTGATCCCCACCGACTTGCCGGAACCTGTGGTGCCCGCCACCAGCACATGCGGCATCTTGCCGAGATCCGCCACCACCGGCTTGCCGGAAATGTCCTTGCCCATCGCCATGGTGAGCGGCGAGTGCATGTCCGCGTAAGCCTGCGAACTCAATATCTCGGAGAGCTTCACCATCTGCCGTTTCGGGTTGGGCAACTCCAGCGCCATGTAAGCCTTGCCGGGGATGGTTTCGACCAGGCGGATGCTGACCACCGACAGCGCGCGCGCCAAATCTTTCACCAGGTTGGTTATCTGGCTGCCCTTCACCCCGACGGCAGGCTCGATCTCGTAGCGCGTGATGACCGGCCCCGGATAAGCCGCCACCACCGTCACTTCCACGCCGAAATCCTTGAGCTTGCGCTCGATCAGGCGCGAGGTGAATTCCAGCGTGTCGGAGGAAAGCACCTCGACTTCATGTGTCGGCTGATCCAGCAAATGCAGCGGCGGCAACGGCGAATCTGGCAAGTCGGCAAACAGCGGCACCTGTTTCTCTTCCACCGCGCGCGCGGATTGTTTTACCTCCAGCACGGCTTGCTCGATGTAGATGGGCTGGTGTTCTTCCACACGTTTTTTTTCTTCTTCCACCACCGCCAGGCGCTCGCTCAATGCCTGCGCGCCGATGCGCCTGTCCTGCCAGGTCTGCCAAGTATTCTTCACCCAAAAATAAGTTGCTTCGATAGCCGCACCCTGCCAATCGGTGAATCGCAACCAGGACAGGCCGCTGAATAGGCTAAACCCGGCGGCCATCAGCGCCAGCAAAAACAGTACCGAGCCGGTAGAGCCGAGAAATTTCGCCACTGCATCGCCCAGCACCGCGCCTACCATGCCACCAGGGGCAAGCGGCAACGCGGCTTTCAGGCTATGCAGCCGCAACGATTCCAGCGCGCTGCTGGACAACAGCAACACAGCAAAACCAAGCAGCGCCACCCACAAGGTGCGGCGATCAAATAAACTGTCGGGAGAAATGTTGCGGTAGCCCGCCCACACGCGCTGTATCAAGAATGCCGCCCACCACCATGCGGAAAAGCCGAACACATACAGCAGCACATCCGCCAGCCATGCGCCGAACACGCCGCCCGGATTGTGCGGCACGGCACCGCTGGCGCTGTGTGACCAAGCGGGGTCGTTGCGGCCATAACCATACAAAATAAGGATCAGGTACATCGCCACGGCAAGCAGGAGCAGCCAGCGCGATTCGCGCAGTAATGCCGCCAGCCGGCTTGGCAGCGGGGAAGACTTGTCAGCCGCACCGCTTAATGTCATACCGCATCCCACATGAAAAAATATATGCTCACAATTTCCCTTTGCCGTCCGCAACCAAACCCAAGCTCAGCGCCGCACGCGCTGCCTCGTTCCGGTTATTTACGTGCAAGGTCTGGAATATCGCAGCAACATGAATCTTGACTGTCCCTTCCGCCAAACCGACTGCCAAGGCAATGTCTTTATTCGACAGGCCCTTTGCAAGGTGTTGTAACACATCCACCTGGCGCGCAGTCAGGCCGAATTTATTGATACGCAAACGGCGTCCATCCTTCTGTCCCCCGTCCATACCGGAAAGGGCATGCTGCAACAATTGCGGCGGCAGGTATATGCCGCCGCCCAGCACAATACGCAAGGCTTGGAGCATATCTTTGCTGGTTGACGCCTTGGAAATAAAACCCACTGCGCCGCTGTTCATCGCATGCTCAATGCTGCTTCGGTAGTCGGTGCCGCTTACCACCACCAACGGAATATCCGGGTGGCTTGTATTAAAAATACCGACCGCATCCACACCATTGCTGTCCGGCATTTTCAGGTCGAGCAAGACAAGATCAAGGTCAGGATTTTTTTCCGCTACGGCCATGGCGTCGGAAAAACTGCCTGCATCCAGAATGTCAATTTTCTCGTCTAACTGGCGGATGATGTGATGCATGCCCTCGCGGAATAGCGCATGATCGTCAACCAGCAGTATTTTCATTCTTTCCCCCTGCATGTTTTTCTAATCATACAGCAAGTTATGTCGCCTCAGGAGGCGCAAGAACCGGTTGCGCCTTCCCGGCCCCATCCTCCCTTAGCAGCTCAATATTTAATTGCGTTGCCGCCACACGCGCATCAGGTTGCGCCTGATACTCAACCACCCCCAGCAACGGGGCGGCCAAACGCCGCTCCAGCGCCGCGATGTTATCGCGCAGGGCGGGCATATCCGCATCCAGCACATTAGCCACCCAGCCCACCAACTTTAACCCGCAGGCATCAATCACCCCGGCAGTCAGCAGCGCATGGTTGAGGCAACCGAGGCGCATGCCCACCACCAGTATCACCGGCAACTGCAATTGCTGCGCCAGTTCATCGCTATCCTGACGCTCGTTCAGCGGCACCTTGAAACCGCCGATACCTTCCACGATTATCACATCTGCCTGCGATGCCAGTTCGTTGCAAGAAGTCAGGATGCGGGAAAAGTCGATGCGTACGCCCGCGTTCCGCGCGGCAATATGGGGTGCTATGGGATGGATAAAACTGTAGGGGTTGATCTGCCCATAAGTTGCCATGACATTGCTGGCGGAGCGTAATTTTTTTACATCCTCGTTAGGCTCATCGTCACCGCAGCCAGCGGCCACCGGCTTCATGCCGACCACGCTCTGGCCTTGTGCGGCGAAGGCATGCAGTAGCGCGCAGCAAATGAGTGTCTTGCCTACGCCGGTGTCGGTGCCTGTGACGAAATAGCTCATAGCTTGAACGGGGTCTGAATTATTTGCGCGCCATCGCTGGTCATCTGCGGCGGCTGCTTCCACGCATGGCCATATACCACCTCGAACGTCGCGGGTAGCTTGCCGTTGCTGCGGTGGCGCTCATAGTTTTCCATCACACCGTTCCATGCCGCCTTGCCCATCAAACCCTGCGCCCGCCCGGCAGTAGCGTTGTGCGCGCCGATACCACGCAAATCCTGCATCACCGACTTTACATCGCCGTAAGTCAGCGTAATGATTTCCATATCCATCACAGGCTCGGCAAACCCGCTTTGCAACAGCATGTCGCCGATGTCATGCATATCGGCAAAACGGTTGATGTGGCTGTACCCATCCACGCCGTGAAACGCATTGCGCAATTCCTTCAGCGTATCCGGGCCAAAGGTGCTGAACATCAGCAGGCCGTCCACTTTTAGCACGCGATGCAGTCCGCGAAAAGTGGCGGGCAAATCGTTGCACCATTGCAGGGTCAGGTTCGACCATGCCATTTCCATGCTGTTAGCGGCCAGCGGCAGCGCTTCGACATCGGCGCAAACAGGGCTTTGCTGGCTGCCGACAAATAGCTTGCGCCACCAGCCCGATTGGTCGCGCGCCACTTGCAGCATGCCCAGCGCCATATCCAATGCCACTATATGCGCCACCGGATAGCGTTGCGCCAACTGGCGTGCACCCCAGCCGGTGCCACTGCCCGCATCGAGTATTCTCGGGGGTTGCAGCTTGATGTAATCCAGCCGTTCCAGCATGCGCTTGCACACCTCGCGCTGCAATACCGCGACGGCATC
>Ga0315281_10012980_pt1 | contig 11299 bp, 10 predicted proteins | sample YL17G07_0_MG_FD_204540 | JGI IMG/M metagenome (GOLD analysis project Ga0315281, IMG submission 204540) | Sediment microbial communities from Yellowstone Lake, YNP, Wyoming, USA - YL17G07_0 | ecosystem: Environmental > Aquatic > Freshwater > Lake > Sediment | place: USA: Wyoming | collected... | reverse complement strand
TGGCCATCCTCCGGAGAGGTGACGTACTCTCGCCCTGATGCACGAGACGGGGCTCGCAGAGCGGATCGTCGAGGTCGCGCTGGAACGCGCCCGCGAGGTCGGGGCGGCCCGCGTCACTGATCTCCACCTGGAGCTCGGGCCGAAGGCCGGCTTCTCGGCGGAGTCGGTCGCGTTCCACCTCGAGGAGGCGTCCCGGGGCACCATCGTCGAGGGCGCCCGGGTCCACTTCGTGCCGACCACGGATCCGCGGGCGCTGCGGCTCGTCTCGATCGACGTGGAGGACCCGCCCGAGCGCACGGCCTGAGCCCTGCCGGCTGAAGCCCACCCGGGTGCGACGCTGGGCGCCGCGGCCTGAGCCGGGCCGGAAGAAGCCGGCCAGCGCCGGAGGCGAGGTGTGTGCGAGTCGGCCCGGGCCCGGGCGAAGCGTGTCGCGCGCCGGCCGGCTCGGGCCCGCGGAGGCACCGCCCCGCTGCCGGCACTCCCGCCGCCGGCACGCCCGGTGGTTGCCGTCCTAGTAGTTCGTTCCGGACCGAGACTTACACATCAGACCAGTCCGAGGTCGAACTTGTTCCAGCGGAACACGACGGGCGTGGCGTTGAACTCGTCGACGCCCTTCAGGATCCGTACCTTCAGCTCGTCGATGGAGCCCACCCGGATGTGATGCAGGAAGGTCCGAGCCATCTTCGAGAAGGCGCACTCGATCAGGTTGAGCCAGGAACCGTGCCTGGGCGTATGGACGTACTCGAAGCGTCCGGGCCGAGTGGCGAGATAGGCGAGGGTCTCGCGGCTGATGTGGGCCGAGCGGTTGTCGAGCACCACCCGGATGGTCGCCTCGGACGGATAGTACGCATCGAGCCGCCGGAGCAGCCCGATGAACTCGCGGCTGCGGTGACGGTCCTCGACATTGGCGAAGATGTGGCCCGAGTGCAGGTCGATCCCCGCGAGGATCGAGACGGTGCCATGGCGGACATACTCGTAGTCGCGCCCGAAGGTCTGGGCTTTCCCCGGGACCGGCGGCAGGTCGGGCGCGGTCAGCCCCAACGCCCCGACTCCCGGCTTCTCATCGACGCTCACGGTGTAGATGGGATCGGGCCGACGCTCATCGCCGACACCCTCGGCGTGGAGCGAGACGTCCCGATACACCATCAGGACCTCGTGCATCTTGCGATCGAAGTCCGGATCACGTCGCTCGAGGTAGTAGCGGATCCTGTGGGGCTTGATGTCGACCTCGTCGAGGATGCGCCAGACGGTGCTCTTGCCCGCGTGCGCCAGGCGCGGGAAGCCCGCAGCCTCGGCGTGTTCGGACACGAACCGCGCGAGGCCGGAGATCGACCACAGCTCTGCGGCCAGGCCATGCACAGCGGGCTTGGTGCAGGCGATGCTCACGACCCAGGCCCTGGCTTCGTCGCTGATCTCCGGTTCGTGCGGACGGTGGTAGGCGTCCCGCAGGCCCATCTGCACCCCCGCCGCCAGCGCCTTGTCGATGCACTTGTAGATCGCCGGACGACTGACCCCGATCCGCCGAGCCAGGTCGCTGATCGGGATGCCCTCGGCGTAGCCCAGCAGCACTTTGGCCCGCTCGACCTCGCGCACCGGCGCCGTTCTCGATCCGGCCAGTCGCCGCAGCATCGTCTCCTGGGCCTGCGTCAGCAGCAGCGCCGCCCGCTTCGTCCTTCCCGCCATGATCGCCTCCGTCGAACGTGGGCAGAGCATCATGGCGAGTATAGCCTAAGACGTAAGGGTATTGGTGGAACGCACTACTAGTACCCGTGCTCCTCGTCGAGGGCGACCTTGCCCCGGAATGAGCGGTACGCCCACGCTGTGTACGCGATGACGAGCGGCATCCCCAGCCCAGCGATGATGAGCATCACGGTCAGCGTCAGGTCCGACGACGCCGCGTTGGCGGCCGTCAGGGCCTCGCCGGCGCCGCGCGCCGGCAGGAGCTTCGGGAAGAGCCCGAACCCGAGCGTTCCGACGAGGCCGGCGATCGTCAGCGAGCTCGCCAGGAACGCCCGTCCGCCGGCACCTCGCCGGAGGAGGACGCCGGCGCCGGCGATCCCGGCGGCGACGGCCAGCGGGGCAACCCACGGGACGATGCTCCCGAACGCGTCCCACAGGCCGGGCGCCTCGCTCCGCGACCAGGCCGTCACGACCGCCCACAGGACGGCCGTCGCGGCGACGCCGGCCAGGCCGGCGATCCGGGCCCGGGCCGCGATCGCGCCCTCCGCCTTGAGGACGAGCCAGGCGCTGCCCTGGGCCAGGAACATCGCTGCGGAGAGGAGCCCGACCGCGAGGGCGAACGGCGAGAGCAGGTCCCCGAACCCGGCGGCGTAGTCGCCGTCTACGTTGAGCGGGACGCCCCGCATCACGTTGCCGATGGCGACGCCGAACAGGATCGCCGGGAGCAGCGAGCCGACGAAGAACGCCCCGTCCCACGTCGTCCGCCACGCGCGGCCCTGCTCCCTGCTCCGGAACTCGATCGAGACCGCCCGCAGGATGAGCGCCGCGAGGACGAGCATGAGGGCGAGGTAGAAGCCCGAGAAGACGGTCGCGTAGACCTTCGGGAACGCCGCGAAGAGCGTGCCGCCGGCCGTGATGAGCCAGACCTCGTTGCCGTCCCAGACCGGGCCGATCGAGTTGAGGAGGATCCGCCGCTCGCGGTCCGTGCGGGCCGTGAACAGGTGCTGCATGCCGACCCCGAGGTCGAAGCCGTCGAGGATGGCGTACCCGACGAGGAGGACGCCGACGAGGAGGAACCAGGCGGCCTGGAGGGTCTCGTTCGTCGCCACGTCACGCCGCCTTCGGCGCCGGGCCCGCGGGCGCAGTCGGCGCGCCGCCACCCCCGTCGTCCCCGGCGCCACCCGCCGCCGGGGCCGGCCCGCGGCCGAGCTCCTTCCGGAGCAGGTAGAGGTACAGGCCGCCGAGGAGAACGTACATCGCGACGAGGAGCCCCAGCGAGAGCGCCACCTGCTCGGCCGGCACGATCGCGCTGACCCCATCCCTCGTCCGGAGCAGGCCGTAGACGATCCACGGCTGCCGGCCGACCTCGGCGGTCGCCCAGCCGAGCTGGATGGCGATGAGCGGGAGCGGCGTGGACAGCACCGCCAGCTTGAGCCAGGTGCGCTTCTCGTACACCGAGCGGCGCCACAGGTAGTAGGCGCCGAAGAGCATGACGAGAAGCATCAGCGAACCGAGGATGACCATGTTGTGGTAGAAGAGGAAGCTCATCGCGACCGGCGGCCAGTCGGCCGAGGGGAACTCCTCGAGCCCCTTGACGGGTGCGGTCCAGCTCCCGAAGGCGAGGAAGCTCAGCAGCCGGGGGATTGCCAGCTCCGGGCCCTGGGGCGCGGCCGCCGGGTCCTGGGTCGGCGGGAGCGCCAGAATGATGACCGGGGCACCCGCCGTCGTGGAATACAGGCCGTTCATCCCGGCGAACTTGGCCTCCTGCGTCGCCGCGACCTGCTTACCGCTCATGTCACCGGTCGCGAACATCAGGGCGGACCCGACGAAGGCGACGACGAGCGCGATGGGGAGGCAGACCTTCGCCACGTCGAGGTGCTTCGCCCGCAGGACGTACCAGGCCGACACGCCGAGCATGACGAACGAGCCGCAGGTGAGCGCCGCGGCGACCGTGTGGAGGTAGCGCGGGATGGTCGACGGGTTGAGCGCGGCCGCGAAGAAGTCCGTCAGGCGGGCCTGGCCGTCGATCACCTGGTAGCCGGCCGGCGTCTGCATCCACGAGTTGGCGATGATGATCCAGACCGCCGACAGGAGCGTCCCGACGAAGACCATGAGGGCGGCGAACCAGCGCACGCGCGATGAGACCCGGCCGCGCCCGAAGAGCAGGATGCCCAGGAAGGTCGACTCGAGGAAGAAGGCGAGGATCCCCTCCGCCGCGAGCGGCGCCCCGAAGATGTCGCCCACGAACGCGGAGTAGCGCGCCCAGTTCGTGCCGAACTGGAACTCCATGACGATCCCCGTCGCGACGCCGATCGCGAAGGTCAGGGCAAAGACGCGGGTCCAGAACGTGGCCGCCCGGTCGTAGACCTCGCGCCCCGTCCGGAGGCGGAGCGTCTCGAGGACGGCGAGGAGCCCGGCCAGGCCGATCGAGATCGACGGGAAGACGAAGTGGAACCCGATGGTCAGGGCGAACTGGATCCGGGCGAGCTGTTCGGCATCCACGGGCAGGCCTCCTCCGGGGCTGAGGAGCCCTCACCGTTGCGCGAAGCAGAGCCGGGCGCTAGGGCAGGATGCCCGCCGGCATTCGGGCCGTTCGGCCCATTCCGGGCGGCCCCAATGCGCGGCGCGTTGTGCACGCGTGCGGCCGCGAGGCCACAGCGGTGGCCCGCCTACGGCTCCCCGTCGTCGACGCGGCGGAAGCGCCGCCCGATCAGGGCGAAGGCCGGCAGCCGGTCCAGCCACGCGGAGAGCGGCCGGGTCGGGCGGCCGTCGCGGCCGGCCACCGCGAGCCGCGAGTCCGTCTCCGTCGCGTCGGCCGGACGGGCGTCGACGATCGCGAGGTCGATCGCGACGCGACCGGGCTCGGGCTCGCCCAGTTCGGCGATCTCGTCCGCCGGCCAGGCGCCCTCCTCGAACGTGACCCGGATCTCCGCCTCGGCGTGCCAGCGCGGCCGGCGGAGGAGGATCCGCCGCCAGGTCGCGGCCGCGGCCGGGGTCACCCGCCCGTCGCCGGGCGCCGGGGTGAACGAGACGTCCTCGCCGCGCGCCCAGCGGGCCGCCTGGTGGAGCAGGGCGTACTCGTCGAGGTCCGCGTAGGCCCGCAGGTCGTCGGCCGGCGACCGTTCGCCGGCGATCGCCGCGATCGAGGGGCCGAAGACCTCCGCCAGGTCGAGGTCGATGGCCCGCACCGTGCGGTGGAAGTAGACCTGCTGGTACATGAAGAGGCGGGCGGTCAGGAACATCTCGAGGGCACCCAGCCCCGGCTCGTAGATCGTGAGGCCGCGCTCGCCGACGAAGCAGTAGCGTCGCAGCCGCTCCGCGTCCACCGGCCCGGCCGAGACGCCGCACAGGTACGCGTCGCGCCGGACATAGTCGAGGTTGTCGACGGTGAAGACGCCCGACAGAAGCGGCTGGAGCCAGCGCACCCAGCGCGGCATCGCCGGGTCGGCCAGCGGCGGCTTGGAGACGAGGAAGGCGACCCACGCCGGGTCGATCGCCTCGCCCGGCCCGAACGCGTCCCGGGCCGGGTCATCGCCGGGCGCGCGGCGGAGCCGCCCGATGAGCGGCCCGAGCTCGCGGGTCACGATGAGCTGCGAGAGGTCCTCGTGGGTGAGCGGCTTCGGGCCGTCGCGGCGCGGGTCGGCAGGCGCCGGGAAACGCAGCAGGACGTGCTCGTCGAAGAAGTGGGCGAACGGGCCGTGCCCGACGTCGTGGAGGAGGCCGGCGATGCGGAGCGTCTCCACCACGAGCCCCTCCGACGGCAGTCGCGTCCCGGGATCGGCGGCGCGCAGCGCGTCGGCCAGGCTCGGGTAGAGGGCACGGCCCCACAGGCCGGCCTCGTGCATGACGCCCAGGCCGTGGGTGAACCGGCTGTGCTCGGCGGTCGGGAAGACCCAGCGGGCGCTCTGGAGCTGGCTGATTCGGCGGAGCCGCTGGAGCCAGGTCGAGTCGAGCAGGTCGTCCTCGGCGGCCTCCTCGTCGGCCAGGCCGGCCGCGCGGGCGGTCGCGGGGGCGAGCCGCTTCGTCAGCTCGATGTAGCCGTGGATCGGGTCGCTGATCAGGTTGACGGCGGCGAAGCGGGCGGGTCGCACGCCCCGATTGTGGGCCGTTCGGGCGGCGCGCGCTCCGTTACGGCACGTACACGCCGCGCGCCGGCGACCAAGCCGACACGTTCCCGTTCCGGTCGCGCCCGCGGACGCTCACCCAGTACCAGTGACCGCGGGCCCGGCCGGTCCATGTCGCGCCGAGGCTGGTCGTGTTGTCGCGAACGAGGATCCACGCTCCGCCGTCCCGCCGGTACCGGACGTCGAAGTCGCGGAAGCCCGCGGTGTGGGTCTGGAGCGCCAGGTCGTGGCCGGACCAGCGGAAGCTGACCGCCGTGCCCGACCGCGTGGCGCCGGTCACGCGCACCACGGGTGCGGAGTGGTCGCGCGACTCCGTGAACAGGAGCGAGGCGAACGTGCGGTGGTCGCGGCTCCGCTCCGCGGCGCCGATCCCGATGTAGTTGTAGGTCCGGCTCATGAGCATCGACCAGTGCTGGGGGCTGTTCCGAAGGAGCGCGTAGATCCCCGAGGCCGCCGACTTGCCGTACGCCCCCGGCATGTACGCGATGTCCTCCCCGACGGCCCACCACTGGATGCCGGCCGCTGCCAGGGCCGTGCCGATGCTTCCCCCGGCCGCGTTGTGGCTGAACGTGGTCGAGGCCGCCAGGTTGGCGGCTCGCTGCCGGGCAAGCGTCCGGACGCGGGCGTCGAGCCGCAGCGGTCGGAGGCCGCGGACCGCCCGGTCCCGGTTGGTCCAGGCGAGGAGGTACGACTCGACGGAGGTGGATGTGGAGGTTGCGGCCGATGCCGGTCGCGACGACGCGACCACCATCGAGCCGAGGCCGAGGACGAAGACGATCGCCGCCACGGCGAGGCGGAGGCGTCGGGACGGCATGCGCAGGGCAGGATCCTCCATGCGTCGGGCTCCCCGCTGCCTGAGGTTGGATGTCAGAGGGTACCCGAAGCGGCCGGATCCGCAAACCCCGGATCTCGCCGGCGGATGCGGGCCGCCGACCGTGTCAGATGCGGGCCGTGGCGCACCGGCGATCGGATCGAACCTGCCGCCCACGCTCGATGCGGACCCAGGGCCCGGCGCCGACCGCGCATGCGGCTCCGTGGGAAAGCATTCGATAGGATCGACGACGGGTGCCGGGCCCGCGATGGGGTGCAGCCGGGGCGCCCGCGATGGCCGGGCGTTCAGCCGTCCGCGTAGCGCGCCGCCGCCCGGGCGAGGATCGCGGCGACGTCGGCGCGGAGGTCGGGCGGGGAGAGGACCTCCACGTCCGCGCCCCAGCCGAGGATCCATTCCCGGATCTCGAGCGTCCCGCTCACCCGCGCCCGCCAGAGGAGCGCGCCGCCGGGCTCCGGCTCCGCGCGCTGGGTGGGATGCCAGGTCGTCTCCCGGACGCGGGGCGCGACCGCCGGCCCGAACCGGAGCACGACCTCCACCTCGCCCTGGTCGGCGATGACCCCCCAGGCCCGGTCGAGCGCCGCCTCCACCGCCCCGTCGGGCGGCGGCTCGAAGCGCGCCGGGGTGAGCACGACGGAGCGGATCCGGTCCATCTTGAACGTCCGAACGGCGTCCCGCGTCTCGTCGAAGCCGATGAGGTAGAGCGCGTGCGTGGTGGCGGACGGCTCGATGAGGTAGGGGTGCACCCGGGCGGTCCGGGCGGGCCGGCCGGGATCGTAGATGCTGGGGTCGTAGCCGATCTCCACGACCCGGCGCTCGGCCCAGCCGCGGGTCAGGAGCCGGACGTGCCGTGCCTGCTCCGGGTTCGGCGGCCGGCGGGCCATCACGTCGAGCGTCCGCTCGACGTGCCGCGAGAGCGCCTCCGGCAGCGCGTCGGCGAGCTTCTGGAAGGCACCGCCCAGGTCCGGGTCGTACTCGTCGGCGTACTTGGCCATGAGCCGCGCGGCGAGGAACACCGCGCTCGCCTCCGCGAGGGTCAGCTTGAGCGGCGGCAGGAACGCCCGGCCGTCGACGCCCCAGCGGCCGCCCTCCGCCCAGAGCGGGATCCCGATCTCCTCTTCGAGGGCGCGCAGGTCGCGGTACACGCTCCGCCGCGACATCCCGACGAAGGCGGCGATCTCGGCCGGCGTCGCCCCGTCCGGGTGCGCCTCCAGGTAGCGCACGACGCGGTAGAAGCGGGCGGTCCGGTCGCGCTTCGCCTGCAGCCGCTCGCCGGCATCCGGCTCGTCGCGCGGCCCGGTCATGTCGGCGCCCCGATCGTGATCCCGGCGCCCCGGTCGGTCGCCGTGAGCTCGACCCGGATCGTGGCCTGGATCGCGCCCGCCCGGATGGCCCCGGCCTCGCCGTTCAGCCAGCCGGTGAGCTGCCCGAGCTGGCCGTCGGCGAAGACCCAGTAGTCGAGCTCCCCGCGCCAGCGCCGGAGCGAGGCGTCCCCCACGAGCCAGCGCACCTGGGGGAACGCCGCCCGGAAGGTCGTGCCGTCGATGGCCGCCGTGCAGTGGCGCGCCCGCGCCCCCTCCACGTACGTGAGGCCCCGGTCTTCCGCGGCGACTCGCTGCTCCGGGCGGAGCGCCCGCTCGAGGACCGTCCGGTCGAGGGCTTCGCCGGCCACCTCGTCGGCGGTCGTCGCGAGCCATCGGGTGCCCGGCTCGCGGCGCCAGCCGTTCCGGCCGATGGACGCGGCGCCGGCCAGCCCCAGCTGGGCCGTCGTCCCGATCTCCGCGGTCCAGCGGAAGTCGGCGCCGGAACGGATCCCCCGGACCCGTGCCCCGCCGAGCGCGCCGCCGTCGATGTCCCCGTCAAGACGCTCCAGGATGGTCGCCGTGTCGCCCGGGAGCAGCGCTCCGTCGCAGTGGGGCGGGACGAGCGCAGGGTCCGTCGGCCCGAAGCGCGAGGTCGTCGCCGCGCGATCCCGGAGCGCCAGGTCGTTGGCGACGACCGTCACGCCGAGCAACCCGGCCGAGACGAGGGTGAGGGCGATCGCGATCGCGGCCGCCGCGACGAGGCGCGGCGGCCTGCCCGCCCCCGGCCGGAGAAAGCGGCGGGCCAGCCCGACCGCGGTGAAGCCGCTCGTGCCGGCCAGCGAGAGGACCCACGGATAGGCGGCCTCCGGGGACGGGAGGAGGACCGGGCTGCCCTGCGTCTCGATCTGGCGGTAGAGGCCCGCGAGCGAGGGCGCGAGGACGAGCACGGTGGCAACGCCGAGCCAGCTGATGAACGGAAAGGTCCGGTCGCCCCGGGCGGCGGGCGGCCACGGGATCGCCGCGCAGGCGATGAGGGTGGGGATGGCGAACAGCCCGCCCACGAGCGGGTCGACCGGGCCGCCGGGCCGGTAGGAGAGAGCGACGAGCGCGAACGTCGTCGCCCAGAGGCCGGCGAGGATGACGGCGAGGAGCCGGAGCTCGAAGCGGCGGACACGCACGTGCCGAGTCTAGCCCGCCGCCCGCCCGCCCGAAGTACCGGCCGACCCGGGACGTGCGAGCCATCGCGGGCGGCCGGGCGAGGGTCGATCCTCGGCTCAATCGAAGACCGGCCGGGCACCGCGGCTCGCCCTCCTCCCCGCGGCGCCCGATTCCCATCGAGGCGGCGCCCGGACCCTCCTCCGGGCGCCGCTTCCACGTCCCGCCCGGTCGGCGGCGCTCGCCGGGGCCGGGCCGGCCGGGTACACTCACGGCGACCCCAGAGGAGGAGCCCGAACCATGCGCACCATGCACAGGACGGCGTCCGTCGCCCTCGTCGCGCTGCTCGTCGCCGCGTGCGGCGCCGGCGCGACGCCGACACCCGCCCCGACCCCCACCGCGGCTGCGACTGTCGCCCCGACCGCCGCGCCGACCCCGACGCCGAACGCGTGCGCGAAGGAGAACCTGAAGCTCGTCAGCGCCGGGAAGCTGACCGTCGGGACGGATAACCCCGCCTACTCGCCGTACTTCCTGCCGCGGGACGGCGGGAACACGCCGCCCTGGGACACGGAGTACTCCGGCGACCCGACGACCGGGACGGGCTTCGAGAGCGCGGTCGCCTACGCGGTCGCGGCTGAGCTCGGCTTCACGAAGGACGAGGTCGCCTGGGTCGCGGTCAAGTTCGACAACTCGTACGCGCCCGGCCCCAAGACGTTCGACTTCTACCTCGCCCAGGTGTCGTACAAGCCGGAGCGGGCGGCGACGGCCGACCTCTCCGACGGCTACTACTCGCTGAACCAGTCACTCGTCGCGGTCGCGGGCACGCCCATCGCGTCGGCCAGGACGATCGCCGAGCTCAAGGGCTACCAGTTCGGCGCCCAGGCGGGCACGACGAGCTACGACACGATCGTCAACGTCATCCGGCCGGCCAAGGAGCCGCGCGTCTACGACAGCAACGACGCCGCCATCGAGGCGCTGAAGAACAAGCAGATCGACGGCCTCGTCGTCGACCTCCCGACGGCCTTCTACATCACCGCCGCCCAGATGGACAACGGCGTGATCGTCGGCCAGTTCGCGCCGACCGGGGCCGAGCAGGAGCACTTCAGCCTCGTCCTCGCCAAGGACAGCCCGCTCACGGCCTGCGTGAACGCGGCGCTCGCGGGGATCAAGGCGGACGGAACCCTCGCCGCCATCACCCAGGAGTGGATGGCCGACAAGGCGAGCGCCCCGGTCATCCAGCCCTAGCGCGAACCGCAGGCCGACCGCCGGATGTCGGCGTCCCCGGGCCGCCCCGGAGGCCCGCGCGATCCCGGAGATCTCGTCCATCTCCGCGGGTCGCGCGGGCCTCGGCTCGTCGGCGAGCGGACGGCGCTCCGGTCGACGCTCGTCGCGCTGGCCAGCACGGTCGTCTTCTTCGGGCTCGCCGGCTGGATCGTCGTCAGCTCGCCCGGCTGGCCGGCGGTCCAGCGCTCGTTCCTCAATGCCGAGGTCTTCGGGAAGTCCTTCCCGGCGGTCGTCGGGTCCTTCTGGGTGAACATCCAGCTGTTCCTCATCGCCGAGGTCCTGATCCTGGCCCTCGGGCTCGTCATCGCCGTCTGCCGGAGCCTGCCCGGGCCGGTCTTCTTCCCGATCCGGTTCCTGTCCACGGTCTACGTCGACGTCTTCCGGGCCCTGCCGGGCGTGCTCGTGATCTACATCCTCGGCTTCGGGATCCCGGGGCTCGGGCTGGCCGGCATCCCGATCGACCCGTTCTTCTACGCCGTCGTCGCGCTCACGCTCATCTACTCGGCCTACGTCTCGGAGGTCTACCGGGCGGGCATCGAATCGGTCCACCCGAGCCAGGAGGCGGCGGCGCGGTCGCTCGGCCTGAGCCGCTTCCAGGCGCTCCGTCACGTCATCCTGCCGCAGGCCGTCCGGCGGGTGATCCCGCCCCTCCTCAACGACTTCATCGGGCTCCAGAAGGACACGGTCCTGGTGTCCTACATCGGGGTCGTCGAGATCTTCCGGCAGTCGTACATCAAGCAGGCCGGCAACTTCAACTTCACGCCGTACATGGCAACCGCCCTGGTCTTCATCGTCGTGACGATCCCGCTCGCCCGGCTCACCGACTGGCTCATCGCCCGCGACAAGCGGCGCCAGGCGGCCGGGGGCGTGCGATGAGCGCGCCGGTCCTCGAGATCGAGGGCCTCCACAAGTCGTTCGGCCGG
>Ga0315281_10012979_pt1 | contig 11299 bp, 11 predicted proteins | sample YL17G07_0_MG_FD_204540 | JGI IMG/M metagenome (GOLD analysis project Ga0315281, IMG submission 204540) | Sediment microbial communities from Yellowstone Lake, YNP, Wyoming, USA - YL17G07_0 | ecosystem: Environmental > Aquatic > Freshwater > Lake > Sediment | place: USA: Wyoming | collected... | reverse complement strand
TATCTGGCGGAATTTTGCTACCGCTTCAACCGGCGCTTCTGGGAACCCCAAATGTTTAACCGGATGATCACTGCGTGTCTTAATGCTCAAACCGTTACCTTTTCGGAGCTAAGGCAATAAGCGTTAAGAATAAAAGGTAGCCGCAGGCTTAGCCTGTGCCACCAAAGATTGCTTTAGGGGAAATAATTTATGGACCTCGAAGCGTTTGGTTTCATGTCACACCTGAATGGCGGGCAGTGCCCGCCCTACGAAACTGATTTTGATTATGGCTTGACTCCAAATAGAATTGCAGTAGCCGCAAGGCGGGTATAAAATCCACCCCTACGCGGCTTGCCTCCATTTTTCTTCCTATCCAGGTAATCACGCCTCACAACAACAAACAGCCGAGCAACAGCATGGCCAGAAAGGGGAGGAGGGCGGCGGTAAGGGAGAGGCCGGGCACGGCCACCAAACCCAGGGCCAGGGCCAGGCCCCCCAGGAAGCCGCCGCCGGCCCCCAGCCAGGCCAGGGCCAGCCCCAGGCCCGGCGCCGCCCCGGCGGGGCGGTCCTCCGGGTCCATCTGCTCCGTCCAGTAAAGGTCCCAGCGGCTCACCCGGGGCTCCAGCAGCTTCAATAAAAATGGCGCCAGGATCAGGGCCACCCCCGCGTTGTTGACAAAGACCGCCAGGGCGATGATGCTGAAGGGCAGGAGCTTGAAGGCCTCCACCCCGAACCCCACCATTAGGGCGCAAGCCCAGGCGCCCAGCAGCACCGCCAGGACAAAGCGCCCCGGATGGCGGCGCAGCTCCCCCAGGGGCCGGGTCCCCCAGACCTTGTACGGCAGGTAGGCGGCCAGGAAGTTCCCCCAGAAGCCGAAGAAGCTCCCCACCCCCAGGGTGCCGAAAAAATCGCCGATGAGGTTGCCGAAAGCCGCGCCCCAGGCGCCGGCGGGCCCGAAGAGCAGGCCGAAGACCACCGGGATGACGTTGGCGGGTCTGAGCTCGGTGATGCCCGGAATCAGCGGGATGCCCTTGAAGGGAATGAGGATGGCGGCAAAGCTCCCGGCGGTGAGCACCGTCAAGACCACCATGGTGGAGTAATTCCACATGCGCCAGACTTCCCGCATCAGCGTACCCTTCTGTCAGGCATTCTATCCTAACCGCGGTTAATCATCAAAGTCCTTATAAGGAGTTGCACGCAAATGGGCATTTCCTGTAGCCGCAGGCTTTAGCCTGCGCCGGCACAGGCGAGACGCCTGTGCCACTAATTGATTGCTAATCGGATTAATAGTTGGCAGGGGAGGCCAGGCCCCAGGTCAGGCGCAACCTTGATGAAACCGATGAAAAAAAGGCTTGGGGAGAATAACGCGGTTTTCCGATACCCTGGAGGAACTAGCTTGCAGCTTGCCCTTTTTTTCTCTAAACTTTCATGGTTAACGGCGCGGTGCAGTCCGGGCGGTTGGCTTTCCGGAGGGAATGGTTTTGCCCCGTTGCGGCCCGGGACCGAAGGGCCCTGGGGGCGGGGATACTGGGGATACTAGTGATGCCGCCCCTTCCCTTGAAAGCCAGCGGGTTTCGAGGCACCAGGAGTAGATAGACGGCCCGGGCCCACCGAAAATTTCCCTGAGTCTCCCTGACCAGGGGGAGGCGGCTTTGGCAGAAAGGCGGGCCCTGTCTGCCGCTGCCCACCGCCCCCCTCCCAGGGAAAGGGGAGCCGATGTTTCCGGAAGATACTATTCAAGGCAGTGAAAGGAGCCCGATTATTATGTCCAACCGCAGAGTCGGAGTTTATGTAGATTCCATGAATATCATGCGCAACGGCGGCTACGGCATGCGCTACGAAGTCATCCGCCGGTTCGCCGCCCGGGACGGCGACGAAGTCATGCGCCTCAACGCCTACGTGGCCATCGATGAAGAACGGGCCATCTCCGATCCCAATTACAAAAATACCCTGAACTTCATTCTCACCCTGCGGGATTTGGGGTTCAAAGCGGTGGAGAAGGCCATCCGGTGGTACACCGACGATTCCGGCCGCACCTACGGCAAGGCCAACCTGGACATGGAAATGGGTCTGGACATCGTTTCCCAGTCGGACCGCCTGGACCTGATCTACCTGTTCACCGGTGACGGCGATTTTTGCAGCGTGGTCACCATGGTGCAGAACAAGGGCTGCCGGGTGGAGCTGGTGGCCTTTGCCAATGTTTCGGCCCGCCTCCGCCGGGAAGTGGACCTGTTTGTCCCGGGCTTCCTGATTCCCGGGCTCCTGCCCACCACCCCGCCCCACGCCGGGGCGCCCCCCTGGGGCGAGACCGGCAGCCGGGTCCGGGGGGTGTGCACCAAGTACTTCCTGGACCGGTCCTACGGCTTTTTCCGGTTTATGCACAGCTTCGGCAAGGTCTGGGTCACCGACACCCGCCTGGAAGAATCCCCCTATACCTCGGTGTTCTTCATGGAAAAAGACCTGCCGCCCGGAGTCAACCCGGAACACCTCCCCAGCCGGGACTATATCTTTGAATTCACCCTCACCGAAGGCGACAAAGGCTTCGTCGCCGCGGATATTGATTTGATTTATAAATATTGAGTAGTTGAGTTGTGGGGGAGGGGGCTAAGGGCACACGCCCTTACGCTTACGAAAAACTCCCCCACACCCCCGCCCCCAATCCCTTAAGCTACTTTATTAGCCTGGGAAGTCGGGGCCGCAGGCCCCGCCTTCCCAGGCGATGCTTATGGGGGTTGGGAGGGGGGCTTGGGGGGAGGGCAGGGGCCAGTGGCACAGGCGTCTCGCCTGTGGAAGCCCCTGGCCCTCCCCCCAAAAGAAAGGAGAGACCATGGCTAAAGAGTTGCGGGTATTGTTCGTCGCCCCGGAGGGGGTGCCTTTTGCCAAGACCGGCGGGCTGGCGGACGTGGTGGGCACCTTGCCTCAAGCCCTCATGGAGCAGGGGGTGGCGGTCAAGGTTTTGATGCCCTATTATGGGGCCATCAAGCAGGGAAAGATGGCCACGGCCCCGGTGGCCGAAAACCTGGAGGCGCCGCTGCCCTACCCCCTCAATCTGGCCTTTGATCTCCTGGCGTCCACCTCGCCGGACTATCCCTTCTATTTTGTGGCCCGGGACGAATTTTACGAGCGCAGCCAGCTTTACGGCACCCCCAGGGGTGATTACTTCGACAACCTGGAGCGCTTCGCCTTTTTCAGCGCCGCGGTACTCCCCGTCTGCCAGGCCCTGAACTTCCACCCCCACGTGATTCACTGCCATGACTGGCAGAGCGCCCTGGTGCCGGTCTATCTGAGAAACCGCTGGCCAGGCGAGGAGATCCTGGCCGGGACCAGGACCCTGCTCACCATTCACAACCTGGCCTACCAGGGCCTGTTTCCCAAAGACCGCTATCCCCTGACGGGCCTGGACTGGTCCTTTTTCTGCATCGACGGCCTGGAGTATTACGACCAGGTCAATTTGCTTAAAGGCGGCATCCTCTGCGCCGACGCCATCAACACCGTGAGCCCCACCTATGCGCAAGAGATCCAGACCCCGGAATTCGGCTACGGTCTGGACGGGGTGTTGCGCACCCGGGCCAGCGCCCTCTCCGGCATTTTAAATGGGGTCGACTATAAGGAATGGAGTCCGGAGACGGACCCCCATATCCCGGCCCACTTCCGCCAAAAAAACTTGAAGGGCAAGGCCGAGGACAAGGCGGCCCTGATGGCGGCCTTCGGCCTGGACCAGACCCGGTCCCAGGCCCCTATCCTGGCCATGATTTCGCGGCTGGCGGACCAGAAGGGGTTCGACTTGGTGGCCCAGGTCTTGCCCCAGCTCATGGCCCGGGACGACGTCATGGTGGTCATCCTGGGCACCGGGGAGGAAAAGTACCACCGCTGGCTGGAGCAGGAAGCCCCCAAGTACCCGGGCAAACTGGGAGTAAAGATCGCCTTCAACAACGCCCTGGCCCATCTCATGGAAGCCGGGGCCGACATGTTCCTCATGCCGTCCCTCTATGAGCCCTGCGGCCTCAACCAGATTTACTCCCTGAAATACGGCACCATCCCCATAGTCAGGGCCACCGGCGGGCTTAAGGACACCATCACCCAGGTGAACCCCAAGACCGGCAAGGGCACCGGGTTTCTGTTCGAAGAGTACTCCGCCGAGGCCTTTCTGAAGGCCATCCACACCGCCCTGGCGGCTTATGAGAACCAGAAACTGTGGCCGAAGATCGTGCAGAACGCCATGGCCCAGGACTTCTCCTGGAAGGTGTCGGCGCGGGCTTACCTGGATCTGTATAACCGCTTGGGGTGAGACTTGGGCGAGGGCCTGGAGCTGGCGCAGAACAAGGCCGCCCGGGAGCCTTTCCCCGTGGGCCGGCGCACCGGCCACCGGGTGATCCTGGAAGCGCGCCAATTGGGGGCCATTCTGCGGCCCCTGGGGGATGTCATCATCCTGATGCCGCCGCTCAGCATCACCCTGGAAGAACTGGAAGAGTTGTGCCGGATCACCTTTGAATCCATCGGCCGGGGGACCGCGGCGGCTTGAATAGGTGCGGGGTGGGCTTGGCCCACCTTATATCATGGGACCTATGTCTCTGGTTTAACCTTGCATATAATGGCAAGTTAGCTTAACGATGAGTTGAGCCGCCGAGGTACGAGGTCGGCTCCAATGCCTTGTTGGCAGTACCTTTTTCTCTCATTGTTTCCCTACGTCAAGGGCTGATCCTGCTTTCCCGCCTCTAGCATAGCTACGTGAGGGCGGTTGTATGTTATGACGAAAGACCCCAGGTCCAGATTTCTTGCCTTATCCTGACTGCAGTATTCGTTTAAGATATTCCATTGCTTCATCGACCCGTTTGTAGGTTATCTCATCCTCCCTTACATGAGGGTCTACGGTCTCGATAAAGCCATATCTCCTGTAGACTTCCACTGCAGGGCCTGTCACACCCTTTGTGTCACTCCCCTTTTTCTTTAGTTTAAGGAGCGTGAAAGTCACGGTCTTCCGCCATTGCTCGTAATTATCACCAACTAAGTATTCACCCAGGTTCCGGCGTAGGCCAGATAGCAACGTCTCTCTCGCCCTCTCATAACGCGGTTCACGTGATGTTACCAATTTCTCCCACTCTTCTTTGCAGGGCGTAAATTTTCTTCTGTTATCGGGACCGGTTGGACCTTTGTAAGTTTCTTTCCATGGGCACCCTTCTGCGAATTGCACGATCTCCTCGTTGGAAAAGTCTAGTTCGACCGGCAAGGCCTTTTTCATTAGTTTGATGAACTCTTCACGGAGTTCACCCGTAAGCTTCAAGAAAGCTTTAGGTAGGGCTGTTTCTTTCCACTCTTTAGTAATCTGGTCAACTATGGTTTGAGGATTGTTGACGACTGTCTCTCTACTAAGCAGTTTCAGCCGCCGCGAGGCTTTATCAATCTTGTTTTCGTTATCACTCGCCTCGCCAATGTCAACTTCATAGATTTCGGCATTGGGAAGAGCCAGCGCAAACACCTGCCATGTGCGTCCATTAGTCCAGATGAAATAGTCAGAACCCCTAACCTTAGTTTGCTCCAGACCCTTCTTGATCTGTTCGTGGTCCCGGGTATGCGGCGGAGGAGACAAAAGGGGTTTTGCCTCCACGCACAGGCTTGAAGCACCGGTTTGATTGGGCTTAAGGAGGTAGTCTATCGAGTCCTCCACATGTTCGGGCGAATCCTCCGGCAGGACCTCGTAGGGATCGTCCCAACCCAGTGCCTCCATCAGCGGTACAATAAGGCTTCTTTTTGTCCATTCTTCATTCATCGTCTTAGGGCTCAACTTTATGGGAGCATTCATTGCCAGAACTGCAAGCCTCCGTACTACGTCTGTGAGTTTACTTCCTTTCATGGCTACCTCCCTCTAAACCCCTCAATATGGACATATGGTAGGATAAATTGGGTCGAAAGTAAAATTAATAAATTTATTAAACTCTTAGGTGGGCGGCAATAATCCCTCTAATTTTCCAATTGCCTATGCAGAATCTTACAAGAGTAACCCTTGGTGGCCCAGAGATTCCATGGCCAATCCTAGGCTGATTATACCGCCAACCTGCGGAATACAAGATCACTGCAATATAGGGGCAATTCCCGGTTGACACGGCCCGGCCTTCGGGTATATGTGTAGGCATAGTAGCCCTTCTGCAAAGTTGCTTCCTTCGTCGTTCCCAGGGGCCTTGAGATCACCGCCCGGAAAGGAGAAAACCATGTCCAGGATTTTGCGGCTCAATATGGCGGACCAGACCCGCCGGTGGGAAGAGGTTCCCCCGGCCTATGCCGGGCTGGGGGGCCGGGCTCTCACCTCCCGCCTCATCCGGCAGGAGGTGGCCCCCACCTGCCACCCCTTGAGCGGGGCCAACAAGCTGGTGGTGGCCCCGGGCCTGCTCACCGGCACCCCGTCCGCCAATTCCGGGCGCATTTCCGTGGGCGGCAAATCGCCCCTCACCGGAACCATCAAGGAGAGCAACTCGGGAGGCACGCTTTCCATAAAGCTGGCCCGCCTGGGCATCGCCGCGGTGGTGCTGGAAGGCAAGCCCGGGGAGGGGGAAGGTTTTTCCCTGGTGAAGATCTCCAAAGACGGGGTGGATTTTTACCCGGCCGACGAATACGTGGGGCTGGGCAATTACCGCACCATGACCCGGCTGCGGCGGCGGTTCGGCAAGAGCGTGGGCGTCATGAGCATCGGCCAGGCCGGGGAGAAACGCCTGACGGCGGCCAGCATCCATTTTGCCGACCCTGCCGGCCGACCGGGCCGGGCCGCGGGCCGGGGCGGCCTGGGGGCCTTGATGGGCTCCAAGAAACTCAAGGCCCTGGTGGTGGACGAGCGGGGCGCCCCGGCCAGCGTGCCGTTGGCCGACCCGGAAAAATTCAAGGCCGCGGCCCGGAAATGGGCCAAATACATCATTGAACACCCGGTCACCGGCCAGGCTCTGCCCGCTTACGGCACCGCGGTGCTCATCAACATCGTCAATGAGGCCGGAGCCCTGCCCACCAAAAATTTCCGGGGCGGGCGCTTCGAATTTGCCGAGCATATCAGCGGCGAGCGCCTGGTGGAGTTCATCAAGCAGCGGGGCGGCAAGACCAAGGAAGGCTGCCACCCGGGCTGCCTCATCCAGTGCTCCCAGACCTACCACGACGCCAAGGGGAAATATCTCACCTCCGGCTTCGAGTACGAAAGCATCTGGGCCCTGGGGGCCAACACCCTGATCAAGAACCTGGACGAGATCGCCATGCTGGACCGGTACTGCGACGACTTCGGCCTGGACACCATCGAGATGGGCTGCACCCTGGGAGTCTTGATGGAAGGCGGCATCATTCCCTGGGGCGATGGACCCGCGGCCATCCGCATGGTGAAAAAAGTAGCCACGGGCGACCCCTGGGGGCTCATCATCGGTTGCGGCTCCGCCTTCACCGGCCGAGCCCTGGGAGTGGACCGGGTGCCGGCGGTGAAGGGCCAGGGGCTGCCCGCCTATGACCCCAGGGCGGAAAAGGGGGTGGGCCTCACCTACGCCACCAGTCCCATGGGGGGCGACCACACCGCGGGCTACGCGGTGGCCACCAACATCCTGAAGTGCGGCGGCGGCGGCGACCCCTTGAAGAAAGAAGGCAATATCGAGTTGTCCCGGAACCTGCAAATCGCCACCGCGGCTATCGACGCCACCGGCCTGTGCCTCTTCGTGGCCTTCCCGGTGCTGGATTACCCCGAGGCCCTGCAGTGCATCGTGGACATGATCAACGCCCGCTACGGCCTGAGCCTCACCACGGCCGACGTGGGGGCCCTGGGCCGGCAGGTGCTGCACGACGAACTGAGCTTCAACCAGGACGCCGGCTTCACCAAGGCCCATGACCGACTGCCGGAGTTCTTCAAGGAAAAACTGCCGCCCCATAACACCACCTGGGACTTCAGCGACCAGGAAATCGACCAGGTGCTGGGGGATTTGTGAGGAAATGGTGGGGGGAGGGCCAGGGCCGGCGGCCCTGCCATCCCCCCTCACCCCACTCACAACCCGTGTAAGGGGCCGTGAAAGGCGGGCCTGCGGCCCGACTTCCACGGCCTAAATAAATTATGGCCTTACAGATCTTCCTCAACGCCACCCTGCGGCAGTACGTTCCCGGCTACGACCCCTACCAGGGGATTGCCCTGGAAGTGGCCCCCGGCGCCACCGTGGCCCAGGTGCTGGACCGACTGGGCCTGCCCGCCCAAGAGGTGACCCTCATCATGGTGGACGGCCGCGGCCGGGAAACGGATTTTCCCTTGCAGGGTCACGAACGCCTGGGGCTCTTCCCTCCCATCGGGGGTGGTTGACCTGTAGACGCGGGCTTTAACCTTTTGCCGCACAGGCGGGACGCCTGTGCCACCGGGAAATGCCAGGGGCGACCCAACGGGTCGCCCCTTCTTATGCGGGTTGGGTGGGGGGTTTGGGGAGAGATTGTAAGCGGCCGCCGGCCCCTGGCCCCCTCCCCTAAGCAATCATTACAAAGGAATAATCTCTAACCGGCCGGTGTCGCCGTCGAAGTGGGCCAGACGGCCCTGGTAGGCGGGGGGCTGCCCCAGGAGGACCCGGACGGCTTCCTGGGTCTGGAGGCTGGCCACCAGGGTGACGGTGGGGGCCAGGACTTCCCGGGCGGCTTCCGGTTCCACCCCCAGGACGTTTAAGATTTGGTCCAGGCCGGCGGCATCGTCCGGCAGCAGGGTGGCCACCTGGCCGAACCGGCCCGCCACGGCCCCGTGCACCAGGGGCACCCCCGCCTCCCAGGCCGCGGTCACCAGCTCCCGGCGGGCCCTCATGGTGTCCAGGCCGTCCACCACCGCCTGGACCCGGGAAAGGTAGCCCTTGAGGTTGCCCTCATGGAGAAAATGGGGGATGGCCTCGGCTTGAATGGCGGGGTTGAGATCCTGCAGGTGCCGGGCCGTGACCCGGGCTTTGCTCTGCCCCAGAGTGCGGGGGGTGGCCAGCAGCTGGCGGTTCAGGTTGGTGGCGGTGAAAACGTCGCCGTCGGCCAGGAGGAGCCGCCCCACCCCCACCCGGGCCAGGAGTACGGCCAGGGCGCCTCCCAGGCCGCCCAGGCCCGCTACCAGGACCTGGGCTTCAAAGAGCGTGAGCTGATGGGCGGCGCTCAGGCAGGGGAAGTTGCGCTCATAACATTCGGGGAAAATGCCATCCTGGAGGGCGGCCGCCACCGCCTGGCGGGGGCTTAACTGGCGGTCCCTGGCCCAGGCTTCCAGCGCCGCGGCGGGAACCATCTGGAATTCCCGGCTGGCCCGGATGGCGCGGCTGGCGATGGCTTTCAGGGACATAACCTGTTTTCCCGGCATCTTAGGGGCGGGTTGACCCCCCTCCTACAGCGTATTCCCTTCAACGGTTGTAGCCGGCAAGGATTTTTTCCGCCGCCGCCCAGTCCCGCAGGGCCAGGGTGCAGAAGCTGACGGCGTCGGCCCCCAGGTCGAAGTAGGTTTGCACGTCGTGGCGGCTTTTGACGCCGCAGCCCATGATGAGAAACAGGCTCACTTTGGGGCGCAGCCCCCGGTTGTAGTCGCAGGCCGCGGCAAAGGCCGGGCCCCCCGAGACCCCGCCGCCCCCCACCGCCGCCAGGGGCGAAGGGGGGTAGCGGTGCGGCGGGAAGATAATCTCGTAAGGAATGGTGTTGACCGCGTGGATGGCGTTGACCCCGGCTTGCTCCAGTTCCTGGGCGAACTCGTAGGGGTGGCAGATGCTGATCTTGGCGATGAGAAAGAGGGAGGGGAACCGTTGCCGCACTTCCCGGCTGCACCGGAGCCCCTGGGCCACGTTTTCTTTAATTTCCTCCGCAGAATTGGGGCAGGAATAGTTCAGTTCCAGGGCTTCAAAATAGGGCCCCAGGTGCTGCTGATAGATTTCCAGGGCTTCCAGGGTCTCCCGGATGGCGGTGGCCGTGCCCTTGGCGAATTCGGGATAGAGGTTGGGAATGACCTTAAAGCCCAATTCCCGGGACCGGCGGAGGTGGGGGGCGCAGGCCGCCGCCCCTTCGTTGGTGAGGCCGTAGGCGTTGAGCAGGCCCATCTCCGGCAGGCGCCGGATGTACTTCCAGGTCAAGGGGTTGCCGGGGACGAAATTGCCCCGCCGCTTAAAGCGGGTGGCGGATTTGGCCAGCACCGTGGTGCCGGTTTCCCGCACGGCCCGGACCAGCCGGCGGTAGCCGGGCAGGAGGGTGTAGGGGAAGATTCCCCGGCCGTTAGGGCCCAGGGCGGTGGAGATGATGACGGGGGAGAGGTTGACCGGTCCTGATTTACCCATGGATTTGCCGGGCGTTATCAATCACGTCCCTGCCATTTCCTGCATTGCTGCGGCGATTTCCGCCACCACGCGTCTGGCTGCCTCCACTTCCATCCCCGGTTCCTGGCGGAGGGGGCGGCCCACCACGATAAAATCTGCCCCATTTTTAACCGCCTCATAGGGAGTAACAATGCGACTCTGGTCATCTCCCGGAACCGCGGCCCAGGCCGGGCGGATGCCGGGGCAGACGATAAGAAACTCCGGACCGCAGGCCTGCCGCACCGCCGCCGCTTCCCGGCCGGAGCACACCACCCCGTGGCAGCCGGCGGCCTGGGCCATCTGCGCCCGGAGCACCACTAAGGCGGTGGGGTCTTGGGCATACCTGGGGTCGTAGCCCAGGGCCCGGAGGTCCTGGGCGGTGGTGCTGGTGAGCACCGTCACCGCCAGGATGTTAAAGGCGCGGCCTGCGGCGTCGACGATTTCTTTCAGGCCGGTGGGCCCCAGGTCGCTGGGGAGGGTAATTAGGGCCACTCCGTGAAGAATGGTATTGATGGCCCCGAGGACCGTAACCGGAATATCGTACAATTTCAAATCAAGGAAGATCCCTGCGGGCAGGGCTGCATTTACCAAGTCCTGCATGACTGCCGGCCCTTGGGCCAGATAGAGCTCCAGGCCAACCTTGAAGAGGCCCACTTCATCCCGCAATTTTCGAACCAAAGCCAGGGCCGTGTCGGCATCCGCCACGTCCAGGGCAAAGATGAGCTTTTTTCTGGCTTCCTGCAGAACGGTCTCCGTCACCTTCACGCCTCAGGGGAGAATTTCTCCGCCAGGTTGTGAGATTCGCGCCCCTCAGGGGACTATAATCCAATCCGGGGGCCCTGGCAAGGGCTTAGCAGGCAAGTGGGGAGGCCCGGGGCCCCTATTAAGGGTTATGGGTTTTTCCCCTCAGGGCATTAGTTTACCGTTGGCTGGGAGGGTTTTTGGTTGACAAGTAGACCGCGCATGATAGATAAAATAACGGCAGGGAGCATTGCAGTTATGGCCGCGGCTAAGATGAACGAAATAAA
>Ga0315281_10012978_pt1 | contig 11301 bp, 11 predicted proteins | sample YL17G07_0_MG_FD_204540 | JGI IMG/M metagenome (GOLD analysis project Ga0315281, IMG submission 204540) | Sediment microbial communities from Yellowstone Lake, YNP, Wyoming, USA - YL17G07_0 | ecosystem: Environmental > Aquatic > Freshwater > Lake > Sediment | place: USA: Wyoming | collected... | reverse complement strand
GCATGAGTTTGACCAGCAGTTTTTCCGTCGGATTGATATCTGTTTTCTTCTTCTCGACTATCGTATCCAGCGCCGAGTAGGGCCTTGTCTCTTTAATCTTATTAAATTCATCGCGGACTTCAAATTCCGGGACCTGTGCCTCCTCGGCAAGTTTTTTAATATAGTCGGAACGCACGATCGCGTTCTTTACCTTCTTTATCAACGGCAGCACCTCATTAAAAATATTCTTTTTGCCTGTCGCATGCGCGATATCGTATCGGGTTTTTAAAACCTTAAGCTGATAGTCGAAGAGGTCCTCGGCCTCGCCTATCTTCTCTTTAAATTTCTCGATGCCGTGTGTGCGCACAAATAAATCCGGATCATGCCCCTGCGGGAGAGAAACTACCCTTACATTCATATCTTCTTCGAGAAAAATATCCAAAGTCCGTAAGGTCGCCGTTTGCCCCGCGGTATCGGGGTCATAGACCATAACCACATTGCGCGTGTAACGCTTTAAAAGGCGCACCTGGTCATATGTCAACGCGGTCCCGAGTGAAGCGACGATGTTATGGAGCCCGTGCTGATACGGTATCATCAAATCAAGGTATCCTTCGACGATAACCGCACGGTCGTTTTCCCTGATGGCGTCCTTGGTAAAGTTAAACCCGTAGAGGGTCTTGCCTTTGCTGTAGAGCGGTGTTTCCGGGGAATTTATATATTTGGCCCCACCGGCATCCTTATCATCCAGTGTCCGCGCGCCGAAACCGACGGGCCTTGCCTTTATATCAAGGAGACAAAACATAAGGCGATTACGAAAACGGTCGTAGTACCCGCCGCCTTCCTTGGGCAAAATCAGGCCGGACTTTTCCAACAATGCTAATCGCACATTTTTCGCCCGCAGATAATTTAGTAACCCGTCCCATTTATCAAGCGCAAGCCCAAGCCTGAATACCTTCGCCGTCGCGGGCGTGATCCCGCGCCTGGATAAATAATTTTTCGCAATCGTGCCGGCGGGCGAAAGTAAATTCTGTTCATAATATGCGGCGGCAAGCTCCGTTACCGTATACAGTTCGGTGACGACATTGGCCGTTTTCTGGTCCTGTTTCTCGAACGCCGGTAACGTGATCCCCGACTTCTTTGCCAGCATCTCCACGGCCTCGGGAAACTCCAGCCGCTCATATTTCATCAGGAAGTTAAAGACGTTCCCGCCCGCGCCGCAGCCAAAACAATGATAGATCTGGCGCGCCGGCGAAATCATAAAAGACGGGGTTTTTTCGTGATGAAACGGACACAGGGCCCTGAAGTTGCTGCCTGCCTTTTTGAGGGGGATGTAACCGGAAATGACCTCAACAATATCTACTCGACTGAGTATATCGTCCAAGATATGCTCAGGAATACGGCCTGCCATTATTTTCCCAGCCCTTATCGTCTTTTAACCCGGTGAAAACCGGAACACTCAAGTACCTTGAAGGTATCTTCCTTCTCAAGCCTGTCCAGAAGCAAATTCAAACCCAGGGTGTCTGAAGCTATATGACCCGCAATCACCGCGTTAAGATTCGTATCTTTGATTTTCTTAAAATGTTCTTCGCTTAAATGCATGCAGACGAGCGTACGGACCCCTGTTTTATATATTTTATCAAATACTTCTTTAGGGCCCTCGGTCCCTCCTGTCATATCCACAAAAATCCTGCCCGCCCGACGGGAAGGCTCGCCCAGGATGACGTGCGGGCCGCTGCCGTAACGCGCGGCATATTGATACTCGGGTATGTCCATTAATATATCAACGATATCCCGCACCCTCTTCGGCTTAAGCGTATTCAAAAGACGGGTCAAAAAAGTATACACGTGGTTATCCGCAGGGGTGTGTATACACATAAACGGCAGTTTAAGAAGTTTCGCCGCATCCGCCGCGCGCTGGAGGTTCGAAGGCGAGATCCTCCTGCCCACCTCTCTCTGCCTTTCATCCAACAGTTCCTGCGCTATTTTCGATGGAACGCCGAGTTTTGAGAGAACGTCTACGTGCACTTGCATCACCGCAGGTAACCCGGCGAGCCCTACACCCGAGGGATGGTGCGATATTACCAGATCAAGCCCATCCTCCTGGCGGATTTTATCCGCCAGAAGGAGGTCGGCGACATCGATATCTATGCCGACGAGAATTTTCCGTATTTCGGTAGACAGCCCGCCATAGAGAATGGCGGTATCCGCAAAAGGATTTTTTTTAGGGATGCGTTTGCGCGGATCGCGGTCGCCGCCGAATTTTAAAATGCGGGCGTAAAACTGAGATAGCTTCATGGATTAATGCTTAATGCTTCTTTTGGGCTTCGGGGACGGCCTTATTGAATTGTTCGCCGCGCATAAACTTCGAGGTAAATCTATACCAGATACGGCTGTATGTATCCGGCACCAAGTTCCAGCATCGGCTGCCCAGATAAGACTCAGACGCCCTATCGTGAAGATAGGGAACAGTAGATATTGATAAGACGTAGGTGATAAGGCCCATTAATAAAATGGACCTGGCTACACTTAAAACCATGCCTCCCCACCTATGCAACGCGGGGACAGCCTCCATCTTTACCGCCCTGGTAAATGCCTCGCGCAGCACGAATCCTATAAGATAGCCAAAAAGCGCTAAAATAAAAAATGAGACAAAATCCATAAAATCCAAAGGTATCATCGGGGGCTTCTCGCCAACGCCGTAACGGTTACGCATTAAATCGGTCGATATCGTGAAATAATGCGCGGAAAGATAAAGTGCCAAAACAGTCCCAAAAAGTTTGAAAAATTCAACGATAAACCCGGTCACGGAAGCGATATAAAGTATTCTGACAAAAAGAATTATAAAAATCAGATCGACCAGATTAAGCTGCCTGATTATTTCCATTAACTGATTCATCTGTTCTACCTCTCTTAAAAAAAGTTATTAAAGTATAACATATGTTGAGATGGGTGTCAAGGAAAGCGTTTTCCTTTTGATATTATTCTATTTCGAAAGAAATAATTACGTTGAATGAAAGCTGCGCATAATCCAATTCTTTGGGAAAGGGGGGGAACGGTGCGGCATCATCGATGCTCTTTAAGGCGATTTCCCTTAAGTACTGGCTCGATGATGACTTTTCCTGGACTAAACGGACTTCTTTGATTTCGCCGCGAGAAGCAATGATAAAGGAAAGATATACCTCCCCGGTCTCGGTGCGGATATAATTCTCGTAGGCGGCCCGCCGGATCTTCTCGCGCACAATCTGGTAATAACTAACGTACGAAGAATTGTTGATTTTGTTGAGGTCAATTGCCGGCAGGGTTATTTTTTTCTTAATCTCAAAGATATCGGGCTTTATCAGCAATGGTTTGATAAAAAGGCCTTCGCGGGAATCAATATGGCGGGTCCGGCTGAACAACTTATCCTTATCGACGAATGGCGGCGGCGTCCTTTTGTCAGCGGTAATTTTCGCCTGATTCTTTAAGAGCGGCTCCCGGCCCATAAACTTATTCAATTGGTCCGGCGTGAATTTGGGCACATTTTTAAGATAGCGTATTTCGATATTCTGACGGGGCCTTAAAATAAGCACCGGGTTGGAATGCTGCATCAGAAGAACGCTGTGGGTAACGAGGGAAACGAGGAAGCTGACCGTGAATACTCTATCGGGAAACATAGCGTACTAGATTAACACATTCTGTCTGTTTTTTCAAGCTGAAAGCGCGAAGATCAGATCTCCAATTTTAAAATGCCGGCGATGAAGAATCCCGGCTTGGGATAATTGCGGATGACCTGGTATTTCCTGTTCAGCAGGTTGTCTATGGTTAGGGCGCAGGTAACGCCGGGTTTGATCTTTTTTGACGCATGGAGCCCCAACACGAAGAACTGCTTGACCTTAACGGTACCATCGAAGGGGTCATCGATGACATGGAACCTTTGACCGACAAACTGGCCGTCTAATCCCAGCGCGAACCCGTTGCGGGACGAATAATTCAAGGAAAAATCTACCTTGTGCCTAGGCCGGTAGATAAGATCCTTATGCGTCTTATCATCTTTGGCCCTGAGAAAACTATAGTTCAAATCCAGCCCGAGCCTGTCGGTCAAGCGTATCTTATTCTCAAATTCTATGCCGTCTATGACCGCGGAGTTTATGTTTTTGGGTTTCCAGACCCCGGATTCATCCACCCAGGTTATCAGGTCGTTATAGTCGCTCCTGTAAAAAGTCAAACCCGATGAAATGAACCTGTTGATATCCGCTTCTATTCCCAGCTCGCCGGTTATGCCTCTCTCCGGCTTTAGATTGGGATTACCCTCTTCTGCGCCGATCCAAAACCCTCCGTAATAGTAATCTTTTCTCGGCCAGTATAAATCGTTAAACGTCGGCGCCCGGAAAGAACGGCTGATGAGGCCCCGCAGTTTAAAGTCCCTGGCTAACGCATAACGGAAAGAGAAGTTCGGGCTTATCTCGCTGCCGAAAGTGGAATAATCGTCAAGCCTGGCCCCGAAATCCAAGTTTAATTTCTCAAACAGATCCAGGCGGTTCTCCAGATAGCCCGCGCGCACGATATAATCATGCTTTGCCGAGGCGGTGCTGTCGTTAAAGTTGGTTACGTAATTAAACCCGTACACAGCCTGGTAAGCGCCGGTGAATCTGTAACTGTGCTGCAGGTCCAGGCCCCTTGTTGTCGTAACGTGGATATCCTTGGTGAAATCCGGGGTATTTTCCATAAATTCCAGCCGGTCGTAATTTTGATAGATTTTTGCCGAAAGCTCCGTCCGGTCCGTCGGTTTGAATTGCCAGTTCAGATCCTGGAAATTCTTTAAATTCCTTTGCCTGTCGTCCAGGTCCGGCGCGGTAATCCAGAAGGGCGTGCCGGCATCGCTCCTGTAAAATCCCGAGCTCAACATCAACTTGTTATTGTCGTCCGGACTGTATTCAAATTTGGCGTTAAGGTCTTTCGCGCGAAAATCCGAATTGTCCCGGAAACCCGCCGAGCTTTCATATTCGCCGGTAACAAGATATCCCGCCTTTCCTATCCTCGCCCCGTGCGAAAGCCTTTCCAGATACGTGCGGAAGGTCCCGAAACTGGTGGTGAGTTCCGTACTGGAACCTTCTTCCGGAGGCCTCTTGGTAATAATATTCACTATCCCTCCCATCGCACCCGCTCCGTATAAGCTCGAGCCCGGGCCGTGCACAACTTCAATCCTGTCTATGTTCTCTAACGGGATGGCGCTTAATTCCACCTCTCCGTCGCGGGGGCTGTTTATCGGCCTGCCGTCGACCATAACCAGGACCTGGGCGGCGGTCGAGCCGCGAATCCTGATGGTTTTTGTCGCGCCTAACCCGCCGTAATCGCTGATATCGACCGAGGCAAGCCCGGTCAGGGCCTGACTTACATCCTCGGCCTGAGACTTCTCGATATCGCCGGCCGTGATCACGTCCACGTTCCTGGCGCTGCCGCTGATCTCTTCTTCTGTCCTGGAGGGGGTTACCACGATCTTCTCCAGGTTTACCTCTTCCGACCGGGCTTTTCCCGAGAATAATAAAAACAGTAGTGAAAAAATAACAACCTTAGTTTTCATTGTTATGATCCTTCCCCTTCTTGCGAGAGTACTTTCCTGGAATAGGCGATCGACCGGACTCCCGGCTTATAATAGCCGGTTTACCGTTGCGGGACAGCGCCCGGAATTCCTGCCTTCCGAAAGGCAGGGCACCGGGACTTCCTTCGCCTATCCGGTTTTCTCATCGTGAGAAGCTTGTTCCGTTAGGAATATTCTCCTTCCGGGATTCATCCGTATTTTTTGATATCCAAAAACCAGTGCCTCCAGAAACCTTCCTTGATTACCGGCTCAGCCTCGATTATCTTGATCGGCTTGCGGAATATTGGCCCATCAACCACCAGGGTATGGAACTCTCCTTTCTCCCCGCAGGGACAGATGTTTTTTTGCTTTAGCTCTCCGGCCAGCTCCATATCAATGAGGCGACCGAGAAATTCCTTGCCCATGACATCGGCTTTGCAGCTGACTATAATCGCCTTAAAACCCGAGCGGACAAATTCGGCGATGATCTCTTCCGGCGGATTTTTCCACAACGGCTCCAGGGCGTTGATTTTCAAATCGGAGCATACGCGGTCAATCCAGCTTTCGTGCTCTTCCAGATAAATATCGCCGAACACCATTGTCCCGATATCGCCGCCCCTGAGCCCGTTGACCGCCTCCTTGAATTCCTCCTCGTATTTTTGCATATCGGGACTGACTTCCTTTTGCACCAGGGGCAGGCCGATCAGATCCGCCTGAAATTTCAAAAGCCCGGACTCAATCCCGTGAAAACACCCCCGCTTGGATTCCCGGGAGATGAAATTCAAAAGGTATTTTATTTTATATCCCTGTTCCATCGCCTTATAACAGGCCAGGCAGCTGTCCTTGCCTCCGCTCCATGAAGATATAGCCGATAATTTATTCATCTAGCCTCCTCCAAGAATAATGACAACGCACAATACCGCAACCTCGGCAAGTTCGTTTACGGCGCCCAGCGTATCTCCGGTTATTCCTCCGATCCTCCGAAGGATAAATCTGCCGAGCAGGAAAACAACTGCGCATACGACTGCCATGACCAAAAGCCCACGCATCTGCCAGGTCAAGAATCCCAACAGGCAGGCGATAACAGTAGAGATAATGAATATTTTCGCGTTCATGCCTTCTATAAAAACCCTGGCCTTACCGTTGCTACGGGCATAGGGGAACAAAAACATGGATAGCACTAGGCTCCACCTGCTGAGCACGCACATAAGAAGGAGTGATGCGATCTTCAATGAAGCAGGCAGCGCCAGAAGGAGGCTGATTTTCAAAAGAAGGACGCTGGTCATGCTCAATACGCCCATTGTGCCGATATGCGGGTCGCGCATGATCGCCAACATTTCTTCCTTAGGTTTTCCGCTTAAAAAGGCGTCGGCTGTATCCGCAAGGCCGTCCAGATGTATCCCGCCGGTGATCATCGCCAAAGCAATTACCAGGACTATATCCGTGCTGAGCTGTGGAAAATTTAAAGAAAACAATAAGGAATTTATTCCTGCCAGCAAAGCACCTAAGAAAAACCCTACCAGAGGAAAATACAACGGCGCCCAGGCTAATCTTGAAGAAGATACCTTTCTTATCCGGACAGGTAAAATAGTCAAAAACTGAAGGGCAAGCAGAAAACTAATCATCGGTTCTCTCCGAGACATGAGCGTTTTTGAAAGTGGCCATTTGCGTAAGGATCTTGACGGATGCCTCAAGCAAGCCCAGGCCTAAGGCCGCTCCCGTGCCTTCTCCCAGCCTCAGTTCCAAATCTAAAAGCGGTTTCAACCCCATATGCTTTAAGATGATCCCGTGGCCGGATTCAACCGAATTATGAGCCGCGATCAGGTATTCCTTTATCTTCGGCTGGAGATGAAAGGCCAACAGCGCCGCGGCTCCCGAAATAAAACCGTCTATCACTACCGGCTTCTTCCGGAAAGCCGCTGCCAGGATTATGCCTGTCAGGGCTCCGATCTCAAACCCGCCCACTTTAGACAACACATCAATGGGGTCGGATGCGTCCGGACGGTTAATGTCCAGGGATCTTTTGATGACGTTGATCTTTTTTTTCAGGGCTTTATCGTCGAGGCCTGTGCCCCTGCCTGTTAAGTCCCTGACCGGTTTCCCGGTAAAAACAGCGGCTATGGCGCTGGCGCTGGTGGTATTTCCTATCCCCATCTCCCCTGTACCCGCGGCATCAACCCCGCGCTTAAGTTCATCTTCAAATATTTCCATGCCACAGCCGACCGATCTGACCGCCTCATCCCTGGTCATTGCCGGACCCGTGGACATATTCTTGGTCCCGTAATTTATTTTTTTAACCTTTAACCCGAGGTGCGGCTTAAGGTCGACGGCAACTCCGACATCCACCACAACCACCCTTGCCCCGGAATGAGCGGCCAGGACGTTTATGCCCGCTCCCCCGGAAAGAAAATTATAGACCATCTGCGCTGTTACTTCTTGCGGATACGCGCTTACGCCTTCAGCGACGACCCCGTGGTCCGCAGCCAAAGTAAAAATTACCTTATCGCGCAACCGGGGATTCTCTTGCCCGGTGATCCCGCAGATCTGCTTAGCCAGCTCCTCAAGCCTGCCCAGGCTTCCCTGCGGCTTAGTCAGGCCGTCCAAGCGCTGCTGCGTCTTCTCCATCACCTCAAGGTCAAGGCACGAAATGCCCGCAATCACGTTTTGGATGACATCCATCTACTTTCTCCTTTTTATCTTAAGTGGCATGCCGGAAACGATAAAAAATACCTCGTCGGCAGCCTGCGCTGTCCTCTGATTTACCTTGCCGGCAATATCCCGGAAGGCCCGGCCCAATCCGTTCGCCGGCACTATCCCCAATCCTACCTCATTGGATACGATGATAACCCGGGCTTTTTTCTTTTTAAGGCCGGCCAAGAGCGCTTCAATTTTTTTGACGACCTCCTCCTCTTTATCGCCATCCAGGACCAGGTTGGAAATCAGGAGGGTTAAACAATCGACAATCACGCAGTCAAATTTATTTCCGACCCTGGTTAATAACGCCGCGGGGTCCCGCGGCTCTTCGAATGTCACCCAGTTCTCCGGTCTGGACCGGCGATGACGCAGGATGCGCTCTGCCATTTCCTTATCCAGAGCCTCACAGGTAGCGACAAAAGCTACCTTGCCGTATTTCTCGGCGAGACTAACGGCATAAGTGCTTTTTCCGCTGCGCGCCCCGCCTAAGATCAAAGTTATCTTACCCATTTGCTTACCTCAATGCGCCTGCGCCGCAATGTTGAATTTTTTCAATCGCGGTTTTCCCTTTAGACATTCAACCAGAGTCATACTTGCCGCGCCCGGGATATATCGCCAGAAATCATTGCTTTTTAATATGCCGCTGACATATACGCCAATCACCCCGCCGTGACAGATGACGGCTATGGTCTTACCTGGATTGCGGCAGACTATTTTCTTGATTGAACGCTGCACTCTTCTTTTGAAAGCATTCATTGCCTCCACCCGGGGGATATGGTTTTTAAAAGGATTCACCAGCCATTTCTCATATATCCCGCCGTATTTCTTCACGATTTCTTTATGCCTCAAACCCTCAAGCACCCCGAAATTTATCTCCCTTAAATCCTTTACCTTAATAATCCTCTTCCGGTCAAAAATTATCCTGGCGGTCTGAAGGCAGCGTTTCCGGTCGCTGCAATAAATGCGGTCGAATTTCAGGTATTTAAGCCTTTGGCTCAAGTGCGCGGCCTGGGCCCTGCCTTCGCGGCTCAGGCTCACGTCCTTATAACCGCAGTAACGCTTTTGGCGGTTACAATCCGTGGTGCCGTGCCTGATAAGAACCAGCTTAGTCGCCATTATTTTTCCTTTGAGACCAGAAGCACATATGGTTTGGAATTAATGGGATTTTTGCTTACGACCACTATGGTGTTGTACACCGCCTCGATATTCTGATAGGTCAGGACATCGTCAGGCGGGCCTTCCTTGAAAATCCTCCCTTTGTCCAGCAGGCAGATACGGTTGCAGTATTCGCCGGCAAGGTTCAGATCATGCAGGATGATGACTATCGTAAGCTTCTTATCCCGATTAAGCTTTTTCAACAGATCCATTATCTGTATCTGATGGCCGATATCCAGGTGTGCGGTAGGCTCGTCCAGGAATAAAAGTACCGGCTCCTGAGCCAGGGCCCGGGCAATGATCACCCTCTGGCGCTCGCCAGCGCTCATCTCATCGATCCTTTTTTCTTTAAGCCCCAGGCTGTCGGTCTGCGACAGCGCCTTTTCTGCGATCTCAAAATCTTTCCTGCTCTCGAACTCAAGCCTTTTAAGATAAGGTATCCTGCCCATAAGAGCCATCTCCAGGGCCGTAAAGGAAAAATTGGCAGCTACGTCCTGGGACACGAAAGCCGTGTTGCGGCAAAATTCCTTAAGCTGTATCTTAAAGATGTTCTCCTCCCGGAAATAAATACGGCCTTGGACGGGGATGAGCACCCGGGTGGCCAGACGCAATAGCGTCGTCTTTCCGGAACCGTTCGGCCCGATGATCCCCAGGAAATCACCTTGGTTTATGTCCAGCGAGACGTCATTGACCACATTTTTCTGATGATAGCCGCCGCTGACATTTTCTATCTTTAACAGAACATTCATTAGATACGCCTTCCTTTTTTTAATAAAATAATGAATACCGGCGCTCCGATTACCGCCGTGATCACCCCGATGGGGATCTCGATGGGCGGAAAGAGCGTGCGCGAAAAAATATCGCAGATGACCATGAAGACGGAAGCTGCCAGGCAGGTCGTCGGGATAAGCAGCTTATGGTTGGGTCCAACCACCAGACGCATCATGTGGGGAACAATCAACCCCACAAACCCGATTATCCCGCAGATACAGATCAAGCCGGCAGTAATCAAAGCGGTAATGAGGATAATGATCCTCTTTACGTTCTGTGTGTCTATGCCCAGGTGCGCGGCCTCTTCCTCTCCCAGGCTGATGGCATTTAAGTCCTGGCTGAAGACATAGATCGCGGCTATGCCAGATATTACCGGCAGGGAAACCAGAAGGATGAGCCTCCAATCGTAAACCTGCAAACTGCCCCAGAGCCACCAGGCCATTTCATGCAGGGCCTGGTCGCCGAACAAAGATACCAGAAAGACGATCACCGCGGACAAGGCGATGGAGACGATAACTCCCGCCAGGATCAAGGATTTGTCCGAGATACGCCCTTCTTCCCGGGCTAAGTTATAGACCAGTATAATGCTGGCTACCGCGCCCAGGAATGCGGTCAAAGGCAGATAGATCCTGGAAACGCCGAGGATAACGGCAAGCACCGCGCCTAAACCGGCACCGCTGGAAGTACCCAGCAAATACGGCTCAGCCAAAGGATTCCTTAAGATCGCCTGCAGGGCGATGCCGGAAACCGCCAGGCCGCTGCCTGCCAGGACTGCCGTGAATATCCTCAGGAGCCGCATATTAAAGATGGCCTGATTCTCTTTAAGCCAGAGGTCGGCCAAAGGGATATTTACCGCGCCTTTTATCAACCCGAAAATAACTGCGGCAAGCAGTAAAAGCAGCAACGCGAGTATTCTTTTCTTAAAATGCTTATTCATGTTTTTGAGGATACAGCCTCTTATAAATTTCCTTAAGTCCAAGGGTCACCCGCGGGCCGGGCCTGAGCAATATATTCGGGTCGATGTCGTTAAATACGCGCCCGTTCTTAACCGCGTCGATATTCTCCCAGCCGAATCTGCCGGCTACCAGTTTTAGAGGCGCTTCCTTATCCATATAGGCAAGGATGATACAGCCTGGATCAAGACG
>Ga0315281_10012977_pt1 | contig 11301 bp, 10 predicted proteins | sample YL17G07_0_MG_FD_204540 | JGI IMG/M metagenome (GOLD analysis project Ga0315281, IMG submission 204540) | Sediment microbial communities from Yellowstone Lake, YNP, Wyoming, USA - YL17G07_0 | ecosystem: Environmental > Aquatic > Freshwater > Lake > Sediment | place: USA: Wyoming | collected... | reverse complement strand
CGTCTTCCGGCTTTGTCCCGGTCTTCTGAGTCTCTTCCGCGGTCTTGTTCTGCTCCGCCGCGTTATAGAACGCCTCGCCGATTTTGGTGCGGACTTCCTTCAGTTTGGCCGTCTTTTCCAGCATGACATCGACGTCTTTCCTGGCAACCGCTTCGGTCAGTTCCTTGACGGTGAGGTCGAAAGCTTCCTTCAGATCAACCGGCGCGGTCTGGAAGTATTCTTGCCCGGTATCTCCTGCAGCTGCTTTCAATTGCTCCTCGGCAGTGATGCTGGCCATCTGTCTTGCCCTGAAGAGCTCGTCGGCGGCGGCATTCTTTTCCGCGTCTTTCAGCATATCCTCGACTTGCTTATCGCTGAGGCCGCCATTCGCCTGGACGGTGATTTTCTGCGCCTTGCCGGTGTGCAGGTCTTTAGCCTGAACCTGCAACACGCCGTCGGCATCAATACTGAAGGTGACTTCGATTTGCGGCTTGCCGCGCGGCGCCGGAGGAATGCCATCGAGAGTGAATTCACCGAGGGACTTGTTTTCGCTGGCTTTGAGGCGTTCACCCTGATAGACCCTGATTGACACGTTGGGCTGGTTGTCTTCAGCGGTGGAATACACCTCCTTGAACTCGGCCGGAATGGTCGAATTGCGCGGGACGATGAAGGACATTACGTCGCCGGCGGCACGGATGCCGATCGAGAGCGGGATGACGTCGAGCAGCAGGACACCCTCGACCTTGCCGTCAAGGATGGCGCCCTGGATACTGGCGCCCAGAGCGACGATTTCCTGAACGCTGACGTCTTTGCGCGGCTCTTTACCAAAGAGGTTTTTGACCGTTTCAGCGACTTTCGGCATCAGGGTCTGGGCGCCGACAAGGATGACCTCTTTAATATCTTCCCGTTTCAGTCCGGCATCCGCCAGGGCTTTTAGGCAAGGGCCTTTCGTTTTGTCGATCAGGTCCTGCACCAGTTCTTCAAGTTTGCCACGGGTCAGGGTATGCTCGAAATTGATGTCCTCCCCTTCGGTATTTTTCCCGATAAAGGGAATGTTGATTTCAGAGGTTAGCTGGGAGGACAGCTCGATCTTGGCTTTCTCAGCGGAATCTTTCAGGCGTTGCAGGGCCTGAACATTCTCGCCTGCCTTGAGATCAAGGCCTGTATCCTGTTTCAGGATTTCAATAAGGTGATCCATGATGCGTTCGTCGAAGTTTTCACCGCCGAGGAAGGTATCGCCATTGTTGGCAAGAACCTCGATCATGCTGCCTTCTTTTTCGTCGATCGAAATATCAAGGACGGAAACGTCGAAAGTGCCGCCGCCGAGGTCGTAGACGATGATCTTGCCGCTTTTCTTCTTGTCCATGCCGTAGGCAAGGGCGGCTGCGGTCGGTTCCTTGATGACGCGCTTGACGTCAAGACCGGCGATCTCGCCGGCATCCTTGGTGGCCTTGATCTGTGCGTCGTTGAAATAGGCGGGGCAGGTGATGACGGCTTCGGTGACCTTGATCGGGTTGCCGTTTTCATCGTTGCCGAGATATTTTTCCACGGCTTCCTTCAGTTCGCGCAGGACCATGGCGCTGATTTGCGCCGGAGCCATCGGTTTGCCGTCGACTTCAACCCAGGCGTCGCCGTTCGGGCCCTTGACGATCTTATAAGAGGCAAGGGATTGCATCTTTTTGACTTCAGGGTCATCGAAACGGCGGCCGATCAGGCGCTTGACGTCGTAAATGGTATTTGCTGCATTCATGACAGCCTGGCGTTTGGCACTGTCTCCGACGAGCCATGTCTTTATGGCCTCACCATTTTCATCTTTGAGGACATTACCTTTTTTATCTTTGGATATTTTGAGCGCGGCGAAAGAAGGGGTGATGCGTTGGTTTTTATTTAAAATGATCTTGGGAACCCCGTTTTCATAGATGGCAACGACAGATTTCGTGGTACCCAGATCGATACCGATGATGTATTTGTTACTCATGTGAGTGCGCCTCCCTGATGGATTAATATGACTAAGTGATAAGCATTATGTCAACGCTGGGCAAAAATTGCAAGCACAGAATGAAAATTTCTCTATTTTTAATTAAGTATTTGTTATATAACGATATTTTATCGTTATCGGCTGCCAAAAAGAGCGCGGCCAACCCGGAGATGGGTGGCGCCGTATCGAATCGCCGTATCAAAATCAGCACTCATCCCCATGCTGAGTTTTTTTAGGGAAAGCTCATGCGCCAGTTTATGCAGCAGGGCAAAATGCAGGTCGGGGATCTCATGGACGGGAGGGATGCACATCAAGCCTTCGATATTCAGGTGCATCTTTTCCGTACAGAAGCGGAACAGGGCGTCGAGGTCTTTCGGGGTCACGCCGGATTTTTGCCCCTCATCGCCGGTATTGACCTGGATCAGGCAGGGGAGGCGGCGGTTTTGCCTGTCCATTTCATTTTTGAGCTCTTCGGCCAGCCGGGTGCTGTCGACGGTTTCAATCACATCAAAAATCCGCACCGCTTCCCCGGCCTTGTTGGTTTGCAGGTGGCCGATGAGATGCAGTTCGATGCCGCTATATTTTTCGCGCCAGCCGGGAAATTTTTCCGCCGCCTCCTGAACGCGGTTTTCGCCGAACACGCGCTGCCCCTGGTCGAGCAGAAGCTGGATTTTTTCCGCCGGCTGGAACTTGCTGACGGCAACCAGGGTGACGGAGGCCGGGTCACGCCCGTATTTTTTGCAGGCGGAACTGATGCGGGATTTCATCTCGGGAAGGGACATCAGCTTTCCGGTGAAATAAAGGCGGTGGGCGCCGGATCGACGACGCGGGCCTTGCCGGAGCGTATTTCCAGCACAGCCAGGCCGCGTTCGGAAAGGCCGTCGGAGCGGAAGCGGAAAATACCGTCGATGCCGGCAAAGCCGCGCGGATTGATCAGGTTTTCGCGGGTATAGGGCGGCTCATCCTCCGCCACTGATCTTGCCAGCACCGCCGCCAGCGCGGTTGCGTCATAGGCCAGGGAAGAAAGGCGCAGCGGCATCGCGCCAAAATTCTCCTGAAAGCGCTTCTCGAAATCCGCCCGCAGGGCGGGATCCGGTGCGGCAAACCATCCGCCAAAGAGAGCGGGATTATTCGTGAGGCTGGCATCGTCCCACAGCCCGGTGCCGATAAACCTGACATCGGGTTGCCTAATGCCGTTTTTATCCAGGATGGCGATCAGCGACCTTAACCCCTCGCTGCCAAGCGGCAGCAGCAAGGCGTCGAAATCAAGGTGATTGGGCGCGGAGTCGCTTTTGCTGGTGGCGGCAAAATCCTCGACCAGGGTGGAAATGTCCGGTTGTTGCGTCGCGTAGCGGTTCACATGAACGACGGGCACGCCGCTGTTTTTCAGGGTCTGGATCACGATGTCGCAATATTCGGTTTGCGGGGCGTAGACGGCGAATCTCGAATAGCCTTTATCGGAGGCGTATTTTGCGACGCGCGCCACCTGCGGAAAGGGCAGGAATCCCATGATATAGGTATTGCTGTCCGTCTGCGTCCAGTCGGTCGTGAACGAAATCACCGGCGTCCCCGATCCGCTGACGACAGGCTTGATGGCCTTCAGGTCATCGGCGAAAACGGGCCCCAGGATAAGGTCGGCATGATCCCTGACGGCGGCCTCGGCGGCGGCGGCGGCGCCCTCTTTGGTGCTTTTGGTATCACGCGGGACAAGTTCAAAATTGACGCTGCCGATGTCGAACAGCGCCATTTGCGCCGCCTTCAGCATCGACTGGCCCAGATCCGATTTTTTACCGCTCAGCGGCAGCAGCAGCGTGACCGTCACTTTTCGCGAGGGTACCGCATTCTCCTGTGCGGGCTCCGCGGCGGGCGCGGCATTTTCCTGCTGTTGCTCGAGGACCGCGTTTTGCCGCGCCAGCACTTTCCGCTGGACCGGCGTTTGCCAGCCGATATCCGGGATGCTGTCAGGGTTGTCGGTGACAACGCCGGTATTGGCCGCTGTTTTCCAGGGCGTGCCGTATCCGCCGGGGGTCATGCATCCGCTCAGTAAAAAGACGGTAAAAAAAACAAGGAAAATCTGCAAATTTGCGTATACTCTCAACAAAGGAAGCCCCCTTAAGGTATATAAAATGGAAAAAACAGTTGCGGGAACGGATCAGGATATCCCCTCAGGCCTTTATATTATAGCCACACCCATTGGCAATATGGGAGATATAACGCTGCGCGCGCTTGAAGTATTAGGAAAAGTCGATGTGATTGCCTGTGAGGATACGCGGATCACCGGCAAGCTGACCGCGGTTTATGACCTGCAAGCCCGGAAAATCCCCTATCATGACCATAATGCGGCGGAAATGCGCCCGCGCCTGGTCGCGATGCTGAAAGAAGGCAAGCGGGTGGCGCTCATTTCCGATGCGGGGATGCCGCTGATTTCCGATCCCGGTTATAAGCTGGTGGAGCAATGCGCGGCGGAGGATATTCCGATGACATGCATTCCGGGGGCAACGGCGTCCCTGACCGCGCTGGTGTTGTCGGGCTTGCCGACCGACAAATTCCTGTTCGCCGGATTTTTGCCGCCCAAGACGGCGGCGCGCAAAACGGCGCTGGCGGAGATCAAAACCGTTCCCGCAACATTGATTTTTTATGAGACGGCGCCGCGCCTGACAGGCAGTCTGGCCGATATGCAGGAAATCCTCGGCGACCGCCCTGCGGCCGTGGCGCGCGAGCTGACCAAAAAGTTTGAAGAAGTGCAGCGGGGAGCGCTCTCGGAGCTCGTCAAACACTATCAAACCAAGGGCGCGCCCAGGGGGGAGATCGTCATTGTCGTGGGCGCCGCCGGCGACCATCAGGCGGAAACCTGGACGGAAAAGGCGCTCGATGACCTTCTCCTCCGGATGATGGAGGAGAAGGGGATGAGCGTCAAAGACGCGGCGGCTTTTGTCGCGGCAAAATCCGGCATCAAAAAACGGGATATTTATCAGCGGGCTTTACTTTTGAGTCAGGGGAAAACATAGACCCGCATGGCCACCACCGGATATAAAAAAGGCCTCTGGGCGGAAACTTTTGCCAAATTTTATATGCGCCTTCAGGGATACCGGGTCCTGGCGGAGCGTTTTAAAACCCCCGTGGGGGAGATCGATCTGGTTGTCAAAAAGGGGCGGCAGCTGGTCTTTGTCGAGGTAAAACTGAGGGAAACGGCGGCAGCGGCGGCAGAAGCCATTCATGCCAGGAACCGCTCCCGGGTCAGCCGGGCCGCGGAACTTTACCTTCAAAAGCATCCGGAGTACACTGGGTGGGAGCTCCGGTTTGACGCTTTGGTCCTGGCGCCTTGGGCCTGGCCGCGGCATATCCGGAATGCCTGGTGATAAAACGATCTTGGGGAAGATCTTAAGGGGGGAGAAAATGAATAATTCATTCAGAGGATGGGCATGCGCCGCGGGCGCCATGCTGTTGCTGTCAGGGTGCAGCCCGGTCGGGCTGGCCATGGGCGCCGGCGCTTCGGTCGGATTGGCCGCCGCGCAGGAGGGGGGCATCAGGAGCGCCGTCACCGATAACGCGATCCAGCTGAAGATTGCCGATTTGTGGATCAAGCATAATTTTGACATGTACCGCAAGCTGAGCGCCACGGTGAAAGAAGGCCGTGTGCTGGTCACGGGCTCCGTCCCCAATCCCGATATGCGGGTGGACGCGATCCGTCTGGTCTGGCAGGCGGACGGCGTGCGGCAGGTCCTGAACGAAGTGACGGTGGATAACGGCAAGAAAGACAAAGTCGACGCCGTCAAAGGAACTGTCTCCGATGCCTGGATCAGCAGCAACATCAAAACCCGGCTGATGCTGGACAAATATGTGGAGTCGATCAACTACAACATCGATACGGCGAACGGCAATGTTTACCTGATGGGCGTGGCGCAGGACCAGAAAGAGCTGGATCGCGTGCTTGATTACGCGCGCACCACCAACCATGTCAACAATGTGGTGAGCTACGTCCGTTTGCGCTATGAGAACCCGGCCGGCGCCATGCAACCCGTTGCCAACTGATGCCTGAACAGCCGGGACCCTTTCAAACGCCCGAGGAGGCCTTTCAATACCTGCGCCGTCTGGGCAGCGCCGCGGACAAGGATATCGACCTTGCCGAAGCCGCGCTGGCGCTGGGGCTGGTTTTTCTGCCCGGGTTGAACATCGACCGCTATCGCCAGCATCTGCGCCGGCTCTTTGAACAGGTCGCGGAAGATTTTCAATCGCACCTCCGGAAAAAAGAAGCGGATACGCTGGCGCTGCGGGTGCGGGTTTTGCGCCGGGTGATCCACGAGACGAACGGCTATCAGGGCGATGAAAAAAACTATGACGATATTCAAAATGCCAATTTCATCCGGGTGATCGAACGGCGCCGGGGGCTGCCGGTGTCTCTGGGGATTATCTACATCTTCCTGGCCCGTAAAGCCGGCTGGGCTTGCGAGGGGCTCAACTTCCCGGGACATTTTATCGTCAGGATGGAAAAGGACAGCGCGCGCATTATTATCGACCCCTTCAAAGAGGGGCAGGAAATGAATGCCGCCCTGTTGCGCCAATTGTTGAAATCCATCATCGGCAAGAACGCCGAACTTTCCCATAATTTTTATGATCCGGTGTCAAACCGTGAAATTCTGCTGCGGCTTGAAAACAACCTGAAAAAACGCCTGATTGACGGCGAAGATTACGCCCAGGCGATTATTGCGGCGGAAGCGATTGAGGCTTTTTCCCCGCAGGAATACCGCACCTATCTTGACAAGGGCGTGCTTTACGCGAAGCTGGGGCAGAACAGCCAGGCGATTACCGCCCTTGAGGCCTATATCGAAAAAACCCCGCATGCCAAAGAAAAACAGCAGGCTCTGCGGTTATTACAGCAAATAAAAACAGAGTCGGATTGACCATCCGGTTATTCCGGACTAAGGTTATAGGCCTTCGTTTGTTCATCTTTTTAAAAGGATTAAAGTCATGGGTCTCGTTACGTTAGCTCTGCTTCTTGCTTTTACGGCCATCTATCTCAGCAAATCTTTTAGCAAAAAACCCGCCTTCGTAACGACGGCTGTCGAGAAGATCACTGACAACCTCGATAAGGTCGCCCTTTGGGGATCCGCCTATGCTTTGATCAGCGCGGTTTTGACTCCGGTTCTGGTCTACAGCGGCGGCGACATGTTTGTCCGCCTCATTTCCAACATCATGGTGATCATCATGGCGCTGCCTTATGTTTCCGGGCAGTTGCTGCCAAAGGTCCAGGAGAAAATCAACCCGGCCATTCTTGATGAAATAAAAAATATTGTCGCCCGGGTGTCGAAACAGGAAAAATACATCGGCTACGCCGGCGCGGCGATCAGCGTGATTTTGTTTTTTGTGCTGTTCCGCTAGTTTTTACCGACGATTTTTGCAGGGACTCCCGCGACGGTGACGCCTGGCGGCGCGCCGTCAAGCACCACGCTGCCCGCCGCCACGCGGGCGCCGGCGCCGATTTCAATCGGGCCCAGGATCGTTGAACCGGCGCCGAGCTGCGCGCCTTTTCTCACTTTCGGATGGCGGTCCCCGCCGGTGGTGCCTTTGCCGCCGAGGGTGACGCCGTGCCAGAACAGCACATGGTCTTCAACGACCGCCGTCTCGCCGATGACAATGCCGGTGGCATGATCCATCATCACACCCCGCCCGATGCTGGCCGCCGGATGGATGTCGACGCCGAACAGGTCGGAGATGCGGTTTTGAAAATAAAGCGCCAGATGTTTCCGGCCTTGTCCCCACAGCCAGTGACTGACACGGTAAGATTGCAGCGCATGAAACCCCTTGAAAAACAGGAACGGCGTGAGGAGGTCTTGCGCCGCGGGGTCGTTCTCCATGATTGAAATCAAATCGTATAAGGCCGCGTCCGTTGTTCCCGGCAAAGCGCGATGAGCGGCCGCAAAAAGGTCGCGTATCGTTGCGGCATCCACTTCGGCATCCGACAGCTTTCCGGCCATTACTCTTCCAAGCGCGCCCTGGAAATTTTCTTCCGACAAAATGCTGTTTTTTGCGAAGGCGGCCAGCGCCGGCTCTGTTTTCCGGAGGCTCTCCGCCTCGGCGCGGAGCCTCGGCCAGAGCGTTGCGGGGGAGAGCGGCGGTGCTGAATGTGCGTGCGTCATGCTATTGGATATGATAGTAAAGTCTTACGATATTGAAAGCACAAAGAACGGTTGTTATGGTGAATAATGAGTGATGTCCTGAAACTCATCGGCAATACGCCGCTTGTTGAAATCAAAAACTTTGATACCGGCCCCTGCCGCCTGTTCGTCAAGCTTGAATCGCAAAATCCCGGCGGTTCCATTAAAGACCGTATTGCGCTGGGGATGATCGATGCGGCGGTAAAGGACGGTTCGCTGAAGCCGGGGGGCACGATTGTCGAAGCGACCGCCGGAAACACCGGCCTGGGGCTGGCGCTGGTGGCGGCGCTGAAGGGCTACAAGGTCATTATCGTGGTGCCGGACAAAATGTCGCGGGAAAAAGTCCTTCACTGCAAGGCGCTGGGCGCGGACGTGCGCATGGCGCGCTCCGATGTCGGCAAGGGGCACCCGGAATATTATCAGGACGTGGCGGAGCGGATCGCCGGGGAGACCGGCGGTTTCTACGTCAACCAGTTCGCCAATCCCGCCAATGCCCGCACCCATGAAATGACGACGGCGCCGGAAATATGGGAGCAGATGGGGCACGATGTCGATGCCGTCGTTTGTGGCGTCGGCTCCGGCGGCACCCTGACCGGCGTCGGCAATTTTTTCAAGCGCGTCAACCCGAAAACCGAGATGGTCCTGGCTGATCCGGCAGGGTCCATTCTGGAGCCGCTGGTCAATCGCGGCGAAAAAATCCAGCCCGGCTCCTGGGTGGTCGAGGGCATCGGCGAGGATTTCATCCCCTCCATCCTCGATTTATCGCTGGTTAAAAAAGCCTATAGCATTTCGGACGAAGAAAGCGTGGGCACGGCGCGCTCCCTGCTGCTGAAGGAAGGCATCCTGGCCGGGCCTTCTTCGGGAACCCTGTTCGCCGCGGCGCTGCGCTATTGCCGCGAACAGAAAACGCCGAAACGCGTCGTCACCCTTGTCTGCGACCGCGGCGACAAATATCTTTCCAAGACTTTCAGCGACTTCTGGATGACGGAGCAGGGCTTCACGAAACGCGCGAAAACCAATACCGTCGAGGACCTGATCGTGCGGCGGCACGATCAGAACGACACGGTGATCGTCCGGCCGAACGACACGCTGCTGACGGCTTACAAACGCATGCGCGTGGCGGATGTGTCGCAGCTGCCGGTGGTCGATGAAGGCAACCATTTTATCGGCATCGTCGATGAATCCGCACTGCTCGACCATATGGCGCAGGCGAAAGATTCTGTGCATCTTGATGTTGCTGTTAAGGACATCATGCGCGCGCCGGAGCCGAAGCTGCCCAAAACCGCCAGCCTCGATGAAGCTGCCGCGCTGCTGCAAAAATCCTCCCGCATCATCATCACCGACGGCGACCTGCTGCTGGGGATGGTGACCCGTGTCGATCTTCTCAATCATTTCGTTTTAAAGGCGCAGCACAGATGAGTGTCAGCAATTCCAGGCAGAAATTTCCCACCCGCTGCATCCACGCCGGCCAGTCGCCGGACCCGGCCACGGGAGCGGTGTCGATGCCGATTTATGCGACTTCCACCTATGCGCAGTCCGCGCCCGGCGAGCATAAGGGCTACGTCTACGCAAGGGGCCATAACCCCACCCGCCATGCCTTTGAACGGGCGATCGCCGATCTGGAAGACGGCGCGGCCGGTTATGCCTTCGGCTCCGGGCTGGCGGCGATGTGCGCGGTGCTTGATCTATTGCCGCACGGCGCGCATATGATCGCGTCGGACGATTTATACGGCGGCAGCTACCGCCTGTTCGAGCGCGTGCGCAAGCAATCTTCCGGACTGACGGTTTCCTATGTCGATATGGCCAGGGCCGAAGACATTGCCGCGGCGCTGCGCCCGGAGACGAAGATGATCTGGGTGGAAACGCCGACCAATCCGCTCCTGAAGCTGGCGGACATCGGCCTGATCACGGCCTTCGCCCGGAAAAACAAGCTGCTCTCCGTTTTCGACAATACTTTCGCCACGCCGTGGATCCAGCGGCCCCTGGCGCTGGGCGCGGACATCATCGTCCATTCCGTCACCAAATATATCGGCGGGCATTCGGACATTATCGGCGGCGCTGTCGTCGTCGGCGACAATGCGGATCTCATCGAGCGGTTGAAGTTCATCCAGAACGCGACCGGCGGCATCCTCAGCCCGTTTGACAGTTTTCTGGCGCTGCGCGGCGTCAAGACGCTGGATGTGCGGATGGAAAGGCATTGCGCCAGCGCGATGAAAATCGCCGCCTGGCTGGAGAAACACCCGAAGATCGAGAAAGTTTTTTATCCCGGCCTGCCCTGCCATCCCCAGCATGCGCTCGCCAAAAAACAGATGCGCGGTTTCGGCGGCATGATCACGGCGGTGATGAAGGGCGACACCGATGCGGCGCGGCGGATGCTCTCGGCCTGCAAAATCTTCACCCTGGCGGAAAGCCTCGGCGGGGTGGAAAGCCTGATCGAGCATCCCGCCCTCATGACCCACGGCTCGATCCCCAGAGACCAGCGGGAAAAACTCGGCATCAGCGACGGGCTGATCCGCCTCTCGGTCGGCATCGAGGATGCGGATGACCTGATCGCGGACCTGGGCGCCGCGCTGGGCGCGGCGTAAAACTTGCCTTTTCCGGCTAAAATCGGTAAAACTGACCAGGATTTATTTTAACGACAGGAGACAAAAATGGCGGCATATCAGTACATTTACGTGATGAAAGGCCTGAGCAAGACCTTTCCCGGCGGCAAGAAGGTGCTGGATAACATCTATCTGAGCTTCCTGCCGGGCGCAAAAATCGGCGTGCTGGGGCCGAACGGGTCGGGGAAATCGACGCTGCTGAAAATCATGGCCGGCGTGGAAAAGGAATTCCAGGGCGAAGCCTGGGCGGCGGAAGGCTGCAAGATCGGCTATCTGCAGCAGGAGCCGCACCTGAATCCCGACAAGACGGTGCAGGAAAACGTGATGGAGGCCCTGTCCGACATCAAGGCGCTGCTCGACCGTTATAACGCGATCAGCGAAAAATTCGCCGAGCCCGACGCCGATTTCGACACGCTGCTGGTTGAACAGGGAGAGCTGCAGACCAAGATCGAGGCCGCCGACGGCTGGAACCTCGACCGCACCCTCGACATCGCCATGGATGCGCTGCGCTGCCCGCCGGGCGATATGCCGGTCACCAATCTCTCCGGCGGCGAAAAGCGCCGCGTGGCGCTGTGCAAGCTGCTGC